>Ga0136617_10006119_pt1 | contig 10759 bp, 10 predicted proteins | sample AntDrymUQ3222106_2_FD_129672 | JGI IMG/M metagenome (GOLD analysis project Ga0136617, IMG submission 129672) | Polar desert sand microbial communities from Dry Valleys, Antarctica - metaG UQ322 (21.06) | ecosystem: Environmental > Terrestrial > Soil > Desert | place: Antarctica: Dry Valley...
CGATCACCCGCCGCAGCAGGTGGCCGCCGACGCCCGAGCCGCCGACGGTGACCAGGCAGACACGCTCGTCGTCGCCGTAGCCGAGTTCGGCGCGCAAGCGGGTGCGGTCCGCGAACTGCTGCGGGTCGAAGCCGGTTATGTAGCCGGTGAAGTCGAAGTGCTCCTCGGTCCAGTCGCCGATCATCGGCAGCTCCGCGCCGAAGGACTCCTCCACCACGTCCTCGCGGTTGCCCACGAACAGCGCTTGGTCGCGCACGCGCGGGAAGCGCTCGATGTGCTCGATCATCTCGGCGTTGTAGTCCGCGGTCAGGTAGCTCTCATGGCCGCCGCCGTCCTCCATCGGCAGCCAGCCAACGAAGTCGGTCAGCCACACGTACAGGAGATCAGCTGCTCGGCGAGTCGTTCGACGTGCGAGCGTCCTTTCTCGCCGTCCTCGAGCGCGTCGAGCCAGTGGGCGGGGATCGCGGTCTCGCCGTCTCGGGCGCCGGCGATCGCGCCTGCCATAGCGCCGATCGTGTCGGTGTCCCCTCCGCAGCGCACGGCGAAGCCCACGGCGTCCTCGAAGTGGGCGTGCGCGGCCGCGGCGTAGATGGCGGCTGGCACGGACTCGTGGCCTGTGGAGCCGTTCCCGAGCGCTGCGGCCACGGCGTGCGGAGGCGGTGATTCCTCGAGCAGGCGGGTCGCTGTGGCGAGGCGGCGGCGGAGCTCGGTTGTCGTGGCCGTGGCGCGGGCGGCGGCGAGCGGGTCTTCGCCGCGCAGGGCGGCGCCGACCGCGGCGGCCTGGGTCATGGCCGCGTCGATGCCGATGGGGTGTGCGTGCGTCACGCCCGCACACCGCTTCGCGGCGTCGAGCAGGGCCTGTGGGTCGTCCGCGTAGCGGACCGCGACCGGCGCGACGCGCATCGCGGCGCCGTTGCCCAGCGAGCCGCGCCCGGCGAACGCTCGCAGGGCCGCGTCGGCGGCCGGCACTCCGACTGCGATCAGCGCCAGCACGGCGCGCGTCTCTGAGCCATAGCCCCGCAGTGGGTCGTAGGCCGCGAGGAATGTGCGAGCGAGGTGTTCCTCGTCCACGCCGCCGCGCTCGAGCAGCGACTCGGCGAGCGCGATCGCCATCTGGGTGTCGTCGGTGTAGGTGCCGCGACCGAGGCGCGCTGCGAGCATCTCGAGCCGCTCGGGGACCGCCTCCGGTGGCTCGCCCTCGAACGGCATGCCAAGCGCGTCCCCGGTGAACGTGCCGAGCAGCGCGCCGCGCGCGCGGTCGAGGCGGCGGTCAGCGGTCATGGAGAAAGGATGCCGGGACGTGCCAGCAGGTGGCGCGGCGTGCTGCGAGCGGGCGGCACAGCGGGCTCGCAGCTCGCGGCGAGCCGGCCCGGAGGGCGTCGAGCCGCTCGCGGTGGCCGGCGCAATGGCGGCCGGAGCGGGAGGGTTGGAGGTACCCGTTTCTGGGCCGACGAGTCCTCCTCCGACCGAGAGCCGGGCCGGACCCGTCGATCCGGACGCTCTCTAGGAGCGCAACGGTCGCCTGATGGCCGACACGCGCGGTTAGCCGTCGGCTGCTGAGCCCAACGGCAAGCGCAGCACGAAGCGAGCACCCACCGGGGCGTCGAGACAGAGGAGCGAGCCGCCGTGAGCCTCGGCGAGCGAACGGGCGATGGCCAGCCCGAGTCCGCTGCCGAAGCGGTCGCGCGAGCGGGCTGGGTCGAGGCGGACGAAGCGCTCGAAGATGCGGTCGCGATCGGCGGCCGGCACCCCGGGCCCGCTGTCGGTCACCGAGACCTCGACCCAGGCGCCCCGACGCGCGACCGCGACCTCGGTGCTCCCGTCCTCGGGGGTCGCGTGGCGGGCGTTGTCGAGCAGGTTCGCGAGGACCTGGCCGATGCGTTGAGGGTCGGCCTCGACCTCGACGCGGTCGGGAGCTTGCAGGCTCAGGACGGTCGACCCTCCCACGAGGCGCGCCCGGGCGACCTCGTCGGCCACGAGCGCGACGAGGTCGAGGCGCTCGGGCGAGAGCGGTACGCCTTCGGCGGTCCGGGCCGCCGCGAGCAGATCGTCGACGAGCCGTCCGGCGCGGGTGGCTTCGCGCACGGTCTCGACCGCGAGGCGTTCGCGCTGCTCGCGGTCGGGGTCGTTGCGGAGGATCGTCTCGGCGCTCGCTGCCACCGCGGCAAGCGGAGTGCGCAGCTCGTGCGAGGCGTCTGAGAGGAACTGGCGCATCCGCTCCTCGGAGGAGCGTGCGCCGTTCAGGGCAGCCTCGAGCGCGTCGACCATCGCGTCGAAGGCCTCGGCGAGGCGGCCGAGCTCGGTGTCGGTTCGAGACGGCCGCAGCCGCTCGTTGGTCGACCCGCGCGCGATCCGCGCTGCGGTCTCAGCCACACGGTCGAGCGGCCGCAGAGTGAAGCCAACCACGCGCGAGATGAGGGCGGCGGCGAGCCCAAGCACCGCCAGCGACCCGAGCAGCTCGAGCCCCAGCAGCCGGGCGAGCATGGCGTCGACGTCTCCGCGGCTCGCGACGAGCGTGACCGGCGTTCCGTCCTGGAGTGTCGTCGCGAGCGTGGGGCCGTGTCTCGGGCGGCGCCGGGGCGGGGGTCGCGGTCGGGCCGCGCCGTCGGTCGCCCGCTCCGAGGCGGGCGGTTCGGGGCGGGGGTCGCCCTCGACGATCGCTCCGCTCGGCGCGCGTACCTGGGCGGTGATCCCCTCTCCCGAGAGGCGGTCGACGGCGTCGCGGGTCGAAGGGCCCGGGGCAAGCTCGCGAGCGAGGGCGGCCCGATCGGCGAGGCGCTCGGAGAGCCCGGCCTCGAGGCGGTACTGGAGGCTCGCGTAGACGAAGACCTCGACCGCGAGCAGGGCGACGGTCAGCAGGGCGAGCGCGGCGAGGGTGACGCGCCGTCGCAGCGAGGCGGTCCTCACGGTGGCCGCACGATGTAGCCCTGTCCCCGCACGGTGTGGATCACGCGGGATCCATGCGCCTCGAGTTTGCGCCGCAGAACGCTCACGTGGACCTCGACCAGGTTGGGGTCATAGGCCTCATACCCCCAGACCTGGGTGAGAATCTGGAGCTTTGAGAGCGTCCGCCCCCGGTTGCGCACGAGAAAGGCCAGGAGGCGGAACTCGGTGGCGGTGAGCTCGAGCGGCTCCGTGCCGCGGAGGGCCTCGCCGGTCGCCTCGTCTACCACCACGTCATCGACTTGGAGCACCGCCGAGCGGAGGCGTCCGCTGCGGCGCAGGAGCGCCTGGACGCGGGCGAGGATCTCCTCGATGACGAAGGGCTTCACGACGTAGTCGTCCGCCCCCGCGGCGAAGCCCTCTAGCCGCGCGCCCACCGCGTCGCGGGCGGTCAGGAAGAGGATGGGAAGATCGCTGCCGCGCCGCAGCGTGCGGGCGAGGTGGAGCCCGTCAGGGCCCGGAAGCATGACGTCGAGGATCGCGAGGTCGGGACGGAAGGCCTCGACCACGGTGGCGAGCTCCCGGCCGTTCTGCTCGCCGCGGACCTGATGGCCCGCTCCCTCGAGCGCGATCACCAGCGCGTTCCGGATCGACGGCTCGTCCTCGACGAGGAGCACGCGTGGGGCGGAGGTGTCGGGCACGCAGAGAGTCTCGCGCTTAGTGGGGCGGTGCACGGGTGGAACCCTCACCGCCGTGGCTGAAGAAGCGCTGAGGAATGGCTCCGCGTTCAGCCCTTCTTCAGCGATTCGGTCGACGCTCGTCCCAACGCCCAAGAACACCGACAGAGGAGAGGTTCGCAATGCAACGGCTCAAGCTTCAGTTCCAGACGGCGCTCACGCGTCTCCGCGACGTGAAGGTCTCCCGCCCCGTCCTCGGCCTTGCGCTCGGAGCCCTCGTGCTCGTGGTCGTGATCGCGGTCGCGTTGGGAGCCTCCGGAGGAGGCGGGCACGAGAGGCCCGACGCCGCCCGGGCCGAGGCACCCCCGGGAGGTCCGAAAGAGCGCAAGGCGTTCATGGCCGCCCAGGCTGCGACGGCGATTATGGTCCGGCCCCAGTCTGTGACGGTCCCGGGAAACCAAGCTCATGACGGCAGGGTCGAGGTCAAGGAGCTGACCGTGACCTGCGACCCGGGTGAGCGGGCGGTCGGCGGCGGCACGCGCTGGAGCCCGTCGAACGGCGCCGGTCTTTCGACCGTCGACGGCCAGCTCGTCGGCCCGCCGGACCGACCGACGGGCTATCGCGCCCGAGGCGCCAGTGACGTCCGCCCCGACGCCGTCTTCACCGTCCAGGCCGTCTGCATGGGCGGCTGATCACTGGTGGCCCTCGAGACGCCCGCCGCCGGTCCGACCCGAGGCGACGGTTCTCCGGCCCCCGAAGGGGCCGAGCCGGCGGCGGCTCGAGGGCCCGAAGGCGACGGGGGCCCGGTGCCCCGAGGGGTGCGCACGGTAGCTGCCTACGCCTGGGCCTTCGTGGGCGTCGCGCTGGCGGTGGTCGCTCTGTCGTACGCGATCGCCCGTCTGTACGTGGTCGTCCTGCCCGTGATCGTCGCGTTCTTCCTCGCGGCGCTGCTCGGGGGCCCGGCGGGCTGGCTCCGCCGGCGCGGCCTGCCGAGCTGGGCCGCGACGGTGCTCGTGCTCGCGCTCTTCGCGCTCGTGCTGATCGGCCTCGCGATCTTCGTCGAGCAGCGCGTGGTGGGCCAGTTCGCCGCGGTCGACTTTGGCGTGAGGGGCGGGCTCGACCGGCTCGAGCAGCTCTTCGCCGGGCTCCAGATCGTCTCATCCGAGCAGATCGCGGAGGCGGTGGCGTCGGCGAGGGACCAGTTCCTGTCCGCACCGGCGCCGCCGGGCGGTGAGCGCCCGAACGCGCTGCTCACCGGCGCCACGACCGGCTTCACCGTGTTCGCCGGCACGCTGCTCGCGGCCTTTGTGCTCTTCTTCTTCCTGTTGGAGGGCGAACGCCTCTGGAGGGCGTTCGTGGACGTGTGGCCGGCGCGACGTCGCGCCGACGTCGACGCGATCGGGCGCCGCGCGTGGGGCGCACTCCAAGCCTACCTGCGCGGGATCACCCTCGTGGCACTGTTCAACAGCGTCATGCTCGGCCTCGCGCTGGCGGTGATCGGGGTCCCGCTGGTCTACTCGCTGAGCATCGTGATGTTCCTCGCGACCTTCATTCCCGTGGTCGGCTCCTATCTCGCCGGTGCGGTCGCGGCGCTCATCGCGCTCGTCTTCAAGGACGCGACCGACGCCCTGGTCGTCCTCGGCGCGGTGGTCGTCATCCAGCAGATCGAGGGGAACCTGTTCTATCCGCTGGTGGTCGGGCGCCGGGTTCGCCTGCACCCCGTGGTCATCGTGCTGGCCCTCAGCGTCGGGGCGACCCTCGCGGGCATCACCGGAGCCCTCGTGGCCGTCCCCCTGGCGGCCATGGTCGCCGCCACCGCGTCGTATTTCCGCACCCGCGGTGCTCCGGCGCCCGCGAGCGCTCGCGGCTGAGTCGAGCTAGCCGCTCTCATATCGATGACCCCGACGGGGCGTCCGGGCCGTGACGTATCAGTCACGCAATGGCGGACGAGCGTGATTCTTTGCGAGGGCGCCGACTCCTTCAGCCGCTCGCGCAGTGGAGCGCCGACGACGTCCTCGAGCTTGTCGAGGAACGCATTCCTGAAGGTCAGCGGCTCGAGTACAAGCGCGAGCTGAACCTCGGTCGCGAAAAGGAGCGCCTTGAGGTCGCCAAGGACCACAGCGGCATGGCCAACGCCAGCGGCGGGCTCATCGTCTACGGCCTAGACGAGGGCGAGGGCCCAGACGCCTATTCGGTCCCGATCGCGGCCACGCCGTTGAGCGACGGTGGCGCCCGGGCGCGTCTAGGAGACGTGCTCGACAGCTCGGTCTCGCCGCCGCTCAACCTCGACATCGAGTCAGTTCCCGCGCCGGAGGGGGGCTTCTTCTTGCTCGTACGCGTCTTCCCGCGCGCCGGTCCTCTGCACATGGTCGAGGGCTACGGCGACAAGCGCCACTACCTGCGCGTCGACATCAAGACGCGCCCTATGAATCAGCACGAGGTCGAGCGGGCTTATGCGGAGCTGCGCGGAGCGCAGGATCGCGCCGCCGGTCTGCTCGCCGCCCTCCCGCTCATGCCGCGCCTCAATCGGCCACGCTCGGTGGATGAACTGAGGCTGCGCGCCGAAGGAAAGAGCCCACGGTGGCTGCCGTGGATAAGTGTCGTGACGTTGCCCCTCGACGCCCCGAACCCGCTGCTGGTCATGCGGCGACCCACGAGGCGCGACTTCCCCGAGCGCCAGGGGGGGCGAGTCGGAACGAGCCGATCCGCGAGGGCTCCTTTCGCATCGACGCTCTATGCGGACGAGAGCCTGCTGGCGGACGACGCAAGCCTGCTGCAGCACCGACTGCGGCTCTATCGCTCCGGCGTGTTCGAGTGGGGCCGGCGCTTCCGGCACGAAGAGGGGAACGCGATTCCCTCGCGGTCCCTTGCCATGGGGGCCCTACAACACCCTTGCCTACTTCGCCGACGTCTACGCCGAGGTCGGCTACCACGGCCGCCTCGCCGTCTACGTCCGGATTGACAACGCCGAGAACGCGCTGCTCTCAGTCTCGAGGCAGGTCACCGACTCGCCGGCTGAGCAGCCGGCAGGGGTCGAGTTTGTCAACGCGAGGATCGACACGAACGTCGATGCGCTGATCGCCAATCCGTGGCCGGCCGTGCACGAGGCAATGGACCTGATGTGGCAGGCCTGGGGCTATGAACGCTGCCTGCTGTTCTCGCCTGCGGGTCAGTACCTCACCGACTAGCTACCACTGCGCCCATGCCAGCCAGCGCGCTCCCGAGGCCGGCTGGACGAGCTACACGCCGCTCTCGACCAACGAGAGCTACATCCCCGGAGGCGGACAGGAGTCGGGCAGATCGTCTTCCGGACTCACTCCTGTTCGCGGCGGGCTTCATCGCGCTGCTCACCATGGGGCGTGACGGGAGTCATGCTCGCGATCTACCCGCTCGACTGGCAACTCCACGACACCCACTTCGTCGTCGCCCGTTTCCATTACCTGTGCTCGGAACGTGTCCGGCACGACACGTCGCCCGCCGCGATGGGGTGGCCGCTCAACACCTACTGAGGTCGTGTCCGAGGCCGCACCCGCGTCCCGCTGAGCGCCTCCGCGACGCCTGAAGCCGACGCATCATCGTCCGGACGGTCAAGCGCGAAGCCTGGCCTGCCGATGGCGCACGTGATGGCGAAGTCGATCCGAGCGGGGGCGCTGGGCGTTCTCCTCCTGGCGAGCGTGGCCCTGACCGGTTGCGTCAGCGGCGGCGGCTCGGACGACCGCCGGCCCGTGTCGGCGTCCTACGCCGGGCGCCCGGCGATCGCGGACGGGCTGCGCGTCCCCGCGCGGGCGACTGCGACGCACGTCCAGCTGGCCTCGCCGTCCGGCTTCGTCGACCGCTTCTGGCCGGGCTTGACCCTCGGCTCGACGACGCCCGGGCACGCGCCCGGCGAGGTCTCGGCGCGCGCGGCGGACTACCGGCGCTGGTTCCCGGAGATGGCGGCGCTCGGCACGCGCGTCATCCGCGTTTACACACTGTTGGACCCGAGCTTCTACCGGGAGCTGCGCGGCTACAACCTCGCCCACGCCGACGACCCGCTCTACGTCATCCACGGCGTCTGGATCCCGGAGGGGCGGTTCCTGGCGACCGGCGACCTGTGGGACGCGCAGGTCGTGCGCGACATGGACGACCTCGTCGAGGAGGTCCACGGCGCGGTCTTCGGCGACCTGAAGCGTGGGCGGCGGCGGGGCCTGGCATATGGGACCTACGACGCCGACATCTCCCCCTGGGTCATCGCGTGGTCGCCGGGCGTCGAGTGGGACCCGCTGGCGACGCGCCGCTCGGAGCGCAGGAACCCGCCCCGGCCCCACCGCGGGCGCTTCATCACGACGGTCGGGCGCTCGACCTCGACCGAGGCCTGGATCGCGCGGGCGTTGGACCACCTCGCCACACTGGACCACGAGGTCGGCTGGTCGCGGGCCATGACCTTCACCAACTGGCTGACCGCCGACCCACTCCGCCACCCCGAGGAGCCGATTGCACGCGAGGACCTAATAAGCGTCGACGCCATGCACCTGAAGGCGACGCGCGCCTGGCCGGGCGGCTTCTTCGCCTCCTACCACGCCTACCCGTACTACCCCGACTTCCTGCGCCTGCAGCCGGACCTCCGCCACGCCAAGGACCCGTACGCTACGTACCTGCGCCGCCTCCGCGCCCACCATCGCGGCCAGGCGATCATGGTCACCGAGTTCGGCGTCCCCTCGTCGCTGGGCAAGGCGCATCTCGGGCCGCTTGGCCGCGACCAGGGCGACCACAGCGAGCAACGGGCCGCGAAGATCGATGCGCAGCTGCTCGACGCGATCCGGCGGACGGGCTACGCCGGCGGCATCCTCTTTGAGTGGACCGACGAGTGGTTCAAGTTCGTCTGGAACACCACCGACGAGGAGCAGCCGGCCGCGCGCCGCGCGCTGTGGCGCAATGTGCTGACCAACGAGGAGCACTTCGGCGTTGTCGCCACCGAGCCCGGCTTGCGGAAGGTCGTCGAGCTTGACGGCAAGGACGAGGAGTGGACGCGCAACGGCTCGCAGGTCCTCTGGGAAGGCACCAAGAGCCTGCGCGAGGTCCGGGCCGCCCACGACGAGGCCTACCTCTACCTGCGACTGCGCTTCGACGGCGCCGCCCAGCGCGAGCGCGTCGACCTCGGCCTCGACGTGCGTCCCGGTTCGAACCGCGGGCTGCCGGGCCTGCGCGGCGTCATGCCCGGCGCCGACGCCGCGCTCCAGGTCCGCGGCAACCAGGTGCGCATCTGGCGGGCGGCGTGGACCGACGTGCTTGCCTTCCAGTACGGCGTGCGGCGGAAGTACTTCCGGATCGACCGGCGCACGCTGAAGAAGGGCTCAGGCGCCTGGCGCGAACCGCAGCTGATTCTCAACCGCCCCTACACCGTGCCGAGCACAGGCGAGAAGCGGCCCACGGAGCTGCAGGCGCTCTCGCCGCTGCGATGGGGGTCGGAGCAGGCCGACAGCCGCAACACGGTGGCCGGCGACGGGCCGGTGCTGGAGCTGCGCCTCCCCTGGGCGCTGCTGGGCTTCGCGGATCCATCGTCGCGCAAGCTGACCGTCCCGCGCATCGACGGCGGCGTCGGCACCGAGCAGCTCCCAGAGTCGGCCAAGATCGGCCTCGGGGTCTTCGACGCCTCCGGCCGCGCGCTCGGCCGGCCCGCCGGCCGTGGCTGGGAGCCCTGGCAGCGCGTGGCCTACCACGAGCGCCGCAAGGCGGGCTGGGACATGCTGCGCGACGCCTTTCACGGGGCCGCGCGCTGAGGTACGGCGCGCCGCTGGAGGCAGCGATCGCTGCCGACAGGAAGTGCGCTAGGTGGGCTCACTTTGGAGCAGCAGAGGCGAGGCCAGCGGGAGACGAGCGGCTGTCGCAATGCGCACAATGGCGCTCCAGCGTCGCGCCCACGTGTGGAAGGTACGTTGTGCCGCCGCCGCTCGCCTGCTGGGAAGCAGGGTCCCCCGGCCTGCGCGAGGTGGCCCGGCTGGTTCCCAGCGTTCTGGCCTGTCTACGGTACGTCAGCAGGTGCGCCCTGCACCGCCGCCGCGCGAGACGCTCTCACGCCTCACGGGCGGACCGCGTCGCGCAGCGCCTCGAAGCGCTTCGGGCCGATGCCCTCGACCTCCTGAAGCTGCTCGACCGAGCGAAAGCCGCCGTGCTCCTTGGCGTGGGCGACGATGCGCGCCGCCAGCGTGGGACCGATCCCGTCGAGCGCGTCGAGCTGCTCGAGTGTCGCCACGGCGGGCGGAGCGGGAGCTGACGGTCGTCCTCGAGTAGCACGCACGTGGTGGGCTGACCGTGCCAGCCAGAGTCCACCTCGACCACCTATCCCGCTTTGTAGCCTGTCCTCACTCCCACCTCGCTCTCGCCGCGCTCGGCGAGGGTGGCCGCCGGCCCCCCTCCGACTAGCAGCGCCCACGCCGAATTCGCTGCTCCGCGGATCTCGGGCGACGCAGGCGTACCCGCGGCGAGCTCTTGGGCGGGAGCCGCGTAGTGCGCACGTGTGCGTCGGGGGCCAAGCTCGCCCCCGCGAGCGCTGAAACCGGGCCATCCGGGGGTGTCACCCTGGACGGCGCCCGCTCGGAGGGCCTCAGATTGCCTGCAGCGCTCGGCGTCAAGGCCAAGCTCCAGGTGGCCGACTACAACGTGGCCCACCCGGAGCGCCATCGCGAACTCGTCAGCGCGCTCGACCGCCTCCGCATCGGAGTCGGCTTCGATTTGGACCGAGAGAAGGGTGCGGTAGGTGGGCACGCCGCGACCGTATCTCTGTGCACTCTCTGGAGGCCTAGAGTGCGCGCATCAGGTCGGTGAGACCGTACTCGTGTGCGGTCCGCGCGTCACCGCGAGAGACGAAGCGGGCCCCCGCTATCACCAGAAGGCCCGCTAAGGCGGGCCTTTCGCGTTTAAGCACGCCGCAGCGCCGGCCCCGCCGCCGATCAGCGGACTTCAGCGGTCGGACCGGACCGGATCTGAGCGAGCGCTGCCTCAAGCTCCTCCTTGTCGTTGAACAGCGGCGAGCCGGACGAGACCGGAGCATCCGGCTCCGAGCCCCACCGCGCCCGGGGCCCGAACAGGAAGTATGCGTCCCAGCTCACGGTCTCGGGCTTGACGTTCTTTGCGAACCACTGCTCTGCCGTTCCCTGCTCGTCCCAGAAGCTCGTGACCCTCGGATCGCTGATCACACGCCGATCGACCAACTCGCGCGA
>Ga0136617_10006120_pt1 | contig 10758 bp, 3 predicted proteins | sample AntDrymUQ3222106_2_FD_129672 | JGI IMG/M metagenome (GOLD analysis project Ga0136617, IMG submission 129672) | Polar desert sand microbial communities from Dry Valleys, Antarctica - metaG UQ322 (21.06) | ecosystem: Environmental > Terrestrial > Soil > Desert | place: Antarctica: Dry Valley...
ACACCCATCTTTGCGCCTCCCTCTTCCCGCCTCCCGCCTCCCTAGCAGTATTTGTCAAAAGCCTTCGTCAGATCCTGAGCAATCGCTTCAGCCGAACGCCCTTCGATCTGGTGACGTTCCAGCATAAAAACAACATCGCCATCCTTGAGCAGCGCAATCTGCGGCGATGAAGGCCGATAGCCGGTGAAATAGCTTCGCGCTTTGGTCACGGCGTCGACGTCCTGACCGGCGAAGACCGTAGTTAATGATCCAGGCTTTTTGCTGTGCTGCAGCGCTTGCGCGACCGCGGGGCGCGCGTTGCGCGCGGCACACCCGCAGACCGAGTTCACGACGACCAGAGTCGTCCCGGTCGCATTCTCAAGCTTTGCGTCTACTTCGCTCACGGTGCGCATTTCCTCAACGCCCAGCCGTGTGAGCTCCTGTCGCATTGGAGAAACGAGTTGTTCTGAGTAGGGCATTCCAAACACTCCATGTTTGAGCGCCGTGACAATAGGCGCTGCTGATCCAGGCTATCTCGGGTGAGCCGTGCGAGGCGTCTGATAAACGCGAAGCATTGCCGCATCCCGGATTTACTCTACTAACTTAGTGGCTGGTCGACTGTAACTGAAATCCAGTTTACGCCCGCCTTCGATGCGCTGCTGTCGCGAGGAATGAGAGAGAGCAGGAGTTCCGGTATGAGACCGGGGAGCACGAGGCGGGTTGAAATGCCGAGGGGGACCAATACCATCAGGTGGTTCGCTTACGGTCCACCAGTTCGCAAAAATACCTTTCCACCGAACGAGATTGCGCTCCCTCGACCGTAACGCCCGCAGCTGCATTTGACCAGAGAAGGGCTATTAGTTGCGCCGCTCCGCGTCCTATCGCGGTTATTCGCATCAGCTCGGGATTCTCAAGGAGAGGTGCTCGCCGGCCCGATCCGGGGAGAGCTTCTAGGCGCTGAACGTCTTGCAGAGCACGCTCGCCGGGTAGCACGCGCTCAGCGCGTGGAACCGCGTGAACGAGGCAGCGCCGCCGCACCGCTGCTCGCCCGATTGAAGCAGACGCGCCGCCTCCTGTCTGCCGCGCGCAACCGGCTGTCTGACGCCGTCGAGCGATCATCGGATATCAGCCCGGCGGGCGAGTGGCTATTGGACAACTTCTATGTACTCGAGGAGCACATTCTCGAAGTACACGAGAGTATGCCGCGCGGATATTACCGCGAGCTTCCCGAGCTCCTCGAAGGTTCGCTCTCTGGTCACCCGCGCGTATATGAGGTCGCTATCGAGCTTATCGCGCATAGTGAGGGGCGGATCGATCTCGACAACGTAGAGCTGTTTGTAAAGGAGTTTCAGCGCGTGCTACCTCTCACGATCGGTGAGCTGTGGGCGGTGCCAGCGATGCTGCGCCTGGGTCTGATAGAAAGTGTGCGCAGGATGGCTCTCCGAACGGTGCAGCGGCTGGATCAAGTCGAGGAGGCAGATGGCTGGGCCGCCCGCATTCAGGCGGCGAGTGGTTCCGAGGCCAACGCGCTGGGAGAGGTGCTGGACGAGTTCGTTAACAGGCATCCTCCGCTTACGCCGATATTCGTAACGCGTTTTCTCCAGCAGCTCCGCAGCACGCAGGCAGAGTTCACGCCGCTCGTGTGGCTGGAACAATGGATGGCCGAGGATGGGCTAAGTGCTGGAGAGGCGGCAGCGCGCTCGGGTGAACGTCTAGCGCTCACGCAGCTGATCATGGCGAACAGCATCACGAGCCTGCGCGCCATATCGCGAATGGACTGGCGCTCGTTCGTCGAAAGACAGAGTGCGTTGGAGGCGGTGCTTCGGAACGACCCTTCCGGTTATTACCCGCGAATGACCTTCGGTACCCGCGATCATTACAGGCACGTGGCCGAGTGGATTGCCAAGCGGACTGAGATTGCGGAAGAAGCGGTCGCTCAGGAAGCAATCGCGCTTGCCACCGCGGCCAAGCGGGATCGGCCGGATGATCCTCACCGGGCGCACGTCGGTTATTACCTGGTCGGGGACGGGCTGTCCGCGCTGGAGCGGGTGACCGGGTACCGGCCGAAATGGAAAGAGGCGGTGCATCGCTGGGTACTGCGCCATGCGGACTTCGTATTCGTTGGCGGCATCTCACTGGGAACCCTGGCGGCACTGGTGAGCCTGCTGTGGCTTGCGGGGCCGCACGTCGGAGAAGCACTCATTGCGGTGTTGCTACTGGGGCTTATTCCAGCCAACGAGATCGCCATCAGCATTGTGAACCAGCTGGTGGTGGCGTTCCTTCCGCCGCGCATTCTTCCAAAGCTCGAGATGCGCGAGCACGGTGTACCGGCCGAATTCCGCACAGCGGTGGTGGTTCCGACTCTCTTCGGCAGCGTCGACGCCGTGCGTGAGGCGCTCGAGCATCTGGAGGTGCAGTTTCTGGCCAATCGTGAGGCGCATCTTCACTTCGCCGTTTTGAGCGATTTCACGGATTCGCCAACCGAGGTACGGGACGGCGATGCGGCGATCGTAGCGGCCGCCGTGGAAGGAGTTCGGGCTCTCAATGACCGCTACGCCGGTGGGGCACAGGACGCTTTCTTTCTATTCCATCGGCCGCGCCGCTGGAACGCGCGGCAGGGCGTCTGGATGGGGTGGGAGCGCAAGCGTGGCAAGCTCGCCCAATTCAACAACGTTGTTCGCGGCGGGGATGACGGCGCCTTCTCTACCATAGTTGGCGACATCGCCACGGTCCGCGGCGTGCGCTTTGTCATCACCCTCGATTCCGATACCGTTCTTCCACCCGACGCCGCGCCACTTCTGGTGGGCGCGGCCGCGCACCCGCTGAATCGCGCTGGCTACGATCCCGCTGTTGGCCGTGTTGTCAGCGGCTACGGAATACTTCAACCGAGGGTTGGCGTCTCCCTTCCCAGTGCGCACCGCTCGCGTTTCGCGTCGATTCACTCGGGCCATCCCGGAGTGGACCCGTACACGACAGCGATAAGCGATGTGTACCAGGACTTGTTCGCCGAAGGGAGCTTCACGGGCAAGGGAATCTATGACGTCGAGATTTTCGAGCAGGCGACGCACGGACGCTTTCCGGAAAACACGCTCCTCTCACACGATCTGATCGAAGGCAGTTACGCGCGTGCTGGTCTGCTTACCGATGTCGAATTGTACGATGACTATCCCACACGCTACCTGACGTACACACGGCGAAAGCACCGCTGGATTCGGGGAGACTGGCAGCTTCTCAAGTGGCTGACCGCCATCGTACCGGGACCGGACGGCCCCGAGCGCAATCGCCTTTCGCTGCTGTCGCGCTGGAAGATCTTCGACAACCTCAGGCGCAGCACAGTCGAGATTGCCCAGCTGCTTCTGCTGGTAGCAGGCTGGACTGTACTCCCCGGTTCTCCCTTGCGTTGGACCGGGATCGCGCTGGCTGCCATAGCGGCGCCATGGATCATTTCACTGATCCTGGCGATGCTGCGTCCCCCCAGGGACAAGTCATGGCGCGCCTACTATTCGGCAGTCTGGCGAGATGCGGCCACCAGCGCTCACCAGGTGGCGCTGACTGTGGCATTCCTTCCGCATCAGGCGTGGGTTTCAGTGGATGCGATCGCACGGACGCTCTGGCGTCTTCTCGTTTCCAGACGATTTCTCCTGCAGTGGCAGACGGCCTCGCAAGTGGAGCGGGCAGCTACGTCAGGGGCGCGCGAGGCATGGCGGGTCATGTGGCCCGCTGTGGGTATCGCACTGGTGGCCAGTGGAGCAGTCGCGGTAGCGACCACCGCCCCCCGCGGCGAGAGCTTGCCTTCGCCCTGGGAGCTCATCGGCTTTCTTCCAATCATCGGATTGTGGCTCGTCTCGCCGGCCATTGCCCACGCGCTCAGCGATCCCTCAATGCGGAGGGAACGCCGGCTGGCACCTCCGCGGCGCGCGGATGCCATGCGCTACGCGCTGCTGCATTGGCGATACTTCGATCGCTTTGTCACGGCGGAGACGAACTGGCTCGTCCCTGACAACTTTCAGGAAGAGCCGGCTCCTATAGTCGCCATGCGCACGTCGCCCACCAATATCGGTCTGCAGCTCCTGGCTACGGTGAGCGCGTACGATCTTGGCTTCATCACGGTCGAAGGTGTCACGGAACGTCTCGAGCTCGCGTTCCGGTCTCTCGAACGCATGCGCCGCTTTCGGGGGCACTTTTACAACTGGTATGATCTGCACGACCTCCGAGTGCTCGAGCCCAGGTACGTCTCAACTGTAGATAGCGGTAATCTCGCGGGACACCTGCTTGCTCTCCGCCAGGCGTGCCTGGCGATTCCGGATGACCGCATCCCCAATGCGCGCATCTGGCACGCGGTGGAAGCTGCCCTGGCGGCCTCGGAGGGAAGCCTTCGCGAATTCCTCGCGAAGAGTGGGGCAGAAACTGAACAGCGACGCACTGCTGAGAGCATCATGGAAAAGATCCGCGCGGTAAGGGCGGAGATCGCGTCCGCGGGTCGCGCGGAGAGCCTTCGCATATCCATCGATAGCGTGACGGCCAGCCTGAAAGCCTCGCTCGCCGAAATGCAGCGCGCGGTGTTTCGTGGCGTGCAGGCTGATGCGTCTCGCGAGTGGATTACGTGGGCGATGAATCTTGTTGTCACCCACGACGCCCGGCTGGGCACCGCTGAAGCCGCGTCGACCCTCCGGGAGCGAGCGACCCAGTTCACGGCCGCGTCAGAGCAGGTGGCGCGACTCGATGCTCTTGCGAACCGCGCATACGAGTACGCGACTGAGATGGACTTTCGCTTTCTGTTTGACGCCAAGCGCGAGCTCTTCTCGATTGGGTACCATCAGGGTTCGCATACGCTCGACAGCTCATACTACGACCTGCTCGCTTCGGAAGCGCGGCTGGCCAGCTTCATAGCGATCGCCAAGAACGATGTACCGGTCGACCACTGGTTCCGCCTCGGTCGCACCCTCACACACGCGGCGGGGGAGACAGCGCTTGTGTCGTGGAGTGGCAGCATGTTCGAGTATCTCATGCCGCTGCTCGTGATGCAGTCCTACCCGTCAACGCTTCTCGACCAGGCCTATGAGGGTGCGGTTCGCCGGCATGCCGCATACGGCTGGGAGCGCGATGTGCCCTGGGGAATCAGCGAGAGCGCTTACAACATCCGAGACCGGTTTCAGACGTACCAGTATCGTGCCTTCGGTGTCCCCGACCTCGCCCTCAAGCGGGGCTTGAGCCGTGATCTGGTCGTAGCTCCATACGCTTCGGCGCTCGCCATCATGGTGGACGCCACGGCTGCCCTTGCGAACCTGCACTCACTGGAGCGGCTGGGAGCTCTGGGTGCATATGGATTTCGCGATGCCATTGACTACACCCGCCCCGACGCCGGGCACGGGCACGCCGTGGTGTGCACATACATGGCTCACCACATTGGCATGAGCTTCGTTGCGCTAACGAACGCGCTCCTCGGCCAGAAGTGGAAGCGCCGCTTTCACGCCGATCCACTCGTGCGTTCAGTGGAGCTACTCCTGCACGAGCGCATCCCTCGCCGCCTGGTGCTGCAAAGGGCGCAAGGCGCACATCCAGAAGAGTCGCTTCCCGATCCGGAGCTGGAACGGCCGGCTGTGCGCGAATTCGAGATTCCGGGCACGGAGGAGCCGCGCGTCGCGCTCCTGGGCCATCTGCCGTACACGATCATGGTAAGCCACTGCGGTGGTGGCTACAGCCGTTACGAAGGACTCGCCGTGACGCGCTGGCGCGCCGATGGGACGCGCGACAACACCGGCCAGTTCTGTTACGTGAGGGATGTGTCCCGGTCACGCGTCTGGTCCGCGGCGCACCAACCCGTTTGCGCCGACGCGGACTGGTATCGGGCGCTGCTGGCAACCGACCGCGTCACGTTCCACCGGCGTGATGGCGACATCGAAACTCGCACCGAGATCGCAATCGTTCCGGAGGATCTGGCCGAAGTGCGGCGCGTCGTCCTTACCAACAACAGCGATGACCCACGCGAAATTGAGCTGACCAGCTACGGAGAGATTGTGCTCGCCCCCCCGGACTCTGATCGCGCTCATCCCGCGTTCGCCAATCTTTTCGTGGAAACGGAATGGCATGCCTGGGCCAGCGCGATTACCGCGACCAGACGACCGCGTTCGGCCCACGAGCAAAGACTCTGGTGCGTACATGTCGTCGCGACTGGAAAGGAGTCGGTGGGTCCAACCACATGCGAGACCGACCGCGACCGCTTCATTGGGCGCGGGCGCTCCACGCGCGACCCGGCCGCGATCGATCGGGAAGGCGCGCTGTCGGGCAGCACAGGCGCGGTACTCGACCCTATTTTCGCGCTGCGAACGCGTGTACGCATCCTCGCAGGCCAGACGGCTACGGTTTCTTTCACCACTCTTGTGGCGAGCAGCCGGGAGCGAGCGTTTGAGCTCGCGGACAGATACAACGACTCCCACGCCGCGCAAAGAGCGTTTGACCTGGCATGGACGGCCGCTCAGGTGGAGCTGCGCGAGCTCGGCGTGACACCAGCGGACGCCGCCGTATTTCAGGATCTGGCTGGCCACCTCTTTTATCCGGATCCCGCATTGCGCGCCAGCGAGCAGGAATTAGCGGATAATCATGGCGCGCAGACGCTGCTGTGGTCCCAGGGCATCTCGGGTGATTGGCCGATACTCCTGGCGACGATCGAATCCGCGGAAGGCCTGCCGACCGTTCGCCAGCTGCTAGCGGCACACCAGTATCTGCGTCGGCGCGGAATGATGGTCGATCTTCTCCTGATCAACGAGCACCCGCCGACGTATCTGGAAGCGCTGAGCGAGCAGATCACGGCGATGCTGCTCGCGTCCAGCGAGGCTGGCGTTATCGACAGACCGGGCGGCGTTTTTGTGCGCCGGGGCGACTTTCTCAGCAAGGATGAGTTGCTCATGCTGCGGGCTACCGCCCGCGTCCTGTTGGAGTGCGATGGCCGGCCGCTTGGACGACTTCTTGGCGGCGACACGGGAGGCGGTGCGGCTCGAGAGGCGGCGATGGCCAGGAAGGCTGCAACGCGGCTGCTCGAGGGCAATGGACAACGGTATGCGTTGGTTTCGGGAAGCAGAAGGCGGGACAGGGCCGGCGAAGTGCTCTGGGAAAGCAGGAGCAGCGGGTCCGGAAGTGGGCGATCGGGAGCCGGGAATCGGGAGGCGGGACGCGGGACGCGGGAGCCAGGCACTCTGAAGCACGTTGCACGTGATGCGGAGCGAAACGCCATTCAGCCTCCTAACGGGCTCGGCGATCTCACCGAGAATGGGGACTACGAGATTCGACTCATGCAGAACAACGTCACACCCGCGCCGTGGGCAAACGTTGTCGCCAACGAGCAGGCCGGCTTTGTTGTGACGGAGCGTGGAGCTGGCTTCAGCTGGGCTGAGAACAGCTATTTCTATCGGCTCACTCCGTGGCATAACGATCCCGTTAGCGATCCCGTAAGCGAAGTACTGTACCTGCGCGACGAGGAGACCGGGGAGCTTTGGAGTGCGACTCCGGCTCCGATCCGGCACGCTTCGCCGTACACGATCCAGCACGGTGCGGGATGGTCTTCGTTTCAGCACGGACACAAGGGCATAGCGACGGATCTCACGCTGGGAGTACCAAGGGAAGATTCCGTCAAGATATCCATCTTGCGGGTGACGAACTCCGGATCGGCCACACGACGGTTGAGTGTTACCGCGTATGCGGAGTGGGCGCTTGGCGCGTTGCGTGAACACACTCAACATCAAGTGCGCACAGCATTCGACAGCGAGCAAAACACCGTGTTCGCGCAGAACTTCTTCGACGCCCAGTTCGCTCACCTGGTCGCGTTTTGCACCCTGAGCGAACCAGTGGCAAGCTTTACAGCAAATCGACGCGAGTTTCTGGGAAGGAATGGTTCTTCGGACGACCCTGCCGCCTTTCGGGGCAGCGGAATGAGTGGAGCGACAGGAGCCGGAATCGATCCGTGTGCGGCACTTCAGTGCGTGATGCAACTCGCGCCTGGCGAAACGCGCGAAGTCGTCGTTCTCCTCGGCGCCGCGGCGGGAGACGCTGAGGCCCGCAAGTTGATAACGCGATATGGGAACGCCAACAGCGCTCGTGCAGCGCTGGAGCACGCGAGGGAAGCCTGGGTGGCCCGGCTATCAGTCATCACCGTTGAGACGCCGGATCCGGCATTCGACGCAATGCTCAACCGGTGGACGTTGTATCAGGCGCTGGCATGCCGAATGTGGGCACGGTCGGCGCTTTACCAGTCGAGCGGAGCGTACGGTTTCAGGGATCAGCTTCAGGACACCATGGCCTTCGTTTACTCGGAGCCCGCCATCGCGCGAGAACACATCCTGCGCTCGGCGGCCCGGCAGTTCGTCGAGGGCGATGTGCAGCACTGGTGGCATCCGCAGAGCGGGCGTGGAGTACGCACGAGGTTCTCAGACGACCTGGTGTGGCTGCCGTACGTGCTGGACCACTATGTAAGCGTTACGGGAGACACGGGAGTGCTCGACGAGTCTGTCTCCTTCCTCGAGATGCGGACGCTCGAGCCGCACGAGCACGAAGTGTACGACCTGGCTCGCGTGTCGGCGGAGCGCGCCAGCGTTTACGATCACTGCGTGCGGGCACTGCGAAAGGCGTGTACGACGGGTGCGCACGGTCTTCCACTCATTGGCGGCGGGGATTGGAACGACGGAATGAATCGGGTTGGAGTTGGGGGGCAGGGCGAGAGCGTATGGCTCGCGTGGTTTCTCATCACGACCCTCAGGTCGTTCGCAGAACATGCCCAAGGACGCGGAGACGTTGCGGCAGCGGAGGAGTTCAGGCGTCAGGCGCTGGCGTACGCCGAGGCCGCGGAAGAGCATGCATGGGATGGCAAGTGGTACAGGCGTGCCTATTATGATGACGGCACGCCGATCGGCTCGGCGGAAAATGATGAGTGCAAGATCGACTCACTCTCGCAGAGCTGGAGCGTGATCTCGGGGGCCGGCAATCCGGAGCGGCAAGCGCAAGCCATGCGCTCAATGAACGAGTACCTCGTGCGCGAAGACGCGAGGCTGATCGCGCTCCTCACACCGGCGTTCAACGATACTCCGCACGATCCGGGATACATCAAGGGATATGTACCAGGTGTGCGGGAGAACGGAGCTCAGTACACACACGCAGCGTTGTGGGCCGCACTGGGGACCGCGATGCTGGGCGATGGCGATCGCGCTTTCGAGCTGTACCAGATGTTGAATCCGCTAACGCATTCGCGAACGGCGCAGGAAGTGGCGACCTACAAGACCGAACCGTACGTAATAGCGGCCGACGTGTATTCGGTGGGACGACAGATCGGGCGCGGCGGATGGACGTGGTATACAGGCTCTGCGAGCTGGATGTACCGCGTCGGACTGGAGGCAATACTCGGATTCAGGAAGGTCGGTACGAAACTCCTGTTGAATCCCTGCATCCCACGCGATTGGGGAAAATTCACTTTGAGCTACCGTTACGGCCGGAGCAACTACGTCATCACGGTGACAAACCCCGACCGCGTGACGCGCGGCGTGGGAATGGTGCTTCTTGATGGCTCCCAGCTGGACGGCGCGGCCATTCCGCTACAGGATGATGGACGCCTGCATGAGGTCATCGTGCGTCTCGGCGGGAATACCGGCGAGGCCTCTTCGTGACACCAGAAGCTTTCCTTCAATTCTCCTCGCGCACGAGGGCCAAAATCGCTGTCTGGGGCACAACCAGGTAGCGTTCGCTCTCAAAGCTGATTTCCACAGCGGCCTTTCGAAAGAATAACGCGTAATCACCAACGCGCGCCTGCATTGGCAGGAAGCGCGTCTCGCGCGATGCTACGCGCCAGGGTTCATCGCCGGGCTCGGCGAGATCAGGCATGGGAAGCCCAGGCCCGGTAGCGATAATACGACCGCCCTGGATGGCCTGGTTGTCGACAGCGGTCGGAGGCAGATACAGACCCACCTTGGTCCGCTCCTCGCCTTCCTCTACATGTACGAGGACGCGATCGCCAACGACGATCAACTCCTTACGATTTTTGTGCACGAGTGAAACTCCGGAAGTAATAAGGATTGCGGACAACTGCGAACTGCGAACTGCGAACTGCGACTGCGAACTGCGAACTACGTACAATTGCAAACCGCAAGTTGCGAACTACGAGATAGCAACTACTAAGCAACTGCGAACTGCGAACTGGTAGTACGAGTTGCCAACTGCGCTTTTGTCCCGCAATCGGCATCCGCAATCCGCATTCCGCCTTCTCACCGCGCGCCTTCCGCCGCCCCCGCCGTTGGGAAGCCTGCACTGTTCCGGACTCGTGTGATCTGACGCAGGTGATGGTCGAAGTGGCGAGTGATGAAAAGCAGGGCTTCGGTGATCGTCATCGGACCGCCTATGGGATGTTTGAAGACGGACAATCCGAGATCTTCGTCTCGCACGACTTCGAGATGCGCCGAAAGTGACTGGAGTATCAAGCGCCACTGCTCGGAGGCGGCCGACGGCATGATTCCCTTTTGCGGCATGACGCTCTGTATGGGTGCCTTGACTCGCAAGCCGTAACTAAGCGCTACCCACACAGCGGCATATCCGAGACGGTCGCGCATCCGAATGCGAACGGTTCGAGGAGGCCGCGTTGTAACGCGCTCCACGATGCCACCTTCGACCAGCAGGAGGTGCTCGATAATTTGCGCAATCGACCATGCCCCGGACATCGGTTGAAAGGTGAGCTGGGCTTCGGGCAACGCGCCAACCTCCTGCAGCAAAGCTCCACGCCGCTGCTCAAGCACGTTAACCTGC
>Ga0136617_10006121_pt1 | contig 10756 bp, 10 predicted proteins | sample AntDrymUQ3222106_2_FD_129672 | JGI IMG/M metagenome (GOLD analysis project Ga0136617, IMG submission 129672) | Polar desert sand microbial communities from Dry Valleys, Antarctica - metaG UQ322 (21.06) | ecosystem: Environmental > Terrestrial > Soil > Desert | place: Antarctica: Dry Valley...
AGGCCGCCGACGAGGGCGCCGAGGCCTCCGGGGGACCCGTTCAGGGCGAAGCCGAGGCCGGCGGTCAGCAGCGCAGCGACGACGGCGATCCCGGCGGTCCTCAGCAGGATCCCGCGCGACCCGGACGCGGGTCCGGCGCCGGCTCTGGGGCTGGCTCTGGGGCCGTCTCTGCCATGGGCGGGGCGAGGTTCGGTCGTCATTGCGGGCGGCCGTTCTGTCGGGGTCGGTCACACTGCCTCAGCCGTGCTTGTGAAAAGTAGCACAAAGTTTCGGGACCGGAGAAACCGGGTCCGGTCACGCCTCCTCGGAGGCCCCGATGTGGGGGGACTGGACGACCGGCACGAGGAAGGTCAGCGCGATCGTGATCGAGGTGGCCGCCAGCAGCGCCGCCCACATCAGCATTCCCGTGTAGAGGCTCACCAGCACGGTGCCGAAGCCGATCAGGCCCGCCCACAGCCACATGATGACCACGGCCCGGCGATGGCTGTGGCCGATCTCGAGCAGCCGGTGGTGCAGATGCTGCTTGTCCGGGGCGAAGGGCGATCGCCCGGCCCGGGTGCGGCGTACGACGGCGAGGGTCAGGTCGACGATCGGCACGATCAGGATCGAGATCGGCAGCAGCAACGGCAGGAAGAAGGCGATCGGGTTGACGTCGGAGCCGGCGCCGCCGCGGCTGATCTCGATACCCTGGAACTGGGTCGTGAGCGTGAGCGCGCTCGCCGAGAGCACCAGCCCGATCAGCATCGACCCGCTGTCGCCCATGAAGAGCCGGGCGGGGTGGAAGTTGTGGGGCAGGAAGCCCGCGCAGGCGCCGGCGAGCGCCGCCGAGAGCAGCGCCCCCGTGTTCGCCAGGCTCGCCTGGTTGAGGTTGGCCAGCTGATAGCTGAAGACGAAGAAGGCGACCGCCCCGATGCCGACGACGCCCGCGGCCAGGCCGTCGAGGCCGTCGACGAAGTTGACCGCGTTGATCGTGGCGATCACGACCACCGCCGTCAGCAGCGGGCCCTGCGCCGGGTCGAGGACGAACTGCTCGCCGTTGGGCTGCAGGATGAAGTTGAACTGGATCTGGGAGTAGATGAGGAACGCCACCGCGATCACCTGGCCGCCCAGCTTGGTGAGCGCGTCGAGCTCGAAGAGGTCGTCCAGCACGCCCACCCCGCAGACCAGTCCTCCGGCCAGCAGTACCGCGCGCGCGTCCTCGAACACGAACGGGCTCTGGGTCGAGAGGAAGGGCAGCTCCCGCGCCACGGCGTACGCCGCCACCAGCCCGCCGAGCATGGCGAGCCCCCCGAGGTAGGGCACCGGCTCGGCGTGCACATCGCGGTCGCGCACCTCGGCGACCGCACCCGTACGAAGCGCAATCTCCCGGGCGAAGACGGTCAGCAGATAGGTGACCGCGCCCGCTACCAGGAAGACCAGCAGGTATTCGCGCACCGGCTCAGCCCTCGTCGGTCAGGGTCGCCCCCAGGGGCTCGAGCGCGGCGTTGAGCTCCTCGAGACCGATCGCACCGCGGCGCAGGATGCGCCCCTGGTCACCGGTCACGTCGACGATGGTGGAGGCCTCTCCCCCGCTCACCGGGCCGGCGTCGACGATCACCGAGACCTCGTCACCGAGCATCTCCTCGGCGCCGTCGGCGTCGAGCGCCGCCGGGCGGCCGGTCAGGTTGGCCGAGCTGACGGCGAGCGGGCCAGTGCGCTCGAGGACGGCGAGCGCGATCTCGTGGTCGGGCATCCGCACCGCGACCGTGCCACGGGTGTCGCCGAGGTCCCACTGCAGCGAGGGCTGCTGGCGGCACACGAGGGTCAGCGGCCCCGGCCAGAACTCCTCGATCAGCGCGCGGGCGTAGCCGGGCAGGCCCGTGGCCAGCGCGTCGACCGTGGTGGTGGCGCTGACGAGCACCGGCGGCGGCATCTCGCGGCCCCGCCCCTTGGCGTCGAGCAGGTCGGCGACGGCCTCGCCGTCGAAGGCGTCGGCCGCTAGGCCGTAGACGGTGTCGGTCGGGATGACGACCAGCTCGCCCTGCTGGATGGCCCGGGTCGCGGCGGAGACCGCTGCCTCACGCTCGTCGTCGGTGCCCGTCGGGAGGCGCTGCGCGGTCGTCACGGGGCTCATCGTGCCAGCCGCGCCGTCAGGAAGCGCGGACGCCCGGCCAGGTCCCGGCGGTCGCGTACCTGCTCGTAGCGGCCGGTCGCCACGAAGACCGCCGGCGCGGACTCCCCCTGGACGTCGGCGTGCTCCGCCCCCACCCAGCCTCCGGGTCGCAGCAGCACAGTCGCCCGCCGGGCGAGCACCCGCAGCGCGTCGAGGCCGTCGTCGCCGGAGAACAGCGCCAGGTGGGGGTCGTGGTCGCGGGCCTCGGGCGCCACCGACTCCCAGGCGGTGAGCGGGACGTACGGCGGGTTGCAGGTAATCACGTCGACGGAGCCGGCGAGCTCCTCGAAGGCGGTCGCCATGTCACCCGACCGCAGCTCCACGCCGGTGCCGGCGAGATTGCGCTCGGCCCAGGAGTGGGCGGCGGGGTCGAGCTCGACGGCATGGACGCGGGCGCCGGGCACCTCGTCTCCGATGGCCCGGGCGACCGCTCCGGAGCCGGTGCAGAGGTCGACGACGACGGCGCCGGGGCCGGCTTCCCGGGCCCGCTCGATCCCCCAGCCGGCGAGCAGCTCGGTCTCCGGGCGGGGCACGAACACACCAGGGCCGACGGCCAGCTCGACGTGGCGGAACGCGGCGCTGCCAAGCAGGTGCTGCAACGGCTCGCGGGCCGCCCGGCGCGCCACCAGGGCGTCGTACGCCGCACCCTGGTCGTCACCGACCTCGTCCACGAGCGGCAGCCGGCCCAGTCCGACACCGAGTACGTGGGCCAGCAGCTCGTCGGCGTCGCGCTCGGGCGAGGCGACCCCCGCCTGCTGCAACCGGGCCGTCGCCTCCCGGCGCAGCCGCCGGGTGCTCACTGCCCCAGGGCGGCCAGCCGGGCCTCGAGATCGGCCTGCACGCAGGACTCGAGGACCGGCCCCAGGCCGCCGTCCAGGACCTGGTCGAGGTTGTGGGCCTTGTATCCGGTGCGGTGGTCGGAGATCCGGTTCTCCGGGTAGTTGTAGGTGCGGATCCGCTCGGAGCGGTCGACGGTCCGGACCTGGCTGCGGCGGGCCTCCCCGGCGGCCGCGTCGGCCTGCTCCTGGGCGGCGGCGAGCAACCGCGACCTCAGGATCCGCATCGCCTGCTCCCGGTTCTGCAGCTGGCTCTTCTCGTTCTGGCAGCTGACGACGATCCCGGTCGGCAGGTGGGTGATCCGCACCGCGGAGTCGGTGGTGTTGACGCTCTGTCCCCCGGGTCCGCTGCTGCGGAAGACGTCGATGCGCAGCTCGTTGTCGTCGACGCTGACGTCGACCGGCTCGGCCTCGGGCAGCACCAGCACCCCGGCAGCGCTGGTGTGGACCCGGCCCTGGGACTCGGTGACGGGCACCCGCTGGACACGGTGGACGCCGCCCTCGAACTTCAGCAGCGCGTACGGCGCCTCCCCGGGCGCGCTCGCGCCGCGAGCCTTGACCGCGACGGTGACCGACTTGTAGCCGCCGAGGTCGGACTCGGTCGCGTCGAGCACCTCGGTGCCCCAGCCGCGGCCCTCGGCGAAGCGGGTGTACATCCGGAGCAGGTCGCCGGCGAAGAGCGCGGACTCCTCGCCGCCCTCGCCGGACTTCACCTCGAGGATGGCGTCCTTGGAGTCGGTCGGCTCCCGCGGGACCAGCAGCTCGCGCAGCCGCTCGCCGGCGGTCTCCAGCCGGGTCTCGAGCGCGTCGGCCTCCGCGGCGAACTCGGGCGCGTCGACCGTCAGCTCGCGGGCCGCCTGCAGGTCCTCGCCCAGCGCTCGCCACTCCTCCCAGGCGCGCACGACGGACGAGACCTCGGCGTAGCGCTGGTTGAGCCGCTTGGCGAGGGACTGGTCGGTGTGGGTCGCCGGCTCCGCCAGCCGCTGCTCGAGCTCGGTCTGCTCGGCGACGAGCGACTCGACGGCCTCGAACACGGGCTCTCCTGGTGGCTGTGGGGACGCATTGCCTGGGCTGCCAGCAAATGCACAGCACCGGCCACCCTGCGGTGACCGGTGCGGGCGAGCGAGCTACTTCTTGTTCTGGCCCGCCTGGGCGTAGCGCTTCTCGAACCGGGCGACGCGGCCGCCGGTGTCGAGGATCTTCTGCTTGCCGGTGTAGAACGGGTGGCACTGCGAGCACACGTCGGCGCGGATCGCGCCCCCGGTGGCAGTGCTGCGGGTGCTGAACGTCGAGCCACAGGTGCAGGTGACCGTGGTCTCGGTGTAGTCCGGGTGGATGTCCTTCTGCATGGTGTCCTCTCTCGTGGTCGCCGGGTCGCCGCCGTCTGACGCGGGGCAGCGTGAACCGGAACCGGAACGTCGGCCTCAGTGTGCCACCGGAGACAACGATCCGGGCAATCGCAGCATTCCCGGGGCCTATCTCCTCAGGAACGCATCCGCCAGCAGCTGGCCGATCGCCCAGTCCTGCATCGCGACGCCCACCGACTTGAAGGTCGTACGCGCGGTTGGTTCGACGCCGGCTGTGAGCGCGACGCCGAGTTCGACCAGATCCTCGATGCGCAGGACGCCGGCGTCGAGGGCGTGCAGGATCTCGCCGGACTCCTCGAGGATCGAGTCGCGCTCGTCGATGACCACCAGCCCGTCACCGAGCAGCGCGTCGGGCAGCTCCCGCATGGTGGGCCGGAACGACCCGATGGCGTTGACGTGGACCCGCTCGGGCAGGGCGTCGAGCGCGAAGAGCGGCGCGGTGGCGGTCGTCGAGCAGCAGACGATCTCGGCCCTCCCGAGCGCCGCCTCGACCTCCACCGTCGCCTCGACGCGCGCGCTGCCGAGCTCCTCGGCCATCAGGGTGGCCAGGGCGTCGGCGCGACCAGGGTCCCGGCCCACGAGCACCAGCTCGGCGAGCGGGCGTACGGCGTGCACCGCCCGGGCCTGGTCGGCTGCCTGTGCCCCCGTGCCGATGACGACGAGTCGGCCGGCGTCGGGAGGGGCCAGCAGGTCGGTGGCGACGCCGGACACGGCACCCGTGCGCAGCGTGGTCACGGCTGTGGCGTCGGCGACCAGCTGCTGGGTGCTCTCCAGGTCACTCCACACGACCGAGCCCAGGATGGCCGGCTGTCGCCCCGTGAAGTTGAGGCTGAGCAGCTTGAACATCGTGGTGGCCGACGGCCGGTGGTGGCAGGCCATGTCGAGGAACTGTCCGTCGCGGAGCGCCGTCCGCGTCGGCATCTCGAAGTGACCGGCGGCCAGGTCGATGAACCCCTGGCGTACGGCCGCGATGGCCTGCGGCATCGAGACCTTCTCGCGCACCTGTTCGGCGCTGACCGACACCACACCCATCGGGCTCCTCCTTCGTCGCGGGGATCCCAGTCCATCAGAGACCGGACCGGCGCTGCTACTGGTCGAAGCCCTTGCGGGTCATCTCGCCCCAGTCGCGGTGGGTGCCGCACAGCGCCTCGACCAGTCCACCCAGCCGCCAGAAGGCGTTGAGCTGGCGATAGCCGAAGTTCTCCTCCACCGCGGCCCAGATGGCGCGGAGCAGGTCGGACAGGCCGCGGTAGCGGCGGAACGAGAGCTCCTCGGCGAGCAGTGCGACGAGGGTCACGAACACCGCGAAGAGGACCGATGCGCTCAGCAGCAGCAGCACGAGGTCGGGGTCCACGAGTCCCTCGAACTGGGGGAACCAGCGGCCGGTCAGGAACAGCAGCATCAGCACGCCGAACCAGACCAGGCCGAGCACCTCGACAACGGGCGCGAGCAGCTCGAAGACGAAGAACCACGGCATCGTCACGGTGCCGATCACCCCGTAGCGCGGGCGGAACATCATCGACTTGTGTCGCAGGAAGATCTCGGCCAGGCCGCGATGCCAGCGTCGTCGCTGCTTGCGCAGCACGGCGCGCGACTCGGGCACCTCGGTCCAGGCGACCGGCTCGGGGACGAAGACGACCTCTCCCTCTCGGCGCTCGTCACCGAGCATCCGATGGATGCGCACGACGAGCTCGGCGTCCTCGCCGATGCTGTTGACCGACATCCCGTCGACGGCCTGCAGCACGTCCTTGCGGAAGACACCGAACGCGCCGGAGATGATCAGCAGCCCGCCGAGCCGGGACCAGCCGGACCGGCCGATGAGGAAGGCGCGGAGGTATTCGACGACGGCGATCCGGCTCAGCCACGTCCGCGGCATCCGCAACGAGGTCACCCGGCCGCGGTCGACGCGGGAGCCGTTGGCGACACGTACGACGCCACCCGCGGCGACCACCCGGCCGGGGTTGTCGGCGAACGGGCGCGCGACGTTGAGCAGGGCCTGCGGGTCGAGGAGCGAGTCGGCGTCGACCATGCAGACCAGCTCCTTGCGGGAGTAGTTGATGCCCGCGTTGAGCGCATCGGCCTTGCCGCCGTTGGTCTTGGCGATGAGCGCCAGGTTGTGGGCGCCGCGGCGGCTGACGTACGTCTGCTCGACGGCCCCCGTCATCGCGATGTCACCGCTGGGGACCAGCGGCACCGGCGCCATGTCGAACTCCTCGATCAGCTTGTCGCGGGTGTCGTCGCTCGAGCCGTCGTCGATGACGACGACCTCGAAGTCGGGGTAGCGCAGCGAGATCATCGCCTGCACCGACTGCACGATCGTGGCGGACTCGTTGTAGGCCGGCATCAGCACTGATACCCCCCGGGAGTTGGGGTCGAGGAACCACTGGTCGTAGCCGGCGTACTCCAGCCGCCGGCGATAGCCGGCGAGGTCCCCCATCGCCAGCACGGTCAGCACGATGAAGCTGGCATTGATCAGGACCGAGTAGACCGCGATCGCGATCGTCAGCCAGAAGACCGTGCCCTCCAGCAACGTCCCGGTCACGATGCCCTCAGCGCCGCCAGCGCGAGCGCCTCACGAGCCACCGGCGCCTGGCTCGTGGCGAGGATCGACCGGCCGGAAGCGCCGGAGCGACGCAGCGCACCGGCGGCGGCGCGCGCCACCTCGACGTCCTTGTCGCCCAGGCCGATCCCCAGCAGCATCAGCCCCGAGGGCCCGCCGATCTTGCCCGCGGCCACCATGGCGGCCTGACGTACGTCGGGGGACGAGGCGCCCAGCTGGGCGGTCACGACGATCATCGAGCTCGGCGAGCCGAGCGCTCCCAGGGCCTGCAGCGCCGCGATGCGGAGCTCGTCGTCGTCCTCGACGAGGCAGCCCTCCAACGACGACACGGCGTCGATCTCCCCCACCAGCCCGACCGCCTCGGCGGCCAGCCGCCGCTCGCGGTCGAGGTCGCCGGAGGTCGCCCTGCGGAGGTGCTCGACCATCACATCGGCGGCGGGGCCACCGACCTGGTCGACGGCGGCCAGGAAGTCGTGGCGCAACCGGGGCTCGACCGTCGCGGCCAGCAGCATCTCCTCGATCACGGCGTGCTCGGGGAAGCTGGCGAGCGCCAGCATGGCGGTCCGGCGGGCGGTGAAGTCGCGGTCGTGGAGTCCGGCCAGGACGTCGTCGCGGCGCTCGGGGAGCGCCAGTACGCCGAGTCGGTAGTAGCCCCGGGCACGGCGCACCGGTGAGGGGCTGGTGGTGGAGTTGCGGGCCCGGTCGACCGAGCCCCAGGCCCGGAGCACCTCACGCACCCGCTGCCTGGCCTCCCCGCGGAGCTTGGGGACGAGGGCGAAGGTGTCGTCCTCGATGGCGGCCTGCTCCTCCGGGGAGAGCGCGAGCAGCGTGCGGTTGGCAGCGTCGACCTCGTCGGGTTCACCGACACCGAGCATCAGGACGTCCCGCCACAGCGGTGTCCGCAGCTCCTGGGTACGCCGCTCGTCACGATCGGCGTGGAGCCGGATCACGATCAGCGACACGACGACGACGAGGCACCCGAGACCGACTGTCACAGCGGCCCAGTAGCCGATGTGACCGATCGTCATCGCGAACGAGACAACAACGCCTGGACCCGTGAGGCCAGCTCACGTGGACTGAACGGCTTGGTGATGTAGTCGTCGGCTCCGGAGTCGAAGCCGGTCTCGACATCGGACTCCTGGGCACGCGCCGTCAGCAGGATCACCGGCAGGTCCGCCAGGGAGGGCTCGGCGCGGATGGCGCGGATGGCATCGAGGCCCGAGACGCCGGGCATCATCACGTCGAGGACGGCAAGGTCCGGCTTCTGGGCCATGCAGGCGTCGATGGCGGCAGCGCCGTCCCCCACAGCCACGATCTCGTGGCCCATGGTGGTGAGCTTGAACTCGACGAGCTCGCGGATGTCGACGTCATCGTCGGCGACAAGGATCCTGGCCACGTGGTGTCCTCCTGAAGGTCGCGCACAGCCTAGCGGCCATGATTCGTGTCGGCTGGGCTTTGAGCAGGTGCGTCAGTCCTTGCCCGGGCTGGGCGTGGACTTCTGGACCTGCATGAGGAACTCGATGTTGCTCTGCGACTTCCGCAGCCGCTCCAGCAGCAGCTCGAGCGCCTGCTGGCCGTCGAGCCCGGAGAGCACGCGACGGAGCTTCCAGACGATCGCGAGCTCCTCGGTCGACATCAGCAGCTCCTCGCGGCGCGTGCCCGACTGGACGGCGTCGATCGCGGGGAAGAGTCGCTTGTCGGCGAAGTCGCGGCGCAGCCGGATCTCCATGTTGCCGGTGCCCTTGAACTCCTCGAAGATCACCTCGTCCATCTTGGAGCCGCTCTCGATGAGCGCCGTGGCGAGGATGGTCAGCGAGCCGCCGTTCTCGATGTTGCGAGCGGCGCCGAAGAACCGCTTCGGCGGATAGAGCGCGGCCGAGTCGACGCCACCGGAGAGGATCCGACCGCTGGCCGGGGCCGCCAGGTTGTAGGCACGCCCGAGGCGGGTGATGCCGTCGAGCAGCACGACCACGTCGTGGCCGAGCTCCACCAGCCGCTTGGCGCGCTCGATGGCGAGCTCGGCGACGGAGGTGTGGTCGCTGGCGGGCCGGTCGAAGGTGGAGGAGATGACCTCGCCCTTGACCGAGCGCTCGAAGTCGGTGACCTCCTCGGGCCGCTCGTCGACCAGCACGACCATCAGGTGGCACTCGGGGTTGTTCGTGGTGATCGAGTTGGCGATCGACTGCATGATCATCGTCTTGCCGGCCTTGGACGGCGAGACGATCAGGCCGCGCTGACCCTTGCCGATCGGGGCCGCGATGTCGATGACGCGACCGATCAGGTTGGTGGGCTCGGTCTCCAGCCGCAACCGCTCGCTGGGATAGAGCGGGGTCAGCTTGGCGAACTCCACGCGGGTGCGGGAGGCCTCGGGGTCGGCACCGTTGACGCTGTCGACGCGGACCATCGGGTTGAACTTCTCCTTGCGGTCGCCCTCGCGGGGCTGGCGCACCTGGCCGACGACGGCGTCGCCGCGGCGCAGACCGAACTTCCGCACCATCGACAGGGAGAGGTAGACGTCCTCGGAGCCCGCCAGATAGCCGCTGGTGCGTACGAACGCGTAGTTGTCGAGCACGTCGAGGATGCCGGCGGCCGGGAGCAGTACGTCGTCCTCGAGGACGGTGGTGTCGGGCTCCTGACGCTGGCTACCGCCGCTGTTGCTGCTGCCGCTGCTGGACCCGGTTCCGCCGGGGCGGGTGGCGCGGTCACGCCCGCGGCGCCGACGGCTGCTGCGGCTGGTGCCGGAGCGGTCGTCCTGCCCCTTGTTCTGGTTCTGGTTCTGGGTGTTGCCCTGGTCCCGGTTGTCCTTCTGGTGCTGCTGGCGCTGGTCCCGGTTCTGGTCGCGGTCGCCCCGGTTGTCCTGCTGCTGGTCCTTGTCGTGCTGGCGCTCGCCCTGGTCCCGGGGCTGGTCCCGGGGCTGGTCCCGGGGCTGGTCCTGGCGCTGGCCCTGCCGGTCCTCCTGGTCCTGGCGGGGGTCCTGGCGCGGGTCGCCGGACTGGTCGCCGCTGGCCGATTCCCGCGCGGGCTCCCCGGCCTGCTCGTGCCCGACCGCGCGGTCGGGGTTGCGGGTGCTCGCGCGGCCGGACCGGCCGGTGGTCCGGGGTGCCGAGTGGCCACCCGATGGGGCACCCGACTGGCCACCAGATTGGGCACCCTTGATGGCGCTGACCAGCTCGGCCTTCTTCATCGAGCCGGCGCCGGAGATGCCGAGGCCGCCGGCCATCGACTTCAGGTCGGCGATCAGCATCGAGTTGAGTCCGCCACTGCGCTTCTTCGGAGCGGCGGAGCCGGCGTCCGAGGACGAGGGGGTGGAGTCGATGGTCTCGGTCACGTGAGGTCCTTCCCACGTATCAGAGCCGACCCGTCGGTTCGGGTCGGACTTCGGTCAGGCTTCCTCGGTGCGCCCGGGGTGCTGCTCCTAGGAGCGCATCGGGCTGGGGCACGGCGGGCCGTGCCGGACGAGGAAGGGTCACACCGGCCAGGCGACGGGATGTCATGACGAGGTGTCAGGGGACTGCCAGTGGATCTTGGCAGGAGTACGCCGAGATGGCCGGCGCAGTCTCAGGGTAACACCACGAAACCGTGAATGTGACATCACACGCACCGGGGGCTCACCCGCTGGTCATCCGACCACGACCCCCGCGCGGTCGAGCTCGAGATGGTGTGCCTGCCACCCCGCCGGCGTCGCCGCCAGCAACGCCTCCACGTCGCAGCCGGCACACAGCGCCAGCACGGTCGGGCCGGCACCCGAGACCACCGCGGCGGCCCCCCGCTCCCTCAGCGACTCCACGAGATCGAGGCTGGCAGGCATCGCCGGACGCCGGTAGTCCTGGTGGAGCAGGTC
>Ga0136617_10006122_pt1 | contig 10756 bp, 9 predicted proteins | sample AntDrymUQ3222106_2_FD_129672 | JGI IMG/M metagenome (GOLD analysis project Ga0136617, IMG submission 129672) | Polar desert sand microbial communities from Dry Valleys, Antarctica - metaG UQ322 (21.06) | ecosystem: Environmental > Terrestrial > Soil > Desert | place: Antarctica: Dry Valley...
GGCCCCGACCTCGGCGACGGAGAAGTTGGTGCGGGCGAGGAGTACGGCGGCCCGGTCGAGGCGGGCCAGGCGCACGGTCTCGATGGGGGACCGGCCGGTCGAGGTCTTGAAGAGCCGGCAGAGATGCTCCGGGCTCACGCGGGCCGCCCGGGCGAGCTCGGGGAGGCTGATGTTCGCGGCCGGGTCCTCTTCGAGTCGTTGGTGGAGGCGTGCCCAGGCGCGTTCGACCGCGTCGGGGAGGGTCTCGTGTGGGACGTCTTTGCCGGCGATCTCGCCTGTCACGAAGCTCGCGAGCATGTGCGCCATCGTGGCGCGGAGCAGCAGCGGGTCGCCGCGGCCGGACCACGTCAGTAAGTGGCGGAAGAGGGGCCGCAGCACGTCCCCCTCGACTGGAGGCCGGACGAGCGGCCACTCTTCCGGGGGCGGCCAGGTGCCCGGAAGCGAGAGGACCTCGAAGTGGAAGAAGCCGTGCCTCGTGCGGCGGTTCTGGTCCCACCGGAAAGAGTCCGTCCCGCCGGGCCGGCAGAGGATGACCGAGCCCGGCCCGGCCGGAACGATCGTCCCGTCGCGACGGTACTCGACGTCGCCCTCGATCACCCACACGAACTCGAAGTCGCGCGTTACCCTCGGCCCGAAGGTCGCCCCAGCCGGATACGTCGCCAGCCCCGTCAGAAGCGGTCGTGAAAGCTCGAGGTCGCCAAACATCTCGAACAAAGCTTACCAAAGAGGTCCCAGGCTAAAGGCATCAAGAAAATCATCCCGGACGGTTCGTGGCCGCGAGTCCCTCGAGTTTTGCATCAAGGCGTGTTCCGTACAAGGTTTATATGCGTATGCTTCTTATCTGGCGAGTTTATATGCGTATGCTTCTTATCTGGCGAGATAATTGGGAGGTAGATCGACACCGAAGCTAGAATTGGCGCATTATGCACGCAAATGCTAGGATTAGCATAGGTTGAACACAAACCCTGGGGAAAGGGCAAATACGGATGACAGAAGGTAACCGGCTTACGCGGCGGGACTTCCTCAAGCTTGGTGGCGCTGGGGTGGCGGGAGCAAGCTTGCTTGGCCTCTACGGGTGCGGTGGCGGTGGTTCCTCGGGCATGCAGATCGATTGGGCTTCGTGGGCCAACTCCGGCGAGGCGACGAGGTTCAGGGAGTACACCGACCAGTTCATGCAGGACCATCCGGAACTGCAGGTTACCTTTACCCCGACCCCGACCTACGACGATTACCATCCCAAGATCCTGACGCAGCTCAACGGCGGCACCGCCCCCGACGTGTTCTACGCCGGGGACATCTGGGTCGCGCAGTTCATCAAAAACGGGACCATAAAGCCGCTCAATGACCTCATGACCGGGCCGGACAGCGCGGCCAAGCCGGGGGAGTTCGCCGACGGTCTGTGGGGGCCGGCAAAGACGGACGACGGCACCATCTACGGTGTGGCCGTCGACTGTAACCCGACGCTCCTCTGGTTCAACAAAAAGGTACTCCAGGGAGCCGGCATCAACGACGACCCCACGGAGCTCTACGAGAACGGCGAGTGGAAGTGGGACGTCCTCCAGCAGATGGCTGAGAAGGTCGCCGCCCAGGGCGACACCAACGGCCTCATGTTCGAGAACGGCAACAACTGGTTCTGGTCCTGGTGCCGCCAAAACGGCGGGTCTCCTTACGATGGCGACACGTGCGTTGCCAACGAGGACGCGAAGTCCGTCGAGGCCTTCCAGTGGATGACCGACAACGTGAAGAGCGGGGCCTTCACCTACGCCGGGAACCTGCCCACCGGCCAGACCTCGGACGCCCAGTTCAACTCCAACCGGGCGGCGTTCGTGCAGGCGGGGCGCTGGGTTTTGCCTGTCTTCAAGCAGAACACGAGCCTGGAGTATGACGTGGTGCCGTTCCCGACCAACACGGGAAACAAGATGGAGCCGGGCTGGGTTGCCACGGCTTACATGGTCATGAACAAGAAGACCGAGAGCGAGAAGAACGCGTTCGAGTTCCTGACCAACTTCACCTCCGCCGCCGGGCAGGAGTTCCGGCTGGAGACGGGCGGGAACGCGGTGCCCTCCGTGACGGAGGGGGCCGACGAGGTCGTCACGCAGGGCGACGACCTCGAAGGCGACAAGTACTTCCTGGAAATTCGCGGCACCGGGCTGGTGGGGTACAGCGAACTCGAGGTGCCGGGCCTCGTCGAGAATATGCAGGACGTCTTCGAGAAGCGCCTCTGGCTCAAGAGCGGAGACGGCGACGTGCAGGCGACCCTCGAGGAGACCGCCGCGATGGCGAACAAGGGAATCAAGGAGAACCGGACCTAGGTCGCGGCAGTGGCTCTCCGGGGAAGGGAGGCCGGCCGGCCTCCCTTCCCCGCGGTAACCGATCTCGAAAAGGGGAAGACGAGTGAGTAGTGCGGTAAGGGCTCCGGGGAAGCTAAGCAAGAAGACCAAGAGCGACATCGCGTGGGGGTACTTCTTTATCCTGCCGCAGCTCATCGGCGTGCTTGTGTTCGTGCTATTCCCGCTGGTTTACGTGCTCGTCCTCAGCACGCTGGAGTGGGACGGGCTTGGCGAGCGGACGTTCGTGGGCCTCAGCAACTACGTCACCGAGTTCAACAACCCGGACTTCAGGCTATCCCTGAAGAACACCTTCTACTACACGTTGCTGACGGTACCGACCAGCGTCGTGCTCGCGCTGGTGGTGGCGCTGGCATTGAACAAGCTCCGCTTCAAGGGCTTCTATCGGGTGATCTTCTTCGCGCCCTACGTCACGAGCCTCGTGGCGGCCGGCGTCGTGTGGATCTGGGTCTACAACCCGGACTTCGGCCTCATCAACACCTACCTGAATCTCTGGTTCGGTATAAAGGGCCCGCAGTGGCTCCTCGACCCGAACTGGGTGATGCCCTCCATCGCTATATTCAGCGTCTGGTGGGGGCTGGGTTTTAACGTCGTGATCTTCCTGGCCGGGCTTCAGGGCATACCGGCGGTCTTCAGGGAGGCGGCGCAGATAGACGGGGCGAACAAGTGGCAGACGTTTCGGCACGTGACCCTACCGCTCCTCTCGCCGACCACGTTCTTCGTCTTAATCATCTCCATCATCGGCTCTTTCCAGGTCTTCGACCAGGCCTTCATCATGACGCTCGACGGCGGGCCGGGGAACTCGGCCTACACGATGGTCTACTACCTGCGCGAGCTCGCCTTCGTTGACTTCGTGTTCGGCCGGAGCGCGGCGGTAGCCGTGATCCTCTTCTCCCTGATCCTGGCCTTCACCCTGCTCCAGTTCCGAATGCAACGGCGCTGGGTCCACTATGGGTAGAGATCTACAGAGAAAGGAGGGAATCCCATGGCAAGCGTGACGACACCGCCGAACGTAACCCAAGAGGGCGCAACGCCGCAGACGACCACCTCGGGACCGGTGGATTCCACCGGGCGCGGCACCCGCATAGTGGGGACGGTGCTCCTGTATATCGTCGTGACGGTGGGCGCGCTCGTCATGGTCATGCCCTTCGTGTGGATGTTGCTCGGCTCGGTAAAGGACCTCGGGCAGCTCTACCAGGTGCCGCCTAACTGGATCCCCGACCCCTTCCTGCTTCAGAACTACGTGAGCGCGTGGAACTCGGTTCCCTTCGCCACGGGCTACATAAACAGCGCCTACATAACCGTGACCGTGGTGATCGCGAACCTGCTGACGTGCTCCATGGCGGCCTACGCCTTTGCCAGGATAGAATTTCCGCTGAGGAACACCCTATTTATCCTGTTTTTGGCGACGCTGATGGTCCCCGAGCAGGTGACCATCATCCCACTTTACATCATCATGAGGAACATCGGCCTTGTCGACACGCACCTGTCGATCATCTTGCCCTACGCGCTGTTCAACGCGTTCGGCGTCTTTCTACTGCGGCAGTTCGTCATGGGCCTGCCCAAGGACCTCGAAGAGGCGGCTATCGTGGACGGGGCCAACCGCTGGACGATCTACTGGCGGATCATACTGCCCCTCATCCGGCCGGCGCTGGCGGCGTTCGGCATCTTCACGTTTCTGTTTCAGTGGAACAACTTCTTCCGCCCGCTGGTCTTCCTCGACAGCGTCGAGAACTACACTGTGCCGCTCGCGATCAACTTTTTCCGCGGCCAGTACACCACGGATTTCTCCCTTCTGATGGCTGGCTCTGCGATCTCCATTATCCCGGTCCTGATCGTCTACATCATCGGCCAGCGCCACATCATCGAGGGCATCGCCACGACCGGCATGAAGCAGTAGACCGGGCAGAGCGTTCGCGGTCGGACGGAGAGAGGAGCCTATGGAGACCACGCGGCGTCTGACGCCGGAGCAGATCCGGAGCTTCCACGAGAACGGCTACCTCGTGTTGAGGGGCCTGTTTACGCAGGAAGAGGTGCGGGGGTTGCTTGACAACGTCATGGAGATGCACGCGGGAGGGGATATCCCGGGCCACTTCGAGCCGGCGAGTCCCGCGGAGGCCCGAGGCGACGTGCTCAAACTCTACCCGCGCATGATGCACCCGCACCGGGTGAACGAGACGGCGCTCCGCTACCTGCTCGACGACCGGTTGGAGGAGGTCCTTACAGACCTCTTCGCCGAGGAGCCGCTCGCCGCGTAGAGCATGATGTATTTCAAGCCCGCCGGCGGGAGGGGCCAGGCGCTCCACCAGGACAACTTCTTCCTCAAAGTCGAGCCCGGAACCTGCATCGCCGCTTGGGTAGCCCTCGACCGCGCCGACGAGGAGAACGGGGGCCTTGAGGTCGTTCCCGGCACCCACGACATGGACCTCTTCTGCCCCGAAGAGGCCGACGCCGGGGAGTCTTTTACCCGCGACTACGTACCGATCCCCGAAGGCCTCGAAGCCGTGCCCGTCGTCATGGAGCCGGGGGACGTGTTGTTCTTCAACGGCCAGCTCGTTCACGGCTCTCAGCCAAACAGGACCGAAGACCGGTTCCGCCGTTCCTTTATTTGCCACTACATAGGCCGCTCCTCCGACAGGATCTCGAAGTGGTACCGCCCCATCCTCACCATGAGCGGCGAGGAGGTAAAGCTCGACGAGAGCACCGGCGGCGGCCCCTGCGGCACCGAGGACGTCGGAGTCCACTGAAAAACGGTTTCGCGGAAAGACTCTTTCGGCTTCCGCTTTCGGGTATCAGACGTCGGCTTTTGATGGGGGTAACCGAGGCCCGGCGGGCTCGGAGGCCGGCCAAGGATGCCGCTACAGGCTCCGCGCCAGAGAACTAAATGCATTTCGCATCTATCTGCGGGTTGTAAGTTCTCTTTGGGCTGATAGAAAGACTTCTTGCGCGCATTACGGACCTTACTGCCGTTTCTGAGAGTCTACCGCCTGCACGTGGCGGTGGTTTTGTTGTGCGCGGTGGGGGCCACGGCGACGAGCCTGGCTGGTCCGTGGTTGATCCGGAGCCTCATCGGCCTGCTCGAAGGGGGGGAGGGCTGGTCGGTGGTGGGGCCGGAGATCTCCTGGCTCGTGCTGGCGCTGGCGGGCGCGTTTGTGTTGCGGGCGGGGTTCTTGTTTCTGGTCGGGTATCTGGCGCACATCGTGGCGTGGAGCTTCGTGAGCGACGTGACGGTGGCGCTTTCAGGCATCAGGCATCAGGTGTCAGGAAAGAGCAAGGGCAGCTCTTCTAGCTCGAAGCCCTTCGACTTGATCGTGGGCGTCCTTCCATGTAACGTCGGATAGGAGACGTTACCCAGGGAAAGGGACGCGAGTGGCGAGGATCACCTTGATCGGCGCGGGTAGCGCCGTGTTTACGCGCAACTTGTGCAGCGACATATTGCTCGCCCCGGCGCTCCAGGACAGCACCATTTGCCTGATGGACGTAGACGCCGCGAGGCTGCGCGCCTCAGAGCGTCTGGTCCGGAGTATCGTGGACGGGCGAGGTCTGGACGCGCGGGTGGAGGCGACGACGGATCGCAGGGAGGCGGTGCGCGGGGCTGACTACGTGGTTACGACGTTCCAGCAGGGTGGGCTGGACGCTTACGCGCTGGACATCGAGATCCCCAAGCGTTATGGCGTGGAGCAGTGCGTGGGGGACACTCTGGGGCCTGGAGGTGTCTTCCGGTCCTTGAGGACGATACCGGTGCTCCTGGATCTCTGCGACGAGATGGACGAGCTCGCGCCGGATGCCCTGCTCCTGAACTACGTGAACCCGATGGCGGCGAATTGCTGGGCGGTTGACGCGGCGACGGGACGGCCGCACGTGGGCCTCTGCCACAGTGTGCAGGGCACGAGCGAGATGCTGGCCGGGTGGGTCGGGACGCCCTACGAAGAGGTCAACTTCCTGTGCGCCGGCATAAACCACCAGGCGTTCTTCCTGGACTTCCGCCGGGGCAGGGAGGACCTGTATCCGGAGATCCGGTCCGCCATCCGCCGCGAAGACGTGCGGGGCCAGGAGCCGGTGCGCGTGGAGATCATGGAGCACTTCGGCTTCTTCGTCACGGAGTCGAGCGGCCACGCAAGCGAGTACGCACCGTACTTCCGCAAGAGCGCCGCGATGGTCGAGGAGGAGCTAGTCCCGCGCTTTAGGGACGAGGGCGACCACTGGTTCGACTTCGGGCGTACGGGGGGCTACCTGCGCCACTGCCTGGAAGTGCTGGAGGAGTCGCCCAACGGCGACGAGCCACTACCCAACCGTCGCACGCACGAGTACGGGTCGTACATCATCGAGGCCGCGGAGACGGACGAGCCCATCCGGATCAACGGCAACGTGCCGAACCGCGGCCTGATCCCGGCACTTCCCGACGGTTGCTGCGTCGAAGTCCCGTGCCTCGTGGACGCGAACGGCGTCCAGCCGACGACTGTGGACTACTATCCGACCCAACTCGCCGCGCTGAACCGCACCAACATAAACGTGCAGGAACTTATCGTGGAAGCCGCGTTGACCGGCGACACGGAGGCCGTGCATCACGCGGTCATGCTCGACCCGCTGACCGCCGCAGTCTGCACGCTGCCCGAGATCCGGGCGATGGTGGACGAGATGCTCGAAGCGCAGGCCCACTGGCTACCGCGGTTCGGAAAGGCCGGGGTCCGGTAAGACGGAACTCGTAAGGGTGGAGTGGGCACGCGCAAACCGTCGAGGTGCGGTCCTTTACGCTGGAACGGGGAGGGGTCCTTATGACGAAGGTCGAGGCCGGCGGGCGCGAGGTCGCGCTCTCCGGCGGAGAGGGAAGCGGCTTCCGCGGCTCGCTCTCGGTAGAGAAGGCCGAAGCGGGTGTCGAACTGGTTCGCGTGCGGATAGCGGCAGACGAGGCGGGGCGTCCGCCGGCCTTCCATCTCTCGTGGTCCCGCCCGACGGCGGGAGTCCACGGTTACTGGCATCCCGGCGGCAAACACGACAAGGGGCTGGCGGTGAGCTGGTCTGGCGGCTTCCGGTCGAAGGCGACCTCCTCCGCGCCGGTGGGGTGCCTCTACGGCCTCGACGGGACCAACCGCCTGACGTTCGCGCTCTCGGACGCCCTGGGCACGGTCTCCGTCAAGGCCGGCGTCGAGGAGGAGAGCGCCGAAATCGTCTGTTCCGTGGGCTTTTTCGAGGCGCCGGTCGCGCCATTCGCGGAGTACGAGGCGACGCTCCGGCTCGATAGCAGGGACGTACCGTATTACGAGGCGCTCGCGGGCGTGGGGCACTGGTGGGCCGGGATGCCGGGTTACGGGCCCGCGCCGGTGCCGGAGACGGCGCGGCTGCCGATGTACTCGACCTGGTACGGCTTTCATCAAGACCTGGACCCCGGGCGCGTCGAGGGGCAGTGCCGGCTGGCAAAAGAGCTTGGCTGCGAGGCCGTGATCGTGGACGACGGCTGGCAGACCACGAGCAGCGAGCGCGGCTACGCCCACACCGGCGACTGGGAGCCCGTGAAGGAGAAGTTCCCTGACATGGCCGCCCACGTCGGTCGGGTCCATGGTCTCGGGATGGAGTACCTTCTCTGGTACAGCGTCCCGTTCGTCGGCTACGAGAGCGAGGCCTACCGGCGCTTCGACGGCAGGTTGCTGAACCGCATGGATCGGCACTCCGCGGGCGTGCTCGACCCGCGCTTCCCCGAAGTGCGGGAGTTCCTGATCTCCACCTACGAGGCCGCCTTGAGGGGCTGGGACCTCGACGGCTTCAAGCTGGACTTCGTGGACGCCTTCGAGCCGCCGACCGGGCAGACGCCGGAACTCGGCGGGGGGCGAGACTATGACGGCGTCCCCGAGGCTGTGGACCGGCTGTTGACCGACACGATGGGGCGGCTGCGAAGCATCAAGCCGGACGTCATGATCGAGTTCAGGCAGAGCTACGTCGGGCCGCTGATGCGCAAGTACGGCAACATGTTCCGCGCCGGGGACTGCCCGAACGACGCCGTCGAGAACCGGGTGCGGACGCTGGACATTCGGCTTCTCTGCGGCGACACCGCCGCCCACGGAGACATGCTGATGTGGCACCCGGACGATTCCGTCGAGAGCGCCGCGCTCCAGGTCATGAACGTCCTCTTCGGCGTACCCCAGATCTCCGTCTTGCTCGATGAGATCCCACCGGAACACCTTGAGATGCTCCGCTTCTGGCTCGGCCTCTGGCGTGAGCACCGCGATGTCCTGCTAGACGGGGAGATAGCGCCCCTGCACCCCGACTCCCTCTACCCGGTCGTCCTCGCCCGGACGAACGAGAAGCTCGCCGCCGCATCCTACACGGACGCCGTCGTCCGACTGGAAGGCGGTCTTCCTCCCACGCTGCTCGTCGTCAACGGCACGCTGGCGGACGGTGTCGTGCTTGGACTCTCCGAGGATGCCGGTACGCGCGAAATCGAGGCCCGGGATTGCCGGGGCCGCGTGGCGCATAAGGAAAACGTCGAGCTTATGAAGGGCCTCCACGAGATAGACGTTCCCGCCGCCGGGGTGGCCTTCGTGAGATGATTACCGGCGGGAAGTCGAGATCTGGACAGAGAGAAGAGAGGTAGCGCCTTGAAGATAGCTTTTGTCGGTGCGGGAAGCGTCGTCTTTACCAAGAACCTCCTGACGGACATCCTCTCCTTCCCGGAGTTGAAGGGCACCACCATCGCCCTGCACGACATTGACCCCGAACGCCTGGAGACCGCCGGCATGATGGCCCGCTGGACCTCTGAGCAGCTCGGAGCGGGCGCGAAGGTCGAGGAGCACGCGGAGCGCCGGGCGGCGCTCGACGGGGCCGACTTCGTCATAAACGCCGTCCAGATCGGGATGCACGAGGCCACCCTCCTGGACTTCGACATACCGAGGAAGTACGGCCTCAAGCAGACCATCGCCGACTCTATGGGCATCGGCGGTATCTTCAGGGGCCTCAGAACCATACCCTTCGTCCTCGACCTCGCCGGGGACATGAAGGAGGTCTGCCCGGACGCCCTGCTCCTCAACTACACGAACCCCATGGGTATCCTGATGGAGGCGCTCTACACGGCCCATCCCGAGGTAAAGAGCGTCGGCCTCTGTCACAGCGTGCCGTACACGGCGCGCGAGATAAGCTCCTACATCAGCATAGACCACGAGGACCTGCTCTACGAGTGCGCCGGGATCAACCACATCGCCTGGATGACCCGTCTCGAAGTGGACGGCGAGAACGTCTACCCGCGCCTCTTCGCCGCGATGGAGGACCCGGACGTCTACGAGAAGGATAAGGTCCGCTTCGAGTTGATGCGGCGCTTCGGCCTCTACGTCACGGAATCAAGCGAGCACAACGCCGAGTACCTGCCGTACTTCTTGAAGGACGACGAGCTCGTCGAACGCTACGACATACCCGTGGACGAGTACGTCCGCCGCAGCGAGGACAATCTGACCGCCTACGCCGAGACCCGCCGCAAGCTGCTTGCCGGCGAGGAGTTTCCCCTGAACCGCAGCGTCGAGTACGGCTCGCTCATCATCCACTCGATGACCACGGGCCAGGCCCGCGCCATCTACGGCAACGTCGAGAACACCGGCCTCATAACGAACCTCCCCGAGGGCTGCTGCGTGGAGGTCCCGGTCCTGGTTGACGACACGGGCCTCCGTCCCTGCCACGTCGGCGACCTTCCGCCCCAGTGCGCCGCCACCTGCGCCCCGCACACCGCCGTCCAGAACCTTACCGTCAGGGCGGCGCTCGAAGGCCGTCGTGACCACGTCCACCACGCGGCCATGCTCGACCGGCACGCCCCGAGCGTGCTCTCCCTGGACGAGATCTCCGCGATGGTCGACGAGCTCATAGACGCCCACGGCGACGCCCTGACGGAGGGCATCCGTACCGTGGAGGTGGGCCGCCGCGGCGCCTGACGGGTAGTCGAGATCGTATCGGGAAACGAGACGAAGGAGAGTGACCACCGTGGAGAACGTGACCCTCTCGGGCCTGGCCTCGCAGGGCATCGAGCTCGACCTCTCGCCGAAGAGCTTCGGCACGCTCCGGGACTCGACGGCCGTCCTCGGAGACACGGACGGCCTCAGGGAGCGCATGGCCGAAGACGGGTATCTGTACCTGCCGGGCTACCTCGACCGCGGGCTGGTGTCGGAGGCGAGACGGAGCGTCACCGACCGGCTCGCCGGGGAGGGGCTTACGGACCCGGATCACCCCCCCGGCGAGGCCGTCGCCCGCCCCGACTCGGGGCTCAGGTTCAAGCCGGACCTCGCCCACGACAACGGGCCCCTTCACCGCCTCCTCTACTCCGGCCGCATGATGGAGTTCTTCGAGCTCTTCCTCGGCGGACCCCCGCGCCACTACGACTTCACCTGGATGCGGGCCGTGGCGCCCGGCATCGGGACGCACCCGCACGGGGA
>Ga0136617_10006123_pt1 | contig 10754 bp, 10 predicted proteins | sample AntDrymUQ3222106_2_FD_129672 | JGI IMG/M metagenome (GOLD analysis project Ga0136617, IMG submission 129672) | Polar desert sand microbial communities from Dry Valleys, Antarctica - metaG UQ322 (21.06) | ecosystem: Environmental > Terrestrial > Soil > Desert | place: Antarctica: Dry Valley...
GGATAACCGCGCATACGCTCGAGACGCAAACCGCTTAACCAACTGTAAGAGTAAGAAGCGCGTTAGCTCGACGGCGCAACCGAACAAGTCATTGGACGTGAGGGCGAAACAGCGACTTTCTTAAAACGGTCTTTCTTTTACTCGGAGTTGCGCGAATTCGGTTTCGCCCCACGTCAACTCAATCGTTAGACATCTTCTTGTTATATGAACTTCTCGAAGCCGATTGAACCGTTTGTGCAACCTCATTACTTATTATTTCTTGGCAGGAATTTTTGACTCTTGAAGGAGAAGAACTTTCATCTTTTGTCGCTTCTGTGCGAAACTCTCTTTCTGAAATTGAACCTGACCAAGTTGAACGAGTATTACGAATTGCGTGGCGCGAACAATTAACATTCCATACTTCTTCTGAAAATCCTTTTTTGCGCAATTTCTCGATTGTCCAATCAGTATCTTCAACGACATCGTGCAAAATTGCCGTTATCATTTCTGACTCGGATTTCATTCGCATCATCATTCTGAGCGGGTGCAAAATATACGGCGCACCGGCTTTATCGGGTTGTCCTTTGTGTGCTTCGGCGGCAATTTGTATTGCATCTTCTAGTGTTCCCATTTTACTCTTCTCCATTTTTAGAATCATTTTAATATTGATTCATCCAAACCTTACCTCTTGTTTTATTAACGCTCAAACCATCGCCCCGGTCTCGTTCAAGATTTATCTCGCTTCGGCGTGTAGGTGCTAAGTCTTTAAGCCTGCCGCCGTATCTTTGCCCTAAAATTTGTGCAATTTCTTCAAATCTGTCAGGGCGTGAAGAGGGGCTAAATTCACGCCAGATGATTTCATTCCCATATCTTATTACTGTTCCTCTATAGTTTTGGCTTGCTTCCTCATCCCAAACGAGTATAAATTCATCTTCTTCGATTTCCGGCAATTGTTCGGGTGATTTCAAAGGCTGCGGTTCAGTCTGATTTAAATATTGTTCGCGGGGTTGAATCCTCTTTTTAACTTCCGCGCTTCGGCTCGCCAACCGTCTCATCGCTTGTTCGAGTGCTGTTTGAAACACCGTTTTGCCCACATCGCTTACCTTTTCCGAGTTTGACTGGCTCTCTTCGATTGCCGACTCTCTGCGCGATAAGCGGTCTCTGTATTCCTCTATTATTTGAGGTGCAGATATGCGATCACCATAAAGATAATTACCGCTTCTTTCGGCGGGAATTAAGTCTATGAACCTGTTACCGTATCTTTTCTTCAAAATTTCCGCCACTTCTATAAATCTATCGTAACCCTCATAAAACGCCGGTTCTGTGCAGATAACTTGTTTTCCATAGATTATGACCGTATCGTCACGATTTTTTTCGTATTTATGCTGATCCCAAACAAATATTAAAACTTCGCCTTTCACTTCCGGCAACTCCTCCGGCGACTCTAAACATCGGGATTCAGCTTCCTTTATGAATTGCTCGCGGGCTTCAATCATCGCTTTGTCCGCATCGCTCACCTTATCCCAATTGGCGCGGCTCTCTTCGATTGTCGGATACAGAACAACGGCAACTCTTTTGCCGCACGAAGGGCAGTCTATTTCATACAAGTCATTAAACATTTCTCCCTGCGTGCAATCTTCGCCCGTCCCTTTCCATCCGCATTTGTCACAAACATAGGTGTCTTCTTTCCAAGTTCCGTAAAACTCTGCCATATATCAATCTCCTTTCATCAGCGCTGTTTGTCTGCTGTTTTTGCTATGGTTATGGTTTAACCACTTATCTCATTACAGCCCTATTTGGCGCGAAACATCATTGCTCGCGGTCTATCAAGCAAGTTACAGCCAACTATAAAATTCACTGGGAATACCTCTTTCATCCAGCCATTGCTTGAATTTAGTATCACTGTTAAATCTGTCTTTAATTAACAAAAGCAGGATAGAATCTTTATATTTCTTATTAATCGTAAGCCAGTATTCATACTCATCTTTGCCCCAGAAATTTTTAGGTGTTTCGCCTATGTCATAGCCCTCCAAAACTAAATTACCTATTTCATCTATTTTAGCGAAAAGCGAAACTGCATCTGTTTCCGTTCGGCTTTCGTTCAAACTGATTACTTTAAGAGGAATAGGAATTTGCTCTTTTTTATCTTCCTTTACCAGCAAGCTGGTTTGTGCATTATTAGCTTCTTGAAATTGAGGTTTGGGAATATGACAGGAACATTCACAAGGTAAGTCCCATCCATCGAAACTACATCTTCCATCACACTCGCTGCACATATCGGGAGCAAGTTCGCACTCGTCTGAAAGATTATTTAGGTCACGCCGCTCTGGTTCATTTTCATTGCTCATAATTTCTCCTTTTAACAAAAAGCGCAGTCTTAAATAACGCTTTCAAATTTCGGAAAGGTCTATTGCTACACAAGACTGCGGTGTCTGTTTTATCTGTTTTATCTGTATTTGTTTTTGAGATTGTGAGCGTTGTTAGCTGCAAATATAATCCAGCAGCCGAACAAAAAAAGGGCTTAACGCTTGCACCTAGCCCGGTTGCGAACCGAGTAGATATTAACGTTAAGCCTCTCACATTTCAGATTACTAAAATAGCAAGAGAAAATCAATGCAGATTAAATAAAATTCAGGCTATAAAACTCAATGAAAATAATTGTAAATTTATACTCCAGCCAAAATATCGTTTTTAACATATTTTTGAAATTCATTGAAATCAGTAAAAAATCGGAAGCCTGCATTATTAGCCGCTTCTTCGGTTTCCTTTTCTTCACTAATCAGCAAAGCAACGGGCTGACTTAATCCTTCCTGCAAACCGTTTGCCCAAGCCAAATCTATAATTGCCCTTAATTCTCCTGTCGCTTCGTCAATTACCTCGTATGAAAACTCACCTTCGGGCAAGCCTTGATTCATCACCCACAAATTACATTCTAGTAAAAGATTGTCCTCATCTTGGCTGGCAATTCCGCCGTAATTTTGATTTTCGTTTTCAGCGGAAACTGTCGCAGCAATTTTCTTTTCTGGAAGGCTTCCGGCTAATAATCCGTCCAGAAAATCATTGGCGGCTTTAGCAAGGAGTTCGCGCCGAGCAGCTAAGAAATCCTGGTAGTTTTCGACTTTCCAAAGATTTCTGTCCATTGGAATCCAATGCGATTTGACTGCGGCGGGATTTTTCTGGATAAACTCTTCCAAGTATTCGGCAGGGTCGCGGTCGGTAACATAAAGATTGGTTTCCTGCGTCAGAAACGTAAAATTAGCGAGAGCATTTACGTCTTGTCGCGGGTAATTGTGTTTATATAGTAAAGCCTTCGGAAAAATATGATGAACCTCTAAGCGGCTCAATCTGCCGAGTAGATGACTTGATAATTCTAAACCCGTATTCCAATCTTTGGCGTGTCCCGTCCGCGTCATCATATAAAGCAGCGGATAAAATCTTGCGCCGATACTCCAGCTAAGAAAATCGTTCGGGCGAACGCGCAAATCGCCGCGATTTTGACTGAGCAAAGAAATCAAATTATCAAGCGCACCGTTTTTATCTTCGATTGCCCGCAAATCCTGGCTCAAAACGCTTTCTGTCGAACCGGCGTATCTTCCCCAAAGAAATGTATGAATATACCAGTAAAGAATTTTGTCGCGTTCCTGAAAATCGGTTAGCTTTCCGCCGCGTCCGTCCACATATCTGGCGAGAAGCGGAAATGAATAGCGGCTTCCTAAAACTCGTTCGTGGTCGAGTCCTAAACGCGATGAAATCAGATTCAGCAAATAATCAACCGCGTCTTCGGCTTTTTTCACGCCTTGTTTGAAGTTATCAATCGGCACGTCGTCCAAATGGCTAAACAGCGATTCGCCCGTGATAATGGCATTGACGCAGCGCATAAACCATTCGAGTTTGAAATTGAAGCCCATCTGTCTCCATTTATCGAGACGCGATTTCATTTCAGCGCGGGCATCCGACCATTCGGCGCAGACTTTCGCCAACGCTAAATCGCCTTTCGAGAGTTTTGTGCCGCCGCTATTAACATCGTTAAAAATATCTACGACGACATCAATCGTTTTGTCTTCGCCCGTCACTTCTTCAATGTGAAGGTCAACTTCTTTGATATTGTCCACCGAATTTAACCGGTTGATGTATTTGCTCAAGTTCTGTGCTAAATCCGGGTTTTGTGCAATTTGACCAATCAATTCGCCCGAACCTGTTTTCATCAAATTAGTAACGTCAATCCAAAGCGGGTTGTCCTTCATCTTGAGCGGCGCAAAAAACTCGAAAGTTTCGTCGTCAAGATTGAAATAAAGCCCGGTAAAGGCTTTCGCATCGCCTTCAAAAAACTTCGGTGTCGCCCGCGAACAATACCGTAAAGCGAAGTGATACGCTGCTGTCCGTCGAGAATCAGCTTGACCGAACCGGGCGTTAGATTGCCGTCGCCGCGTGTGTCGGCGTTTTCGGTTTTCGTTACCCAAACAAGTAGACTGCCGACCGGATGTTTGCGGTAAAGCGAAAACATCAGTTTGCGAACCTGGTCACGATTCCAGACGTAGCCGCGCTGAAATTCCGGCAACGCCATCGCTCCTAAATCTATTTGGTCGAGGATTGTGCTAATTTTCATACGTTTATCAATTTCATTAAAAAGCGATTCGTAAAACCTTTCCAGCCGTTCGGTCGAGTTTGGTGCGTTCATCTGCAAATTGAGATTGTTGGCTGAGGCGCGTAATTCCTTGAGTCATTCCCCAAACTGTTGTCGGATCACCATCAGTATCAGTATAAAAATCAGCGTAATCAAAAGCATTTTCAAGTTGCTCGCGCGTTATGCTATTACCAAATCGTCCAAAAAGTTTATTGACCGTTTCTTTTCTGTCTTTGGCAATTGTCTTTTTTCTTGCCTTCTGAATTTTTTGCGTGTCTTTTATTGCCGAAGCATTTTGATAACTTTGCAAATACTTAAAAATATCTGTGAATTTATCGCGTGCCTTTCCAACGTGGCGGATGATTCTTTTATTTACCTCGCTTACATCCCAAACAATATGATTGCCGCAAACGTGGCGATAAAGAAAAGTTGTGCATCGTAAGGCTTTGTCGCCGACTTCGCTGTTTTCAAAAAATACTCCGCGGGATAATCCACCGCCTGTTCCGTCTTCAATATGTGCATTTTCAAAAATCAGAAATGCAAACATATCGTGGTCGCTGGCATATAAACCTGCCGGTGCGATTAAATCGCCTTCTTCAATTGAGAGAAAATCTTGGTCTCGCAGAATATCATCCTGCGTTGCTCGTCTTGTTCCTGGCTGATTTTTCTTAAATGGACGCGCCGGCGGTATTCGCCAACCTTTTCCAAGTAAATCCTGTAACCGTTCAACGACTTCCCAGTTCCAAATTCGTTTGTATTTGTCGCTAGTTATCGCTCGCAGAAGCAGTGGATTCTCACTTGGCGTTTGAGGTAAAGGAGGCTGACCGTTTTCATCGGGCAATTGATGGAACATTAACTCTAATGAAGCATTGGATTCTTTGAAACGCTGGAAACCAAAATTCAAACATTCGGCGGCGACCGTTGTGGGTAAAGTCCGCAAATAGTTAGCAGGGGCGTTGGCTTTATGCGCGAGTTGCCCGAATGCCCAATATGTCAATTTCGATTCATTGCCCTTTTGTCCGAGTAGTTTCACTTCTTTCTCGTCAGCAACAGCCTTCAACTTTGCTGCGGCAAGAGATGCCTCCGCAGCAGTAGCGTAATACTTCTTACACGCATTGAGCATTTCGGGAACTGAGCTAAACCTTTCGTCTGGCGGTCTGGTTGCCCATTGTTCGCTTGCTTCATAAAGATTCATAATAACCTCCTAAACAATTTAATTAAATTATTTATCTCCACACGAATAACAATGACCTGAATTATACATTGTCGGTCTTCCGCAAATTCTACATCTTCGGGGAAAAGACGTTTTCTTTAAGGCTAATGCTTTTACAAAAAAACCTGATTTACTCTTCTTATTTGCTGATTTATCAGACTTGCTCAAATTATTCAGTGATGGCATATCATTACTTTTGGAAGCAATTTGGAAGTCTATCTTATGTTCTGCCAAAAGATGATGTTTGAGATTAGAACGGAAGAGAACTATCTTACAAGTAAAGCAACTCAGTTCAATTTTTCCACAGGCAAGAAGCAAATGTTTGTTATATTTATTAGAATTGACATTACAATTACAAAACTCGCAAGTAGTTATTGATTTTCTAATTACTGAATAACCGCTCTTTATTAAATCGTGTTGATGAGAATTGAATTTTTCGATGGTTAAGGCTTCCTTACATATTAGACAGCTCACATTATTGCTGTTGCATCTTAGGATATGATTATCAAAATTAACTTTTCCTTCAAAGGGCTTTTCACATATTGAGCATTTAATTAACGACTTATTTCTTAACTCCAATCTTTGGCATTCCGGGCATTGAGTATCAGTTTTTGAATAAATAGTCTTGCACTTAAAACATCGGATTCTATTATTTTCGACGGGTATAAAAGCCCTCACTGGTTCAGGAAAATTTAGAAGTTGCTTTTTACGTGAAAGTTTATTTTTTGATTTTTTTGTAAAAGGTTCTTTCTTTTTTCGCTGGTGCCGCGCCGGACATCTTTTATCTATGTGGCTTTGATATTTCTGAGGGCTTATTGATACCGCGCAATGGGGGCAGCGCAAAGATTTATTAGCTTTCTTAGTTAATTCGGTTTTAGTAAAAACAACCGTCGGTAATTTAGATTGTAGAGCATTTTCTTGGTTAGTTAGTTTCTTTCTTGGTGCAAAGTCAATAGTTTGTTTTTGCGAATGAGTATTGGTTTCTGGCGAGAGTAATTTAACTTTGAAAGGATTTCTCAGGCATCTATGCTTTTTGTGAAATTCAATATAATCGGCTCCGTAGAAATTTCCGCAAAATTCACACTTTGTATCGAATCCAGCAATTTTAAGTTGTTTCGGCATAACTTAATCACGTTTTGATTTTGAAAATTATTAACAGTTGATATAACGAATCGGATTTTGACCGTGTGCGACAGGCATTTCTCGCCCGACGTATTTATTTCTGATAGCATCAGACGCTACTTCGCCGATAAATTGGTATCGTCCTTCGTTGATTTTCGGGTCTATATCTGTTCCCTGTGATTTTAATTTCTGCACCCAAAATTCACTGGTGTGAACGTCCCACGAAACCCATTGATGAATTTCACAAACTTCCTTGATTATTCGTTTGTAAACGGCGAAGGCATATTTTGCTTTCTCCGCGCGTTGTTTGTTCAGTCGCCATAATCCGCGTGTGCAGTTGTATAAATCATCTGCGTTTTTGACGTGCGGATATTGTTTGGCGATGTTAATTGCCACAACAGGCTCATCTATCTTTGCCGTTGCAGATAAATCAAAAGACTTTTTAGATATTACTGTTTCCACTTCATCCGGCTGAGAGGACAAAAGCGTTCCGTCTTCCAAACAAAAATTGAAATTATCATCGTTATAAGTTCGATTACAGATAGGACATTTTTTCATATAACTCTCAGATTAAAATGTAAATTTTATTATCTAAATTGCTGCTGTATTGATGAAAGCCGACGAGCGGAAAGCCGCCGTGATTTTCAAGAATTTCTTAGCCTTTTCTTACTGAGTATTTAGCTTTAGCGTTTCTATAAAGGTTGTAATTGTTTTCGTTGGATAATTTTCTGCTTTTGATGCGGTTACAAGCGTTATGACTGAATTCTTTCCATAATAAATAAGATGTTCAACTAAAGTTGAACTGCCTTCGGTAATTTTATAACCGCGAATTTTCAAATATCTACCCAAAGCCGTTTTGCCACTGGAAACGCTGGTTCCGGTGTAGCCTACCATCTTTCCTATACTTAACCCCACCTGATTAAATTGGTCTTCGCTGCTATTTACTACACCGTTTATTTGTTGCGCCGTTAGAGTGCCATATTCCACTCTTAACACTGAGTCATTGGTGATTACTGTCGCCTGTTCAGCAGTTCCAGCCTCAGTATAAAGTGTTTTGAAAGTCGGCTTTTCAGGAAACTCTACTGTGTATTCAGAAGACTTTTGAGGAAAAAGATAAGAAGAATTATTACTGCTTGTTATTGCAGGTATGGACAGTTTCTTAGGGCTGATGAGTTTTGGTTCTGTTGTAGCTTTACGTGCGAAAGCCTTATCTATAACAGTAAATAAAAAGACCTTTTTTTCTTTGTCTTTTTCTTGCTTTAGGCTGGTATATAATCCGAAGTCTTTGCACTCGACGGTTATAGATTCCTTTCCGTTTTCTTTCCAAAAATCCCACATTGTTTTTGGGATTGCCAATTTCAAAGAATCTATCAATTTTTCAGTTGGCTCTTCAATAGAGTTCCATTGTTGCGGTTGGTAATACACGCTATAAGCCACCAATTTATTATTAGTAGAAAACATTACTGCTATCAGACTTACATTTGAAAGAGGATTTTGTATGTAATATGCAGTCGTATTAGCAAAAGGCGAAGATGTGGCAGGTATCATCTCAGCATATACTTTTTTAAGTGCCGAATAATCCGCTCCTAATGATATGTCGCTGATGCTGGACAAATTAGATTTTGCTAATAAACAAGGCGTTTTTGCTTTAATTGCTGGCTGTTGCCCGAATATTGAACTAATTGAAACTACCAAAAGCAGGTAAAGCAAAAGAATGTGTTTTTTCATAACTAACCTTATTATTTGAATGAAGCAAATTAAATTGCTTCTTTTGTGTTTTGCAATGATTCTTGACTTCCGGCAAGCGGAAAGCCGTCGTGTTCTTCAATAATCTCGTCAATTTCCGACATCAAGCGAATCGTTTCGCCTAATGCGACGGTGATTTTGCCGTAGTGGGCGATGTCTTCTTCCGATAGTGTTCGCGTCTTTCGGTCTTTGAGCCATTTGTGGCAGACTTGGTAGCCGCCGATGTGGAAATTCCAGACGGGTTCGGGAACGCCGTTGAAGTAAGTTGTTTTGTTGATGAAAACTTTGCCGTCTTCGTATTTCGGGAATCCGGCGGCGACTTCGTGGTTTTGGAAAAGTGTTGCGCCGTCGGTTTGCAGATTCCACGCGGGCGGAGCGTCAACGGATTCGAGCAGATGCAGGGCGACTAATTCCGCGCCGAGAGCGCAGAGTTTGCGAAAGAGTTCGCGGTCGGTGGTCAGCGGCAGACGCGGAAAATCTATCTTCAAAAATTCGGCATAACGCGAGCGATAAGTCGGGCTGTGAAAAACGGCGTAAGCGTAAGCGAAAACATCTTCGGGCGTAAAAGTGTCAGCGTCTTTGGCGGCAATTCCGTTTTCGCCGTCATAAACAAACCCAAGTCCTAATTTGTTTGAAAATTCTTCGATAAATTCATCCGAAAAATTCGGAACGCGCTCGGTCGCGCCAAAAGCCTTTTCTCTTTCCGTTGGATAAAGATAAAGTAGAAATAAATAATTTACTTCCTTTATTGAAACTGTATGAAGTTGGATTAACTCCGAAGTGCAAAATAAATGTTCCCAACCTCGATTGATTTCAATTGCGCGACTTGTAATCAATCCGAGATTTGGTTTTCCAACAATATGCTGCATTACTTCATTTCTGGGCATACAATGAAAACCGCGTGAATGTCCTGTAAAATATGTGTAGCGAAAATCAAAAGGACGGTAAAGAATTGGAGTAATTTTCTTCTTTTTCAAACCTGAATCTTTCAAATCATTTTGAGCAAGTTTTACTTTCCAATCTCTCGCGTCATCACCTAATTCAAATTCTTTTCTAGCTTTTTCAACTGGCATCTCTACAAATTTGTTTATCTTCTGCCATATATCCTTTTCGGTAAAATCAATTGAAAAAGCATCTCTCGCCGATGCAATTCCTAAACTATGAATGGGAAAAATATCAGACACCCTGAAGCCATTTTGATATTCTTCAGAAAGAATTGCGTCTTGCGGAATGAAGAGATAAAAAGGATTTTGTGATTCAATATCTGTCCATTCGGCTGTTCCGATTTCATTTTTCGCAAGCCATTGATATTTTCCGAGTTTGCCGTTTGATTCATTTGAAACTTCACGAACGCCAAAAAGATGCGCGTGAGAAATTTGCGCGGTTTCTTTGTTCGGCGAACTGACGAACGCGCCGATGCCAACGCCTTGTTCGATGTCGAAAACATTTTCGTCTTTTGAGCCGTCGGGATGTTTTTCCTTCTTTTTCGCGCTGCCGTGTAAATCGAGCAGATAAATTTTATTGTAAGTTTCGGTCAAACTCTGCCGCATTCCGCGAAACGTCAGATTGTCGAGATAACCGTTGTTGGAAATAAACGCGAGCAAGCCGATTTTGACGCGCTCGTTAATTCTCTGCGAATAGCGAATAAACTTCACATAGTCGTCGTTCAGCCATTTCGGATTTCTTTCATTGAGCGATTGCCCGTCAACTTCAAAATAATTTCCCGTCGTCTCATTCGTCATCGTGTCTTTGCCGCGCAGCAGATTCATAATCCAATCGCCGATGTTTTCCGAATGTCCCGAATACGGCGGATTGCCGATAACAACCGTAATCGGCGTGTTCCGTTTGACGCGGTTGGCGGCTTCGGCTTCGTGAGCGAGCGCGGGCGACATTACGGCGAAATAATCGGAAAAGTCCTTCGGTTCTTCGAGCGTGTTGGTCAGATATATTTGGGCGCGTTCGCTCGATAAAAATCGGTAGCCGGTTTCCGACAGCTTCAAACCGATTTTCATATGGGCGATGGAATACGGAGCCATCATCAATTCAAAACCATACAGGCGCGGCAAAAGA
>Ga0136617_10006124_pt1 | contig 10753 bp, 8 predicted proteins | sample AntDrymUQ3222106_2_FD_129672 | JGI IMG/M metagenome (GOLD analysis project Ga0136617, IMG submission 129672) | Polar desert sand microbial communities from Dry Valleys, Antarctica - metaG UQ322 (21.06) | ecosystem: Environmental > Terrestrial > Soil > Desert | place: Antarctica: Dry Valley...
GATCCGCAGCGCCGTCGGGATCGAGGCGCTTGCGTGGATGACCGATGTTGCCGGGCTCTCCCGCGAGGAGGCGATCGAACTGATGTCGTGGTCGGCCTAGGCGATGCTGCAAGCCGCCACGGAAGGAAACCCGCCACCGATGCCCGGGTCAGCTGACACTCGCTAAGCAATCCAGCGAGTCGACCACATCGACGCTAAGTTGCCGGGATCGGATCCACTTCCCTTCGTTGGTGAGGCGGTTGACATGGGTTTCTCCCAGGCAAGAACTCCGGAATCTTCGCGCTCAAGGATGTCTCGGCGATCAAGGCCGACACCGAGGGGGAGGAGGGGCTCAAGCGCTCGGTCAATGCGCTCAACCTGACCGCGCTGGGCGTCGGCGCGATCATCGGGACCGGGATCTTCGTGGTGATCGGCGAAGGGATCGGCGCGGCCGGCCCTGCGGTCGTACTCGCGTTCATCCTCGCCGCGGTGACCTGTCTGTTCTCCGCGTTGTCCTACTCCGAACTCGCAGCATCGATCCCGGTCTCGGGGAGCGCCTACACCTACACCTACGCCACGATGGGCGAACTCGTCGCCTGGATCATCGGCTGGGACCTGATCCTGGAGTACGGGGTCTCGGTCGCGGCGGTTGCCGTCGGATGGGGGACGAACTTCAACGAGTTCCTGCAGAACTCGTTCGGGGTCGCCCTGCCCGAGGCCATCTCGCTCTCGCCCGAGGAGGGCGGTGTAGTCAACGTCCCAGCTGTGGTGATTGTGCTCGCCGTCACCGCGCTGCTGGCCAAGGGCGTGAGTGAGAGCGCCAGGGTCAACACCGTGATGGTGTTCATCAAGGTCATCGTGTTGGTCTTCTTCATCGTGGTGGCCTTCACCGCCTTCAACGCCGACAACTTCGCCCCGTTCGCTCCACAGGGCACGAGCGGAGTCATCACAGCCGCCGGATTGATCTTCTTCGCCTATATCGGATTCGATGCCATCTCCACCGGAAGCGAGGAATCCAAGAATCCCATGCGGGACCTACCGCTGGCCATCGTCGGCTCGCTGATCATCGCGACCATCGTCTACGTCCTGGTTGCCATTACGGCCGCCGGCGCCCTGCCGTCCGACGAACTTACGGCCAGCAGCGCACCGCTTGCGCAGGCATTGGAGACCGGGGCCGGAATCCCTTGGGCAGCAGCAGTGCTCGCCTTCGGCGCGGCTGTCGCGATCACCAGCGTGATCCTGGTTATCCTCTACGGTCAGACCCGCATCATGTTCGCCATCTGCCGCGACGGACTGGCTCCGCGGTCCTTCGCCAAGCTCAACCCGCGGACAGGCACACCCGTACGGCTGACCTGGACGTTCGGCATCTTCATTGCCGTACTGGCCGCGCTCGTGCCGCTCTCGGAGATCATCAAGCTGGTCAACATCGGCACGCTGTTCGCGTTCATGCTGGTCAACATCGGGGTTCTCGTGCTGCGCCGAACCCGTCCCGACATGGAGCGTCCGTTCCGAGTCCCGTTCTCGCCGGTGTTCCCGCTGATCGGCATCGCGTTGTGCATCCTGCTCACCATCGACTTGCCTGCGACGACGTGGATCCGGTTCCTGCTGTGGCTCGCGGCCGGCGTGCTGATCTACATCTTCTACGGTTACAAGCACTCGCGTCTGCGGGGGGAGACCGACGTGAAGACCGCGGGTGGCGGTACCCAGGCCAATGGCAAGTCGAGTGCGACCGACTCCACGGAGTCCCGGTGACCGCGACTCCCGGCGCCATCATCGCCGGGTACGACGGGAGCGATCGCGGCCAGGATGCGCTGGCACTGGGGCGTCGGCTGGCCAAGGCGTCGGGGGATCGGCTGGTGGTGACCTGCATCCATCCGCAGGAGGCAGCGCACAGTCTCGGCGCCCTCGACACCGAATGGGTGGCCTACCTCCGGGAACAGGCGACCGAGACCATCGAGGAGGCCAAAGCGATCCCCGGCGCTCCCGAGGGCGTCGACACCACGTACGAGACCCGGGGCGCCTCCTCAGCGAGTCGGGGCCTGGACGGACTCGCCGAGGAATATGACGCAGACACGATCGTGATCGGCTCGGGCCGGCGGGCTGCCCGGCGGCGGGCGAGGCCAGGCAGCACCGGCCACCGTCTCCTGCAGGGTTCAGCGAGCGCTATCACCGTGGCGCCCAGGAACTATCGGGATACCTCGTCCGACACCCTGGCCCGGATCGGCTGCGCCTACATCGACACCCCGGATGGCCAGGTCGCCCTCCAGCGGGCGATCTCGCTAGCCGAGCGCAGCGGCGCGAGCCTGCACCTCTTCACGGTCAGCGCCCGCAGAGCAGAACGGTTCGCTCCACTGGTCGGCCAGGACGTCGAGGACGGATACCTGCTCGAAGCCGGGGCAGGCTTCCAAGCTGCCCTGGACCGAGCGGCTGCCTCGGTTCCGGACGGCGTCGAGGCACAGGCGACCCTGCTGACCGGGGATGTCGCCGAGGCGCTCGGGGCGCTCGACGACCGCGACATCGATCTGTTGGTCTGCGGCTCGCGCGGGTACGGACCGGTCAGCCGGGTGCTGCTCGGCGGGGTCTCCGCTCGGTTGATCCGCCACGCCGCTACACCGGTGCTCGTCGTACCCCGCAGCGCCGCCTGAGGTCGCTCTCGTCGCACTTATTACGTGAAATGTGCCCTCAGGAGGCGCCCTGACGGCACATGTCACGTAAAAAGTGCCGGGGGGTGTGCCGGCCGGCTGTCAGTCGCCGAGCGCGGACTGCATTGCCCCGGAGATGGCGCGATGCCGTACGAGCATCTCGTCCAGTCCACCGTGAACCAGCATCCCATCCAGGACGACCGGGCGGCCAGCCACGACGGTGTGCCTGGCGGCACTGGGACCGCAGCGCAGCCACGCCTCGATCGGGTCACTGAGCGCCCCGGCAAAAGCCGCACCTTCCAAGGACCAGACCACCAGGTCACCACAGGCTCCGACGGACAACTCACCGATCTCCCCGATCCGGCCGAGGCAGCCGGCTCCGCCGCGGGTGGCGATCTCGAGGGCATCCCGCGCCGACATCGCTGCCGCTCCGTGCCGCAGCTTGCCCTGCAACATCGCCGTACGAGCCTCCAGCCACAGGGACGCAGAATCTGCGGACGACGATCCGTCGCACCCGAGCCCGACGGGTGCACCGGCCGCCCGTAGCTCGGCGACCGGTGCCAACCCGCTGCCCAGGATCATGTTGCTGCTCGGGCAGTGCGCGGCTCCGGTGCCCCACGCCCCCAGCCGCGCCACCTCGGAGGCATCCGGCCAGACGCAGTGCGCGATCCACGACCTCGATGAGCCCCAGCCGACGTCCTCGAAGTAGTCCACCGGCCGTCGGCCGAAGGTCTCCAGACAGAACTCGTCCTCGTCCTTGGTCTCGCACAGGTGCGTGTGCAGGCGCACGTCAAGACCCTCGGCCAGCTCGGCCGTTGCCCGCATCAGCTCGGTGGACACCGAGAACGGCGAACAGGGAGCCAGCGCGATCCGCAACATGGACGTCGGCGACCGATCGTGGTGCAGCTCGACCAAGCGCTGGGAGTCGGCCAGGATCGCGTCGTCGTGCTGCACGACCGAATCCGGCGGCAGGCCACCGTCCTTGACCGACAGAGACATCGAGCCGCGGGCGGGATGAAAACGCATCCCCAGTTCCTGGGCGGCTCGGATCTCGGCTGTGATCAGGTCACCCGCACCCATGGGATGCACGTAGAGGTGATCGGTCGACGTCGTGGCCCCCCCGAGTGCGAGTTCGGTAAGGCCGACGTACGCGCTGACGTAGGCGGCCTCCTCGTCCAGCCGTGACCACAGCGGGTAGAGCGTGACCAGCCAGTCGAACAGCCCGCCGGTCAGCGCGGGAGCGAAGGATCGGGTCAGGTTCTGATAGATGTGGTGATGGGTGTTGATCAGTCCTGGGGTCACCAAGCAGCCGTCGGCGTCGAGGACTCGCGCAGCGTTCGGTTGCGGGTCGGCCGCGCCACCCAGGGCGGTGATGACGCCTGATGTGACGGCGATCCAGCCACCCGGGATCTCGCGACGCTCATCGTCGACCGTCGCCACGAGTTCTGCGCCGCGTACCAACAGATCTGCAACGGGTGCTGAGTGCTCGGTCACGCGAGGGATCATGCCCTGCCGCCGATGGTCGGACGATCAGATGCGGACCTGTCCTCTCCCGAGGGACATTGAGTCGCCTAGGGTCCCCCTGTGCCAGTACTCATGCCCAGCACTGTCGACGAGGTGCTCGCCCATCTGGAAGAGCGCCCCGACGCACTGCTCCTGTCCGGTGGCACCGACCTGATGGTCGAGATCAACATGGCCCATCGGAAGGCGCCGGACGAGGTTGTCGCCCTTCGCCGCGTCCAGGAACTGCTGGCGTGGCGACATGAGCCGTCAACCGGTGATGCTGACGGCGGCACGGTCACGATCGGGTCGGGGGTGCCCTACGCCGAGATGGAACACGGCCGCCTGGCCGCGCTCTTCCCCGCGCTGGCCGAGGCCGCCCGCACGGTCGGTTCACCGCAGATCCGAGCTGCCGGGACGCTCGGAGGCAACCTGGGCACCTGCTCCCCGGCCGGCGACGGTCTGCCGGTGCTGTACGCCCTCGATGCCATCGTGCATCTGCGCTCGGCGCGACGTCGTCGCGACGTCCCGGTAGGGGACTTCATGGTCGGGGTGAAGAAGAACGTGCTCGAGCCCGGCGAACTAATCACCGGCGTCACCCTGCCGGTACGTCGCGGGTGGCAGGGCTACTCGAAGGTGGGGGTACGGAACGCGATGGTCATCGCCACGGCTTCGGCGTGCCTGGCGATGGACAGTGAGCGGGGTGCCGTGAGCGTCGCCCTGGGTGCGGTGGGAACCACGATTCTGCGCTGCCGTGATGCCGAGAACTGGCTGGCCGGCGAGCTCGACCTGACCGCAGATCTGTTGGAGATCAGCGACGAGCTGGCGCGCGAATTCGGCCAGCGAGCCGCGGCTGATGCCCGCCCGATCGATGACCACCGCTCGACTGCGGCCTATCGCGGCCACGCCGTCGGCGTCCTGGCGAGCCGTCTTCTGCGAAGGGCTGCACGATGAGCGATATCCCGATCGGCGCACCGGAGATCTACCGACTGACGGTGAACGGCGAGTCCCACGATGTGCAGGACGCCTGGCTCGGTGAGAGCTTGCTGTACGTCCTGCGTGAGCGGCTCGGGCTGCCGGGCTCCAAGGGGGCCTGCGAGCAGGGCGAGTGCGGCAGTTGCACCGTGCTGCTCGACGGTGCTGCCCTCTGTTCCTGCCTGGTGATGGCTGCCGCGGCCACCGACGCCGACATCGTCACGGTCGAGGGTCTGACGCAGGATGCAGCGCTGACCGATGTACAGGCAGCCTTCCTCGACGAAGGTGCGGTGCAATGCGGGTTCTGTACGCCTGGGCTGATCGTGGCGGTGCACCATCTCTTGGACAACAATCCGGCGCCCACCGCGTTGGAAACCCGGGAGGCGTTGTCCGGCAACCTCTGTCGCTGCACCGGGTACGGCCGGATCTTCGCCGCCGTTGATGCAGTCGTCGCGAGTCGAGCCGATCAGGCCTCGCGATGACCGAGGTTTCCGCCCCGCCGGCGACCTCGACAGCGACCGCAACCGGCACGGCACTGCGACCGGGCGTACTCGGCACCAATGCCGCCCGCCCGGACGGAGTCCCGAAGGTGCAGGGCAGATTCGCCTTCGCCAACGACCTCTGGGCGGAGAACATGTTGTGGGGAGCAACGCTGCGATCCCCGCACCCCCACGCCCGGATCCGTTCCATCGACGTGACCGGGGCCTGGAAGATCGCCGGGGTCGAAACGATCCTGACTGCCGAGGACGTACCGGGCCAACCGAACTATGGGCTGATCAGACAGGACCAGCATGTCTTCGCCACCGGGTACGTGCGCTACCGCGGGGAGCCGGTGGCCGCGGTGGCCGCTGACCATCCTGAGACCTGCCGCCGTGCGCTGGCCGCGATCGTCGTCGACTACGAGGTGCTCGAACCGCTGACCGACCCGGAGGAGGCGATCGCCGGGATCCGGGAGCCGATCCATCCTGACGGCAACCTGATCCGGCATCAGCGCATCCTCTGCGGAGACCCGAAGGCAACCGGCCCGATCGTGGTCGAGGGAACCTACGAGATGGGCATGCAGGATCAGGCCTTTCTCGGCCCAGAGGCCGCCCTGGCCGTCCCCGATGACGACGGCGCCGGCCTGGAGCTCTACATCGCCACCCAGTGGCTGCACGAGGATCGAAAGCAGGTCGCCGAGTGCCTTGGTCTGCCGGAGGAGCGGGTCCGGCTGGTCCTGGGCGGTGTGGGCGGAGCCTTCGGGGCGCGCGAGGACATCAGTCTGCAGGTCCACTGCAGCCTGCTTGCCCTGCGCACCGGCCGGCCGGTCAAGATGCAGTACGGCCGGGAGGAGAGCTTCTACGGCCACGTCCACCGCCACCCGGCCAAGATCTGGATGCGCCATCACGCCAGCGCCGACGGCGAGATCATCAAGATCGAGGCCCGGATGGTCTTCGACGGCGGGGCCTACACATCCACCTCCCCTGCCGTGCTCATCAACGGTGTCACGCACACCCAGGGCCCCTACCGCTGCCCGAACGCGGTCGTCGACGGATACGCCGCCCGGACGAACAACCCGCCGTGCGGTGCGATGCGTGGCTTCGGTGTCGTGCAGGCGTGCTTCGCCCACGAGGGCCAGATGGACAAGCTGGCCGCGGCGGCCGGTCTGAGCCCGGTTGAGGTCCGGCTGCGCAACGCCATGCGCACCGGCGACCCGCTGATCACCGGGCAGCCCGTGGACAGCGTCGCGCCGGTGGAGCGCTGCATCCGGGAGACAGATGCGCTGCCGATGCCCCCTGATCTGGCCACCGATGCCGATGTCCTGTCCCTGCCGGGCGGCGCCGGGCGTACGGCCGATCGAGGGCACGTCGTACGCGGAGTCGGGTACGGCGTGTCGATCAAGAACCTGATGTATTCCGAGGGCTTCGACGACTACTCGACCGCGCGCTGCCAGCTCAACGACGGCATCGTGACGCTGAAGTTCGCGACCTCCGAGGTCGGCCAGGGCTTCGTCATGCTCGCCCAGCAGATCGCCCGCACCATCCTCGGCGTCGACGAAGTCATGCTGGACACGATCGACACCCAGGTCGGGTCTTCGGGCAGCACATCGGCCAGCCGCCAGACCTGGATGTCCGGTGGGGCCGTGGACGCTGCCTGCCGAAAGGTCCGCGAGTTGTTGTTCGAGGCGGTTGCGGATCGGCACGGGCTACCGGCCCTGCAACTGGCGATCGAGGGCACCGACGTGGTGGACACGATCGGTTCGCTGCGGATCCCGGTCGCGGATGCATCCGCGGGTCTGCGGTTGGACGAGACCGTGGAGTATCGGCACCGCCCTACCGAGGACCTGGACGAGAACGGTCAGGGCAACTGCCACGTTGCGTTCGCCTTCGTCGCGCACCGCGCCGTCGTCGATGTCGACCCTGAGCTGGGACTGGTCAAAGTCGTCCAGATCGCCACAGCGCAGGACATCGGGCGGGCGCTGAACCCATTGTCGGTCGCGGGGCAGATCGAGGGAGGTATCGCCCAGGGGCTGGGTCTGGCGGTGATGGAGGAGATCATCGTGACCGACGGCATGGTGCGCAACGCCAGCTTCACCGACTACCTTCTGCCGACCACCCTGGATGCGCCGACGGTTGTGTTCAGCCTGATCGAGGAACCGGAACCGCAGGCGCCGTTGGGTGCCAAGGGAGTCGGTGAACCGCCCTGCATCTCGGTGACTCCCGCGATCGCCGCCGCCATCCGGGACGCGACCGGCCGCGACATCCGCCGGGTACCCGTCCGTCCCCAGGACATCTGCCTCGCCTGACACTCCCCAAACTTGGCCACCCAGCACGTGACGATGCTGCGATGGCGGTTTGCCAGCAAACCGCCAAGAAACAGGTCCGGGCCCCTGGCGGTTTGCCAGCAAACCGCCAAGAAACAGGGGCCGGTGTCGCTCATGTAAGGGCGGCGTCGAGCCAGGTACGGCCCAGTTGCTCTCGGCCCTTGACCGTCGGTCTGCCCCAGAGCCGCAGCCTGGCCATGCCGCCGTCCGGGTACACGTCAAGGCGCACCTGGGTGACCCCCGGGCCGTCGGGCGCGAGTACGAACCGGTGCGGGGTGTCGGGCTGGAGCCTGGTTCGGGGGAGCAGTTCGGTCCACGAGCCAGGTTGCGCCGGGTCGGCTCCCTCGACACATCCGGTCAGTCGAGCGGCGCCGGGGGAGTTGCCCAGGAAGTACGTGGTGTCCAGCTCGGCGAGTGCCACGACCCCGGCGCAGGCCAGGCCGACGGTCACCCAGTCGTTGCTGTCGTCGCGCCGACGCGCGGTCTCCCAGCCCCCGCCCATGTTCAGCGCAAGACCGCGGCTGATGAGTTGATGCGGAGTGCCGTAGAACTCGTTGCTGCACCCGGTGATCCGGCCGCCGTTCTCAAGCGCGGCGAGGTCGAACGGCCCGACATCCAGCAGTCGTGGGTCGGCGACCGGTACGCCGTGCACGCGCAACCGAGCTACTCCGCCGTCCGGGAAGATGCTCAGCCTGACATGGGTGACGCGGGCGGGCGAGTCGATGGCGAAGGAGTTGGCCGACCCGCCGCGCAGATCGACCTGGGGCAGCAGTCGAAACCACGGAGCCGCCGCTAGCTCGGCGACCGACGGGAAGCCGTCGATCGCAGCGCCATCCAAGCAGGCGTACGGCGGGAAGTTGCCGGTGAACCACGCCGTGTCGATGACGACACCGGAAATCCGCCCGGGCACCCCGAGCCGGACGATGGCCCAGTCGTGGCCGGGCTCGCGGCGGCGGCGGGTCTCCCAGCCGTCGTAGACCTTGCCCTTGTGCCCGAAGTCGGCAACCGGGGCGGCCGGCCAGGGCAGCACGAGGTTCTCCTTCTCGGCGAAGAACTCGTCGTTGGCCGCGACGACGGCACCAGACAGGGAGCGCGAGGCCAGGTCGGGGAGCGCCACAAACTTCGGCAACTTGGCGATCTCGTCGGGCGAGTCCTCGGATGGTGTCGGGCTGTCAGTCATGCATCCCCTCGGGTCAGAAGCCGGCCCATCGGTTGCGCGTCCGTCTCGCGACCTCGTACCCAGCTCTGTCGCACCATGCCAGACAACCTCCGCCCGGCGTACGGCGTGAGCGCATGCCGGTGCTCCAGCCGCGAAGGGTCGACCACGAAAGTCTCGTCCGGAGCGAAGACGGCGAAGTCTGCGTCGTACCCGACGGCGATCCGGCCCTTGCGAGTCAGACCGGCCAGCGTGGCCGGACCCTCAGCCATCCACCTGACCACGTCGACCAGACTTGCCCCGCGCTGCCGGGCACCGGTCCACACCGCAGGTAAGGCGAGTTGCAAGGAGCTGATCCCGCCCCAGGCAGCACCGAAGTCGCCAGTGTCCAGGCGCTTCAGCGCCGGCGTCGACGGCGAGTGGTCGGACACGATGCAGTCGATGTCACCGGCCCGCAGCCCCTCCCACAGCCGGTCGCGGTTCTCACCTTCCCTGATCGGCGGGCAGCACTTGAACTGGGTGGCACCGTCTGGGACTTCCTCGGCGGCGAAGGTCAGGTAGTGCGGACAGCTCTCGACGCTGACCCGTACTTCGTCCGTACGTGCCCGGCGCAGCATCGCCAAGGCATCGGCATCGGCCAGGTGCAGGACATGAGCCCGGCAGCCGGTCTCCTGGGCACCCGCAATGACAGCCGCGATCGCGGTCTGCTCCGCGCCGCGCGGTCGGGAGGCCAGGAAATCCACGTAGCGGGGGCCGTGCGGCTCGGGCGCGGCCTGAATGCTGTGCGCGTCCTCCGCATGCACGATCAGGAGGCCGTCGAAGTCGGCGAGTTCGGTCAGTGCCGACCGCATGCCGGCAGTGTCCAACGCTGGAAACTCATCGACGCCGGAGTGCAGCAGGAAGCACTTGAAGCCGAAGACGCCGGCGTCGTACAACGTCCGAAGCTTACCCAGATTACTCGGGACCGCGCCGCCCCAGAATCCGACGTCGACATGACACTGTCCTTGTGCTGCAACCTGTTTGACGGCAAGCGCATCGACGTTGATGGTTGGCGGAATGCTGTTGAGTGGCATGTCGATGATCGTGGTGATGCCGCCGGCAGCGGCGGCCTTGGTCGCCGTCGCGAAACCCTCCCACTCGGTGCGGCCGGGCTCGTTGACGTGCACGTGGCTGTCGACGAGTCCAGGTAGGAGCACCACGTCACTACCCAGTTCGACGACTCGGTCGGCGGTGAGCTCGTCGTCGTAGGGCGTGATCGCGACGATCCGACCGGCCCGTACGCCGACCGAGACGCCCATCTGGCGGTTTGCTGGCAAACCGCCAGGTTTGTTGGTCCGTTCCTCCCGAGATGGCTCGCTCACGATGGCCGCTGGGGCACGGATGACGAGATCGAGGTCCATGGGCACGGGACTGACCCTCCCACTGCAGAGCGCCGGGCGAAGCCGCCGCCTACATGGCTGGGGTCAGGGATGTGTCCAAAAGCACTTGTTCGGCCGGGCCTGATTGGTGCTATGGTTCATTACATGAGTAATGAACCAACGAACATGCGGGATGCGCAGCCTGCATGGGGGGCGGGATGAACGAAGATGGCGGACCGATCTTCCGCCAGATCGCCGACCAGATCGAGAACTCGATCGTGGACGGAACGCTCGCCGAAGAAGCCCAGGCGCCCTCGACAACCGAGCTGGCCGCCTTCCA
>Ga0136617_10006125_pt1 | contig 10753 bp, 15 predicted proteins | sample AntDrymUQ3222106_2_FD_129672 | JGI IMG/M metagenome (GOLD analysis project Ga0136617, IMG submission 129672) | Polar desert sand microbial communities from Dry Valleys, Antarctica - metaG UQ322 (21.06) | ecosystem: Environmental > Terrestrial > Soil > Desert | place: Antarctica: Dry Valley...
ATGCACGGTGTGGGAGGGGGCGGGAGGAACCGTGCCGATGATGCCCAGCCCCATGTGGATCGCTGGGTGGCATATCGGTGGCGCGCCTCTCGCCTACCTCATCAGCACCTGTCTGCTCGTCACGCGCGAGGCGCTCGCGGCGGCCGGCGGCGGCTTCGACGAGGGATACGGCGGGAGCCAATGGGAGGATCTCGACTTCTACCTGTCGCTTCGACGGGCGGGGTTCCGAGGCCTCGTCAGCGGGCGGGCGGTGGTGTTCCACGCAAACCTCTTTCGGTGCGCGCAGGCGGCGCACAATCGCGCACGCTTTCTGGCGAAGTGGGCCCATCTCATGCGACCCCTTCGGCAGGCCGCCGCGCCGCGAGGGGCCGGCTGAGCGCTAATGGCGTCGCACGCAGCCCACCACATGAACCGCCGCGAGCCGCCAGGCGGCCCCGACGCGGATGCGGCTGATCGCCTCGCGCGCGAGGCGATCGATCTGCACGGTGCGATCCAGAAGCGCTCGGAGCTGCGCGCGCTGGCAGCCTTCCTGGCGGATCGTCGCCTACGCAGCGTCGTCGAGATCGGCACCGCCGGCGGGGGCACGCTGTGGCTTTGGACGCGGTTGGCCGAGCCGGATGCCACGATCGTCGGCATCGATGCCGGCGCGCAACCGCCCGGCGCGCCGGGGGCGCCGGACGCCGTCGTCGGCGTCGCCGCGTGGCGCTGGGCGGGTCGGCGACTCGTCCTGCTGCGCGGGAACTCGCACGATCGGCGCGTGCGTGACAGATGCGCCGAGGCGGTCGGCGGGCCGATCGACCTGGTGTTCATCGACGGCGACCACTCATACGAGGGCTGTCGCGCCGATGTTGAGATGTACGGCCCGCTCGTGCGACCGGGTGGCCTCGTCGTCCTGCACGACATCCTTCCCCACCCCCGGGTTGCCGTCGTGTCAGGTCGATCGGCTGTGGCGGGAACTGCGCCCGCACGGGAGGTGGCTGGAGTTCGTCGATCCACAGGACGATCGGGGGTGGGGACAGTGGGGCGGGATCGGTGTGATCGCCGTTATGTGACAGCGGTCCCGTCGGCGACAGCGCAGCGAAAAGTGGTTGACGCCATGCTGAATATTGGTACCTGATAGGCAATCGAAGACGGTGGAGCGGCTGATGCGAAACTCGCAACAGACTGTCACACGAACGCTGCAGACATGGCAGTTACAGCGTTCGCCGAAGTACTCGTCCTCCGGGGTGGTGCGGGTCGTGCCACCCGGGGTGACGATTCGGCGGGTGAAACCGCTGATGGCGACGATCGGTATGACACGGGTGGCCGAGGTCACCGGCCTCGATCGCGTCGGCATCCCGAACTACGCGACCGTGCGCCCGCGCGAGAAGGACGAGGGCATCTCCTACTACAACGGCAAGGGGTTGACACGCGCGGCGGCCGAGGCCGGCGCGCTCATGGAGGCGGTCGAGCGCTACAGCGGTGAGGACTGCGACCTGCCCGTCGTCTCCGCCGACCGCGCCGAGATGGAGCGTCACGGGGCCACCGTCGACCCAGACGAGATCATCATCCCCCGGGCGGCGCCGTACCACCCGCAGACCCGCCTCGAGTGGGTCGAGGGCTTCGACCTGCTCTCCGACCGGCCGACGTGCGTGCCACTGAACGCCGTCGTCTGCCCGTACGCGCCGTCGCCGGGCCATCGGATGATCTACTTCGCGGGGTCCAACGGCCTCGCCTCGGGCAACACCCTGGAGGAGGCCCTCTGCCACGCCCTCTGCGAGGTGGTCGAGCGAGACGCCACCGCCGTGTCGGACGCCGCCACGGACCTGGCTGCGGCCGTCGGAGGCGTGCTCGAGAGCATCGGCGTGCGGCCGCGGGAGACGACCCGCCGCGGTGACCCAGAGCCGCCCCCGCTGATCGACCTGGACAGCCTGCCGCCGCGCGCGCGGGCGCTCGTCAACCGGATGCGCCGCGCCGGCCTGCTCGTGTTCCTCGGGACGCCACGTCGACCGCCGGCGTCGCGACGCTCGACTGCGCGATCGTCGAGCGCCAGCTGGACGGCCGCCACCTCGCGCACGGTGGCTCGGGCACGCACCCGGACGCGCGCGTGGCGGTCAACCGGGCGCTCACCGAGGCGGCGCAGAGCCGGGTCGCCCACATCCAGGGAGGTCGCGAGGACCTCACGAGGATCGTCCGCGATCCCGACCCGTACGACCCGGACGCGCTCTACGGCCGCGGCGAGACGCGTCCGTTCTCGGCACTGCCCTCGTACGAGCACCCGAACGTCGACGACGACATCCGGTTCCTGCTCGAGCGGTTGGCGGCGGATGGCTTTGAACAGGTGGTCGCCGTCGACCTCACCCGCGCGGAGGTCGGCGTTCCCGTCGTGCGGGTGATCGTCCCCCGCGCCGAGACGTGGAGCGTGTACTTCAGCCACGCCCATCGAGTGAGGCTGGGCGACAAGGCCTACCGCGCGCTGTCGGCGGCGATCCACCGCCCGGCGCAGGGCCGACGAGCGGAGGAGCCATGACGGTGCCCGCCGTGGACACGTCGGTCGTGACGTTGTGCAGCGCCACGCTTGCCGAGGACGGAACCCGTGAGCCGCCCTTGGGCCCGCTGTACATCGCATCGGCCCTCGAGGAGCTCGGCGTCGAGGTCGACTTCCGCGACCTCCAGCTCGACGCGTCGGCACACGGCTTCTCGGCGGAGCCACTCGTTCGCTGCCTTCGCGGGCATGCCGAGGTCGTCGCGATCTCGTGCTTCGTCGACATGCTGCCGGTGGCCGTCGCAGCGACGGCACAGCTCCACGAGGAGCGGCCCGACACGCTCTTTCTGCTCGGCGGTCCAGGACCGACCGCGTCGGCGCGCCGCATCCTGGAGCAGTACCCCTGGATCTCCGGGGTCGTCCGAGGGGAGGGCGAGGAGACGGTGCAGGACTGGATCCGGTTCCTGCGCGGCCGCCACGACGGCCCGGTCGCCGGCATGGCGCACCGCGACGCGGGCGCGGTGGTCGACGGCGGCGAGCGCCCGCGCCTGCGCGACCTCGACGCGTTGGCGCTGCCGGCGTACCACCTGCTCGACTGGAGCCCGTACACGCACGCTCGCGTCATCACGACCCGCGGCTGCTCGTACCGCTGCTCCTTTGCGACGTGACCGCGCTCTGGGGCAACCGCAGCGTCTACCGGGGGCTCGACGCGACGATCGCCGAGATGGAGCTGTTGCGCCACCGCTTCGGCAAGCGCCTCGTCAGCATCGTCGACGACACCCTCGTGCTGAACCGCAAGCGGGTGCGCGAGTTCTGCCGCCTGCTGATCGAGCGCGAGTCCGACATCGGCTGGGGCTGCTTCGGCCGCATCAACCTCATGACGCCCGACCTCATCGAGCTGATGGCCCGCGCGGGGTGTCGCGCGACCTTCTACGGCATCGACGCCGGGTCGCAGGCGGTGCTGGACCGCACGGTCAAGAAGATCAAGGTGGAGCAGATCCTGCCCGTCCTCGAGGTCTCGGCGCAGTACTTCAAGAAGGTCGAGGCCTCCTTCATCTGGGGCTATCGTTCGAGACGCTGAACGACTTCGAACAGACGATCGCGCTGGCGGCCGAGGCATCGAGATGGGCGCCGGTGGTCAACGTGCAGCTGCACATGTTGAGCCCTCTGCCGATGTCGCCGTTGTACCGGGAGTTCCCGGGTCGGCTGCTGGAGCCCGACGCGCTGGACCGGCGGTGGCTGCTGCTGCCGGCCGTGCTGCTCGACAAGCGCGCAGCCCAGATCAGGGAGGTGGTAAGGGGCGCCCCGGACATCCACCCGGGCTTCTTCACGTTCCCGACGCCGTCGAAGGACGCCAAGCGGGTGTACCTCGAGCGGGCGATGCGCGCGCTCGACCGCACCGTCGGCAGCGCGCTGTTCGACGGTGGCGCCCGAATCCTGCTCGAACGCGAGGACGCTGCCGTGCAGGCGCAGCTGCTCGCGGCAGAAGACGATCCGCCGAGCGGATCGGCGTCGGCCTCGCACTCGGCTTCCTGCGGCGCACGCGACCTGCCACAGACGCCGAGCTCGGCCGCGTGCCGTTTCAGGGAACGCGCGGACCGCGGATGGTCCGAGAACGCGCCGACGCGGCCGGGAGCACGTGATGGGCGTCGAGGACGGTCGCGGCACGCTGGTCTACCTCGGGCCGAGCCTGTGCCCGGACCGGGCGAGACAGGTGGCGCCGCCGGGTACCGCCCTCCGATCAGGCGAGGGGACCTTCCCGACCACTACGACGGCAACGTGATCATCATCGACGGGGAGTTCCGTCAGAGCCTGTCGGTCTCTCCCAACGAGATCCTGCGGCTGCTGGACCGGGGCACGCGGGTGATCGGCGCAGCGAGCATGGGGCGCTGCGGGCGATGGAGTTGGGCCCCTACGGGATGCAGGGCGTCTGCTGGGTCGCCGAGGCGTACCGCTGCGGACGGATCATCGGGACGACGAAGTCGCGGTGACCTATGCACCGCAGGGATACCCCTGCCTCACGGTGCCGCTGGTCAACGTCCGGCGCTGGCTGGACATCCTGGAGGAGAACGGCGACCTCGACCGCGTGACGGGCCGGCGCCTGCTGCGGCGCGCGCGGGCCCTGTTCTACGCGGATCGCAGCGAGGCCGTCCTGCTACAGGCGTGGACGACGCTCATCGGCGGGGTGCAGCTGCAGCGACTGCTGCCGCCACGGCAGGAGCGATCACCGACGTGAAAGCGGCAGACGCCGAACTGGTCCTGGCACTGGCGGCGTCCGCCGAAGCAAACCCGAAAGGAGAGCAGCAATGGACGATCCCAGCGAGCGGCGGCAACCCGTCAGTCCCGCCTTCACGGAGATCATCGGCCGTGCACTGACCGACGAGGACTTCCGCACGCGCCTGTTCGAGGACCGCACCGCGGCACTCGAAGGCCATCAACTGGCCGACAAACGACTTGGAGGCGCTCGACAGCATCCCGCGCGAGCAGCTCGAGGAGCAGGCTCGCCGCTTCGACCGCGGTGGTGCCACCGCCACGCGGGTCGACGTGGCGGTCAAGGGCACGTTCTGACGCGGACCTGACCATCCAACCCTGACAAGGCGGCGAGGCGGGCCGGGTCGCGCCGGCCGCGTCCGCGCCGGTGTGGGTCGACGCGGGCTCCCCCGCATTGGCCGTCGGCTCGCCGAAACCGCCTCGCGATACTCGGGCGCGCGCGCCGGCGCCCGGTATCACGCCCGCCCGCGGCTGCCTCTGTCCGCGAGGCCGGGTGCCCACGGCGCCCCGACGAACCGGAGACTCGGAGGAGGTCACCATGGCCACCGCACAATGCATCACCCAAGCGCCCGACGAGGTGGCCGCGCGGCCGCCCGCGCGCGTGCCGAACTTCGACCCGACGCTCGGCGTTGAGGTCGAGTCCGACCGCGCGGGGGAGCCGACGCACCGCCTCGTGTCCGTCGGCGACTCGCTGGTGCAAGGCTTCCAGAGCGGCGCGATCTTCAACACGCACCTGTCGTATCCGGCGCTGATCGCCCGCGAGCTGGGATCTACGACCGCTTCCGGCACCCGAGCTACGAGCGCTTTGGCGGGCTGCCGCTGAATCTCGAGTACATGCTGCGCGAGCTCGAGGACCGCTTCGGCGACCGGATCAGCCCCTGGGAGCTGCCGTTCGCCGGGCTGCGCGCGCGCGACCTGCTCGACGCGATCGAGGACTTCTGGGAGCGCGACGCCCAGCCACCGGGCCACTTCGCGACGCGCAACCACAATCTCGCCGTCTATGGCTGGGACGTCCACGACGCCAACACCCGCAGCGCCGACGCCTGCCGGCGCCTCATCCGCGAGCCGACCGACGCGCTCTTCAAGCAGCTCGTCCAGAACGCCAACGAGCGCACGGCACTGCGCGTGCTGGCGCCCGGACCGGAGGGGCAGCAGGAGCTCAGCCCACTGATGACGGCCGCCGCGCTTGGTGCCGACGGCACCGTCCAGACGCCCGGCGAGGGCGATGGGATCGAGACGCTGATCGTCGCACTCGGTGCCAACAACGCGCTCGGCGCGGTGACCGAGCTGCGCGTGTGCTGGTCGGCGCGCAGCTCCTACGAGGACCCGGCGGCCAAGCGCGGCTACACCGTCTGGACGCCCGCGCACTTCCGCGAGGAGCTCGACATGGCACTCGAAACCGTGCGCGTGGTCCGCGCCCGCCATGTGATCTTCGCCACCGTTCCGCATGTGACGATACCGCCGGTCAGTCGCGGCGTCGGACCCAAGCTCGCCGAAGACCCGCGCTACTTCCCGTATTACACCCGCCCCTGGATCGGCGACGGGCAGTTTCACCCCAGCCGCCATCCATACATCACGGGCGCGCAGGCGCGCGACATCGACACCGCGTCGACCTCTACAACGAGGCGCTCGAGAACGCCGTACGCGCCGCGCGTCACGAGGGCCGCGACTGGTACCTGCTCGACCTGTCCGGCTACTTGGACCGGCTGGCCGCGCGACGCTACATCGACGACCCCGCCGCGCGCCCGGGGTGGTGGACGCCGTACGAGCTGCCGCCGGCGCTGGCGCAGCTGCATCCGCCGCCCGATGCCCGCTTCCTGGCCGACGGCGAGCGTGGGCGCTCGGCCGGCGGGCTGTTCTCGCTCGACGGCGTACACCCGACCACGATCGGCTACGGATTGATGGCGCAGGAGTTCATCAACGTGATGACGCTCGCTGGCGTGCGCTTCGGCGGCCACCCGGCGGACCGCCCGACGCAGATCGACTTCGCCGCCCTGCTGCGCCGCGACACGCTGGTCTCCGCGCCGCCGCGCGCGCTGACGAGCGTCCTCCAGCTGCTCGCCTTCCTTGACGAGCGCTACGGCCTGCTATCGCGCGTGCTGTCGCGCGGTGCGTGAACTCTGAGGCTGTTCTCCATCGGGAAGCTCGGCGAGCGTGTCGACCTTTCACGCTGATGTGGTCGTGGTGCTCGCGAGGCTTTGAGCACCATTTCGGTCCCGCGCCATAGGTCATCCAGTCGCCGACGCCGGCGTCTCGACCAGCGACCGGCCTAGCCTGAGGGCATCGGTGCAACGTCCGGCGTCGAGGCGGTGAACGGCGGACGCTCGGCATCGAACCCCCGCCGTTCGCGCAGGTCGCGCAGCGCCTCGCCGACCGCTCGGTCGGCGTAGCGGCGCGCGGTCTCGCACCGGCGGTGACCGGCAAGCTCAGCCACGAGCACCATTCCTTCATTGGCGCGGCGGATTTCGAACCTGCGACCTCTCGCGTGTGAAGGGGTTTCGGGGGTCTGCAGGGTGCGCGAGTTCCGTTCTACGGGGTCTGTGTTGCCGGGGCGGGGTTTCACACCGGTTCTGAGTGAGCTGGGCACGTTGTGAGCACGCTGCGGTGCGCTTGGTACCCTCGCGACTATGGAAGCCAATGATCCTCGTGACCCGGCGGTGCTCGCGGAGCGCCTGTGGTTTCCGGGGCCGGCGGCTCCGTATTCACCTGCCCAGCGTCGCGCGATCAGCGAGCTGGTCGTTGCCTACGTCGAGCGGGTGTTTGCGGCATGTCAGCGGCCTCCGAGTGACCGCGACCGTTGAAGCCTGAATCCAACTCCGCCGGATCTTGATCGCGAATTCAGCGGAGCTGGCCGGGTGCTGTCCAGTGCAGCCCGTCCGGGCCGAGCCGTAGGCGAGCCCGGTGTCGCTCCCGCGATCCGCGACGGAAGCGTCTGACCGCTCGGACCTGAGAGCGCGTTCTCGTCCGTAGATACTGGGCGGACGGTCCCGCGGATCATCGCCCTCGCGGCGGAGATCGGCCGCGATCCGACTGGATCCGGGCCGTGCCGGGCAACGATGCCCGGGCGTCGCCTACGTCTCGTCTTCTTCCCGTGTGTCGAGGACGTCACCGAACTCCACGCGAGGCGAGACAACGAGTAGTCCCTTGGCGTGATCGTCTCCGCGACGGACTTCGGGTTCAGAACGCGTCGGACGAGATCGACGATCTGCGAACAGATCGAGGGACCTCGACGCTAAGCCTCAAACCACCGTATTGCCGACCAAAACGGTGGTTTGAGGCTAAGTCAGCAGCCGCCAGCGCTGTCCAGGCGAAGCTACGTCGTTTCGAGCTTGCGCTTCGCTGCTCGGGGAATGACCAGGTACGGCGGCTGGCATGGCGTGGATCGAGACGATCGACGCGGATTCGGGCTGACGGCGTGCGACGGCGTGCCGGTGGCTCTTGGCGTCGTCGGAACGTCTGCGTCCTGCTGGCCGCTCGCCGCCAGGCCGCGACCGCCCGCCTGGAGGTCTACGGATCGGCCGTCAAGGTCGCGGCCGTGGCCACACGGGACCATAGGGCGACAGCGGGGCCCGGCAACCGGGGCCCGCGCTGCCGCACTCGCGAGCTACCGGTTTCCTACGTCGCTCGGGGTCGCGGGGTGCCCCTGCTTGGTTTCCACGTCGGTCACATCCTTGTCGTCGTGCTGGCCGAGACCCTGCTCATCGACCGCAGCGCCGGGTTCCGGGGACTGCTTGTCCTGATCGATCTTCGTCGCGTCGTCGTCGTCGTGCACGTGTCCTCCTCCTCGTTGGGGATATCTCGCGCTTACCCAGTCGCCGCGCCGAATGATCCCGACCGGCAGACCCTCCCAAGTACAGCCCTCGTGCCACGATCACGACGAGCCTGCGGGCTTGGACTTCGCCGGAGCCTCGCGCGACGTCTTGCCGTGGCCGGGCGGCTGGGAGACGCCCTCCGCAACGGATAGCCCAGCGGTCAAGCCATCGGTGATGATGGGCGCGGCGGGTTTCGAACCTGCGACAGCAGCTGCGTCAGCTCGCGGTCGTCCAGCGCTGAGAAGCCGTCGGGCCACAGCTCCGGGTACGGCCCGCGGTCAAGGACCCCGGGATGTAGCGAGCGGTAGTGCTTGTGCAGATCAGAGGTCAGGTCGTCGCGATGCTCAGGGCACGCGTAGCGGCGGCGTCCAAGCGCGCCCCCGGCTGTCCAGATCAACCAGCCGCCCGGCTGCGCATCGAAGTACGCGCCGCACCGCTGGCCACTTTGATGGCCCTGCAGCGTGCGCTGTGTATCGGCGTCAGGCCTCGCGTCGCAATGCTCGCAGCCAAACAGCACCCGGACCGCCATCAGCGCGCCGACCCGGGCACAGAGGTTGGATCGCTGCTATGCAGCGCGGCGACCTGCGCTTCGTCGGCGGCGAGCGTGGCGGCGGACACCGCGGTAGGTGATCGGTCGCTGTCACGGCGGCCGGCGGCGTGCTGCTCGTAGGCAGCGGCCGAGGCTGCGGCGGCATGCATGGCCTGAGCCTGCAGATCCTGCGTATCTCGCCCGCGAGTAGCCGCGAAGAGCGCGGTCAGCGCCCGCAAGGGCGCGCGTAGCCTGCTGCTCATGGTCATCTCATACCTCTCTTGCTGCGGTCGACGCAGAGGCGGCAGCTTCCACCGCCACTGCATCGTATTAGGGTGCCCTAATAGATGTTAGGGAAGCCTAACAACTCTTGACAGGCGCGCAAGCGTGCTGGATTGCGAGCGCGTGACTCATGTCCGGCGTGCTCGCGGGATCGCGAGCGTCGGATGTCGCACGCGACCGCGGCGTGCCGCTGCGCTCCAGGGCTGTCGCAGCGGGCGACAGTCAAGGCACGGGAAGCGGTGTAGGAGCGCGTTCGTCGTTCGCGACGGCCGCCCGAATCAGCAGCGCGCGGGCAGCGCCGATCGCCGCCGTCGCGACGGCCTTCAGCCCACGCCGAATGATCCGCAGCAAGCGCAACACACCGCGCCGCAGCACAAGGCGTCGTGGTGCAGGGTGAGTTTCGGTGCGGACGCGTCGCCGTGCCCGACGTACCCGGATCAGCTGGGCGCTGGCGGCACCGGCCGCTGCCGCCGCCATCAGCCACCACCCGACGTCGGGGCTCTGCTCCGCCAGAGCACCCAGGACGACGCTCACGCCGTCAACGCGACAAGCCCGCCTTCAACGCGCGGCCGGACGTTCGCGTCTGGTGTGCATCAGTCAGCGAACGGCAGCAGGTCGGCGACGCCGGCGCTCGCGAGCACCCGCTGCACAGCGTCGGGTCCGTGCCGCAGCGTCAGGTGGTTGGCGTCTGCTCGCGAGCGCGTATGAGCGCTGAGGAGCAGTCGTACGCCGGCCGAGTCGATCGACTCAAGGCCCGAGAGGTCGATGATGATCGCCCCGACGCGACCGGCCTGTAGGCGCTGGATCTCGAGCCGCACGCCGTTGGCGTTGGCGCCATCGAGCTCGCCAACCAGACCAATGGTGCGAACGTCGCCTTGAAGCGCAGCCCGGTCGAACCGGCCGCCATCCCGGCTCCCACCAACCACTTCGCAGACCACGTCGAACCGATCAAGCTCGCCGTCGAGCAGGAGAGCAAGGTCACCCGTCTCGATCAGCTCGCTCTACGACATCGCCGTCCAGACCAAGGACCACCAGAGCGCCCACTTCCTGCTGTGGTTCCTCGAGGAACAGGTCGAAGAAGAAGACACCATGCAAGACGTCCTCGAAGTCGCCGAACGCACCCGCGACGTCTCGATGCTGCTCGAGGAGTACATCGCGCGCGAGCAAAGCCGCTGACCCGCCCCGGTCTCGTAGACCGCGCGTAGCACCCGAAGCCGCGGTCGTGGGGCACTGAATCGACGCGAGCGCCGCCTGAGCGCTTCGGTCCGAGCACTGTTAGCCTGGATTTCCGGGGCGTCGGATCGTCCGGTTCTCGCGGCCGATTCTGATTGATTGCCGCTAGTTCCGGCGGGTTTGTTGGGGTTTGCGAGGCGTTTCCGTGGACTGGTGGGCTGG
>Ga0136617_10006127_pt1 | contig 10752 bp, 9 predicted proteins | sample AntDrymUQ3222106_2_FD_129672 | JGI IMG/M metagenome (GOLD analysis project Ga0136617, IMG submission 129672) | Polar desert sand microbial communities from Dry Valleys, Antarctica - metaG UQ322 (21.06) | ecosystem: Environmental > Terrestrial > Soil > Desert | place: Antarctica: Dry Valley...
CGTACGTCACGACGCAGCCGCGGCACGTCGGTGAACCCTGGCGGACGCAGTCGTCACACGAGATGACCATGGTGTCCACCCTGGCAGAAGGGTGTTACAGCTCGAGCGGAAGCGGATCAGCGGCGGATGGCGTCGAGGAACGGCTGGCTGGACACGGTGTTGGCGCCGGCAGCGGTGACGTCCCGGCGGATCGCACCGTCGTCGGTGACGACCACGACGGGCCGCTCGAACGACGCCGCATCGACCTCGGCGCGGATGACGTCGTCGGCGGTGACGCCCGCCGGGGAGAACGTCACCCGAGCGAGCCGCCGTCGCGGTGAGTGCGCGCCGACCACGTCAGCGCCGTCGAACACGACGACCACCTCGACGCCCGTGCGACGGACGTGGTCGTCGACGGCGTCGAGCAGTCGCTCGCGCAGCACGTCGAGGTCGACTTCGGGCCACGCACGCAGCCCCACGTTGTACCCGTCGACGAGGACCAGGGCGCCAGGTGTGGCGAGCAGGAACTCGGCGGCCTTGCGCGCGTCACCGGCGACCCGCCCCGGCAACCCGACCGGCATCCGGCGAGCGGGGCGTGCGTCGACGAGCTCCCCCAGACGGTCGGCGAGCTGTCGGACGTGTCGGGCGACGTCGCGCAGCTCGACGATGTCGGTCGACGAGACCGCCGAGCCAGCGCGCTCTGCCCGCGCGGCGAGGAGCGCATCGCGCTGCGCCTCGGCGTCGGTCGCACGGCGCCGTGTCGTGTCGAGCTCGGCCGCCATCGCGTCGGCTCGCACCCGAGCCGCGTCGGCACGGTCGTTGGCATGGCGGGCGCCGAGTCGGGCCGCGCTCAGCTCGGCCTCGGCGGCGAGTCGCTGCGCGGCAGCGTCGCCGCTTGCCGACCGGCCGTCCTCCAGCAGCCGTTCCAGCTCGGTGACGCGCTGGCGCAGCGCCACGACCTCGGCCCGGCTCCGCGCGGAGGCGTCCTCCGCCGCTTGGCGCCGGCGCTCCGACCGCCGAAGCGCCTGATCGGCCGACACCGCGATCTCGGCGTCGTTCGCCGCCGCGACGAGCTCGGCGATGCGTGCCCGCCACCCGTCGTCTCGACGCAACCACTCGATCCCGATCGGGTCGACGAGCTCGGGGATCGCCCCCGCCGACAGCCGTCGCCTGAACCCGGGATCGGCATCGATCGCCCGGCGCACCTTTCCCAGCGCGGTCGTCGGCAGGCGGGGCTGGCGGAGGAATGGCCGCAGCGACGAGGGGTAGGCGAGCGGCGGGCGCAGCTTCTGACCCTGCTCGACGACGGCGAGGGCGAACTCGAGCGCCGACCGCAGGTGGCGGTGGTCGAGGTCGGGCTCGTCGGCCTGATCCTCGGGGTCATCCGAATCGACGCCATCGGCCACGGCCCGACCCTACGGTCGGCCAGATCGTACACGTGTTCTTGACGCGAACATGTGTTTGGTGCTGTAGTGGTCGCCATGTCGGTGGACACCGAGACCACGTGGGCGCAGCGCTCGTTCGACGAGCTCGGCACGCCGCTCGCCGACGTGACGTTCTGCGTGATCGACCTCGAGACGACCGGCGGCGACCGCAACGCCGACGCGATCACCGAGATCGGCGCCGTCAAGGTCCGCGGCGGCGAGTGCCTCGGGACGTTCCAGACGCTCGTCAACCCGGGCGGAAAGGCGATCCCACCACGGATCTCGTTGCTCACCGGGCTGACCGACAGCATCGTCGCCAACGCGCCGCGGATCGAGCAGGTCCTCCCGTCGCTCGTCGAGTTCGTCGGCGACCACGTGATCGTCGGGCACAACATCGGCTTCGATGTGGCCTTCCTTCGCGCCGCATTCGTCCGCGCCGACCGACCGCCGTTCGCCCCCCGGACGGTCGTCGACACCGTTGCCATTGCCCGCCGGCTGGTGCGCGACGAAGTGCCCGACTGCCGCCTCGGCACGCTCGCCTCTCGGTTCCGGCTCGACCACCGACCGACGCATCGAGCGCTCGACGATGCGCTGGCGACCACCGACCTGCTCCACCTGCTGCTCGAACGCGCCGGCTCGATCGGCGTGCTCGGTCTCGACGATCTGACCAACCTCGCCCGCCTCGCCGGTCACCCCCAGAGCGCCAAGCTCAAGCTCACCGCCGACCTCCCCCGCTCCCCCGGCGTCTACCTGTTCTGCGGGCACCGGGACGAGGTCCTGTACATCGGTAAGGCCACCAACCTGCGCCAGCGGGTGCGCAGCTACTTCGGGCGCGACGACCGGCGCCGGATCGGGCCGATGCTGCGCGAGACCCAGACCGTGCGCCACCACTGCCTTCCCGACCCGCTCTCCGCAGAGGTCGTCGAGGCTCGGCTCATCGCCAGGTTGCTGCCCCGCTACAACCGCGCCGGCACGCGCGTCGACCGGTACTGCTACGTCCGCCTCGACGTCGACGCCCCGTGGCCGCGCCTGGCCATCGTCAAGGACCCGTCGGCCACCGGCGTGCACCTCGGCCCGCTGCCGTCGCGACAGATGGCCACCCTCGTCGTCGATGCGCTGCAGGCGGCGGTCCCGCTGCGTCGATGCTCGACCCGCCTGCGCCGCGACCACTGTCCGTCAGCGGACGCGGTGCCGTGCGTCGCCGCCCAGCTCGGGGCCGCCGCCTGCCCGTGCGCCGGCGCCGGTCCGAGCGCCGACCGCGTGTCGTACGACCGCTCTGTCGGTGTCGCCGCAGCGGCGATCGGCGGTGACGCCGACCCGGTCCTCGAGCGGCTCACCGCACGCATGGGCACCCTTGCCGTCGGACGCCGCTACGAAGAGGCCGCGCTGTCACGCGATCGCATCTCGGCGCTGCAGGGGGCGCTGCGTCGGTCGGGGTCGATGCAGCAGCTCGTTGCGCGCGGCCGGTTCGAGGTGCGACACGGCGACATCACGTGGGTCGTCGACCGGGCGCGGCTCGTCGACGTCCGCGTCGCCGGGTCGACCGCCGGCGCTCTGCCCGCTGCGGCACCCGAACCACCGGCCGCCGGACGTCCACTCCCCCGCCACCTCGCCGACGAGGCGCTCGTGCTCGCCCGCCGACTGCTCGATCGCCAACCGCAACCCACTTCGGTCCGCGATTGAGGGCCACCCACCTCGTCAACGCAGACCAGCGTGATCAGTTCTCGGGGTTGCGCGAGACCGTGATCATCGCGTCGAGGGCCCGATCGGCGCGCCCGTCGTCGATGACGGCGGCGGCGAGCACCACACCGTCGGAGAGCTCGGTCACCTCGCCGGCGACGATCAGCGCGGCGGCCGCGTTGAGGACGACGATGTCACGGTGCGGGCCGTGCTCGCCGGCGAGCACCCGGCGCACGACGGCCGCGTTGTGCGCCGGGTCACCGCCGACGAGCTGCTCGTGGGTGGCCGGAGCGAACCCCAGCGCCACGGGGTCGACGGTGAACGTCCGGGCGCCGCCCTCGTGGTCGAGTGCGAGCACGGTCGACGGACCGGTGGTCGTCAGCTCGTCCAGGCCCTCGCCGTGCACGACCCAGGCGTCGGTCGAGCCGTGGGCGCGCAGGGACGCCAGCATCCTCGACGCGAAACGGGCGTCGGCGACGCCGATGAGCTGGCGCCGGACCCGGCCGGGGTTGGCCATCGGACCGAGCAGGTTGAACACCGTCGGGATGCCGATCTCCCGCCGTGACGGCGCGGCGAACCGGAACGCCGGGTGGAACCGCGGGGCGAAGCAGAACCCGATGCCGGCGTTGCGCACGCATCGGGCCACACCGTCCGGCGACAGCTCGATCTGCACCCCCAGCGCCTCGAGCACGTCGGCGGTGCCGCACGCCGACGACGCCCCCCTGGCGCCGTGCTTGCAGACCGGCACCCCCGCACCCGCCACGACGAGCGCCGCCATCGTCGAGACGTTGATCGAGTGGGAACGGTCGCCACCTGTGCCGACGACGTCGACCGCCCGGTCGCGCAGATCGTCGTCGAGTGGCACGAGCGAGGCCGCAGCGAGCACTGCGTCGAGCAGGCCGGACAGCTCGTCGGCCGTCTCGCCCTTGGCGCGCAGGGCGACGACGAACCCGATGAGCTGGGCGGCGGTGGCCTGGCCGGCCAGGATCGTCGCCATCGCCGAACGGGCCCCGTCGGCCGTCAGGTCGCGCCCGGCCAGCAGCTCGGTCAGCAGGCCGGGCCACCCGCCGTGATCTTCGAGGCCGGTGGCCTCGGCAGGTTCGCTGTCAGACGACACAGGCGAGCGAAGCTACGCCGCGGCGCCGCCGATCGCTGCGCCGATCAGGCCGAGCGACGCCGCTGGCGGATGATGCGGCGACGCTCGCGCTCGGTGGCGCCGCCCCAGACGCCGGCCTTCTCCCGCACCACCAGGGCGTGTTCGAGGCATGCCACCCGCACGTCGCACGTCGCGCACACCGCCTTCGCCGGCTCGGCGTCGTCGTCGTCGTCGGGGTAGAAGATGTCGGCGTCCAGTCCTCGGCACGCCCCCAGCCTCCGCCATTCGATGTCCTGCATCAGCGCCACGTTCCCGACCCCCATACGTCTCCGAGTTCCCCCCGTGCACCCGGTCGTGGATCTCCGGTCCGCGCGGGTGCGACCGAGAATGTAGAACCATCCGCGGTCGTTCCGCCAGGGGAAGTCGGCAGATCGCGGGCCGTCATACGCCGAGGGCTGCGCCCCCGGACCCCATCGCCGTGCGGCTCCCTGGCGGTCGCTCGCCCGGCCCGGCGCCGACGTGACGGCGCCGGGTCGACACGCGATCTCGATGCCTAGGATGCCCGTCGTGAGGTCGAGGTCGCCGGCGCCGAGCGCCTCCGACGTGCGGTTCGACCGCTCGAGCATGGTCGAGCGCCTCGAAGCCGAGACGTTCGACGTGCTGGTCGTCGGCGGCGGGATCACCGGGGTCGGCGTGGCGCTCGATGCGGCCAGCCGGGGCCTGCGAACTGCGCTCGTCGAGCGGGACGACTTTGCCAGCGGGACGTCATCGAAGAGCTCCAAGCTCGTCCACGGCGGCCTGCGCTACCTGCAGCAGGGCGAGGTCGGCCTGGTCTACCAAGCGCTCCACGAGCGCCAGCGGCTGCGACGCAACGCGCCGCACCTCGTCAAGGTGCTGCCGTTCCTGATCCCGGTGCTGACACGTGACGGCGTGATCTCCCGCAAGATCGCTCGCGCCCTCGGCTCGGCGATGTGGATGTACGACCTCACCGGGGGGTTCCGCATCGGCAAGCTGCACCGCCGGCTGAAGGCCGCCGAGACCCTGGCGCACGTGCCGACGATGCCCGCCGACCGAGTGGCCGGCGGCTACCTCTACTTCGACGCCACCGCCGACGATGCCCGGCTGTGCCTCGCCGTGGCGCGCACTGCGGCGAACCTCGGCGCGGTCGTCGCCAACCGCTGTCGCGTCGTCGGGCTCACCCACGGCGACGACGGTTCGGTCGCCGGCGCCGAGGTCGACGTCGGTGATCGCCGCATCACGGTGCGGGCCCGCGTCGTCGTCAGCGCCACCGGCGTGTGGGCCGACGACCTCCACCGCCTCGACGGTGGGAGCGACGTCGACACGATCCGCCCGGCGAAGGGCGTGCACATCACGGTGCCGTGGGAGAAGGTGCGCAACGACATCGCCGCGGTGATCCCGGTCCCGGGCGACAAGCGCAGCCTGTTCGTGGTGCCGTGGGGACCTCGACCCGACGGCACCTTCGACCACGTCTACGTCGGCACCACCGACACCGACTACGACGGGCCGCTCGACGATCCGGCGTGCTCGTCCGACGACGTCGCCTACGTCCTGCGGGCGCTGAACAAGTCGGTCACGACCAGCGTGACGACCGAGGACGTCACCGGCGTGTGGGCGGGGCTGCGACCGCTCGTCAACGCCGCCACCACCGGGCGCACGGCCGACCTGTCGCGCCGACACCGGGTCACCACGTCTGCGAGCGGCGTGATCAACGTCGCCGGCGGGAAGCTGACGACGTACCGCGAGATGGCCGAGGACACCGTCGACGCCGTCACCGAACGACTCGGCGTCCGCGCTCGCTGCCGAACGCGGGCCCTGCCGATCGACGGGTCGATCGGGTTCGTCGCCGCGGCGCCCGGCACCGACGAGGCCCACCTCGCCGACCGCTTCGGCGGCCGGGCCGGCGAGGTGCTGGGCATCGTCGACGACGACCCGGAGCTGGGTCGTCAACTCGTCGACGGCCTGCGGTACCTCCGCGCCGAGGTCGTGTACGCCGCCCGCCACGAGATGGCGACCACCCTCGACGACGTCCTGCTGCGGCGCACCCGGGCCCACCTGTTCGACCGCGAGGCGACGCTGGCGGCGGCGCCCGACGCAGCGCGACTCCTCGCCACCGAGCTCGGCTGGAGCGACGCCGAGCGCGAGCGCCAGCTCGACGACCATCGCCAGCGCTGCGCACGCGAGATCGACGATGCCCGTCGGGCCGTGCTCGACGGGGAACCGGCGCGGTGACCGCGCCCACCCCGCCGATCGAGCTCACCGGTCTCGACGCTCGCTGGCCCGGCGCCGTCGAGGTGCCGTCGACCCTCGTCCACGAGCTCGCCACGATCTGCACCACCACCGTCGACGAGCGAGACCTCGCCGAGGCCGGCCGCGACTGGTGGCCGCTCGCACTGCACTGGGCGCTCGCCGGGGAGGTACCGGCCCGACCGGCGATCGTCGCTCGGCCGACGACCACCCCCGAGGTCGCCGCCGTCGTCACGGCGTGCCAGCGCGCCGGCGTGCCGCTGACCGCGGCGGGCGGTCGCAGCGGCGTGTGTGGCGCGAGCGTCCCGGCACACGGTGGTGTCGTCCTCGACACGACCGGGCTCAGCGGCATCGTCGACGTCGACACCACGTCGGGCCTCGTGACGGTGCGCGCCGGGACGTTCGGCCCGCCGCTCGAGGACGAGCTGCAGGCGGTGCACGGCGTGAGCGTCGGCCACCTCCCGCAGAGCTTCGAGCTCGCCACGGTCGGCGGTTGGGTGGCGTGCCGCGGGGCCGGCCAGTACTCGACCCGCTACGGCAAGATCGAAGACCTCGTTGTCGGCCTCGAGGTGGTGCTGGCCGACGGCACCGTCGTGCGCACCGGTGGCGCACCCGCTGCGGCGGCCGGGCCCGACCTGACACAGCTGTTCCTCGGATCGGAGGGCACGCTCGGCGTGATCACCGAGGTGCAGCTGCGGACCCACCCGGTGGCGCCGGCGGAGCGTCGGGCCGCGTACACGTTCGCGGTGCTGACCGACGGCATCGAGGCGTGCCGCACGATCCTCCACCGCGGCGCGACGCCTGCCGTCCTCCGGCTGTACGACGCGCAGGAGTCGGCGCGCGGGCGGGGCGGCGACGGGACGCGTTGCACGCTCCTCGTCCTGGACGAGGGCGATGCCGCGATCGTCGACGCGACGATGGCGGTGGTCGCCGACTCGTGCTCGGCTGGTGAGCCGGCGTCCGATCAGCTCGTCGCCGACTGGTTTGCCCACCGCAACGACACGTCGGCACTGCAGGCGCTGACCCGCAAGGGCCTTGTCGTCGACACGATGGAGATCGCGGCGCCATGGTCGCGGCTGGATGCGGTCGTCGACGCCACGCAGGCGGCGGTGCTCGCTGCGCCGCACGCCCGTGTCGCGTCCTGCCACGTGTCGCACAGCTACCCGGACGGCGCGTGCGTCTACTTCACGTTCGCCGCGAACCCGCCGCCCGACGAGGTGGAGTGCACCTACATCGCGCTGTGGGACGCCGGCCAGCGCGCCGTCCTCGCCAACGGCGGCAACCTCTCGCACCACCACGGCATCGGGCTCAACCGGGCTCGGTTCGCCGCCGAGGCGCTCGGTGCCGCCCACGGCGTGCTGGTGGTGCTCAAGCGCGCCCTCGATCCTGCGGGGATCCTCAACCCCGGCAAGCTCGGGCTGCCGTCGCCGTTCGGACCGCCGCCGTGGCCCTGACCGCAGCAGACCACTGGGACGCCGCGGCGATCCGCTCCGGCGCGATGGTGGCGCTCGTGTTCGCCGTCCCGTTCTCGCTGGCGGCCCGGTGGGCCATCGACAGCCGAGACGACGGGGCGCTGGCCGTGTGGTTCAACGTCGGCGCGGTCGCCGGGTTCGTGCTCGGGGCCGGGTGCGCAGCCTGGGTGCAACGCACCGGCACGCCGCTCAGCCATGGCATCGTGACGGCGGTCGGGACCTACATCGCCGCCCAGGCCGTCTTCATCGTCGTCCGCCTCATCCGTGACTCCGACGTCAGCTGGGCTGCGCTCGTGTTCAACCTGTCGATCACGACGGGTGCCGGGCTGCTCGGCGGTCTGCTCGGCCAGCGGCTGCGCTCCCGCGGCGTCTTCCCAAGCGACCACTCATGATCTTGGCCATCGACGTCGGCACGACGACGCTGCGCGCCGCCCTCGTCGACGAGTCGGCCACCATCCGCGAGCTGCGCGCCCACACGATGGTGCCGTCGACGCCCGCGCCGGGACTGGTCGAGCTCGATGCCGCGTCGATGGCGTCGCTCGTGCTCGACAGCGCCGGCGAGCTGTGCGAGCTGGCTACTCGCTCCGGTGATCCCGTCGGCGCCGTCGGCATCACGAACCAGCGGGCCAGCACGATCGTGTGGGACCGGGCTACCGGTGAGCCGATCGCGCCGGGCCTCGGTTGGCAGGACCTGCGAACCGTCATCGAGTGCATCACGGCGAGGGCCGAGCACGACCTGACGCTGGCACCCAACCAGTCGGCGACGAAGGTCGCCTGGCTGCTCGACCACGTCGAGGGCGCCCGGCAGCGCGATCTGTGCTTCGGGACGGTCGACTCCTGGCTGGCGTGGACGCTCAGTGAAGGACGCGCCCACGTCACCGATCACACCAACGCCGCCGTCACCGGTCTGCTGCTCGCCGACGCGTCCGGGTGGAGCGAATCGGCGTGCGCCGCGCTCGGGGTGCCGATGGCGATGCTCCCGCAGGTGGTCGATTCCAGCGGTCCGATCGCCACGGCATCCGCCCTCGCCGATGATCCGCCGATCACGTGCCTGGTGGGCGACCAGCAGGCGTCGCTCGTCGGGCAGGGATGCGTCGTCACGGGGAGAGCGAAGGCCACGTTCGGCACCGGCGGCATGCTCGATCTCTGCACGGGCGAGGAACCGCCGGACGGGATGCGCCGGGCGGAGCACGGCACGTTCCCGATCGTGGCCTGGTCGCGGGGTGGCGCGCTGACGTGGGGCGTCGAGGCGATCATGCTCGCCGCTGGGACGAACGTCGAGTGGCTGCGCGACGACCTCGGCCTGTTCGACGACAGCGCCGACAGCCACGCGGTGGCGCAGCGCTGTGAGTCGTCCGACGGCGTCGTGTTCGTGCCCGCGCTCCTCGGGCTCGGCACGCCGGCGTGGGACTACGGCGCGAGGGGCACGCTGCTCGGGCTCACGCGCGGGTCGACGGTCGGCCACGTGACGAGAGCCGTCCTCGAAGGCGTCGCCCATCGTGGCGCCGACCTGCTCGATGCGGCGATCGCCGACACCGGGCTGTCGGTCGACGAGCTGCGGATCGACGGGGGGATGAGCCGCAACCCGACGTTCGTGCAGGCGCTCGCCGATGCCACCGGCACGCCCGTCGAGGTGTCCCCCGTCGTCGAAGCCACCACGATCGGCGCAGCGTTCCTGGCCGGCCTGGAGGCCGGGCTGTGGGGCGACGTCGCCGACGCCGATCGACTGTGGCGTCCGGCGCAGCGCGTCGAGCCGCAGGCACGCCTTGACCGGGAGCGGTGGGCCGACGCGCTCGAGCAGGCCCGCACCTGGATCCCCGAGCTGTCGGCGCTCGACTTCTGAGGCGTTCGAGCGGGCGGGATGAACGGTTCGGCTGGCCGCGTCGACGGCGACCGCAGCCCTAGAGTTGCCCCGCCCCCGTCCCGCCAGGAAGGCTGCTGCCCCGCATGATCGCCACCGACGAACCAGCCGACGCCGGCACGCGCATCGCCGACCGCCGGCGGATGATCGCCGCCGGGATCGTCGCCGCAGCCGGGGCGATCGTCGGTGGGCGGACCAGTCCCGCAGCTGCGACCACCCCGCCGACCACGCCGCCGGCGACTGGCGGCGGCAGCGAGCCATCGGCCAGCGCCCCCGCCGAGAGCGCGCCCCCCACCACGGCGCCCGGTCGTCCGACCGCAGCCGACGTCGAGCTGTTGCGACCGTTGCAGTCGGCCGAGCTGGCGGCAAAGGAGCTGTACCGGGCGGCCGGGGCCGACGATCCCGTGCTCGGCGCGCTCGCCGAGAGCCACCAGGCGTACGCCGACGTCCTCGCCGCGTTGCTCGGGGGTTCGTCCGAGCGCGACGACACGTTGTACGAGGAGCGGCTCGGCGACTTCGAGTCGTCCGACGTCGCTGCGGTGAGCAGCGCCGGCTACGAGCTCGAGTCGGCGCTGGTGTCGACACACGCCGACGTGCTCGGCCAGCTCGAGGCGATCGACGGTGCGACGACGCTGGCGTCGATCCTGATCGTCGAGTCACGCCACTGCGCCGTGCTCGCCGACCTGTCGGGTCGCGGTGACGACCTCGACGCCCTGCTCATCAACCGATCGCCCGCGCTGACCACGGCGACGGGGGTCTGACGTTGAACGACCCAGAGCTCTCTCGCCGGCGGCTGCTCTGGTCCGGTGGGGTGACCATCTCGCTCGGCGCCGTCATCGCCGCGTGCAGCTCGTCGGAGGAGGGCGCGCCGGGCCGGGTCGGCAACGCGCCGGTCCCGACTCCGTTGCCCGACGCCGTCGTCAACGACGCCGTCCTGCTGCGCACGGCGACCTCGCTCGAGTACACGGCGATCGA
>Ga0136617_10006129_pt1 | contig 10751 bp, 9 predicted proteins | sample AntDrymUQ3222106_2_FD_129672 | JGI IMG/M metagenome (GOLD analysis project Ga0136617, IMG submission 129672) | Polar desert sand microbial communities from Dry Valleys, Antarctica - metaG UQ322 (21.06) | ecosystem: Environmental > Terrestrial > Soil > Desert | place: Antarctica: Dry Valley...
CTGCGAGCGGCGCTCCGACGCCGTGACCGTGAGGACCCCGTCGACCAGCGCGCCGCCCAGTCGGCGGCGGGCCCGAGCCCGCTGTGCGTCGTCGATGGCCTCCGACGTGTCCAGGTCCCAGCTCAGCTGGACCCGCGAGTCGGTCGTGTTGACGTGTTGGCCACCGGCACCCGAGGATCGGGAGAAGCGCCAGTGCAGTTCGTGCTCGGGGATCGTCACGCGGGCGGTGACGGGAAGGCCGTCCACGCCGCCATGATGCCAACGACCGGGCTCACTGGTGCACGGTCACATGGTGCGCCGGACGACCGCTGCGGAACTCGCAGGGCACCAGCGAGCACAAAGACCGCAACGATTGTTCGCTCGCTCGAAGACTCGCTCGCTCATTTGGGTTCGAACACGAGCACGAACTCGAGCAGGCCATTGTCCTCGGTCGTGATTCCGGAGGTTGAAGGGTTCTCGATCGCGTAGTCGGCGAACGTGACGGGGATGCTCCCAAGCACGCCGATGCGCCCGTCGCCGACCTCCGCGGTGAGGTCGAACGTGACCGGCCTTGTCACGCCGTGCAGTGTGAGGTCGCCGGTCGCCGATGCCGTGACCTGCTCTCCGGCAGCCGGAACCGTCCCGACGTCGATCGGTTCGGTGAGCGCGAACGAGGCTTCGGGGAACTCCTCGACCTCCATGATCCTTCCGCGGAACTGGTTGTCGCGTCGGTCCTCGTCACTCGTGATCGATGCGACGTCGACCGTGAACGAGGCCGACTCCACCGCGCTCCCGGCGACGACGAGCTCGCCGGTGATCTGGTTGCTGCGCCCGGCGGCCGTGGTGTTCACCCCGAACAGGACTTCCTCCACCCGATAGCCGAACTCCGATTCGTCGGTCACGGTCCACGAGCCCTCGAGCGCGGCGGACGCATCAGTGGAGCCGTCGTCACCGACGGAGCTGCGGAGGAGACCGCAGCGTCCGTCGCCGGTGACGTCGAAGCCGTCGGTGCGGTGGCAGTTGCCGTACCGGTCACCGAGTCCGGGGTGGTCGTGTCTACGGCGCCGACGGCAGCGCTGAGATCGGACGTGGACAGCTCGTCCGGAGCGTCCGGCCTGATGACGTTGACGTACAGCAAGATGGCGCCGAAGAACAGCGCAACCGCCACCGGCACGGCGATCAGCGCTCGTTTGACCCACCCATTCATTCACCCCATGGTGCTCCGCCGGCGGCTGCCGGCGGGTGACCGTACGGTGAGAATCGGGTGAGAGCGCCGCTCAGGGCAATGCCACGGTGCCCGGTACGACGGTGCCTGGCACGGCCGTCTCGGGCACGACCGTCTCCGGCACGATCGTCTCCGGAACCGTGACCGGCGGCTCGACGGGGAGCGACGCAGGCGGCTCGGGCAGCGCCGGAAGGGTTGCGTTGGGCAGCTCGACCGGCGGCACCTCGATGGGCAGCTCCACCGGCAACGTCACCGGCGGCACTGGAAGCGCCGGCGCTTCGGCGGGCGGCGCAACGCCTGGGGCGACGGGCGCCGGGTCCCCACCACCGTCGGGTTCAGGGTCGGCGGGTGCCGACCCGTCCGCAGGAGGCTCTGGTTGCGGCTCGCCTGCCGGCGTGTCGCCGGAGTCGCGCGAGTCGGCGGGCGCCGGCGCCGGCGCCGGCGTCGACGCCGGCGCTTCGGCTTCGGCTGGGGCGGAGCGCGTCGGGTCGCCGGCCACGACGGCCGCAGCGACGTCCTGGTAGCGCAGTCGCTCCCCGGCGACGAGCGGCGAGTAGGCGTTGTCGGGGAGCAGCGCCCAGATCCCGAGCCCGGCCAGCGCGGCGACGGCGGCGATGCGGATCGCCGGGCGGTCGGAGGTCTTGGCGACCACCTTGCGGCCGACCGTCCACAGCGTCAGGGTGATGCCGAGGATCGGGATGGCGAGAGCGATCGTTTGCACCACCCCGGCGAGGATCACGAGCACGTCGACGTCCTCGACCGCTTGACGGATCGCCGTGAACTGGAGCTGCGCTGAGTCCCAGGCCGTCGTCAGCATGCGCGGCAGGTAGATGACGACGGCGACGAGGTTGAACCCGAGGACGGGCACGATCACGAGGACCCAGCCGGACACGACTCGCCGAACCCACGGTTTGAGCTCGTCGGCGGCGGGATCGATCTTGCGGCCGGGCACCATGCTGCGCAGGATCGGGCGCACCCGTCGGAACAGGTCAGGCACACCGGTGACGTCGGCGAGGATGTAGTAGCCGTCGAGCCGCACGATCGGGATCAGCTGGTGCAGCATCTCGACCTGTTGCATCGTGATCACCAGCAGCAGTGGCTCGAAGCTCGTCGCTACGTAGACGGCGAACGTAGCGAGCGAGAACAGCACGTTGAAGTAGACGCCGCCGAGGTCGGTGCGCAGCCGCCCGGCCCGCCCGAGGCGGTAGGTGTCGGTGACGTCGGTGAAGAACGCCGGCCAGGCGAGGTACACGCCTGCGCCGATGATGCCTGGCTGCGCCCCGCCGTAGGCGCACGCTGCGGCGTGGCCGAACTCGTGGAACGCAGCTGAGACCACGACGAGGCCGAGCACGAGGAGGAACGTCTTCGGGTCGAAGACGGCTTGGCGAAGGCCTTCGCCGAGTCCGTGGATGAAGAGCAACCACACGGTCAGGGCGACCCATCCGGCGACTGCCACGACGACGACCGGGGGGAAGAACAGTGGCTTGAACGGCACGGCCAGCTTGCGCACGACCGACTCGGGGAGAGCCTTGGTGCGCAGCCGCAGCCGCAGCAGCGGCGACGACTTCTTCACCGGGGGGTCGGATCCGTCGGCGGCCGGCACAAGGCCGAGCGGCTCGAGCTTGTCGCCGATCAACGACGCCACTTGGTCCCCGCTGACGTTGCGGTCGATCTGCTCGGACACCCTGCCGGCGATGTCTTCGACGCTGCGGGCTCCGTCGATCTCGCCGACGATCACATGGATGAGGTGACTCAGCTGGATGATCTGGCCGTCACCACGGCGCACCATGTAGTGCGGTTCCTTGTAGCCGGAACCGGCGTACTCACCGAGCACCTCGACACCCCCGGCGAGTCGGGGCGTCGGCCGATCGACGACCGTGCTCATGTCGGGATCAACACGTGTCTGACGACGCGCCGCGGCACGGCAGGGTCACCTGCCGTGCCGCAGCGCAGCCGTTCCTCAGAGGAGGTTCGTCTGATCGATGTCACCCTCTTGGTCGGCGTCAGCATCGGCGACGGAGTCGTCGGTCAACACGTTGGCAGCGACCGCCGCATTCACGGGCACGGCGACATTGGCGTCGATGAGGCTCATGGCCTCGCGATCGGGGATCTCCTCGACCGTTGCAGCTTCGAGCTCCTCAGGCGTGAGGTCAACTTTCTCAGTGGTCATCACTTCTCTTTTCCTGTGACAGGTCAGGGTCGTGGCGCTCGGGTTCGTCGTCGTTCGGAGCGGACAAAGACCCACGTTGACGTCGATCACCACATTCAGCGGCGCGTCGATCCGGTGCGTCGATCGTCGGCGTTCCGACGAGTTGCTCCCCAAAGCCACGAGACCTCGGCTACCCCGAGTCCTACGACCGAGAAACCTGGTCGCTGCCATGCGCTCCGCTCAGGAGGTGAAAGGGAGGTCGCGCTCCATGAGCATCTGGAACGGAACCGACGGCCGTCCTTCCGGGCCGGGAGTCACGGTAGCCACGACGACGGAACCGTCGGCCTCGACGGACTGCGGCTCGAGCAGCTCGGAGATCGGCGTGCCCGTGCGCAGCGAGATGCCGTCGTCGAACACGGCCGCGACGGCGTCGACGCTGGCCTCGGCGGCGGAGGGGGAGGCGAAGTGGTAGGCGATCGTGATGACCGCGTCTCCGTCGTCGGCGGCCCATCCGATGCCGACGGCGTCGAACGCTTCGGCCGGCAGGGTTGCGGCGAGCTCGTCGCGCACCTCCGGTGGGAGTTGCTCGTCGCTGGAGAGATCGCTCAGCCCGTTGGCCAGCACTGCAGCAACGACGTCGGCCTCGTCGAGTGCGGCGGCGACGTCGGCCAGCGACTCGTCGTCGGCGAGCGACTCGACGTCACCGGCGAGCCAGTCCTCGACGTACGGCGTCGACAGCGATGCGGCGAGACGGTCGGACGTGGCGGCCATGCGCAGCGGCCGGCCCAACTCGTCCGCCGTGCCTGCGCGCTCCAGGTTCGTCTCGTAGTCGTCGCCCTCGCCAGCGCTGACGACGTCGTCGGCGACCTCATCGAGCGCGCTGGGGAACTCGAACTCGTCGAACGCTCCGGCGATGACGGAGAAGCGCGCCGGTGGCGCGGAGACCTCGACGAACGCCTCGGCGTCGACGATCGACCAGCCGATCTCACGGGCGGAACCCATGCCCGCTGCGAGGCGCGGCACGCCGAACACCTCGGCAAAGGGGACGAACACGGGAACTGCGTCCTCGCCGCCGACACCGGTGAGGCGCGTCGCCCACTGGACGAGCTCGGGGTCGTCGGCGTCGGTGGGACGGTCCAGCCCCGCGGCCTCGCTTGCCGCAACGACATCGGCAGTCGTGATGAGGAGCGACTCGGCATCCTCGGCGATCGCTGCGGGAAGCTCTTCCAGACCGGCGGCCACCGAGTAGTCGTCGCCGCTGGCGAGCCCGTCGGAGTCACCGTCGCCGCCACTGCACGAAGCGAGCGTCCCGACGGCGAACGCGCCGGCGACGATCCTCGCGATCACGGTGCTTCGTCGGCGTCGGCGTCGGCGAGCAGGCCGGCGCTGGCGGCGAGGGCGGCGGCGAGCATCGAGGCCCGCTCGATCACCGCAGCGACACTGTTACCGGCCGGCACACTGTGGCGTCCGAGCGGCGGATCGCCGAGCGACCGTACCAGCGCCGCAGGATCGGCGGGCGGGGCGATCGAGTCCGGGACGGGAAGCTCCTCGACCGGCGCCCACAGGTCGACGCGTGCGGCACCCGACTGCCCCCGCCGGCGGCTCCTCGGCCGGCTCATGCCAAGACCCCGACGCCGGCTTCCTCGTCGGTGAGCACCATGTCCGGGTCGATGCCGAGTGCGGTGCGCAGTTGATCCGTGCCGAGATCGGAGAGCGAGCTCGACTTGGGCAGAACGAGGTTGGCGATGTGCCGCTTGCCGGCGACGACTTCTTCGACGCGCTCGTCGATCGTGCCCGGGCAGACCAGGCGGTGAGAGATCACAGTCCTCGTCTGGCCGATGCGCCACGCCCGGTCACGCGCCTGGTCCTCGACGGCGGGGTTCCACCAGCGGTCGTACAGCACGACGTGACTGGCCGCCGTGAGGTTGAGCCCAGTACCTCCGGCCTTGAGCGACAGCACGAGGGCACCGGCGCCCGGTCTGGCCTGGAACTCGGCGACCATCCGATCCCTTGCGCCGCGGCTGAGGCTGCCGTCGTAGCAGGAGATCGGCTGGCCCATCACGCTCGTCAGGTGGACGGCGAGTTTGCGACCCCATTCGGCGAAGTGCGTGAACACGAGCACCTTCTCGCCGGCGGCGAAGACGTTCCCGACGATCTCTTCCAGCCGGGCCAGCTTGCCCGAGCGTCCGGCCAGCGGGCGGCCGTCGTCCTGGTACGCCGCAGGGTGGTTGCAGACCTGCTTCAGCGCAGTGATCGCGGCGAGGATGGCGCCCTGCTTGCGCTCGGCCTCCGGATCCTCGCTGGCCGCCACGAGCCGGTCGATGATCGCCTGGTACAGGCCGATCTGTTCGGCGGTCATCGTGCAGTGATCGAGTTCGTCGATGCGGTCGGGCAGCTCGGCGGCGACCTCTGGCTCGGACTTCGTGCGGCGGAACACGAGGATGCCATTGAGCGCGCGCAGCGCCGCCTCGCCTTCGCCCTGCAGTTGGGCGATGAACAACGGCCGCGGACCGACCAGCCCGGGGTTCGTGAAATCGAGGATCGACCACAGGTCGCCGAGACCGTTCTCGACCGGTGTCCCGGTCAACGCGAGCCGGTTGCCCGCACCGATACGCCGCAGCACCTGTGCCGTCTCACTGGCCGGGTTCTTGATCGCCTGAGCCTCGTCGAGCACGAGTGTGCTCCACGTGTGCTCGGCGATCGCTTCCACGTCGCGCACCGCCGTGCCGTACGTTGTAATGACGACGTCGGCGCCGGCGACCTCGCGGTCGAACTCCGACGACGTAGCGCGTGAGGCGCCGTGGTGGACGATCACGCGCAGCCCTGGCGTGAATCGGGCCGCTTCTGCCGCCCAGTTGCCGACGACCGCAGGCGGAGCGATGACGAGCGCCGGTCCGGCGCCGTCGAGCTCGGCGATGGCGAGGTGGGCGAGCATCGTCGGTGTCTTACCGAGGCCCATGTCGAGCGCCAGACAGCCACCGAGCTCGGTCGCCCGGAGGAAGCCGAGCCACGCCAGCGCTTGGGCCTGGTAGCTGCGCAGCTCGCCGACGAACCCCGGTGGATCCGTCACCGGTTCGCCCGAGGTCGCTTCGGCGGCGCGCAGCAAGTCGCTGGCCCAGCCGCTGCCGTCGATCGAGAGGCCGCCGGCCAGCGTGGTGCCGTCGACGCCGATGCTGTAGCGGAGGATCTCGGCGCCGGTCAGCTTGGTCTTGTCGGCGCGCTCGGCGAGCGCCGCCGCCGCCTCCTTGAGATCGACGGAGTCGAGCTCGACCCATCGGCCGCGCGAGTTGACGAGCGGCCGGGCCTCGGCGGCGAGGCGCGAGATGTCTGCCGCCGTCAGCTCGATGTCGTCGAACAGGACGGACCACCGCACGTCGCTGAGCTGGTTGGCGCCGACGACGGCGTCGGTGGGACGCTCGGCGAAGAGGCGCAACGTCGCCTTCGGCTTGCGCCTCGAGAGTGCCGGCGCACGGACGGTGAAGCCGGCAGCCTCCAGCGACGCGCCGGTCACGGTCATCAGCTCCCAGGACTCGGCCTGGCTCATGACCACGCGGCCGCGGCGCAAGTTGCCGGGCCGGCGTAGCGCCGGGAGGACTCGTTCGAGGCGTGCCAACTCGTCCATCAGCACCTTCGGCTCGGTCGTTTGGGCGATGGCCTCCTCGATCGGCAGCACGGCGCCGTTGCCGGACGGCCCGAGGATCGAGAGCAGCCAGGCATCACCGCGATCGGGCGGGTCGAGCTGCACGACGAGCCGCGGCCTGCCGAGCCGGGTGACGGGCCGGGCCCACCGCTCGAGGCGGCCGGTCACCTCGTTGGCGAGGTCGGCGGGGGCGCGCAACGTCGACCCGTCGAGGCGGGCTGCGACGGCCTCCGTCATGCCCGCCGGACTGGAGATGTGCGGGGGCGGCGCCGGCAGCTCGACCCGGGTCGCGGCGTCGCGCACCACGGCGTCCACGACGACGCCGAGCACGGCGAGCGTGACGGCGCGGGGATCGGCGGGGGTGACGGCGACGATCGGTCCGGGCATCGCCCCGACGAGCCGGTCGAGCTCGTCGTTGTCGAGCAGAGCCGGCGACCAACGCACCGCGAACTCCGTCGGCCCGGTCTCCCGACGCTTGCGCCGCAATGTCGGCACCACGGCGCCCTCGGCGACGTTGCGGACACCCGTCGTGGCGACGTGGCCGAGCCAGCGCACGCTCGGTCCGACCTCGTCGGAACCGAGTCCGGCTCCGACCGCGACGAGCCAGCCGAGGGCGTCCTTGACCGGGATGCGCAGCGCGTGGGCGCGTTCGCCGGAAGGCAGTTCGACGTCCGGGTGAGCGACCCAGCCGAGGGCAGGGCCACCGATGGCCTCGAGACGATCGGCCAGTTCGTCGTTGTCGGCGGGTACGGCGCCGCGTCCGCCCGCCCACACGACGAGGTACCCGGACGACCACGACGCCTGCAGCTGGACGGGTCCGGGCGGCTCCTCGGCAATCGCTTCGGAGGGCGGTGCTCCGGTCTGCAGGCGGACGACCGCGGCCAGCAGGCGGTCACGATCCTGCTCGAAGTCGGCGACGACCAGCTCGCGCTCCTCGTGCGGAAGATGGCGTACCGACGCCAGGTCCTCCTCGACGCGGGCGAGCAACTTGGCGACCATCCGCTTGGACGCACTCGGTTCGGCGTCGACGAGCGCGGCCTCCTCGTCCGTGGCGCGGCCTTCGGCCAACGCCCAGACGGCCATCTCGAGTTCGTACGTCGCGTTGCTCACGATGTGCGTGACGCTCCCTGCGTCGCCCCGGGGTCGGTCGTGTTGTCCCGAGGTCTGGCGGCATCCGGAGGACGACGCTGGTTCGACGCCGGCTCCACGACCGCTCGCGAGAGCGGGACACCCGACGGACATGATATCGCCGTGGCCGCCCGCGACGGCGTCAAGCGCGCGAACTGGGCTCCGGGGACCGCTCCCCGCGTCGGTCGGCGACCTCGGGTGCGAGGATGGCTGGATGGATGACGAGCGCCCGCCCGTCGACGGGCCGGGAGACGAGGACGGTCCCGGGACGACCTTGCAGTTCCCGTCGGCAGACTTCCCGGCGCTCAGCACGTTCCGCCTGCGCGCGCCCGAGGGGTGGTCGGCGATCGCCACCGCCGACGCCGTGCTGGGGATCCGGCGTGATGGACCGACGAATGGCGGGTTCCGACCCAACGTCCTCGTCAACGTGCACCGCCTGCCGCGCACCGGAGAGCCCGATCGCGACCTCGACCGCTTGCTCGACGGCGACCACACGCTGCCGGCGTTCGAGGTCGTCGAGGACGAGCAGCGCTCCGGTGATGCGCCGGCACGATGGCGGCGCATCGCCTTTCTCGGGCCGGAGGGTCGTTCGCTGGTTGCCAGACGGCTGATGATCCTGGTGCCCGTGTCCGAGCACTACGTCGACGTCGTGTCGGCGATCGGCACGTGGCCGAGCGACGGACCGTCCGACGTCGAGCGCGACGTCGAGTCGATCGTTGGCTCGCTTCAAGTCGGCCGGTAAGCAGCGAGGTCCGGCCGCGCAGCGAGTGGCATCGTGCCAAACAGCAATCTGAGCGCAAACAGTGTCGAAATCCGGCACTGTGCGCGCCCAGAAGCTCCAGTGAGAACGTCCGCGCCCAGTTGCAGGCGGCGCAAGGGTCGATCGCGTCGCAGCGCGTGCCCACCACCGTGCTTCAAGAGCTCTTCGATCCCATGGACGGGCACGCGGGTCAAGTTCTGAGAACCTCGCCCGGGCAGGGGAGTGCTCCCCATCGCCCCAGGTCTTGGGCGTCCCTATCGTCGGTGACATGGCCAAGCTCGGAGCGGACGTCGAACAACTGGATGCCTTGGCGCAACGTTTCGAGCAGCAGGCCGACACGCTCTCCACCTCCGGTGCCAACTTGACGAACCTCGTCCAGGGCGTCGTGTGGCTCGGACCGGACGCCGTCGCGTTCAAGGAGCAGTGGCGCTCGACGGGCGCCCAACAGGTGCGCACGATCGTCGACGACCTGCGCGAACAGTCCGAGTCCCTGCGCCTCCAAGCGGACCAACAACGCACGTCCAGCGAGCTCGGTGGTCCGGGTGGTTCGGGAGGGCCCGGTTCCGGGGGACCGGGCACCGGTGGCGGTTCGGGTTCGAGCGGCGGCGGCGGCGGCGGCGGCGAGCGGTGGGCCTACGACGCAACGTGGGGGCCGCCGGGGCTGTTCCGTGCGTCGGGCGAGGGCGGGTCGTACTCGGGACGGTGGAGCAACGGTGAGGCCGAGTTCGAGCTGTCGCCGACGTCGATGGCCGGGAAGGCCGAGGGTGAAGTCGCCGTCGGCGTCGGCACCTACGGCGAGCACGACGTCAACGCGTTCGGTGGCGCAGTCGACTCGAAGACGGAATACAAGGCGCAGGCCGGCGCCGGACTTGAGGGCGAGGCCGAGTTCAAGCTGCGCCCGACGGGTTTCGATGGCAAGGCCGAGGGTGAGGTATGGGCCGGCGCCCGCGCGGAGTTCAAGAACGAGACGAACCTGCTGTGGGGCGCGGCGAAGAACGAGTTCGGGGCAGAGGCCCTGGCCGGTGCCCGCGCCGGCGCCGAGGCCAACCTCGAGCTCGGTCTCGGCGGCGTCACGGCAGAGGGCAAGGCCGAAGCGTTCGCCGGGGCCGAAGCGAAGATCACGAACACGTCGACGGCAATGTGGGGACTGGTCAGCAGTGAGACCGAGGCGAGCGCGCAGGCTGGCGCGGGTGCTTCCGCCGAAAGTTCCTTCCACGCCGGCTTCGATGGCTTCAACGCCGGCGCCAAGGCCGAGGCGTGGGCCGGCGCACGGGTGGGGCTGGAGCAGCACGTCAACCTGTTCGGTGACAACGTCACGGGCGGCGGCGAGCTCGGTCTGCGCGCCGGCGTCGGCGGCGAGCTGGGTGGCGACTTCGACTTCTCCGCCGACCGCATCGGGGTGGAGGCCGACATCGGCGCCGCACTCGGGGTCGGCTTCGACGTCTCCGTCGACCTTTCGTTCTCGCCGTCCGGCCTGGTCACGGACGGCGCAGACCTCGCCAGTGACGCCGTCGATCTCAGCGCAGACGCAGCGGGCGCCGTGCACGACTTCATCGGCTGGCCGTAGACCGACGCCGGTCAGCGGTCGTCAGCGGGCGACGAAGTACTTCGACTGCGGGTGGTGGCAGATGATCGCCGAGGTCGTCTGCTCGGGCTGGTACTGCCAGCCGGTCTCCTCGCCGACCTCGATGCCGAGACGGTCTGCGCCGAGGAGCGCGGCGACCTTGGCGTTGTCCTCGAGGTCCGGGCAGGCCGGGTAGCCCCACGAGTAGCGCCCACCGCGGTACTGCTGACGGAAGAGCCCGGCGACCGTCGGGCCGTCCTCGGCGGCGAAGCCCCACTCCTCACGGATGCGGTGGTGCCACAGCTC
>Ga0136617_10006130_pt1 | contig 10751 bp, 7 predicted proteins | sample AntDrymUQ3222106_2_FD_129672 | JGI IMG/M metagenome (GOLD analysis project Ga0136617, IMG submission 129672) | Polar desert sand microbial communities from Dry Valleys, Antarctica - metaG UQ322 (21.06) | ecosystem: Environmental > Terrestrial > Soil > Desert | place: Antarctica: Dry Valley...
CGCTTCTACTCCCGCAAAGAGGTCAAGGACATCCTGGCCGTACTACGCCTGCTCCACAACCCTTCGGATCGCATCAGCTTGGAGCGAGTGCTCGACAACCTGCCGCTCGGACGCGGGTTCGGCCCGAAGGCGTTGGACACTGTCGTCGAGTGGTCGGCCGACTACCGCCGTCCGATTCTTGATGCATTCGTCGTGATGGCGCCGGCAGTGACGGCGCTTGAGACAGACACCAAGCCGACACTCGGCGGGGCCGCAAAGGCGGCTGCCGAGCGGATCGGCAGCGTGTTCGGCAAGCTCATTGAACAGGAGCGCTCCTCGACCCTGCCGGAGCTGTTCGACGACGTCGTCGAGCTGACCGGGTATCGGGATACCTTCAACGAAGCCAACGAGGAGGAGCTTCAGCGCTGGGCAAACGTCCTCGAACTTCGGAGCGACCTGGAGCGATACGAGACGCTCGAACCTGGGCGAGCACTCGCCGCCTATCTGGAACAGGTCGCGCTCGTCTCCGATGTGGACGGGATGGAGGACGATGCACGCGGACAGGTGACCTTGATCACCCTCCACTCGGCAAAGGGGCTCGAGTTCCCGGTGGTGTTCATCACCGGTGTCGAAGAGGGCCTCCTGCCGATCAACCGCGCGGTCGAGGCGGAGCCGTTCGACCCGGCTCCGATGGAAGAGGAGCGCCGACTCTTCTACGTCGGCATCACGCGGGCGCAGCGACTCCTCTACATCACCTACGTCGGGAACCGGATGACGTACGGCAGCTACCGAGCGGGGGTCGCGTCCCGATTCGTCCACAGCATCCCCGCCGAGACGGTCCGCAGCATGACCCGGCCCACCGCGTTCGGCGGGGGCGCGGGTCGGTCGACCCCCCACTCCGCTGGTCCGCTCGCATCCCGTGTCACCACGGCGTGGACGCCAGGTGATTCGGAGACGTGGCGACAAGTTGCCGTACCGGCGAAAGCGGTGCCGCGCTACGAGGCTGGTCAGCGGGTGTTCCACGCGAAGTTCGGCGAAGGCACGATCTCGGAAGTACTGGACCGCAAGGACGACCAGGAGATGGCGATCGAGTTTCTGCGTCACGGTCGCAAGCGCCTCATGGCGAGCCTGGCGCCGCTCGACATCGTGGACAGCACCAGTGAGTAGGCGCAGCGGCACGGCAGGAGCCACGAAGGTTTCGGTGTCCGCGAGCGTACGCGAGCGACTCGAAGCGCGTGAGGAGCAGTGGCTCGCGCCACTGGCGACCCGCAGCCGGGGTGCGCCGCGACGATGGCCGGAAGCTTCCTCACCGGTCCGAACGGAGTTTCAGCGCGACCGCGACCGCATCATCCACGGCAAGAGTTTTCGCCGGCTGAAGCACAAGACGCAGGTGTTTCTAGCGCCGCCCGGCGATCACTATCGAACCCGCCTGACCCATACATTGGAGGTGACGCAGATCGCCCGCACGATTGGCCGGGCGCTGGGCCTCAACGAAGATCTGGTCGAAGCGATCGGCGTCGGGCATGACCTCGGGCATACCCCGTTCGGGCACGCCGGCGAACGAGCCCTGGCGGAGGTCTTTCCCGGGTTTCGACACAACGAACAGAGCCTGCGGATCGTCGACATTCTTGAACGGGACGGTCGCGGGCTCAACCTGACCGACGCGGTCCGCGACGGAATCCTCCACCACTCGAAACCGCGGGCGACCATCACCGGCTCGATCGCCGGCACACCCGGCTCGTTGGAGGGCCAGGTCCTGAAGATCGCCGACGGGGTCGCATACATCAACCACGACCTGGACGACGCCCTTCGCGCGGCCATCGTCCAGCCGAGGGAGGTGCCGCTGGCGGTCACGGACATTCTGGGTGCGACCCACGCGCGGCGAATCGACACCCTGGTTCGCGACATCATCGACCGCTCCAACGTCGAGTCGCCGCCGGGCACGATCGCGATGTCGGCTGAGGTCGAGTCCGCGGCCAATGCCCTGCGAACATTCTTGTTCGAACGGGTCTATGGGCCAATCAACGAGCAGGAAGAGACCAAGCGGGCACAACACGTCGTGGCGGCATTGTTCCACTACTTCGCCGCCGATCCGTCCCGCATCCCGCCGCGGGAGCGGGTGAATGAGGATTCGCCCCAACGACTGGCCGCTGATTATGTCGCGTCGATGAGTGACCGTTACGCCGTCGAAACGTTCGAGCGAATCTACGTGCCACAGACGGTGGCCTAGACACTCTCTGTGCACCGGACCGCGAACAAGCGCAATGAGAAACCGAGCGTCTCCAGGCCCGCAACTGGAACGAGGGAAGAACGGAGACGACATGGCACGGGACGCGGTCGCGGAGATTCGGGATCGGACGGATATCGTCGAGCTCGTGCAAGGCTCCGGCACGGCGCTGAAGAAGACGGGCAGGACTTTCAAGGGGCTCTGCCCCTTTCATCAAGAGAAGACGCCGTCCTTCATCGTCTTCCCTGAATCGCAGAACTTTCACTGCTTCGGCTGCGGCAAGGGCGGCGATGTGTTTACCTACTTCATGCTCACCGAAAACCTGGAGTTCCGCGAGGCACTGCGTGAACTTGGGCGGCGGGCGGGCGTGGAGTTGGACCTGGCTTCCGCCCCCAACCCAGCGCACGACGAGCATCGGCGACAACTCACCGAGATCAACGGCATGGCCGCGACGTTTTTCTCCCATGTCCTAAGGCAGGCAAACGGTGGGGCGGCCGGGCGGGAATTGATCGAGGCGCGCGGGGTGTCGCCGGAGATGATCGATCGGTTCGGGCTCGGTTTCGCGCCGGACGGTTGGGATCACCTTGCGAGTTTCTTGAGTAGCCGTGGAGTCGGGGCGGATGTGGCTCACGAAGCGGGCCTGCTCCAAACCAGGGAGAGCGGCGGTCACTACGACCGTTTCCGCAACCGCCTGATGTTCCCGATCCGCGACCGCGACGGCAACGTCGTCGGTTTCGGCGGTCGGGCGCTCGGCGAGGCGATGCCGAAATATCTCAACTCGCCACAGACACCGGTGTTCGACAAGAGCTCCCTGGTCTATGGCCTCGACGTGGCCCGAGATGCCATCCGGCAACATGACGAAGTCGTCATCGTTGAAGGCTACATGGACGTTATCGCCGCGCATCAGTTCGGGTACGAGAATGTCGTCGGCGCGATGGGGACGGCGTTGACCGAGTCCCAGGTCGGGTTAGTAAAGCGCGCGAGCAAACGGATCGTGCTGGCGCTAGATGCTGACGCCGCCGGGCAGATGGCGACTTTGCGCGGCCTCGAGACGATGCGCGAGAGCCTTGACCAGGACGTCGTGCCGGTGCCGGACGCCTTCGGCATCGTCCGATTTGAACGCAAGTTGAACGCCGAGATCGCGATCGTCGAGCTGCCGGATGGCAAGGACCCGGACGAGTTGATCCGAAAGGCACCGGAACGCTGGCCGGAGATCGTGCGGCGGGCGCGCCCCTTCCTCGATTTCACCCTCGACGTGTTGACGCGGGATGTGGCCCACGACGATGCGCGGGCGAAGGCGGAGGTCGTCAAGCGCGTCGGTCCCCTCCTCCAGGGAGTGCCAGATCGCATCGTGCAGGGCCACTACATGAACCTGCTGGCGCGTCGGCTCGACCTGGACGAGCGGCTGGTGGTGTCGGAGATTCGCCGCGGCCGCATGCGCACCGCCGCGCGGACACCGGAACGATTGAGCCAGCCGGAACCGCCAAGACGCCGCAATCGCAGCACTGAGGATCACCTGCTGACACTCCTCCTTCGCCACCGTGAGCTGACAAGCGGCATCGCCGAACTCATCCCGCCGGATGACCTCTTGGATGCGCGAAACCGAGAGTTGCTACGCTACCTGACCGATCCGGAACTGCTGAACCTGTCGGCCGAGCAAGTGGTGGCTGGCCTCGACGACGAGCTGGCCGACCACGCCGAGTTTCTGATGGTTGACCAAGCCGGGCAGCCCGAACAGTTTCCGGGTCAGGTGCAGCGAGAGGCGACGCAGACGCTCGACAAGCTCGGCCGGGAGCGCTACGCCTTCCTTTCCAAACAGATTCAGGCGGGGATCGAGTCGGCCGTGCGCGAACAGGACCGCGATACGGTCGTGGCGCTGCGGGACCAGCTCCTGGCGCTGGCGGAACGGCACCGCGCGCTCTACCCACCGGTGAGCCCCTACTTTCGCGACTCGCGCTCGCCGGTGCAGCGCTGATCCGAGCGGCAAACGCGGCTCAACAGTCACTCCTGGGATATGTGGCGTAGATCGGTGTGGCCGGTCAGTCGGTGAGGGTGCGACTAAGCACTCGTCTCAAGGATTCGAGCAGATCATCGTCATCGCGAGGTGGGACGGTGCGAAGGTCGAATTGGAGGCCACCGTCGAGGATCCGCCCGTAGACGGGGGCATGGTCAAGGAGGCGCAGGCGCCGAGCCAGTTCGTCGCAGCTCTGTTGGTCACTCGGGACGAACCGTAGGGCGTAGCTCGGCAGCGTTTGCCCTGGCACCGACCCGCCACCTACGGTCGCCTCGCTGCCGACAACCGAGAGTTCGATGTCCTGGCCCATCAACCAGTTTCGTAGCGCCAGTGCACGGCGTTCGAGGTCCTCCGGCGTCGCGGACATCATCTGCCACACCGGAATATCCCGCTGGGCCTCGCCGCGCAGGTAGTGGCGCAGCGTCGCGGCGAGGCCGGCGAGGCAGGTCTTGTCGGCGCGAACGGCGCGGGCCAAGGGGTGTTTCGCGATCTGTTCGATCCAGCGCCGCTGACCGAGGAGGATACCGGCTTGCGGGCCGCCGAGGAGCTTGTCGCCGCTGGCCATCACGACGCCGACGCCGGCGGCGATGCTCTCTTGCAACGTGGGTTCGTGGTCGAGTCCGACGCGAGCGGTGTCGAGCAGTGCCCCGCTTCCCACGTCCTCGAGCACCGGCAGATCCCACTGCGCTCCCAGCGCCACCAACTCTTCGAGTGAGGGTGCGGTGGTGAATCCGATCATGCGGAAGTTGCTGAGGTGGACCCGAAGCAGCGCCCCGGTGTCCGGGCCAATCGCGCGCTCGTAGTCGGCGATGTAGGTCCGATTCGTCGTGCCGACCTCGACAAGCTTGGCGCCGGACTGCCGCAGCACGTCGGGAACGCGAAAGCCACCCCCGATCTCGACCGCTTCGCCGCGCGAGACGATGACCTGCGTGCCGGCAGCGAGCGCAGCCAGCGCCAGGAGCACCGCGGCCGCGTTGTTGTTGACGACGAGCGCCGCCTCCGCGCCGGTCAACAAGGAGAACTGGTGGGTGATCTCCGCCATGCGGCTGCCGCGGATGTTGGTTTCAGGATCGACTTCGAGGGAAACTGGCGACCCGCCGGCCTCAGCCATCGCGGCGATGGTCGCGTCACTGAGCGGGGCACGACCGAGGTTGGTGTGCACGATGATGCCGGTCGCATTGATCAGGCGCGATAGCCTGGGCTTGAACAGCGCCTGGACGGCAGCGTGTGCTCGGCTTGCAACGTCGCTCCGACTCAGGGGCGCACCCGATGCGATGTCGGCCCGCGCTCGGGCGACGACATCGCCGAACAGACGGGCGGCAACGGCATCTTCGAGCTCAGTGCCATCGCGAATGGTCGAGTCACGTAGCAGCTCATCGACCGACGGAAGCGCACGGAAGGGTGATTCGCCCTGCTTCGCGGAGGTTCGGCGCGGGCGTTGCTCTGGCACGGCGTTGCGTCCCGGCATTGGGGTTCGAACCCGCATGAGTGCCTGTCCGCGGCGGCCCTGATCCGCATGACTGGCAACGGAAAACGGGAACGGCCGTAGCCGTTCCCGCGTGGTCGGGGAGAGAGGATTTGAACCTCCGACCTCAGCGTCCCGAACGCTGCGCGCTAACCGGACTGCGCCACTCCCCGCGACCGGTCGAGAATACCATGGCCGATCCGCTGACCACAATGCAGGCGGATCGGCACGGCGGAGTCGAAGGGACAAGCACCGCCGCACAGTCAAAGTTCGCCAGCAGCGTACTCCGTTCCTGATTTTCCACAAAAGCGACACTCAGCTGTCAATGCTGAAGTGGCTCCTGCGATGGCGATTAACCTCAGACCGCGTGATGTAGCTCGCTACAACAGCATTGAGGTCGTGTACGTACGGTGTTTTCCGCGTCGGGTCGGCGAGGTGGCCACTCGCCTGCTTGCGGGGCGGCGAACGTGTGATAGCATCGTGCCCGCAGAGAAGCACATGCCCGTGTAGCTCAGCGGATAGAGCGCCGCCGTCCTAAGGCGGGCGTCGGGGGTTCGAGTCCCTCCACGGGCACCGCAGTCCAAAAGCGACAACGCCACATCGGACAAAGCGCTCCTCTCCCCAACTACTCCACCGAATGCACCGCGGCTGATCGACTCGGGCATCTGATACCTCAGGGGGAATGCATGGACCTCCAGATTCGGACCAACGGAACGAAGATGACCGACGAGCTGCGCGACTTCATCGAGCGTCGCAGCGCGAAGCTGGATCATCTGATCGACCACGTCGTCGACGCCCAATTGGAGTTGAGGACGAATCGCCAACGCGGCGGTGCCGAGATGACGGTAGCGCAGATCACGGTGCACACTAGGCGGCTCATCTTTCGGGCGGAGGAGCGCGCCACTGAACCCGCGAAGGCGGTCGACGAGGCGGTCGACAAGCTCGCGCGGCAGATTCGTCGCTACCACGACAAGCGCACGGATCGAAAGCGCCGGTTGCCCACCGCCGAGGTGATCAACGAACTCGCCTCGCCTCGCGCTGGCAGGAGCGACGACGGCCGGTTCGATGCCGACGATCAGGACGATGACGGCGACGATGACGAGTCACGCAACGGGGTGGTGCGCACCAAGCGGTTCTCGATCAAGCCGATGCCGGTCGAGGAGGCGCTCGAACAACTCGAACTGCTGGGGCACGACTTCTATTTGTTTCACAACGCGGACGAGGATCAGATCAACTTGCTGTATCGGCGGCGCGATGGGAGTTTCGGCCTGCTTGCCCCAAGCCGGAGTTAATCGAAAACCCCGGTGCGGCGCAGGCGACATAGCTATTGCTCGGTCGTGGACTGACTTCAGATGATGACGCCACAGCCGCCTCAGCTGCGCCCCGGACCATACGTTGGCCCGCGGCCACTCTAGTTGGGTTTGCTTGACGTGCCGGCGCCCTCGCGACGCTCTCGATCGCGGATTTCCTTGTAGTGTTTGCGACTCTTGGGGACCGGCCGTGCCTCCTCCGCCGCCGCCCGCTCACGATGGGCAGCCGCAAAACCCTCCAGTTCCTCTTCAAGCCGTGACAGGTCGTTGTAGACGCCAGTGTCGGTGTTGGCCGCGGGGGTGCGCATCAACATCCGAACCAGTTTCAAGAGCGACGTGTCCGGCGCCGCGGACGCGGCCGGCAGTGCGGCGCGACGGAGGATAAGGTCGACGGCTTGCAACGTCGCGGGCCGCGCGCCTTGCGATTCGAGGCGCCGCTTGATCTCCACTAACCCTTCTTGGACATTCATGCACAGACTCTTTCGTGTGTATGTCGAGCACCCTATGGAGTATAGCAGCGCGGCCAGCGCGCACCGGCGTCTCGGCAACCACCCCATCGCCCGATGATACGCTCTGGACACGAAGGATAGACGTTGTCGATCAGAACACGGATGAGGGAACGCATCATTGAATGGGAACCGGCAGTCGATTCGCCGCGCACTCTCGATCGGAACCGCGGATTCGAGCGGACTCGGCGGGGTGAGTGGCGATGCGCGTGTCTTCGCGGCGCTCGGTGTCTACCCGATGACCGTGGTCACCGCGGTGGCGGCGCGCAACACTCGCGAGTTGGCAGCGGTCGCCGAGGTGCCCGAGGAAGTCGTCATCGCTCAGATCGACGCGGTGCTCGAAGACATTGGCGCCGATGCGATCAAGATCGGCGCGCTTTGGTCGAGCGCGATCGCGGGCAACATCGCCGACCGGCTGGAAGCATGGGGCAATGACCGCGTGGTGGTCGCTCCGATGTTGGCGACGATGAGTGAAGCGGGGCGGTTGACCGCTGAGTATCTCTCTACCCTCCGCAACGACCTGTTTCCGCACGCCTTTCTCCTCGTGCTGGACTGGCAGGAACTCTCACTTGCCTCCGGAGAGGCCATCGCGACCGCACAGGAGGCGCTGCTGGCCTGCCAACGGCTCCAGGCGGATGCAGGCTGTCGCATCTTACTTTCCGGCGCGGAGAGCGATATGTCGCGTGACGTGTTCATATCAGGCGAAGACGTCGAGGAGTTTCCCGCGGCCACACCACCCGACATACATCGCGACGACGTGGCCACGGTGCTCTCCGGCGCACTCACCGGGCTTCTCGCCACCGGGCTCGACGCGAGGTCCGCGGTTCGACAAGCGATGCACATGCGTGATGACACGCTGACCCGTGCATTACCGATCGGAGACGGGGTCTTGGCTCCCCTCCACACCACAGCCCTCCACGATTGAGTGACGCGTGATGAGCCGGCGATCAGGGCTGGGCGGGGTGTGCGAGATTATCGACCTCGGGGTCGTCGGCCGGATCCCATAGGCATTTGGCGATGTCGACCTGGAACTCATCGCGAAACGGAATCGACTCGGCGAGGAGAAGGTCTCGCATGACGTCCGGGTGGCCGAAGTGCCATCCGCCACTCAGCACGCCGATCCGGTTGACCACGCGGTGGCAGGGTATGTTGCCTTCCGGGTCGACATGACGAAGCGCCCAGCCGACCATCCGCGCGCCCCGCGGCGCACCCAGGGCGCGCGCGATCAAGCCGTAGGTGGTGACTCGGCCGTACGGGATGCGTGCCACCACTGCATAGACGCGCTGAGGGAAATAGGCGGCCTTGCTGGTGTTCGACACGGGGGTTTCAAGTTCGTTGGTTTCCAAAGGTGATTGACCCAGCTCCCTCGCTCGCGGCAAAGGCGGCGCGATTGCCACCACGTATACTTTAGCGAGCATGCCGGGATGAAACGGCATCGCGCTCAATCATGCTCATGACATTCTTCCAGGAGTCCTGTTTCAATGCGATCGATCTTGACCAAGGTCTTCGGCGATATGGACCAGCGCGAATTCAAGCGCATCCAACCCCTCGTCGACGACATCAACGCCCTTGAAGACGAGATGGCGCAGCTCTCCGATGAGGAACTGCCGGAGCTGGTTGCGGAACTGCGCGAACGCCACGCCAGCGGCGAACCGCTCGACGAACTCTTGCCGGAGTCGTTTGCGGCGACGCGAGAGGCGGCGACGCGGACACTGGAAAAGCGGCACTTCGACGTCCAGCTGCTCGGGGGAATCGTCTTGCACGAAGGCAAGATCGCCGAGATGAAGACCGGCGAAGGCAAAACGCAAACGGCGACGCTGCCGGTTGCCTTGAGCGCGCTCACCGGGCGAGGCGTCCACGTCGTCACCGTCAACGACTACCTGGTGAAGCGGGACACGCAGTGGATGGGCCAGATCTACCACGCCCTCGGGCTGAGCGTCGGCTGTATTCAGCATGACCAGGCGTATCTCTACGATCCGGAGTGGGTGAGCGAAGACGAGCGCCTGGTCAACCTTCGGCCGGTGTCACGCAAGGAAGCGTACGCGGCCGACATCACGCACGGGACGAACAACGAGTTCGGCTTCGATTACCTGCGCGACAACATGGTGGTTTCGGCCGACAACGCCGTCCAGCGCGAGTTGAGCTTCGCGATCGTCGACGAGGTGGACAACATCTTGATCGACGAGGCCCGCACACCGTTGATCATCTCCGGCGCGGCGGAGCAATCGACCGACCGCTACTACCAGTTCGCGCAGATCGTCAAGCAGCTGCGGCCGAACAGCCACTTCGACCTCGACGTCAAACACCGCAGCGCAACGCTGACGGACGCCGGGATCGACCGTGTCGAGCAGCTGGCCGGCATCCCCGACGGCGAGAGCATCTACGACGAGCGCTACGTCGAACTGACGCACCACCTGGAACAGGCATTGACGGCACAGGCGATCTACCAACGCGACAAGGACTACATCGTCCGCGAGGGCGAGGTCATCATCATCGACGAGTTTACCGGCCGGATGATGGTGGGCCGTCGCTACAGCGAGGGCCTGCACCAGGCGATTGAGGCAAAAGAGAACGTCCGTGTGCGGCGGCAGAACGTGACGATGGCGACGATCACGTTCCAGAACTATTTCCGAATGTACGAGAAGCTGGCGGGGATGACGGGCACGGCGAAGACCGAGGCCGAGGAGTTCCTGCGCATCTACAACCTGCCGGTCGTCACGATTCCAACGAACCTGCCGATGGTCCGCGACGATCACCCGGACCTCGTCTTCAAGACGGAAGAAGGCAAGTTTGGGGCGGTCGTCGCCGAGATCGAGGAGATGCGGGATGCAGGACGGCCCGTTCTCGTCGGGACCACGTCGATCGAGCGCTCCGAGCATCTGAGCGACCTACTTGGGCGTCGAGGCATCGAGCACCACGTCTTGAACGCCAAGCAGCACGAGCGCGAAGCCGCGATCGTGGCCGAGGCGGGCCACGCCAGCGCCGTCACCATCGCGACGAACATGGCTGGCCGGGGGACGGATATTCAGCTCGGCGACGGTGTCTCCGGGCACGGTGGCCTCCATATCATCGGCACGGAGCGCCACGAATCGCGCCGCATCGACAATCAGCTGCGCGGGCGCGCCGGGCGGCAAGGGGACCCAGGATCGTCACGCTTTTACGTCTCACTCGAAGACGAGCTGATGCGGCGGTTCGGCAGCGAGCGCATCTCCGGCCTGATGGGCCGGCTCGGGATGGAGGAGGACGTGCC
>Ga0136617_10006131_pt1 | contig 10750 bp, 8 predicted proteins | sample AntDrymUQ3222106_2_FD_129672 | JGI IMG/M metagenome (GOLD analysis project Ga0136617, IMG submission 129672) | Polar desert sand microbial communities from Dry Valleys, Antarctica - metaG UQ322 (21.06) | ecosystem: Environmental > Terrestrial > Soil > Desert | place: Antarctica: Dry Valley...
AGATCAGCGTCGGGCCGGCGTGCAAGAGCTCCAGCGCGACGGCGAGCGGGATGAACGGGACCAGCACATAAGGCCAGCCCTCCCCGCTCAGCAGAAACGCGGCCAAGCCGCGGCGTTGGCGGGGCCCCGTCGACGGGTCGGCGGGGTCGTCGACGTCGTGCACGACGCTCCTCAGCCGTCGAGGATCTCGACAACGATCTCCGACACTTCGGTCGGCGTGCGCCCGACACGGACGCCGACGGCTTCCAGCGCCTCAGCCTTGGCCTGAGCAGTGCCCTTGGATCCAGACACGATTGCCCCAGCGTGCCCCATGGTCTTTCCTGGCGGGGCGGTGAAGCCGGCGATATAGCCGACCACCGGCTTGGAGACGTTGTCGGCGATGAACTCCGCCGCCTCCTCTTCGGCCGAGCCGCCGATCTCGCCGCTCATCACGACGAGCTCGGTCTCCGGGTCGGCCTCGAACAGCTCGAGCACGTCGATGAAGCTCGAGCCGGGCACCGGGTCGCCGCCGATGCCCACGATCGACGAGTTGCCGAAGCCGCCCTGGGCCAGCTCGTTGCCGATCTGATAGGTCAGCGTGCCGGAGCGCGACACGACGCCGACGTTGCCCTCCTTGAAGAAGTCGGCCGGGATGATCCCGACGTTTGCCTTGCCGGGCGACAGCACACCCGGGCAGTTGGGCCCGATCAGGCGCACGCCGCTCGAGCGCTTGAGTTGCGTGTACACCCGCAGCTCGTCATGGGCGGGAATGCCCTCGGTGATGGCCACGATCGTCGGGATCCCAGCGTCGGCAGCCTCGATGATCGAGTCGGCCGCGAAACGGGCGGGCACGAAGATCATCGCCGTGTTCGCGCCGGTGTCGGCCACCGCCTCGTGGAAGGTGTCGAACACCGGCACTCCCTCCACGCTCTGGCCGCCCTTGCCGGGCGTCACGCCCGAGACGACGTTCGTGCCGTAGCGCTTGTTGTTGAGCGCGTGGAAGGTGCCCTCGCGGCCGGTGATGCCCGAGACGCACAGGCGGGTGTCGCCGTCAACCAGGATGCTCATCGCGCCTCGCTCGGGGTCGCGGCCGCCAGCTCCACGATGCGCCGGGCGGCACCGAGCATCGTCCCCTCGACGTGAAGGTTGGGCAGCGCGGCTTCGGCCAGCAGCCGCCGCCCCTCCTCGTCGTTGGTGCCGTCCAGGCGCACGACGAACGGCACCTGCGGCTGCACCTGCCCGAAGGCCTCGATCAAACCCTTGGCCACCTCGTCGCAGCGGGTGATCCCGCCGAAGATGTTGAACAGCACACCCCCGACCTTCTCGTCCGAGAGGATCACCTCGACCGCCGCGACGATCGCGTCGGCCTTCGAGCCACCCCCGGCATCGAGGAAGTTGGCCGGGCGCCCGCCCGCCTGCGCCACGACGTCGAGTGTCGACATCACGAGCCCGGCCCCGTTCCCAAGGATGCCGATATCGCCGCCGAGCTTGACATAGGTCAGGCCGCGCTCCTTGGCCATCTGCTCTTGCGGATCCTCCGCGGAGGGATTGCGAAGAGCGGCGTTATCGGGATGGCGAAACATCGCGTCGCCGTCGAGCGTGACCTTCGCGTCCAGCGCCCGCAGCTCCCGTTCGGGGGTGACGATCAGCGGGTTCACCTCGATGAGCATCGCGTCCTCACCCACGAACGCCTCGTAGAGCTTCTCCAGGAGGCCGGTGAGCGGGCGCACGAGGTCGCCGTCGACACCGGCCTCGAAGGCCAGCCGGCGTCCGTGAAACTGCTGATAGCCCAGCAGCGGGTCGACGTGCAGGCTTGCGATCGCCTCCGGGTCCTCCTCGGCCACCTGCTCGATGTCCATGCCGCCCTTCGTTGAGAGCATGATAAGCGGCGCCCTGGCGCTGCGATCGAAGACGATCGACGCGTAGTACTCGGCCTCGATCTCCGAAGCCTCCTCAACCCACACCTCGTGGACCCGGAGGCCGCGGATGTCCATGCCCAGGATCGCGCCGGCGTGCTCATGGGCCTCGGCCCGGCTGGCGGCCACCTTGATACCACCGAGCTTGCCGCGCCCGCCGATCTGCACCTGGGCCTTCACGACGCACGGGTAGCCGATCGCGTCGGCTGCGGTGACAGCCTCGTCGACGCTCGTGGCCGGACGCCCTGCGGGGACTGGGATGCCGTGGCGGGCGAAGAGCTGCTTTCCCTGGTATTCGAGTAGATCCATGGTTACTTCAGGCGCTTCGCCCGCCTCGCTTCCTGTCGTTGTCGCTTGCTCGCCCTCGCCTCCTCCGCGGCGCCCGCGTACTGGAGTTGCACCCGGACGAAGTGGTCGGCGACGGGGTTGTGCTCACGGATGCGAAACCACCAGCGCGGCGCGAAATTCTCGTGCAACCACCAGTAGCCGATTCCAAAGCCCACGCTCACCAGCGCCTGGTAGACCACGAAGTCGAGCCAGCCGTGTGGTACCGCGGCGGCCGAGCCGGCATAGAGTTGGACCAGCGCCGCCTCGATCACGCGCGCCAACGTGAAAGCCACGGCCCAATAGAGCGCCACGGGCGTCAACACGCTCAGCGGAAACCTTCCCTTGGCGAGCAGGATCTCGTAACCGGCGCCGGCGAGGGCGAGCGGCACGGCGAGCGCGACCCCCACGAACAGGGCGACATCTAGTGCCAGCCCGCCGGCGGCGGACAGGGCCCCCGCGATCGCACCGGCGAGCAGGCCGATCACCACGCCGGGGAGGGCCAGCTCCCCGACCTGCCGCCGCCCGAGACTTCCCCAGGGCGTCTCGACCGACGCCTGAAGCGGCGGAGGCGTGGTGCGTCGTTCTGCGCGGCTGGTGGGCATCAGCCGATGTCGGAGACGCCGAACTTGATGACGCTGTACATGATCGCCGTCAAGTAGCCGATCCCGCCCAGCACCAGGACCAAGGTGAGGAACGGGTGCGGCCGGATCTTCTTCGGCAGGTTCTTGTTGTTGACCACCGCCAGGGTCAGGCAGTACGCCCCCATCACGAACGCCGACAGGAACGCCAGGATGTCCAGGATCTGCGTCGGCCCGTCGGCGGGGCCGAAGTTCAGGATGATGATCCCGAAGATGATCACGCCCCAGAGGTACAGGCTGTAGAGCTGGGCCATCTTGAACCTCTTCGCGCCCGGCATAAAGTAGTAGCTCATGTCGGACTGCCCGCGAGCGAAGGCGTCGAACAGGCCGACGCTCGCTTTCCACCCGACGATCGCGATGAAGATGAAGAACAACGTGTCGAAGATGCCGGCGGCCTGCGCGAACGCGTCAGCCATCGCCGGCAGCGCGGCATCGCGGTCACCCTCCAGCAGCGCCGCCCGGGCATCGGGATTGAGCTCGGCGGCGTTCAGGGCCATGACCGTGAAGATGACCGTGACCAGCATCGTGATACCGAAGAAGAGGACGATCGCGTCGAAGGCCACCCACTTGCGCCAGCCCTGCCACTTGCGCATCTCCTCAGGGTCCTCGGTGTCGAACATCGACCCGCTGTCCGGGATCGTCTCCTCCTCGCCCGCGTGCAGCAGCCCGCGCACGCGCGGGATGTGAACGCCCATGCCCGCGCCCTTGTCGCGCAGCCACAGCGTGTACCACATCTGCTGCATGCCCGATGGCCCGGCGAAGGCCAGCGCCCCGACGACGATCGGGAAGAACGCCGCCGTGAAGGCCTCGTCCGGGATGCCCGTATCGAAGCGGACGGTCCCCGCCAAGGTCTTGCCGAGGTCGCTCAAGCTGCCGACGATGGAACCCACGATGGCCGAGCCGATCACCAGCACGCCAACGAGGAAGGCCAGCAGCCCCTCGATGAGGTTGTAGATCACCTTTACGACGGTGAACATCACCCCGATGACGAGCAGGCCGGCGGTTGCGGACGCCTGCCACGGTATGCCGGTGAGCTCCTCGAGCGCCTCTGCGCCGCCGGAGATGTGCCCCGGCCAGATGTAGACCAGGATGGCAATGGCGAAGAACATCCACATCAACGGCTTCCAAACACGTGCAGCGCCGAAGAAGATCGACTCTCCAGTGGCCATCGCGTAGCGCGCCATCTCGAGCATCACCACCAGCTGGACGAGAACTCCGATGGTGAACAGCCAGCGGATGTTCGGTCCGAAGACGATGACCAGGCGCGGCCACAGGTAGGTCTCTCCGAACCCGACCCCGAGCGCGACCAGGACCATCGCCGGGCCGATGATGTGCGCCGCCACCGGCGCCTCGGGCAGCTTGCGGATCGGCATCGGCGGCAGCTTGCCCGCGCGCCAGACCCGATCGGTACCCGCGGCGTCGACTGTGACCGCGCCCGGCTCCCGGTTTCCTTCATCCATATCTCTTCTCCTCCTCGTCGCCCTCAGAAGACGAATATCACCGCGCGGAAGTCCCTTCTTCTCCCGGCCCGGCGTCCTGCTAGGGATGCGACCACGCCGCCGCCGTCACGCGCTCTAGCTCTTCTCTCCCTTCCCGTCGACGAGCCCGGCCATCCTCGCCCAGCGGTACTTGGCCGCCAGGACCTCCACCGGCGTCTCGGTTGTGTACGGGAATGCCGGAACACCGTGCTCGAACAGGTACTGCGAAGCCTCTTCCACCTCGACGTCGCCGGCGAGCGAGGCCACGATCGGCTTCTCGATCCCGCGCCCACGGAACTCCTCGACGACGTCGGCCATCACCTCGGCGAACACCATCGGCGGTGTGATGATCGTGTGCCAGTAGCCCAACACGAGCGCGTGGATGCGCTCGTCCTCCAGCCCGAGCGCCACGGTGTTGCGGTAGGTCTCGGGCGGCTCGCCGCCGGTGATGTCCACCGGGTTGCCGGCGGCGCCGAAAGGCGGAATGAACTCCATGAACGCCTGGTTGAGGTCGTCCGGCATGTCCATGAGCTGGAGCCCGGTGTTGTAACAGGCGTCGGACAGGAGCACGCCCGAGCCGCCGGCGCCCGTGATGATGACGACGTTCTCGCCCTTGGGGGTGGGGAGGATCGGCAGGCTGCGGGCGAACTGGAGCAGCTCTTGGAGCCCACGGGCCCGAACAACCCCGGCCTGACGGAGGATGTCGTCGTAGACCTTGTCGTCGCCGGCCAGCGCCGCCGTGTGGGACGCCGCGGCCTTCGTGCCGGCGGGCGTCGCGCCCGCCTTGAGGACCACGATCGGCTTCTTCTTGGAGACGCGCTGGGCGACCTCGACGAAGGAGCGCCCGTCCTTGAGGTCCTCCATGTGGAGGGCCACGCAGTTGGTGGCGTCGTCGTGCTCAAAGAACGTGAGCAGGTCATCCTCGTCGATGTCGGACTTGTTACCGAGCCCGACGATCGCGGACACACCCATCTTGGTGGACCGGGCGAAGCCGAGGATCCCCATCCCGATGCCGCCGCTCTGGGAGGCCAAGGCGACCGGCCCCTGCACGTCGTAGGGCGTGGTGAAGGCCGCGCTCATGTTCCCGGGCGTGTAGTAAACACCGTAGATGTTGGGCCCGACGAAGCGGACGCCGTGCTCGCGCGCGGTGTCGACGAGCTGCTGCTGAAGCTCGGTCTCCCCGGTCTCGGCGAAGCCGGAGGGGATCATGATCGCGGTCGCGATGCCTTTCTTGCCGACCTTCGCGATCGTGTCGACGACAAACTTGGCCGGAATCGCGAACACTGCCACGTCGACCCCGTCCGGCAAGTCGGAGACGTCGGCGTAGACCTTCTTGCCGAGGATCTCGCTGGCCTTCGGGTTGACTGGATAGATCTCGCCCTCAAAGCCCCCGTTGACGAGGTTCTGCATCACCGAGTTGCCGATCTTGCCCTCCTGCTCGGAGGCACCGATCACGGCGATGGCCCGCGGGTGCATCAGGCGGTTCATGACCTCGAGGATCTCGTCCTCGCTGTAGCGCGGCGGCCGCTCGTCGGCGGCGTCGAAGGACACGACGAAGCGCGCGTCGACGGCGATCGCCCCGTCCGGCTGCGCCAGCACCGGGTTGAGATCGACTTCGGTGATCTCCGGGAAGTCGGTAACCAGCTCCGACACCCGCCGGATCATGTCGGCGAGCGCCTGCAGGTCGACTCCCGGCCGGCCGCGCACGCCGCGCAGCACCTCGGCCGTGCGGATGCCGTTGACCATCGCCATGGCGTCATCGGCCGACGTCGGCGCTAGCCGGAAGGTCACGTCGCGCAGGACCTCGACCAGGATCCCGCCGAGGCCGAAGGTGACGACAGGGCCGAAGGTGGGATCGCCAATGGCGCCGATCAGCACCTCCTGTCCGTCGGGAAGCATCCGCTGCACCTGCACGCCCGTGATGGCGGCGTCCGCCTTGTAGGCCTTGGCGTTCTCCAAGATGGTGTCGTAACCAGAGGAGACCTCGTCGGCCGACGACAGGCCCACCAGGACGCCCTTGGCCTCGGTCTTGTGCAGGATGTCCGGCGAGACGATCTTGAGGACCACCGGATAGCCGATCTCCTCGGCGAGACCCACGGCCTCATCGCGGGACGTGGCCAACCCCTCCTGCGGCACCTCGATGCCATAGGCGTCACAGACCCGCTTGGCTTCCGGCGCGCTCAGTGAGGTCCCCCCCTCGGCGCGGACTGCATCCAGGACCTCCCGGACCGCCCCCTGATTGGTGGCGCTGGACCGGCCTTCCGTTATCGTCGACTGCATTCGTCTCCTCGGATCTCGTCGTCAGGCTTGGGATCTGGCGCTAGACGGCACCGGCCGCGGTCAGCCGCTCGAGCTCGCCCTCGGGTAGGTCGAGCAGTTCCTCCAGGATCTCGGCGCTGTGCTCCCCCAGCAACGGCGAGCGCTTGATCTCCACCGGCGAGTCCGACAGCGTGAAGGGGCACCCGACGGTCGAGTAGGTTCCGCGCTCGGGGTGGTCAACGTCGACGACCACCCCCTCAGCCCGCAGGCCCTCGTCCTCGATGAGGTCCTTGGTGCTCAGCACCGGCCCGCACGGGACGTTGATCGCGTTGAGCTCGCCGAACGCCTCCCACTTCGTCTTGGTCAGCGTCCACTGCTCGATCACGTCGAAGATGTCCTGCAGATGAGGCAGTCGCGCTTCGGGCGTGGCGTAGTCGGGATTCTCGATCAGATCGGGGCGGCCGATCTTGTGCATCAGGGGCTCCCACACCTGGGGCTGGATGACGACGTACACCCAGGCGTTGGCGCCCTTCTCCGTGGTCGGCTTGCAGCGCACGGCCCATCCGGGCTGCCCACCGCCGGAAGCGTTGCCGGAGCGCGGGACGAAGTCGCCGAACTCCTCGTTCGGGTATTCGGCGAGAGGGCCATGCTCGAGCCGCTGCTGGTCGCGCAGCTTGACGCGGCAGAGGTTGAGGATGCCGGCGCGCATCGAGATCTGCACGCGCTGGCCGCGGCCGGTGTGCGTCCGCTGGTACAGCGCGGCGCAGATCGCGCCGAACAGGTGGACGGCGTTCCCGGAGTCTCCGATCTGAGCTCCGGTCACGACCGGCGGCCCGTCCTCGAATCCGGTGGTGCTCATCGCCCCGCCAGTGGCCTGGGCGATGTTCTCGTACGCCTTCGCGCTCTCGAGCGCACCCGGGCCAAACCCTTTTAGCGACGCGTAGATGATCTGCGGATTGATCTCCTGGATGCGCTCCCAGGTGTAGCCCATTCGATCCATGACCCCGGGACCGAAGTTTTCGACAACGATGTCACTGCGCTCCAGCAGCTGGGAGAAGACCTGCTTGCCCTCGTCTGCCTTCATGTTCAGCGTGAGGCTGCGCTTGTTGCCGTTGAGCATCGTGAAGTAGAGGCTGTCCACGTCCGGCAGGTCGCGCAGCTGACTCCGGGTGACATCCCCGCCTCCCGGCCGCTCGATCTTGATCACGTCCGCGCCCATCCAGGCCAGCAGCTGCGTGCACACGGGCCCGGCCTGGACGTGGGTCATGTCCACGACGCGGACTCCCTCGAGGGCTTTTCTCATTCCCCGCTCCTCCTACTTGTACATCGTCTGGTTCATCGTGCCGGGCGCAAACGCGTTCTGATCGATCCACACGTTGATCAGCGAGGGCTTGCCCGACTCGCGGGCCCGCTCGAGGGCGGGACGGATGTCCTTGGGCTCGCGGACCTCCTCCCCATAGCCGCCGAGCATCTTGGCGAACAGGTCGTACTTCACGTCGCCGAGCTTGTTGCCGACGTCGCCGCGCTCCTCACCGTACTTCTGAATCTGTCCGTAGCGGATCTGGTTCATGTACGAGTTGTTGCCGACAACCCCGATGAACGGGAGGTCGAAGCGAACCATCGTCTCGAAGTCCCAGCCGGTGAGGCTGAACGCGCCATCGCCGAACAGGCAGACCACCTCGCGGTCGGGCCGCGCGACCTTCGCCGCCATGGCAAAGGGCACGCCGACCCCGAGGGTGCCGAGCGGACCCGGGTCCATCCACAGGCCCGGGCCCCGCGGCTGGACTACTCCGCCGGAGAAGGTGACGACGTCGCCGCCGTCACCTATGTACATCGTATTGTCGGTGAGGAACTCGTTGATCTCGTGGGCGAGACGCAGCGGGTGGACCGGCGCGTCCTCACGCATAAGGCGCGGGAGGCGCTCCTCCTTGGCCTTTTGCTCCTCGTCCCGCAGGGTCTGGAGCCAGGACTCCCGACCGCTTGCGGCGCCCTTGGCGCCCTGCCCCTCCGCGGCCTCGGCCACGGCGCTCAGGATCGCGCCCGGGTCGCCGACGAGCCCGAGGGACACGTCGCGGTTCTTGCCTACCGTGCGGTAGTCCATGTCGATCTGGACCACCGTGGCCTCCTGGCTCAGGCGCTTGCCGTAGCCCATGCGGAAGTCGAACGGCGTGCCGACGATGAGGATGACGTCGGCGTTGTTGAACGCGTAGCGCCGAGTCTGATGGAAGTGATGTGGATCTCCCGGCGGCAGCGTGCCACGGGCCGCCCCGTTCATGAAGGCGGGGATGTTGAGGCGGCGCACGAAGTCTTGCGCGGCCTCGGCTGCGCGCGCGGTCCACACCTGGCTGCCCAGCAGCACACAGGGCCGCTCCGCCTTGATGAGGATGTCCGCCAGGCGATCGATGTCGTTCGGATCGCCGGTGCTCTTCGTCGAGGCGCGGTAGTGGCCGGCCTCAGGAAGGACGGCGTTCTCGAGCGGGACGTGGGCGTCGAGGATGTCGCGCCCGATCTCCAGGTACACCGGACCCGGCGCGCCGGCCATAGCCTCACGGAAAGCCATCGCGCACATGTCGGCGACGCGCTCCGTGGTGACGACGCTCGACGCGAACTTCGTAATCGGCTTCATCATGTCGACGTGAGGCAGGTCCTGCAGCGAACCCATGCGGTGCTGATCGAGGGCCCCCTGGCCGCCGATCAGCAGCATGGGGCTCTCCGCGCGCAGGGCATTCGCGACACCGGTGACGGCGTCGGTCGTGCCCGGGCCGGCCGTGACCACCGCGCAGCCGGGCCGGCCGGTGACGCGCGCGTATCCGTCCGCGGCGTGGGCTGCAACCTGCTCGTGGCGGACATCGACGACCTTGATGCCCTCGTCGATGCAGCCGTCGTAGATGTCGATGATGTGGCCGCCGCAGAGGGTGAAGATCGTGTCGATGCCCTCTGCCTTCAGTGCCTTCGCCACCAGATGGCCGCCCGATATCCCCCCGGAGTCGACCTCCCGTGCGGGGGGAGTCTTCGCAAGTTCTGTCTCGGTGGTTGCAGCCGTCACGTCGGCCCTTCTTTCGTCGTTCTGGTGGGTGCGAATTAGCGTCCCCCGCATCGGGGTTTCTAATCCTCCAAGTGGTCGACCGTGCTCCTTACGTGATCCGCGAGGTCGAGCGCGTGATCCCGGACGAGACGCTCAGAAAGCTCGGCGTCGCGGGCCTCCAATGCCTCGATGATGTGAATGTGGTCGACGATCGAGCGCTCGGCCCGATCGTCGTCGCCAATCGTGCTGCCTCGGATCGCGCGCACGTGCACGAGGAGGCTGTAGGCCATGTCCACCAGCAGTGGCGACTGACCGAGTTCGATGATGCGCTGGTGGAAGCGCAGGTTGGCCGCGGAGTACTCGTTCAGGCGCAGGCGCAGCTCACCGTCTCCGAAGGTGGAGAACAGTGCACGCAGACTGGCGATTTCCTGGTCGCTTGCCCGCTCGCACGAGAGGCGGGCGGCCATGCCCTCAAGTGCCGCCCAGATTGTGATCATCTCGATGATCTCCCGCTTGCTCTTGCGGACGATGTAGACGCCACGGCGCGGGGCGATCCGCACCAGGCCCTCGTGCTCGAGGCGCGCAAGCCCTTGGCGTACCGGAGTCCGGCTGACGCCCAGTTCCGCCGCCAGTTCCTTCTCGTCGAGCCGTAGGTCGGCATCGGGGTGATAGGCGTCCATGGCCAGGATGGCGTCGCGAAGCGCGTGATAGGCGAGCTGGGCGACGCTTGCCCCGGCTGGCAGCCGGTTAATGACCAGCGAGCCCGTCGGCTTGTTGCCCAGCAGTTGGTCGGTGCTCGGACCGGTTGTCCTGTCGGTCAACGCGCACGCCTTACTACTCACTTCCGCTCCTCCATGGAACGCCTCCCATCCTCCTCCATGGATCGAAAATATCAGATCCAAAGTGTCAGATCCAGCCGGCCACGGTCACCCCGTGTTCCGCATTCCGGCGGCGATCCCGTTGGCGGTGAGCAACAGCGCCCGGCTGAGCCCAGGGTCGGGTTCATGGCCGTCGCGACGGCTGGCCCGCAGCCGCTCGGCGAGCGCGACCTGTAGGTAGTGAAGCGGGGCGAGGTGGGCGTCGCGGACCGCCAATGTCTGCCGCAGGACCGGGCTGGCGGCCAGCAGC
>Ga0136617_10006132_pt1 | contig 10750 bp, 13 predicted proteins | sample AntDrymUQ3222106_2_FD_129672 | JGI IMG/M metagenome (GOLD analysis project Ga0136617, IMG submission 129672) | Polar desert sand microbial communities from Dry Valleys, Antarctica - metaG UQ322 (21.06) | ecosystem: Environmental > Terrestrial > Soil > Desert | place: Antarctica: Dry Valley...
TCATGCGCGGCCGGAGGACGGCGCCCAGGACCACGTGGCGCAGGTTGAGGGTCACCGCGGTGAGCAGCACCACCGGGGCAGCGGCGCCGGCGGTGAGAAGTCCCACGATGGCGAACTGGAGCGCGCCGGAGAAGATCACCAGCGATGCACCGATGGTCATCTCGGGACCGATCAGCGGTCGTGCCGCGGCACCATAGAGCGCACCGAAGACGCCGATGGCGATGGCCGCCGGCAGCGCACGCAGGAGTATCGCGCCCGCGGTTACGGAGCTGTCCGGCGACGGCATCGGCCAAGGGTAGTGCGAGGGGCAACGAGTGGGCCCAGCGGCCCGATCGGGCCCGCTGGCGTGGCCGTCGCCGAGTCATGATGGATGCCGGATACGCACAGACAAGCGCCCCGCCAGACGGCAGGGCGCTCTGTGGTCCGGTCGGCCTTGTGCCGGCCCTTATCAGTCGCGCATCCCACAGCGATGCCGGTCGGGGATGCTCAGCGGTGCCGCCCCCACTGGCACGATGAAGGTGCCGTTGACCGTGGCGTCCTCGGTCGCGCTCTCATTCTTGACCAGCATCGAATGGCGCGGGCCGCGCTCGAAGAAGGTGTCGCCCGCTGAGTACGTGCGCATACGGCAGCTCTCGTTCCAAACCGACACGGTGCCTGTCCTCACCACGACGAAGACCGGACCTGGGTGGTGGTGCCAGCCGGCGCTGCCGCCACCCTTCTCGAACGTCGCTTCCAGGGTCACGACATCGACCGGACCCTCCGTCTCCACCTCGATCCCGCCTTGGTTGTAGTCGAGCGATCTGGTGAGCGTGCCGCGCAAGATGTCGGTGACCACGAGTCCAGCCGGGGCGTGCCTGGCCATGACGATCCCGGTGAGCGCGAGCGACGCGACCAACGCGAGCAACAAGACCCACAGCGACCTTCTCATTCGGTCGTCTCCTCTCGTCCCCCAACATGAGTGATGGAGAAGCACGGTCCCATGGAGCCGGGACGGTGTCCATACGAGGTTCGTCGTATCTCTTTGGCGGCCGTTCATCGACCGGTGACTTCGGTCCAAGAAACGGGTCAAGAGTTGCACCCGGGGCGTAAGGTCTGCTGTGATGGGTCACCTGTCCCGAGCCGACGTGGAGGCCGCCCTCGACTTCGCTGCCTTCGCGAACGCGCTGGCGTCGACCGACGAGGACGCCGATGCGCTGTTGCTCGGGCGGATCGTCGAGATGATCGGATGCGACGCGGCCGGCTATGACCATTTCGACAAGCTGGCCGGCGTCGTCCTGAGTGAGGTCGAGTACCCCGTGTCGCCGATCGCCGGACCGGGTGATCCTCGCCTTCACCACCTGCTTATGACGCAGAACCCGTTCTGCGACTATCGCAGCGGCACGGGTGCCTGGTCGGCGGTGCGCCTCACCGATGTCGTGGACATGCGTCACCACCGTCGGACCGAGCTCTTCAGCCTCGTGCAAGAGGACGATCGGAAGGTTCTAGGGCTGCCCCTCGCGTTCGAGGTGCAGATGCGCTTGCCCGGAGGTGGGCGGACGCATCGGACCATAGCGTTCGCGCGTAGTCGCCGCGACTTCTCGAGGCGCGACGTCATGCTCCTGAACATAGTGCGACCGCTTCTGATGGGCTTCGAGGCTCGCCGCGCCCGTGAGCGCGCGATGCTTCCACCGGGCCCCTCCACGGACGCCTTCCATGTGACTCGTCGCGAAGGGGAGATCCTGGATCTGGTAGCCGCTGGTGCGACGAACGCCCAGATCGCCCAAGGGCTGTGGATCTCGCCCGATACCGTCCGCAAGCACCTCGAGAATGTCTATCTCAAGCTGGGTGTGAGCAGCCGGACGGCGGCGCTGGCGCGCACCGGGCGCACGCTGGCCGCATCGGAGCGACACTGGACTGGACCAGCGAGCCGCAACGCCGCCATTCGTTGACCGCCGCTGTCGGGGCCATCAGGCAAGAGCATGGCGAGCGACCGTCTGACCACAGGGCGCCCCCGTGATGGGCACCAGACGGCCTCGCCGCCGCCACTATCGTCGCCGATGCATCAAACGGCGCGGCTTATCGGCCGGGGATCCGGTCGCCACCCTGCATGACACATCCTGCGCAGCCGCTGAGCGTGGATCTCCGCGATATCTCGTTCCGCTGGGACGGCCAAGGTGCCGCTAGGGTTCGGAGGTTCCGGGAGGAGGCGAGAAGTGGGCGTCGCGACGATAGTGCCGTCAGGGCGACCGCGGGAGCCCGGCGCCTACCGCCAGTGACTCGGAGGTCGTGCTGGGATGGGGGCGAGCAGCCGTCCGTCCACCCAGCCGCTCCAGTTGTTCGCGGCGCGGACCTGAGCCCAGTCACCGGTCCGTGCCATGACCTGGAGCGGCACTCCGGCCGGGATACGCGTCACGACGACCTGTAGCGGGTCGGGCGCGCTCCGCGCCCGCGGGACCGGCCTGGCTATCCGGTGTCCAGGGAAGCTCGACCGGCATCGCGCGTGCCACCTCTGTCGCTGAGCTCGGGATCTCCAGGGCATCGGTGACGCCGGGGATGGCCGACAGCTGTCGGCGCAGCTCCTGGATGCGCGCCCGCTGTCGGAGGAGATCGGCGTCGTGGGGCGAGGCGGCTCGGGTGGCGATCATGGCCAGGTCGATCTGCTCGCGTGGAGGCGCTTCATCAGCTCCTGGGCGTCTCGGCCAGCTGCCCTTCGTACTCGTTTGGACGCGGCCCGCCGTCGCCGGGGCTCGGAGAGGGAATCGGTCTCCTCGGCAAGCAGGCCTGACCGGCCGACCTCCTGCTCCAGGGCCGCCGCCAGCCAGCGATGCTCGCGCCGCCGCGCCAGCCGCAGGACGAGGACCAGCACGAGCAGGAACGGCAGGCCCTTGATGGCGGTGGCGACGAACAACGGGAACACCTCCCAGATAAGAGGAAAGTTCCAGAAGAGATGGGCACCCATCGCGAGCGACAGGAGGCCCACGGCGACGAGCGTGCGTCGTACGCGCGGCTGGTCGGTGCGATGCCGTACGAAGTAGGCCACGCCGATGCCTGCCAGTCCGGTGTAGAGGACGTGCCCGTACAGGCCGGATGCCACGACGCGCAACCAGAAGCCGGCCAGTACCCGCCGATGCTTCCCCCGAAGGCGCTCAGGAAGTAGTCGATGTCCTCCGTCACCGTGAAGCCCAGCCCGACCATCGCGCCGTAGACGAAGCCATCCATCAGGTCATCCGTCTCGGCCCGCGCGATGAGCGCGATGAGCACCACACCCAGCACCTTGTAGATCTCTTCGACGATTGGTGCCGTGAGCGCGGCGCTCCACTCGGCGGCGACCTCCGCCCCGGCCAGCTTCGTGATGACGGTGCCCCAATGACGTTGCCGAAGCTCGAGAAGATGACCGCCACCACGGCGCCCCACAGGAACGCGGCGATGACGAGGGATCGCGGCTCGCGCTCGTAGAGATCCAGCCAGCGCACGATGAGAACCACCGGGACGACGTACACCAGCATCAGGCCGCAGGCCAGCAGCCAGCCGAGGGGATCGGTAGCCGCGTAGACGACCTGGACCAGCAGGAAGATGGGTCCGGTCAGCAGCAGCAGCAGGAACAGCCAGAGGGCCGGCTGGCGTCGCTGGAAGAAGCCGGTCTGGTGGCCCCAGCCCGGGCGCGAAGGGGTACGTCCGGCGCCTGTGATCCCTTCGCGTCCATCCCGCATCACGTCTGCCTCGGTCACGGGATCGATGCTGGGACAGGAGGGTGGCCTGCGCGACTTCCAGTGGCGACTGACCGGCCCGACCGTCGATCCTGACCGCAGCTACGGCGCCACGGTGCTGGCTTACTCCGACTACTCGGACTTCTCGCTGGATCCCCAGTACATGGAGCTCACGCTCACACCTGACGGCCCCCTCATCGACGGCACCGCGGGCAAGACGATCACCTCCATGGGCGACCTCGTAGAGGACGTCGCCGCCGGCCGCCACACCTACTCCGCGCGGTACGTCGACCCTGGCGAGCCTGCGCGCGACCTGGAGATCCGCGTCCGCGACACCGGAGACTACGCGGGCGACGGTAACGGCCGACTCGAGCAGATCTCCACGACCGGCCAGCAGCTGGAGCTCCAGGTCCGGTCCATCGGTGGCGGGTAGGAGGAGCAGCCTGCCGATCGTGGCTGCGCCGTATACGCTCCGGCCATGGAGGCCGCCATCTTCCCTTCAGCCGCGGCCCTTCGAGCATGGCTGGAGGAGCACCACGCGACGGAGTCGGAGCTGTGGGTCGGCTACTACCGCAAGGGGACCGGTCAGAGGAGCATCTCCTACCAGGAGGCGGTGGAGGAGGCGCTCTGCTACGGCTGGATCGATGGGCAGGGCCGACGCATCGACGAGTCTTCCTGGGCGAACCGGTACACGCCGCGCAAACCACGCAGCATCTGGAGCAACGTGAACGTCCGGCGAGTGGAGCAGCTCCTGGAGCAGGGGAGGATGCATCAGGCGGGCATCGCCGCCTTCGAGGCGCGCCGGCCGGACAGAACGGGCATCTACTCCTTCGAGCAGCCACTGGCGATCCTTGCGCCAGCCTACGAGGTGCGGCTTGGCGAGAACGTGGCCGCGTTCGACTTCTTCGGGGCACAGGCCCCCAGCTATCGGCAGGCGGTCATCCACTGGGTCATGGAAGGGAAGCAGGAGTCGACAAGGCTGCGCCGGCTCGAGAAGCTGGTCGAGGATTCGGCTGCCGGCCGACGGGTGGCGCAGTTCAGCCGCCCGGTGCGAGGGACGTGAGGTCCAGGGCAGTACGTCCGATGTCTGCTCGCCATGAATCATATGTACAGTTCAGCAGGACGCAAGAACGAGATGAGGAGTCTTCGATCATGGATGAGCAAGCCGTTCGGGACCACGCTCAGGCACACTGCGACGCCCTGGTGGCGGGTGACGTCGATGGCGCCGCGGCTGAGTTGAGCGAGGAGCTGCGCTCCAACATCGGCCCGCTGCTGGCACAGTTGCCCCTGCCGCTGACGGAGGCAACCGTCGAGTCGATAGAGCAGGGCGGCACGGCCTTCATCTGCGTCCTGAAGCTGGTGGGCGAGAGCGAGGAGGTCCGCCTCCAGACCCGCTGGAAGGAGCGCGACGGGCGGCCGACCATCGTCGAGGCGAGCCGCATGACCGATGAGACGGAAGAGGTGGGTCCAGCCGTCGACGCGGACCCTGGTGACGACTCGACCGCGGGATGAGCTCGTTCGGAGCGACCAACCCGCTCGGCTCCGGGAGTGTCGTGCCAGCCGACCTGCTTCGGCCGCTGCGACAGGTGCGCCAGTATCGTGAGTTCACCGAGGAGGCGGTCGACCAGGCGACCTTCGACGCCATCCTCGATGTGGCGCGTTGGTCCGGCAGCAGCCGCAACACCCAGCCCTGGCGGTTCGTCGTCATTCGGGACTTGAACACGATCCGGCGGATCGCGACGGCGGGCCTTCCCCAGACTCGTTCGCTGGGAACCGCCACCGCGGCCGTCGCCATCATCCTGCCGGCGGAACCAGATCGCGCGGTTTCTCTCGCCTACGACGACGGTCGGGTCGCCGAGCGGATGCTCATCGCTGCCTCGATGCTCGGCCTGGGCGCTGGGATCGCCTGGGTGCGGCCCGATGTCCTGAAGGAGATCGGAAGCCTCCTCGGACTTCCCAGCCACCGCATGGTCCGTACCGTGATGGCGCTGGGACATCCGACGGACGCGGCGCGCGCTCCCAAGTCGGTGCCCGGCGAGGCTCGGCTACCGCGCGATGAGCTGGTTTTCCAGGAACGCTACTCCGAGGGCTGAAGGAGACGATCGATGGAAGTGACCTCGATGGGCAGGGCCTTCGGCGAGGTGGTGAAGACGCAGCGGCTGGCCAAGGGTCTCGACCTGGACGACCTCAGCCGCGCCATCGGTGGCACACCCAGCAAGGGCTTCCTGGCGCGAGTGGAGGAGGGCTCCGTCGGAGCATCTTCGAGTCTCGTGCTGAAGCTCGCGGCCGTGCTGGGGTTGCCGGCGGATCTGCTGCTGAACGCCAGCGGGTTCGCGACCGGGACCCAGCGAATCGATGCCCTGAGTGCCCTGGGAGGTGCCACCGGTACTCGCCGGCAGACCAACGGGGCCAACTAGTCGTCAGCTCGAGTCGCCGCGTGAGGGGCAGTCCGCGTCGCTTGGAGCGACGAACGTCAAGGGTCGGACGAGATCGATTTCCTGTTCGTGTCGGGTGGCAAGCCAGTGCCAGGCGATCCTCACCGACGGCATTGTCATCGAGCTTTCTTCCTCTCAGCTTTCGCATCCAGTGGCCTGGTCGGCGGCTTGGAGAACGACGCCAAGTGACCACTGCTCGCCCGGCCGCAGCGTCACCGGTGTTAACGGGACTTCGAGATCGTTGGACAGGCCGATATCGGGATCGCCGGGGTCGAAGGTCCCGACGGGCCTCGCCAGGCCGAGGGAGGCGAAGTCGTCGAGCCATCCCTGTGCCAGCCCATCGAAGGTGATCGGAAGCGGGCCTTCGTTCTTGACGGTCATCGCAGCACGTGGCGTCAGCCGTGGAGCTCGGCCAGCTCCTTCTGCGTGATCTCGCCCGGCATCTTGCCCATGATGATCATGGCCAGCACCTCGTCCATGGTCACCTCGACCTTCCGCACCGTGCCGACGAGCCGGCCGGTGAGCATCACGCTGATCCGGTCGGCAAGATCGAAGACGTCGTGGATGTCGTGACTGATCAAAAAGATGCCGATGCCCTCTGACTTGAGCTGCGCGATGAGATTCGTCACCTGGGCGGTCTCAGCGGGGCCCAGGGCGGCCGTCGGCTCGTCCATGATGAGGATGCGAGCGTTGAAGTGGACGGCACGCGCGATCGCCACCGACTGGCGCTGACCACCCGAAAGATTGGCCACTGGCGACTTGAAGCGCTTGAACTTGGGGTTCAGCCGCTGCATCACACGTCGAGTGGCGTCCTCCATCGCCGAGTCGTCGAGCGCCCCCCAGCGCGTGGTTAGCTCACGGCCGAGGAACATGTTGGCCGCGGCATCGACGTTCTCGGCCAGCGCCAACGTCTGATAGATGGTTTCGATGCCGAGCGCCTTGGCCTCGCGGGGGTTGCCGATCGTGACCGGCCGGCCCTCGATGAGGATCTGGCCGGAATCCGGCGGGCGAGCACCGGACAGGGCCTTGACCAGGGTCGACTTGCCTGCACCGTTGCCGCCGACGAGGCCCACGACCTCGCCGGGATACAGGTCGATGGTCACGCCGTCGACGGCGTGCACACCGCCGAAGGCGACGCGGATCTCCCGCATCTCCACCAGAGGGACGCGTGGGCTCGACTGCTGCATCACGCGGCTAGGCCACCCTGCGCCGGTAGATCGTGTCGATGGCCACGGCCAGGACGAGGACGATGCCGACCACGATGTCCTGGAGAGGGGCGTCGACACCCATCAGCACCATGCCCGACTGGAGCGACTGCATCACCAGCGCGCCCAGCACGGCACCGGGTATCGTCCCGATGCCTCCCGCAAGTGACGTACCGCCGATCACGGCCGCGGCGATGACGTAGAGCTCGCTGAGTGTCCCGAGGCCGCTGGTCGCGGCGTTGAGTCTCGCGGTCGATACCGCGGCCGCGATGGCGCACAGGACGCCCATCACGACGAATGCCTTGAGGATCGTTCGTCGGGTGTTGATGCCGCCCAGCTCCGCTGCCTCCGGATTGCCTCCGATGGCGAAGACGTACCGACCGAACCGCCGGCGGGTCGCGATCAACGTCATGACGATGGCCACGCCGATCGCGAGCAGCACGGGGTTGGCAAGCCCCAGTGGGATCCTGAGGCCGCCGGGCGGCCAGGCGATCCCGTTCGCCTCCGCGAACTGCCGGGCGAGCTGTTCTGGCAGGAAGTAGTTGTTAACGACCAGGATCGCGGCCAGGACGGCCGTCGCGCCGATGATGCCGAGGGCTGCGTCCGCCCACAGCGGGCGCAGGGGAAACCCGAACCTTCGCCTCTGGCGCCGGCTATTGAAAAGGAGCGCCACGATGCCGAGGCAAGCCACGATGCCGGTGATCCAGCTCACGGTCTCGCCGACCGATCCACGCGCACCACCACCCAGCAGCTGGAACGTGGAATCCATGGGCGCGATCGTCCGGCCGCTGGCCAACGCCCAGGCGACTCCCCGCCAGACGAGGAGCCCGCCGAGCGTGACCAGGAAAGCGGGCACGCCGACGTAGGCGACGATGAAGCCCTGGAAGGCTCCCAGCAGCGCCCCAAGCAGCAGACCGGCCGCGAGCGCGATGATCCAGGTCGCGGGATGGTCGAAGCCGATGATGTCGGGCAGGATCTGGGCCTGCACCAAGCCCATGGTCATGCCGATGAGGCCCAGCATCGAACCGACCGAGAGGTCGATGTTGCGCGACACGATGATGAGCACCATGCCCGTCGCCATGATCGCGACCGAGGCTGTCTGGACGGACAGGTTCCACAGGTTGCGTGGCGTCAGGAAGGTGCCGCCGGACAGGATATGGAAACCGACCCAGATGACCAGCAGCGCGACGAACAGCCCTAGCAGGCGGGTATCGATCTCCGTCGCCGTGATGACGGAGCGCAGCGATCGGCCGCGCTCTTTCTGCGGCTCGCCTTCCGAGAGAAGGTCCGGGGCGGTCGTGGATGCCTCAGCCATCTGGCGCCCTCAGACCGGATGGTGGAAGCGCGCTGCCCCGGCCGATCCGGTTGGGCAGCGCGCGATGGTCACGCTGATCGACGGGCCCTGACTGGTCAGGGGCAGACTTCCACGGTGCCGCTCTCGACACCCTGACACAGGTCTTCCTCCGTGATCCACTCGGCATCCACCACGACGTCGAGGTTGTCCGCGGTGATGGGGATGGGCGCCAGCAGGATCGTGTTCATCGTGTTGCCACCGGGCGTCTCGAATTCGCCCCTATCGGGGATGTCCTCCAAGGCGGTCCCGCCCGCGAGCGCCACGGCGGCCTTACCGGCGGCCGTGCCGAGCTCACGCGCGTCCTTCCAGACCGAGACGGTCTGGGTGCCGAGCGCCACTCGGTTCAGGGCCGCCACATCGCCGTCCTGGCCCGAGACCGGAACCTGGCCAGCCAAGCCCTGCGCCTCCAGCGCGGCCACCACGCCACCGGCCATGCCGTCGTTCGAGGCGACGACCGCATCCACGTCGTTGTCGTTCTGGGTGAGGAACTGCTCCATGTTGGTCTGAGCGACTTCCGGAAGCCAGTCGTCCGTGAAGGACTCACCGACGTTCACGATGTCGCCGGCGTCGATGGCGTCCTGCAGGATCTCCAGCTGGCCACCGAACAGGAAGGTGGCGTTGGGATCCGCCTCGTTGCCCTTGATGAAGACGTAGTTGCCCTCGGGTACGAGCTCGTAGATGGCCCGCGCCTGCATGCGGCCGACCTCCACGTTGTCGAAGGTGATGTAGAACGCCTCTTCGTTCTCGATCAGGCGGTCATACGCGATCACCGGGATGCCCTGGTCGAGCGCCGACTGCACGGCAGGCAATATCGCCTCGCTGTCGTTGGCCAGGATGATCAGCGCGTCCGCGCCCTGTGAGATGAGGTTCTCTACATCGGCCAGCTGCTGCTCGTCCGACGATCCCGCGTCGGCCGAGATGTAGGTGGCCCCGGCCGCGTCCAGCGCCGCCTGGATAGCGGGCTCATCGGACTTCGCCCACCGCTCCTCCTGGTAGTTGTTCCAGGAAACGCCGACCACAAGGTCGCCGGACGGCTCGCCGGAGGACGTGGGATCGACTCCCTCGGTGGCTCCTGCGGTGGGCGCCCCAGGACCGCTCGCACCCGGGGTGCCCACCCCTGGAGCGCTGGCCCCTGGAGTGGCCGCTCCCCCTGGGGTGCACGCGGCGGCCAAGATCACGACCGCCGACGCCAGTGCCGTCATTCGCCGTTGGAACATCGCTTGACTCCTCCTCCGTGTGGGCACTCCGGCCGTGGGCCGATGCCTGACTCTGCGTGAGGGTAGCGTGCGGCGACCCGCTGGTCGAGCCGGACGTGCATCGACTTCGCCGCCATCCTGCATCCTAGACAGTGTCATGCCGCGAAAGGTGACCTGGTGACGTCGCTTCGACGCGGCGCTGGTGCTGACCAGTCCGTTCGTGCCCGAACCACTGGTCCAGCTCGACGCCGTGGCAAGATCGAGCTTCCGACCGCGGGCCAGCTGACGAGAGAAGGGCACAGATGCGATCACGTATCTCCATGAAGGGCTTGGCAGCGCTCATGGCGGTGGCCGGTTCCGCCATCATCCTGGCGGCGGTCCTCGTCGTCGCCCGGTCCTGGGCGGGGGGAGAGGACGAATGCCGGCGGGCGGCGGCGCCGGCCGATCATTCCGTGGCGCGGCGTTGGAACGAGGTCCTGCTCGATGGCATCCGCCGCGACCTCCCGGCGCCCACCGTTCACTCGCGCAACCTCTTTCACGTGTCGGCCGCGATGTGGGATGCCTGGGCCGCGTACGACCCGGTCGCGGCGGGAACCTTCGTCACGGAGAAGCACCAGGCGCCGGACCGCGAGGTCGCCCGGGAGGAGGCCATCAGCTACGCGGCTTACCGAGTGCTGGAGGCGCGCTACCTCGACGCGATGGGAGCATCGGACACGATCCCGGAGTTCGACGCCCTCATGGACGCGCTCTGCTACCCCATCGACATCACCACGACGGAGGGCGATACACCGGCCGCGCTGGGCAACCGGATCGCGGCAACGGTGCTGGCCTTCGGCAGCACCGACGGCTCGAACGAGGCGGAGGGGTACAGCGA
>Ga0136617_10006133_pt1 | contig 10749 bp, 9 predicted proteins | sample AntDrymUQ3222106_2_FD_129672 | JGI IMG/M metagenome (GOLD analysis project Ga0136617, IMG submission 129672) | Polar desert sand microbial communities from Dry Valleys, Antarctica - metaG UQ322 (21.06) | ecosystem: Environmental > Terrestrial > Soil > Desert | place: Antarctica: Dry Valley...
GAGCGGAGGAACTTACGCCGGGCCGGCGTGTTGAAGAAAAGCCCCCGGATGACGACCGATGTTCCCCGCTGGCGGGCAGCCGGCGCAACGCGCTCCAGCCGGCCTCCTGTGACACTGAGATCCGAACCTTCCCCCTGGCCGTCGTAAGTAGTCAAGGTGAGTCGGGAAACCGAGGCGATGGCGGGCAGCGCCTCGCCTCGAAAACCGAAGGTGGCGACTCCCACCAGATCCGCCGCGCTACGGACCTTACTTGTGGCGTGCCGGTCGAGCGCAAGGACCGCGTCCTCGCGACCCATGCCGGTTCCGTCGTCGCTGACCTCGATCAGCACCTTGCCGCCGTTCTCCAGTTGCACCCTGACATGGAGGGCCCCGGCATCGAGTGAGTTCTCGACCAGCTCCTTGACTACGGATGCCGGCCGTTCCACCACCTCGCCGGCAGCGATCTGATCAGCGACGGCATCAGGCAGAATTGCTATGCGGCGGCCCATCGGCGAAATCTATCCGCCGATGGCAGCGATCGCGTTCGAGGCTACCCATCCTTCCCGCGAGCCCGACGCCCGCACCAGCGTCCAACCTGACTGACCGCGGAGAATCTCCACTGCACCACCCGGATCCAATGGGCCCAGGGCCGGAGCCAACCCGTGCGGCGAGATCCGCAACGTGGTTTGATCGAGGACTATGCCCACCGGCCGCCGATGCCAGGCTCGTATGCCGAAGCCGGCCGCGGTACTTGCAGCCGCAAACCCGAGCAGGATGGCCCATCGATCCCGCACGCGCGGCCGCGCCACCCAACCAATCCATCCCGCCAACCAGCCGAGCGCACCCAGCAGGAGCAGCTCTTCAGACGTAACCGGAGGCGACCAGGTCCAGCGGGCGGACGTGGCATCGGGTGGCGGCGTCAATCGAAGCGCTCGGCGGATGGTGGGCTCCCGCGGGTCGAGGCGGCGGGCTCGCTGCCAGGCGGCCGCGGCACGTCCCTTCAACCCGAGCCGGTAGTAGCTCGCGCCGAGATCGTACCAGTGTGCGGCCACTGCAGGCTCGAGCTCGGCCCGCCGAGCGAACCCTTCGGCCGCCGCGCGAAGTGCTCCGATCTCATAAAGACGCTCTGGAGAAGGAGACTGGGCAGCCAGCCCCCCGGCTGTCAGGCCCAGGAGTATTCCGGTGACCGCACCCCGGCCGCGCCACCCTCGCAGCGAAGCGCCGAGCCGGCTGATCAATTCGTGAACTTCTTCGACCAGTGCCGGGTCGTCTCCGGAGCTCTCCCCAGGGCCATACCGGCGGGAGAGTAACTGTTCCCTTGCCGCAGCGAGCCTCCACGCAGTGTCTGCATCGGCTCCGGCTGCACGAACCGCGGCGGCAAGGCCGGCACGTGAGCGCTGATCCAGGTTGGGCACTAAGCCGCGTACCACGGCATCGAGCTTTGCTTCGGCCCCGCGCAGCCCACTTGCCTCTGGGAGAACGCGCCTGGCTCGACGTCGCGGACGCCAAGTTCGACCAAACACCGCCAGCGGAGGGACCAGCAGAACCGCGGCCCAGACCCAGTCCGGCAGCTGTCGAGCTAATCGCCAGGAAAGCGCGGGATCGCTGCCGGTCAGAAGCGCCGGTGGCAGCGCTGCCGCCGTGGCCGATTCACCGCCCTCGGCGACGGGCACCGAGGCTGCACCGACGCTGGTCGAACGATAGGCGCGCGCAGCAAGATCGTAGTAGGAGTAATTCACCGCCGGCAGTGTCAGAGGGCCTACGGAATCGGGCACCACCAGATAGCTGAACGTCTTCACTCCTCCGATGCGGCCTTGAACAGTGGCGACCTGTTCATCTATCCGGTCGGAGTAGGCTCGGGCGGTGCCAGGCCACCGTATTTTCGGCGGCGGCCAAAGCGCCGTATTCCCTACGCCGGAGATGATCAGTTCGACCGTAACGCCCTCGCCCCGGCGCGCGGTCGAGGGGCTCACCCGCCGCTCCAGGCGGAGCGCCGATCCCACGGCACCATCGAACCCGCCGGGCCGCCCCTCACCAGGCAAGGCCCGCACCGCGAGCGTGGCGGGCAGGCTCGTCAGGGCGAACCGTTCCTCCTGGCTAAAGAACTGCAGCGCGAGCGGAGTGCTGTACTTCAGCATTGCCCGAGGGATGGCAATCGTTCCCGGCAGTAGCGGGAACACCACCTGATGGGCGACAAACAAATCGTACGCGATGCCGCCGATCTCGCGGGTAACCGCAATGCCGGATGGAGCAGCCTGGGGGTAACTCCACACTCCGTCGATTACGGGGGGCTGAAGTGTGGGGGGGCGGCGAAGCTGGAGCCGGAGGTCGCGGGGAAACCATGCAGCCGTCACCACGTCGACCTGTTCGCCGACTCTTACCGAGTCGGCCGACAGGATCAGCGCTACCGCGGCCTTGCCTCGAGGAGGGGGTGGAGTTCGTTCCAGCAGGCTGCGCAATCGCGGGTTCAGCGTGGTTGCGGCCACGTTTGCATTGGGCTCCACATGGACCGCAATCGCGGAAGCTTCGGTTACCTCCATTCCCTGGATGACCCGAGCGGGACCGACCTGCCAACGCCCAGGGCGCAGTGCGCGGAGCCGAATTTCCAGCAGCGTAGTTCGAGTGGGGCCGCCGGAGTAGGAGACTTCGGTCCGCTCGCTGCGCGCTACAGTCTCGAATCCGTTCAGCAGAGCCACGGCTAGGCTCATCGGCTCAGACGAGCGGCTTACTGCCCGTACGGTGTATACGATCTCCTCACCGACGCTGATTCGGTCCAGGTCGACCGATGCTTCGAGCTCCGGTGCCGGAGCCTGCAGCAGAGTGAGGATCAGTAGTCCGATCACCAATCCTTCACTCCTCCCCCGGCGCTGCCCTTCAAACGCTGCTGCTGTTCAGCCCGGGTTTCACGCTCGCGCCGCTCCATCGAGCTGAGAATCTGCTCCGCCTGACTCTGGCTTAATCCCGGACCCTGGGGCTCGGGAGTAGGCTCGGGTGATTCCGCGCCGCCTCCTCCACCTGACGGAGGGCTTCCTCCTCCTCCGCCTCCCTGCTCGGGCGGAGGCGGTTGGCGGCGCTGAGCAAGCTCGAGGTTCCATTTTGCCCTCGCGGAAGAGGGTTGGAGAAGCAGTGCTTCACGCAACCGTTCGGCGGCCTGGGCCAAGAGCTCCGCGCGCCTGGTCGTGTCCGCATTCGCGGCAAGCAGACCGGCCACACCAAGATTGTACAATGCGCGGTATCGCAGGTCCGGATCGAGCGACTTCGCGGCTTCAGTGAGTGCGCCGCGGGCAACGTCGAAACGTTTCGCCTCCAGAGCCGCGGTCCCCGCGTTGTAAAAAGCGGTATCACGTGAGAGACCCCGGGCCTCCTTCAGGTATTCCGCCGCCGCCGCCGCCGGATCACCGGCGGCCATGGCTCTGCCTCCCGGCGTCGGACGTTGCGCGTCGGCTGGGGTCGACATCAGCAGTAGACCGCCGACGCCAACCAGCGCGGGGCCGGGTCGAAGGAGAGTGTAGCCCACAAGCAGGATGGCGGCGGCAAGCACGGGAATCCAGGCTCGCGGCACGAGGTCAGTTGTTCGAGTCTCCGATGCGGGGCTTCGCTTCATCGCGGCGACCACGTCGCGCACCGCGCCTGCCTGATCGGGTAGCTCGTTCGGCACCAGGGTACCTTCCGCCGCATCCACCAGGGCGCGGAGGACGTCGTCGCGCCGCTGGGTCCGGACCACGTGACCCTCCTCGCTCTGCTTGTACTCGATCAGCGTGCCGGCCGAATCCCTGAGAGGTATGCGGGCGGGGAGAGCTCTCCCCTCCGCCACCACCACCAGACGCACTGCCTCTTTCTTCAGCGCCTCCGCAGCCGCGATAACTTCGGGCAGCGTGTCATGTGCCTCCCCGTCGGTAAACAGGACCAGTACCCGGTCCGCTGCATCGGTCGCCGCACTGAGGAGCTGTGCTCCCTGGGTCAGCACGGCCCCCAGGCTGGTGCCACCCTCGCTGGCCAGGTCGGGATCGAGCGCGTCGAGATACATCCGTATGGCGCCCCCGTCGACCGTGAGCGGAGCGAGGATGTAACTCCTCCCGGCGAAGGCAATGAGGCCCAGGCGGTCGCCCTCGAGATCCTGGATCAGACGGCGCGCTTCGCGGGCGGCTCTCTGCAACCGGCTGGGCGTCACGTCCTCAGCCAGCATGGACCGGCTGATGTCGATAGCGAAAACCAGACTCAGAGCCCGGCTTTCCGCTGTGACCTCGCTACGACCCGAACGGGGGCCGGCAAGACCGATAGCGGCAAACAAGGCGGCCAGTCCCAGCACCGGTGGCGCCCAGCGCCCGCGAGCTCGCGCAATCTGGCCGAGTGAGGGGGACCACCGCCGGGCCAGCTGGATGCGTCGCCGCCGGGCGAGCCAGGCCCCGCACCCGAATGCCAGCGCCAGCACCGGAGCTAGGAATAGCATCAGCGGCGAGTCGAATGTCATGGTACCCGGACTACGAGAGTGGTGGCGATCAGCAGCTCGAGCGCCAGTGCGCCGAGTCCCAGCAGCAGCAAGGGCCGCGTGGTCTCGTCGTAGCGGGTGTACCGGGTCACCTGGATCGGCGTCTTCTCCAAGACATCGATCTGACGGAAGATCCGGCTGAGGGCTTCACTGTCCTTGGCCCTGAAGTACCGCCCTCCGGTTTTTTGCGCGATTTCCTGCAGCAAAGGCTCGTCGATGCGAACCGGCAACAGCTCGTAGCGGAAGCCACCCAAGCCGCGCCCGGTCGGAATGGGAGCCTCGCCGATGGTGCCAACGCCGATGGTGTACACCTTGATTCCGAATGCTGCGGCGGTTGCCGCAGCCGTCCGCGGATCGATCAAGCCCTTGTTGTTCTCTCCGTCGGTCAGCAGCAGAATAACTTTGGACTTGTCCGGTGCGCGGCGCAGCCGGTTCACCGCGGTGGCCAGTCCGCTCCCGATGGCGGTGCCGTCCTCCAGGCTCCCGATTTTGAGGTCCATGACGGCTTGCTCGATGACCGGGTAGTCGAGGGTAACCGGTACCTGGGTGAGCGCTTCGCCGGCAAACGCCACCAGACCTATGCGGTCGGCGGTTCGGCCGCGGATGAAGCCGACCGCCTGCCGCTTGGCTACTTCGAGACGGTTAGAAGGGGCAAAGTCTTCGGCCAGCATGCTGCTCGAGATGTCGATGGTGATGACGATGGCGATGCCCTCCTGCTTGACTTCAACGGTGTCGCCGCCGATGCGCGGACCAGCGGCTGCGAACACGAGGGCCGCGAGCGCCAGCCCGCGGAGTGCGGGCGGGAGCATTACCCACCAGGCGCGCCGGGCCGCTGCCGCCGGAAGGGTGACGTCGCTGAAGCTCGCTGCGGGTGCCTCGCGGCGCCGGCGTATCCACCACCAGAGCGCCAACGCCAGAAGGAGGAGAAGAAGCCAGGGGCGAGCGAAGGTCATGCGGCGTCGCGCAGCAAACGGTCTCGCAGCTCCGCGCTCGAGCGGGAGAGCCCGAGCGCCTCACCTGATGCTGTGGCGCCGAAGCGCGCGTCGTCGAGCGCGCGGAGGAGAGCTCCCAGGTCACCCAGCGGCCACTCCGGCCGGGCAGCAGCCAGTTCGGCCAGAACGCGTTCAGTGTCCAGGCCAGCATGCGCCGCGGGAACGCGCGCCGCCAGAACTGCCCGCAGTTGAGTTAGGGCGACGCTGGCTACTGCCCGGTGCTCACCGGCATCGGCCCAGCGCGCCAGCCGAGACTCCAGCGCATCGGGGGGGAGCGTATGAGAGGCAGCGCGAGTGGGCTTACCACGCCGCTTCCACCAGAGGTGCAGCGGTACAAGCAATACGAGGGTTGCCAGCCAGAGCGCGACCAGCGGTCCGCTGCTTACCACTCGACGCTGGATCAACCCGGCTCGCGGCTGCGGCGACAGCGCGGAATCGTTGGCGACGGGCGGCAGAACGCTTTGCACCTCTAGCCGCACCAGCTCTTCCGGGAGCGAATCCACCGTGCCATCGGGGCCGAGCAGGAGAGGGCCGGGTAACTCCAGAGTGTGCCGGCCGGGCTGCCAGAGCACGACGGGATAGGAGATCTCCGCGGCGTCTCCGATCACAACTACACGCGCCCGCGCCAGCAGCTGTACCGGATCCGAGGGCTCCCAGTCTGCGGCTCGAACTGTGTGGCCGGACGGCACACGAATGGTTCGGCGGACCCAGATCGTGTCGCCTACGCTTGGTGCGGCGCTCTGCATGATCAAGCTCAGGCCAAGCATCACTTGATGGGTGACGAGAGCTCCGATCACGCTGGTCACGCTCGGTGGATCCGGCGGGCGCGGCGGGCAAAGGCGCGGCGCAACGGGATCGCGTAGTCGCGGCCGGTCTGCAGCCGAACATGGTCGGCGCCGGCCGCGGCCAAGATCCGGGCCCGGTCGTCCCGCCGCCGCTGGGTCAGCAGGGCAACCCGCGCCCTCACTTCCTTGCTTCCCGTGTCGACCAGCACCCGCCGGTCCGACTCGGCATCTACGATCTCCAACCAGCCCGACTCGGGGAGATTATGCTCCCGAGGATCGTCCACGGTGATCGCCACCACCTCGTGGCGTGCACCGAGCCGGCGCAACGGTCGCTCCCAGCCCTCGGCAATGAAATCAGACAGCACCACCACGATGCTGCGGTGCCGCAGCACCCGGCTGGCATAGGAAAGGCTGGCGCCCAGGTTGGTCCTGCGCCCAGCCGGCTGAAATGCGACGAGATCCCGAATTACCCGTAGAGCGTGGCGGCGGCCTTTCCGCGGCGGAATCACCCGTTCGATCGTATCGGAAAAGAGTAGCGCACCAACCCGATCGTTATGATGAGCAGCGGCCAGCGCCAGTACTGCAGCAATCTCCACCGACAGCCCGGCTTTCGTCACCGGCTCTCCGAACCGGGTAGATCCGGACTGATCCACCACCAGCATGATCGTGAGCTCTCGCTCCTCTGTGAATGTCTTGACATAGGGGCTGGCCAGCCGGGCGGACACGTTCCAGTCGATCGAGCGGAAATCGTCCCCGTGCTCATACGCCCGGACTTCCGCGAACTCCATACCCTGTCCCCGAAAGACAGAGCGATACTCACCGGCAAACAGGGAAGCAACGAGCCCCCGGGTACGGAGCTCGATGGACTTGACCTGCTTGAGGATCTCGGGGGAGACGGCTGGCATGGGAGTGAATTCTAGAGGTTAGGGTCTAGAGTCTAGGGTCTAGAATGTGGCGAGGTACGAGGATGTCGTAGACCCTTGACCCTAGACCCTCGACCTCTCTTCATGGAACCCTCAACGCTCCCAGCACTCGCGCCACCACGTCATCGGTGCTGATGTCCTCGGCCTCTGCCTCGAATGTGAGCACGATGCGGTGGCGAAGCACGTCGGGAGCCAGAGCGCGCACGTCCTCAGGGACGACGTAAGCGCGTTCACGCAGGAAGGCATGCGCGCGCGCCGCCTGGGCCAGCGCGATCGATGCCCGGGGCGAGCCGCCGAACGCTACCAGGGCCTTGATGTCGTTGAGCCCAACCAGCCCCGGATCCCGGGTAGCGCGGACCAGGTCGACGATGTAGTCGACCACCTTCTGATCCATGTACAAACCGCTGATAGCGTTCCTCGCGGCCAGGATGTCGGCCGGATCGAGGAGTCGCTCTACGCTTATCTCCTGGCCGCCGCTCATTCGAAGCACCACGTCCTTCTCTTCATCGCGCGTGGGATAGCCTACCCGCACCTTCAGCATGAATCGGTCGAGCTGCGCCTCGGGTAAGGGATAGGTGCCCTCGCTTTCGATCGGATTCTGCGTAGCCAGTACTATGAACGGTTCCTGGAGCGGATATGTCGTTCCGCCGATCGTCACCTGGTGCTCCTGCATGGCTTCCAGAAGTGCCGCCTGGACTTTGGCCGGAGCACGGTTGATCTCGTCTGCCAGAATTATCTGCGCGAACAGCGGTCCCTTCCTTACGTGGAACTCCTGGCTCTTCTGGTTGAAAACCATGGTGCCGATCACGTCGGCGGGTAGAAGATCCGGGGTGAACTGGATGCGGGAAAATGAGGCGTGGATGATCTCGGCCAGCGTCCGGACCGCCAGGGTTTTTGCCAGACCGGGAACGCCCTCCAGCAGGATGTGGCCGCCGGTAAGCAGCCCCACCAGCAGCCGCTCGACCATGGCATCCTGCCCCACGATGCGCCGTGACACTTCCTTGAGGATCCGCTGGACCGGCAACAGTTCAGCGGGCTTGGGGCTAAGCTTCGGGACGCTCAACTCGAATTGCTCCTGGATGTGTGACGGGATTGTTTGCCTGACGCCTTGGTATCGCCACCGGTTTCAGCGCCGTCGGGATCCAGACGGACGGCCTGATACAGCGCAGACTCCTCGCGAGGGGTGAGCGGCCGGTAGCGTCCTGCCGCCAGGTCACCCAGCCTGACGGGACCATAAGAGAGACGGGCAAGGCGCTCCACCTTGAGTCCCATGGCCTCGCACCAGCGACGAACGATGCGATTGCGGCCCTCCTGCAGCGTCAGGTCCAGGATGCTCCGCCCCTCTTTACCCGGCCGCACTTTGACCTCGCTCGGCGTGACCGGGCGGCCATCAATCACGATCTTCTCGTGGACCGCGGCGGCGAGCTCGGCCGTCGGGCGGCCATGGACCAGCGCGGTGTATCGCCGCGGGATACGATAGCGCGGGTGAGTCAGGCGGTGCACCGCCTCGCCGTCGGTGGTAAGAATCAGCAGGCCGGTGGTCATCACGTCCAGCCGCCCCACGTAAGTCAGCGCGGAAGAATTCGGGATGAAATCCATCACCGTGCGCCGTCCCTCGTCGTCCTTGGCGGTGGTGACGACGCCGAGCGGCTTGTGAAAAGCCAGCCACCGGCGCTGCTGCACCCTCACTGGCTTCCGGCCAACAGTGATGCGCTGGCGCTCTGGGTCGACCTTCATTCCGAGAACGGCGGGTTTGCCGTCCACCTTTACTTGACCGTCTTCGATCAGCTTCTCGGCGGCGCGACGCGAGGCGACTCCCGCCCGGGCAAGCGCCCGCTGGAGTCGCATTTCGGTCATGACTCCGCCTCGACATATACGGCCGCATCGTCTGAGCCCTCGGAAGTAGCGCGGTGCGGTCGCAGTGCGATGGTGAGCTCCTCCGCTTTCGGCAGATCGATCAGGTCTCTGAGGCCCAGCAACTCGAGGAACAGTGCCGTAGTGCCGTACAGGAGTGGCCGCCCCAGTGCCTCACTGCGTCCCACCACCTCGATCAGGCTACGCTCCTGCAGTGAGCGCAATACGCCGCCCGCTGATACCCCGCGGATCTCCTCGATTTCCAACCGCCCGACCGGCTGCCGGTAAGCGATGACAGCCAAAGTTTCCAAGGTTGCGGCGGTAAGCTTTGGGGTTCGGACTGTAAACTGGGCCCGCTCGATGGCGGCCGCATAGACCGGCCGGGTGAGGATCTGGTAGCCTCCGGCCATCTCGACCAGCTCTACACCGTGCTGATTGAAGTCGTAGTGCTCGCGGAGCTGCTCCAATGCCACGCGAACGCCGGCGGCGCTGGCGTCGGGGTCGAGTGTCGCCAGCTCCTCGGCCGTTATCGGCCGGCAGGCGGAGAACAGCGCCGCTTCAAGCAGTTGGGCGAGGGGATTCACGAGCGATCAACATCGGAGAGAAAGGCGTGGGTTGCAGAAGACGGAGACTACCGCGCCTTGCCAGCTCCAGCAGCGCGAGAAGAGTGGATAGCACGTCCGCGATCGTGGCCCCGGATCCGAGAGCATCGAACCAGCGGATCTGTTCCTGACCGGCCAGCAGATCCTCGATCCGGCGGGTAGCCGACTCCACGTCGAGCGGCCGGGCAACCACTTTGTGCAAGACAGGTGATGGGATTCCCACGATCACCCGGTCGATGGCGGACAGCAGGTCGATCAGGCTGAGCGTAAGTGGCGGCGGTGGGAGCGCCGGCGCCGGCGGCAGGTACCCTCGCGCGAACTGCTCCGCTCGCCGCTCCGCGGCCCGCCCCAGCCACACCGCCACTTCACGGATTTGCTGATATTCGAGCAGGCGTCGGACCAGCTCTGCCCGAGGATCCTCCCACCCATCCTCATCCACTTTCCGTGGGAGGAGCATCTGGGCTTTCAGCCGCACGAGGCGGCTGGCCATATCCAGGTAATCCGCCGCCTGGTTGAGGCCGAGCTCGTGGACCGCCCGGAGAAACTGATCGGCGATTCGGGCAATCGGGATATCAGCTATCTCCAACTGCTCTTCGCGGAGCAGATGGAGCAGCAGGTCGAGAGGTCCAGAGAATGCCTCGAGCTCGACCACAAACCCCGGTCCTGCCCCGAGAGCAATGGTGGGGGCCTCAGGCAATGCGAGGAACTCAGTAACGGTCATGACTGAAAGATGTTCCAGCCATCGCCTACATGGAACGGCAAGATGACCCTCAGAAGCGCATTCCGGATGAGGAACGCAGGAGTCAATAACACCGCCACCACCGGGGGAAAGACGAACAGGAGGACGAAAAGAGGCAGGTAGCCGAAGCGCTGCAGTCCGCGATACCAGATACCGGCCCGGGGTGGAAGCGCATGGTACACGAGGTGTGAGCCGTCCAGCGGAGGAACCGGAATCAGGTTGAAGAAGCACAACACCAGATTGAGCCAGATTCCATACACCATCATCCGCTGCGCCGTGTCGAGCACGGGAACCGCGGCGGGGATCGAGGCCGCGAGCAGGCCGAGCACCACGAATATCACGGAGCACACCAGGGCCAACAGGAGATTCGTCACCACCCCGGCGGC
>Ga0136617_10006134_pt1 | contig 10749 bp, 10 predicted proteins | sample AntDrymUQ3222106_2_FD_129672 | JGI IMG/M metagenome (GOLD analysis project Ga0136617, IMG submission 129672) | Polar desert sand microbial communities from Dry Valleys, Antarctica - metaG UQ322 (21.06) | ecosystem: Environmental > Terrestrial > Soil > Desert | place: Antarctica: Dry Valley...
CGTAACCTGAAGCGCGAAGGGTTTCGTCACATCTACGAGTTGTCTTCGCCGGAAGAGGTGGAAGCCGCGACCGTTGTGCGTCAGCCGTTGTGGAACAATCGCAGAGATGACCACGGGCCGTTCGACATCATCGGCGACGTGCATGGCTGCTTCGACGAGTTGCGGCTGTTGCTCGACAATCTCGGCTATCAGATCGAAGCAGACGCGAGCGGCGATGCGGATCATCTTGGCTACGTGGTTCAACCCCCTCAAGGACGTAAAGCCGTGTTCGTCGGCGACCTCGTTGATCGGGGTCCGAAAATCACCGATGTGTTGCGCCTCGTAATGAGTATGATCGCACAGGGTGCGGCGTTGTGCGTGCCCGGTAATCACGACATAAAATTGATGCGCAAGTTGAGCGGGCGCGACGTGCAAATCACGCACGGTTTGGCGGACTCGCTTGCGCAACTCGAACGCGAGACGCCGGAGTTCGGAGCGCGGGTGCGTGAGTTTCTCGACCGTTTAGTTAGTCACTATGTTTTGGATGATGGAGAGCTTGTCGTTGCGCATGCCGGACTGCCCGAAGCATTGCAAGGGCGCGGCTCAGGCAAGGTGCGTGACTTCGCGCTTTACGGCGAGACGACCGGGGAGATGGACGAGTACGGTTTGCCGGTGCGCTACAACTGGGCGGCGGAGTATCGCGGCAAAGCGATGGTCGTTTATGGTCATACGCCGGTGCCCGAACCAGAATGGCTCAACCGCACGATCAACATCGACACCGGCTGCGTCTTCGGCGGCAGGCTTTCGGCGCTTCGTTACCCGGAGCGCGAACTCGTCTCGGTGCCCGCGCTCCACACGTATTACGAATCGGTCAAACCGCTCATCCCAGTTGACGATCAAGCCCCGACGTTGACCGCGCAGCAGCGAGATGACGATGTACTCGACATCGAGGACGTGATAGGCAAGCGCATTGTCTCGACGCGGTTGCATGGCAACGTCACGATCCGCGAAGAGAACTCTACGCCCGCGCTCGAAGTGATGTCGCGCTTCGCGGCGAATCCGAAATGGCTCGTGTACCTGCCGCCGACAATGTCGCCATCGGAGACGACAAAAGAAGCGGGACTGTTGGAGCATCCGGCGGAAGCTTTTCAGTACTTCCGCAATCATGGTGTTGGCACGGTCATCTGCGAAGAGAAGCACATGGGTTCGCGTGCCGTGGTTGTTGTCTGCCGGGATGAAGATGCGGCGCGGCGTCGCTTTGGTGTCACGAGTGAAGGCATTGGCATCGTCTATACGCGCACCGGACGCCGCTTCTTTGACAACACGAAGTTGGAGGCAGAATTGCTTGCGCGCGTGCGCGATGCTTTCACAAAGTCTGGCAAGTGGGACGAGTTCAAGACGGATTGGGCGGTGCTCGACTGCGAGCTGATGCCGTGGTCGGCGAAGGCGCAGGAGTTAGTACGCAGTCAATACGCGGCAGTCGGTTCGGCATCGCACGCCGCGCTCGGAGAAACAGTCGCGTCGCTCGCGCGTGCATCGGAAACATTGTCCGATGCACGCGCTTTGCTTGAACGTTTCACTGAACGTGCACATCTTGCGGCAAAATACCGCGATGCTTACCGCCGCTACTGCTGGTCGGTCAACTCGCTCGACGATTTACGCCTCGCGCCGTTTCATCTGCTCGCAACCGAAGGCGCGGTGCATACCGACAGAGATCATCTGTGGCACATGAACACGCTCTTCTATCTTTGCGGAGGCGATGAAACCCTGCTGCTGCATCCGACAAATTACGGCACGTGCAATGTGACAGACCCGGAAGAGTGCGTGCTGAAAGCGAAGTGGTGGGAGCAGATCACAGAGGGCGGCGGCGAAGGCATGGTCATCAAGCCGCTCGACTTCATCACGAAGGGGACGCGCGGACTCGTGCAACCGGCAATTAAGTGTCGCGGTCGCGAGTATCTGCGCATCATCTACGGACCCGAATACACTGCCCCGGAAAACTTAGAGCGTCTGCGCGCACGGGGCTTGTCGGCGAAACGTTCGCTTGCACTACGCGAGTTCGCACTCGGCGTCGAAGGCTTAGAGCGCTTCGTGCGACGCGAGCCGCTGCGCCGCGTCCACGAATGCGTCTTCGGCGTTCTGGCTTTAGAGAGCGAGCCGGTTGACCCGCGCTTGTAAAAGTAAGAACGTGAGTTGGTCGCTTGAACGGAGTATAAGATGGACAAAGTTAATCTCATGGAAAAGCTCGCACTCTTCGACGAGCACTGGGCACCGAAAATCGTCGGCGAGTTGAACGGACAGCACGTCAAACTCGTTAAGTTTCTGGGCGAGTTCGTCTGGCATTACCACGACCTGGAAGATGAATTGTTTCTCGTCGTCAAAGGACGCTTCCGCATGGAGTTTCGCGACCGCGATGTATGGATCGAAGAAGGCGAATTCTTGATTGTGCCGCGCGGGATCTAGCATCGACCGGTTGCCGACGAAGAGGCGCATGTGCTTTTGTTCGAGCCGATCAGTACGCTCAATACAGGCAACGCCCGAGGCGAACGGACGCACGTCGAACTTGAGCGTATTTGAGATTATGAAAATGACCCACATCGTTTTACTCGGCGACTCGATTTTCGACAACGCGCGTTACGTCGGCGATGCGCCCGACATCATTCGGCAGCTACGTGCAAGTTTGCCCGCTGGTTCGCGGGCGACGCTGCTCGCCATCGACGGGAGCGTAACCACTGACGTGAGCAGTCAATTATCAAAGCTACCTTCCGATGCAACGCACCTCGTCGTAAGCTGTGGCGGCAACGATGCAATCATGCGTAGTGACATACTCGATAGACCCGCACGCTCGACCGCCGAGACGCTTGCCCTGCTCGCCGACGCGGGCGAAGAGTTTGAGCGCAACTACCGAGAGATGCTCGCCGGGGTCATCTCGCACAACCTGCCGAGCGCGGTTTGCACTGTCTACTACCCGAACTTCTCTGACGCCCCTCTGCAAAGAATTGCCAAGGCTGCGCTCACGATCTTCAACGATTGCATCATCCGCCTGGCTGTTGCGGAAGGCATCCCTCTTATCGACCTACGGTTGGTTTGCAGCGACACAGAAGACTACGCAAACGAGATAGAGCCTTCAGCACGCGGCGGCGAGAAGATCGCGCGCGTAATCGCACGACTCATCGTCGAGCACGATTTCGCTCGTGGTAGGACTACCTTTTTCTGCTGAACTGCTGCGTCGATAAAAATCGCCATGGCATTTTGCCGACGAAGAGAGGCATGTGCTTTTGTTCGAGCCAACAGGTACGCTCAACACAGGCAACGCCGGAGGCGAACGGACGCACGTTGAACTTGAGCGTATCTGATGAGAAATCTGAAACAAAACTCATGACCAACTATTGTGAGGCAATTGATGTTAACGGCTTCACCGTGATCGAGAACATCCTTGACGAAACACAGTGCGCGCAGTGGTACGAGGCTTAAGGCACGTTTCCAACAAAATAGATTCACACCATCCGTGCGGAGGCGATTCATTAAACTGCTCACCTTATTCCTGCAAGTGGCGACGCTGTGCTTGCTGCTTTTGAGCGTCGCCGGTTATGCAGGACGGTTGCATAAGCTGCCCGAACTCGCTTCGCATTTCAAACTCCAGTATCTGCTCGGCTCGCTCGCGTGTCTGCTGTTGTTCCTTTCGCTCCACTCATCGTGGTCGTGGCCGCTCGTCGCGACGCTTTGCGTAGTCATTAACGCGGCGGCAATATTCCCCCTCTATGTGTCGCCCGCGAACGCTGGCTCGAACGTGCCACCCGAACGGCGTTTGAGGTTGATGCTCGCCAATGTCAACTACGCAAATCAGCGATATGAGCGGTTGATTGACCTCGTCGGGATCGAACAGCCCGACGTTCTTGTGCTGCAAGAGGTGAGCGAGCGTTGGATCACTCAACTCCGGAGCCTTGAGTCGAGGTATCCTTTTCACTTAGCTGCGTCGTTCGACGATGACGGTTCGGGCATCGCGCTGTATAGTCGCCTGCCGCTCGAAGACGCGAGGATCGTGCGACTCGGAAGCGTGGAAGACGTGGAGCGTCCAGGCATCACGGCGCGCGTGCGCGTGGGCGATGAACGATTGTCGCTACTGACGATTCACCCGCGCGCCCCGCTCCTCCCGAACCACTTTGAGTACCGCAACGAACAACTTGCCGACGCTGCCCGCTTCGTCCGCGACCTGCCGGTGCCGCACGTGTTTGTCGGCGACCTCAATACGACGCCGTGGTCGCCCTATTACAAAGACTTCATCGCTCGGTCCGGGCTTGTCGACGCGCGACGAGGCAGCGGAATACTGCCATCGTTTCCGACGTTCCTGCCGTTCGGCGCGTTACTGAGGCTGCCGATTGATCACTGTTTTGTCGATCAAAATGTTATCGTTCTCAGCATCAAAACGGGAAGCGAGTTCGGCTCGGATCATCTGCCGTTGATCGTCGAACTTGGACTTGAGCCGACCGGCGCAGACGATGACATCGACTGCGACGCGGTTCTTAAGACGAAATTCAAGCGGAGGTAATTGATGAACACGAAAGGGCACGTGCCCGTGGCGGCACTGATGATGATGGCGGTGGTGATGGTCGTCGTCACTTGCTTATTAACATTGATCATCGCCGGCAGGCTCTCACCGGGCGGAACGGTTCAGGCGCACCGGGCCGAAACGACGACGACGGGCAGCAGCCCGGGTTGGGAGTATTGCGCGCTGACGAAAGCGGCCTACGTCAGGTCGAATCGCGGAGGCATGTACTGGATTACTTACTTCCGCGAAGCAGGATTGGAAGTCGTGGAGGTCGAAGACTCCGCGACAGAGCGGAACGGGCCGGCGAAGGCCATCGCCAAGCTCGGCGCGGAAGGATGGGAAATGGTCGGCGGCGGCGCGCTCGATCTACCGCAGCGGTCGACCGCCGCGCTGTACTTCAAACGACCGAAATAGTCCCCGCGACATTTCACGGGCCGACATCGCTCGCACCGGCATTCTGTTGGAAGCGTCAGATGACCTGCCGCTTCCAATTCCCCTTGCGGAAAAGCAGTGCGCTGACCACCGCCAGCGTCGAGAACGAAATCGTAATCGCGAGGAAGACGCCGTGCGGCCCGAACCCGAACGTGATGGCCAGCAGGTAGGCGAGCGGAATCTCCCACAGCCAAAAGACGAAGAGGTTAATCAGCGTCGGCGTCCATGTATCGCCCGCGCCGTTGAATGACTGCGTCAACACCATCCCGTAACCGTAGAACAGGAACCCACACGCCACTACCCGCAGACAGTCGGCGCCGTAGCCGAGCACCGACGGGTCGGCGGTAAACAGCTTGACGATCTGTCCGGCGAAGATTACAAACAGCACGCCGACAAGCCCCAGAAAGCACATGCTATAAAAGCCCGCGATCCACACGGCGCGCTCGGCCCGCTCCGGCTTTCCGGCGCCGAGCGCCTGCCCGACCATCGTCGCCGCCGCGTTCGACATGCCCCACGTCGGGAGGAGCGCGAAGATGATGACGCGGATGCCGATGGTATAACCCGCCAGCGCGTCGCTGCCGAAACTGGAGATGATGCGGACCAGCCCGATCCAGCTCGCCATGCCGATGAAGACCTGGAACGCACCGGCGGCGGACAGACGCACCAGCCGCAGCATCAGTCTCACGTCGAGCCGTGGGCGTCGCCCGGCGAGGCTGACGCGCGCGCCGGGTCGCAGCAATTTGCTGAAAGCGTAGAGCGCGCCGGTTCCGCGTCCGATGGTGGTCGCAACCGCCGCGCCCGTCACGCCGAGTTCGGGGAACGGGCCAAAACCGAAGATGAAGCACGGCGCAAGGACGATGTTAATCAGATTCGCCAGCCACAGCACGCGCATCGCAATCGCCGCGTCGCCCGCGCCGCGAAAGATGGCGTTAATGAGGAACAGCATCATGATGGCGACGTTACCGCCGAGCATCACGCGTGTGTAGTTCGCGCCGTTCTCAACGACGCCCGGCGATGCGCCCATCAGCAGCAGCAGTCGCGGCGCAAGTAGCACGCCGGCGACGCCAATCAACGCGGCGACGATGACGCCGAGCGTGACCGCCTGCACAGCGGCATGCGCTGCGCCCTCGCGATCACCTTCGCCAACGCGCCGCGCCACGGTCGCCGTCGCGCCGATGCCGAGTCCCATCGCGACCGTATAGATCAGGGTCAACAGCGACTCGGTGAGTCCGACGGTAGCGACCGCGTCGGCGCCGAGCTTCGCGACATAGAACACGTCGGCGACGGCGAACAGACTCTCCATCACCATTTCCAGCACCATCGGCACGGAGAGCAGAAAAATCGCGCGCCCTATCGACCCCTGCGTATAGTCGTAATGCACCTGCGACCCGCTGACCGCCTGCCGGATCGTTGCCCATAAACCAGGCGGGACATCAGCACCAGTCGTTGTCGCCGCCGCTCCACACGCCGCGACGCTCGTATCTTTTTCCAACTCAAACATGCAGACCTCACATCAGGTAACGGTTGACCGGCGCTACGCCTTTTGCATTCCAAAGAAAGCGAATCACCGGGCCTCGATGACAGTTTATAATTACTTGCGACCGTTTAGAGGCGGGCAATGCTCGCCGCCTCAACTTGAGACGGCGAGCATTGCCCGCCTCTAAACGGTCGGTGGCAAAAGCCAGGTGATTTTATCTTATCGTCGTGCCGGGCGTTGCCTGACGCGAGTGATTTACCTTCTTCGTTCTTCCCATCGATCTCGTTCGCGGTCACACCGGTCGCTGTTCGAACGAGACTCGGAAAATTCAACGTACTCGGCGAGCGCGTCCATGATGCTTCGGGCGTTAGTTCGCGGCTGCCCAGCCCGCCGTCGAAGTGGATGTTGAAGCGCGAGCCGCCCCTGCGATCTGCGGCGCTCGATGCGGTCACGCGCAATATCGCGCCCCGCTGCCGCCGTTGTCATCTTTCTTACGCACTTCCACCGGATCAGTCAATGAAGTCATCTCAAAACTCTTTAGGTATACTCTATCCTGTTGTCTGCAAGCCAGCAGAATACCATATGTTGTATTCAGTCGGAGTTTTGAGATGACTTCAACATCTCGTCGATGCTTTTGCTCTCCGGCACGCCCGGCAGCGACGACCCGCCCTGTGGCACCAGCACCGGGTCGACGCTCATCGGCGTGTGTAGCGTGTCCCTGATCCACTTGACACCCGCCGTGAATACGTCATCCGCCTGCTTCGCCACACCCGGCGCGACCTTCGCACCCGCTCCCGCCACCACGGTGAGCACGCCGTCACGAGCCATCTCACCGGCCAACGTGCCGATGTGTCTGGCTGCTTTGTCCAGATCACTTTGCGTCTTCGCTTCGCCGCACAACCGGATGAACTCATCGGCGGCCAGGTACTGCTGCGTCATCTCGTACATCGACGCCACGGCCACACCCCGGAAGCGTTTCTTCTTGTCACATAACAAAGGGCGGAGCCTTCGCCCCGCCCTTTCTGCCTCAGCCACTTACTTAGCAATCGTCATGCTGGTGTTGGCGTTTGCCGCTCTGCCAGCGCATCTTCAAGTCGATCATCAAACCTTTGCAGCCCCGCTGAAAGAATTAGTGGCAGCACTTCATGCAACAGTCGCCGCAAGTCGGCTTCATCCGTGTAATACCACAACTCCTCGCCGGTGAGCGATCCACCGAGGGTGCCGGTTCTTAACAGATGGCTCCAAACATACTTATTGTGGATGAACTGCATGATCAAGTAATGACGCGAGGGCCAGAAGAGACCCTGCGGGTCATCACTTCGTGGCTGATCTACTTCGTCATCCTCGACACCCGCCGCCATCGTTTCCTCATTGTATGAACGACGGGCAAATCGTATGCTCTCCTGAATGCCTTGCCGCGTGCGCGTAAAGGGCACAAGATCATTCTTGTACAAATGGAATGGTTCTTCAAACCGGAGGCCGTGCGCGGCCAGCGGTCCGCTCATCTCCTCAACGACAATCCGCTCGAACGCTAACGGCGCGTCTTTCACTTCTCGAATCATCGCCGCGTACCTCCTGTGTAAATGACTTCGATTAGCTGGGGATCGCCGCTGCCGATCTTGAGTTCGTTGCCTTTTGCCTTAAGCGCATCGACAAGTTTCTGGTTATCAGTAAACACACGGTACTTGAAGTCGTTAGTCATATGCCCAAGCTCGCGGTCGGAGCGTGCAATCTTGAACGCACCTTGCACCGTCCCTGTTGACGCGCAGCTTGACCTGGTACTTTTTGTCGAGCTTGAGGGTCAGCTTGTGCGAGCCGGGCGAGTTGAGTGCCGCGATCACATCGAGCAGCGCACGATCCAGCTTCGCGCCCCTGGACTTCTTCAAGTGCTTGGAGGGGACGCCGAGTTGTGCGAGCAGCGCGCGCTTCTCTGCGTCCGACATCGCCGCGAGGTCGGCGGCTGACAGTTCGGCGAGCGGCTTCGGGCGGGCGGGCGCGGCGGTGCTGTTCACAGGCGTGGTGGAAGTCAGCGCGGCTGACGGCGCGGCGGCAGTGGCGGCGGCGGCAGTTGTGGTGGCGAGGTGCGACGGCTGGGCGTAGCGACTTTGCCACATCTCGGAGTGGGAGAAGACGCCGGGGTCGGGCGAGTGCGCGCCCGTCGGGGTGCCGGTCCCCGAAGTGCTCTCCGGGGTGTGCGACGAAGAAGACTCCGGCGTGAAGTCCTGGCGGTAGTCGGAAGCATTGACAGAGCGGAGCGACATCGCGTGAGGCCTCCTGATTGGCAATCAGAAACCGGACTGAAAAGCGAGAATCTCGTCTGAAATAAAAGTGACAGTTAAGTTATCGGCAACAAGCGGGAAATGTTTCCTGTTTTGGCAGATTTATTTTCAGCGGCGGCCACATGACGGCGCGTGACAGTTGCATGCAACCGAAACACCAATTGTTTAGCAGTTCTGCTGTGGCCCGCTGTCTCGACCGGAAGCGGCGGTTCATCAGCCGCCGCTCAACGGTCGCCACCCAATCGTGATGAGCTGTCGGGCGTGGCCGTAACCCTGAAAATGGAAGTGCGCCGAGTAACAATTGGCGGAGCGGCGTTGTGAGAGAGCGTCGGGTCGGTGCTTTCGTCAATTCTTCTGCGCATGCTCCGGCGCGGCCTCGGCGGGCTGCCTCTCGTCGTCGTCGCCGCCGGGCGCGGGCCGTCGCTCGCCGAGCACGATACGGACGGTGTGGCGCGCGCCATCGTCGACGAGGGTGATGTCGTCGCCCACTGACATCCCGCCGTCCACCTCGACGCTGGCGATGCCGCGGTTGACGCCGTACGGATTCTCGACCCTGATGTGATAGTGCGCCGAGCCGTAGCGGTAGTTGATTTCAAAGTCGCGCCAGCCGCGCGGGATGCACGGGTTGACTCTCAGCCGGTCGCCGCGCAGTTGAAAACCGAGAATGTATTCCAGCCCGGCGCGATACATCCAACTGGCCGAGCCGGTGTACCATGTCCATCCACCGCGCCCAGTGTGCGGCCACACGGCGTACACGTCGGCGGCGGCGACATACGGCTCGACCTTGTATTTGTGCAGCCCGGCGCGCGTCGAGGCATGGGTGATCGGGTTCAGCAGCGAAAACAGTTCGCCCGCGCGGTCGCCGTCGCCCAAGAGCGCGTAGGCAATCAGCATCCACAGCGCGGCGTGCGTGTACTGCCCGCCGTTTTCGCGCACGCCCGGCACATAGCCTTTGATGTAGCCCGGGTCGAGTGTGCCACGGTCGAATGGCGGCGTGAACAAGATCACGAGGCCGTCGCCGCGCCGGATTAAGTACTCTTCGACGGCGGCCATCGCGCGGTGCGCGCGGTGCGTGTCGGCGACGCCGGAGATGACGCCCCACGATTGCGCGATGGAGTCGATGCGACACTCTTCGTTCTGCGCCGAGCCGAGCGGCGTGCCGTCGTCGAAGTACGCGCGCCGATACCAATCGCCGTCCCACGCTTCTTCTTCGAGCGCCTTCTTTAGGTCGGCCATGTGCTGGCGGTAGCGCCGGGCGCGCTCTGCGTCGCCGCGCGCATCGCAGTACGGCGCGAAGTTGGCGAGCGTCTGGTGCAGGAACCAGCCGACCCAGACGCTTTCGCCGCGCCCCTCGTTGCCGACGCGATTCATGCCATCGTTCCAGTCGCCCGACCCCATCAGCGGCAGCCCATGCGCGCCGACCGCGAGGCTCCGGTCAAGCGTCCGCAGGCAGTGCTCGTAGATGCTCGCCGATTCCGCCGAGGTGATCGGCTGCGTGTACGACTCGTCCTCGCCGGGCGCCAGCAACGGCGCATCGATGAACGGCACGACCTCGTCCAACACGCCCGCGTCGCCGGTCACGCTCACGTAAAAACTGGTGACGTGCGGCAGCCACAGCAGATCGTCGGAAAAGCGCGTGCGGACGCCTCGCCCCGTCGGCGGGTGCCACCAGTGCTGTACATCGCCCTCGCGAAATTGGCGCGCGGCGGCGCGCAGGATTTGCGCGCGCGCCAGATCGGGCCGCGCGTAGACGAGCGCCATCACGTCCTGCAACTGGTCGCGGAAGCCGTACGCGCCGCCCGACTGATAGAAGGCCGAGCGCGCCAGAACGCGGCAGGCAAGCGTCTGGTACGGCAGCCAGCGATTAAGCATCGTGTCCAGCGCGGCGTCCGGCGTACGCACCTCAATGGTGCCGAGCATTCGGTCCCAGTGCGCAAGGACGCGCTCAAAGGCTTCGTGAACCGCGCTCAACGGGCGGTAGCGCGCCAGCGCCTCGCGCGCCTCTTCCGCCGACTCGCCCTCGCCAAGCAGGA
>Ga0136617_10006135_pt1 | contig 10748 bp, 10 predicted proteins | sample AntDrymUQ3222106_2_FD_129672 | JGI IMG/M metagenome (GOLD analysis project Ga0136617, IMG submission 129672) | Polar desert sand microbial communities from Dry Valleys, Antarctica - metaG UQ322 (21.06) | ecosystem: Environmental > Terrestrial > Soil > Desert | place: Antarctica: Dry Valley...
GAGCGTGATCGCGACAGCCGAGTTCGCCATGGCCTGCACGATCAGGGCGACGAACCGCCGCGAGAACTCGAGCTCGCGTTGCAACAGCGTCTCGTAGAACCAGTTGAATCCGCTGAGCAGCACCGTCACGGAGAGAACGAGCAGCACATTCGTCAGCCGGGACTCCCCAAACAGGTTGCCGACGAGCGGCGCCAGCGCCGCGAGCAGCACCGCGAAGAGGACTCCGGTGCCGAGCAGCAGCGTCAGGATTGTCCCCTGCGCTCGCCGGTCGAGGTCCTGGCCCAACACGAGGGCGCCGCCGAGCCCAAGCCCGCTGAGCAGGCTGAGCAGCCCGACGGCGAGCGCGGCGAGCGCCAGCAGACCGAAGTCGTCCGGCGCGAGAATCCGCGCCAGAACGACGATCGTCCCGAGCGTCACCAGCCGGTTGGCCGCATAGGTGAGCAGCGTCCACGGAATGCCCCTGATCGCCTTCTCCTCGAGCATCAGGAACGCTGCGCTATCTCGCCGAACCAGGAGAGGAAGCGGTCGGCGGTCGGAGCAGGCGCGAACTCCCGCGCCCGGGTCGCGGCTGACGCCCCCAGCCGCTCGCAGAGAGCTCGGTCTCCGAGCAACCGGCTGATCGCGTCCGCAAGAGCGGGTACGTCGCCCGAGGGAACAAGGAGTCCGTCGTGCTCGTGGCGGACGAACTCGCGGAACCCTCCGGCATCGGTCACAACCAGTGGCCGCCCGAGCGCCATCGCCTCCAGGGCGACCATGCCGAAGGCCTCCCAGAGCGAGGGTGCGCAGACGACATCGGCCATCGCGAGTGCGGGAAAGAGCTGCTCGTGCGCCTGCATACCGAGGAGATGCAGCCGGTCGGCGCGCGTACCTGCACACTGCCGCAGGTGCCGGCTCATCGGCCCGCGATTCCAGTAGCCGTCCCGTCCGATCATCACGAGCTGGGCCTCCGGAAACTCCGACCAGACGCGAACCATGGCCTCGACGAGGACATGGGCTCCCTTGCGGATCTCGAGCCGCCCCGGGAAGAGGACGACGGGGCCGTGCTCGGGAAAGCCGCGCGGCAGCTCACCGCGACTCAGCCGCGAGATCCGCTCGAGATCGATCGGGTTCGGGATCACGAGGCTCGGGATCGAATCGAGCGGCCAGAGCTCGCGCGCCCAGTCGAGCACCGCCTGGCTGGGCGCGACGAGCGCATCCGAGCGCTGTGCCTGCCCGCGCTCGAGCGGGTGCTGGAGCACGTGACGAAGGCGCAGCGGGAACGAGCGCTTCCACCCGGGCGAGACGAGGAGCGCCTGGGCGAGCGACGTTGCGAGCTTCGTCACGAGCGGGCCCGATCGTTTGTGTCTGGCGTACCTCCAGCAATCTCCGCCCCATTCGGCGGCGTAGATGGCGTCGAAACGGCCGAGTCGGCGTAACGCCCGGTCCACGTCGAACGTCCAGCGGAGATCGTCCAGAAACGAGAGTTGCGGGCGCGCGGGCGGACGCAACAGGTGAAAATGCACGCCGTCGCGCTCGAACTCCTGGCCGCGCTCCTCGCTCAACGTGACGACGTGGGGTTCGAGACCGCGCCGACCGAGCTCACCCCCGAGCGCAGCGAACGTCGTTCCGATCCCGCCGGTGTAGGGCGTGATCGGAGGGTACTCACGGGTGACGAGGCAGATTCGCAATCGTGCGAGCGGAGGCCGCGCCCATGCTAGTAGTTTGCAAGTGAGATCAGCATCCGCAAGCGTGATCGTTCGGGCCCGCGACGAGGAGCGGCTGATCGGGCGAACGCTTTCCCTGCTTCGCCGCCAGACGGTCGAGCCGGAGATCATCGTCGTCGATTCGGGATCGCGCGATGCGACGGTCGAGATCGCCCGCCGCTTCTGCGACCGGCTGATCGAGCTTCCCGCTGACCAGTTTTCGTTCGGGCGCGCTCTGAACGTCGGTGCGGCCGCGGCCACCGCTCCCGTGCATTTCGCTCTTTCCGCGCACTGCCCCGTCGCGCAGACAGACTGGATCGAGCGCTCGCTCGCCTACTACGAGCGGGCCGACGTTGCAGCGACGAGCGGCGCTCGAGCGCTTCCGGGCGGCCGTCCGCTCGACCAGCCATTTTTCCAGGACGCCACGCATGGACGCGCGCATCCCTACTGGGGCTTCTCCAACCATGCCTCCTCGTGGCGCGCGAGCGTGTGGAGGCAGTTCGCGTTCGACGAGACGCTCGGCGCCGCGGAGGACCGGGAATGGGCGCTGCGCGTACTGGCCGAGAACTGGCTGATCGCGTTCGACGCGGAGATCTTCGTCGGCATGTCGCATCGCTGGAAGAGCGGCCTCGTCAGCCACTATCGTCGCCAGAAGAAGGAGTCCGAGGCGATCTCGAGTTTCGCGAGCCTGCCTCCGTACGGCGTTGGCGATCTTCTCCGCGAGTGGTGGAACGAGCTGCCGGACACGCGGCACGCTCCGCTTCTCTATCGGCTCGACTACCGGCGGACGGCTGGGCTCCTGGGAAAGTATCGCGGCGAGCGCACGGCGAGCACCCGCTGAGGCCGTTCAGGACGGGCGCCGCGCATTCAGAAGGTTGAGGAGCGAGGCCAGGAGAACGCCGATCAGAACCGCCGTGCCGACGAGCTCGAACGCTTCCTCGAAGACGAGCTCGAGCTCGAACAGGAATGGCTTGTCGACGAACGTCGTCGCGACGGCGTCGAGCACGAGTGCGCCGCCGAGCAGCGCCAGGCCGGCGACGACGAGCGCGACCGAGCCTCCAGAGCGGCGAACATCGCCCACGACGACTGCGAGCGAGAGAAGCGCGACCAGTCCGAGCGGGACGTAGAACACCGGCCAGAATGCGCTGTCTCCACCCGGACTCGTCGCGATCCTGTCGACCAGCTCCTCGTGCAGCAGCGCGAGCTCGTCGAGCGAGAAGAAGAGGAAGATCCCGGCGAAGACCCGCCAGGCAATCTGCTGCATCCCGGCGGCCTGGCGGCTCAGCAGGATCGCGCAGAGCGCCACGCCGAAGAACTGGATCGAGCTCACCCAGGTCGGCAGGTTCTGCTCGAGGTCGAGATCGAACAACCGCTGCTCCGCACCGGTAAGGCTGTTGAGACCGTGAAGGAGGATCACCGCGGCGTCGACGGCGAGGATCAAGGCGACCGTTCGCACCGCGGGCGCGGCGCCCTCGAGCGCCAGGCGGCCTCGCCAGCCGGTCGACTCGTCGCGCGCGCGAGCCTCAGCCACGACGAGCCCCGGAGCCGCGATCGTCGAGCAGCCTCGCGTAGCGTGCGACGACGTGCGGCGTCACATTGACCAGCTTCCCAGACCTGCCTCCGCGCGCAACGAGCTCCGCGATCCGATAGAGGCCGGCCCCGTGCTCGAGCAACTCACCCGGCAGCGCCCAGAGCGGCGAGTCGATCGTGGTTGCGAGCCAGCCGGGGCGACCGGCGCGCAGCAATCGTCGCTCGGCCCGGACGATGTCCGCCGCGGCCCCGGCGGTGTAGAACGGCGACCAACCGTCCCAGTTGCCGGCCGTGAGGGAGAGGGCGAGAAAATCGTCGCGGCGGAACGGGACGTTCGGAGAGCCGAACGACGCCTTCGTCCACATGTACGTGAAGCCGGCCGCGCGCACGGCTTCCGCAACCGCCTGGTCGATCTCGCCCGGACGGAGGTGGTCGAACGGACGCCGCGGCTCCACGAAGGAAGCAAGCCTCGTGCTGCGAACGACGCTGCCGACTCGCGCACGCAGGTCGTTCCGCGGCCCGCCGCCACCCTCGAGCTCACCCGGCCCGCGGGGGGAAAAGCGTAGGCGCGGCCGACCGGCACGCCAGCCCACTCGCGACGTTCGGTGCGGCACGAGCGACGTGTCGAGGAGCGGCCACCAGCCGCGGGGGACGAGGCCCTCGGGCAGGATCCCGGCAGTCGTGACCCGGGCTGCGACGAGCGAGCGCTCCAGCGCTCCCGGCGGCATCAGGGCCTCCGCCGCCACGCCGGCGCCGGTGCTCCCGAGCAGGGGCTCGAGCAGGCCGAAGACGCCGCCGCGCTCCGGTGGGACGGAGAGCAGGGACAGCTCCGATCCGATCGCATGCTCGACCGTCGCACTCGTAAGCACGAGTCCCGCTCGGAGCTCGGTGGTGGCAACCAGATCGATCAGCCGAGAGATGCAGTCGAGCTCGCGGATCATCCCCGACCAGAGGAGCAGTGTGACGAGGACGCGGCGCTCGTCCGCCCAGCGCTCGAGCTGCTCGTCGTCCGGCTCGACATCCCAGAGAGCGGCCGGAGGAGACGGGAACGCCCGATCCCTGGTGCAGCCCGAGTCGAACGGCGGCGCGGGATCGACGATCTGAAAGCCTCGTCCCACCCGTGCGAGCGCGAAGAAGTCGTGATCGTCGTACTGCCGCCCGTAGACCGGCTCGCGGGCAGCGCGAAGAAGCGGCTCGGTTCGTGCGAGCACATCGGTCTGGGGCCGACCGTACAGCGGCACGAGCCTGAGGCGGCGCGCCTTGGGCAGTTGAGCGGCAACGAGGTCTGGATCGCCGATGAGCACGCCTTGCCCCCAATCGGCGTGGCGCGCCGCCAGCGTCGCCGTGAGCGTCGCGTACGTCTGCACCCCCACCTCGCCCTCCGAGGAGTCCAGCCCGCCCGGAAAATCGCGTGCCCGTGCCGGGTCGACGTAGAGACCGTGGAACTCGCGGGCGCCGAGCTGCTCGAGGCTGCGGCGCTCCTCCTCGTCGCTCGCGACGTCGATGCCGAGCACCGTCTCGCCGCCGAGGAGCGACGGGCCGAGGAAGGCCGGGTAGAGATACGGGGCGACCACGAGTCCGTGCGACCCCTGGGGCCGGCCGTCGACGACGCGGACGAGGCTCGGAAGCGGCTCACCCATCCGCTCGAACGCCGCCTCGTAGAGCTCAGCCGGGTCGCGCGAGCGGACGAGGCCCTCCGCGCCGGCGGCTTCGACCGCGGGCCACAGCAGCGAGCCCGAATCCCCGAGCGCGACTATTGAGTGGCTCGCAGCGAGCCAGAGCAGCCGATCGGCGTGTCGTCCGCCCGCGACCAGGCTCCCGGCTGCCCAGCCCGACGGAACGGCGGCCGGATCGCCGCCGCCGAAGTGCCGGCCCTTCCGGAGGTCGTCGTAGTAGCACTCGAAGCCCCAGCCCGCGCGTTCGGCCGCGGCCGCGAGCGTGGGCGCCACGGCCATTCGCTGCAGGTCCCGGGCGTGCGCGAGGTACAGCAGGAGCGGGGGCCTGATCAGGGCTTCGTCGTCCACCAGAGCTGCCACTTCGCCGTCCACGGCGGCCCGAAGCCCTGCAACCGCTCGAGCGTCAACCCTGCCCGCGCGATCGCCCGCCGAACATCGCTCTCCCGATCGTGTCTCACCGTGTCTCGCCATTCCGGCAGGACGCCGCCGCCGACCATCGTTCGCGCGAGGCGCCAGGGTCGCCAGCCGACGTAGCGCGGATAGGCGGGCACCCACCACGGCGAGGCGTTGCTCGAGTCGAAGACGACGTCGGCGCCGGGACGAGCGACGCGGGCGAGTTCTCGCACGCCGGCCTCGAGGCTGGGCAGATGCGTCAGGAGGTCGAGGGCCAGGACCGCATCGAACGCGCCGTCGTCGAACGGAAGCTGGGTGGCGTCGGCCTCGACGAGAGTGAGTCCCGACCAGCGTGCGCTGGCCTCGTCGAGCATCTCTCGAGAAATGTCGCAAAGCGTCACCTCGTGTCGCTCAGCGAGCGGGCCGGCGAGCCGGCCGTAGCCGCCCCCCACGTCGAGGATGCGCCGGGGCTCGAGGTCGGCGAAATAGTCGAGCACCGCGGCGCGCTTCGCAGCGTAGAGCGCCTGGAACGGGTTCGTCCGCTCGTCCGGCCGGAAGTGACGCCGGTAGTCCAGACGGTAGATGCTCGAATCGAAGCGGCGTTCGCGCATGAGAGTCCAAGCCTCGGCCGACACCTCGCCGCCCGAGCGCGGTCAGGCTCGGGATGATACGACCTAGAGCGACATGACCCCGATCTTCGCCGTCGTCTTCGTCTGCACGGGCAACCGCTTCAGGAGCCCGCTCGCCGCCGAGTTGCTTCGTCGGGCCGTCGCCGGGCTGCCCGTCGAGGTGAGGTCGGTTGGGACACTCGACCTCGGACCGGTCCCGCCGCTACCTGAGGCGATCGCGGAGGCCGCTCGACTCGGGCTCGACCTCTCGGAGCACCGAGCCACACCTCTGGCCGGAGAGGATCTGGAGGCCGTCGATCTCGTCGTCGGCTTCGAGCGATCGCACGTCGTGGCTGCGGTCGTGGAGGGCCGCGCCTCGCGGGAGCGTACGTTCACGCTGACCGAGCTCGTGCACCATCTCGGGCTGTTCCGGGCCCCGGCGATCGAGAGCGCGATCGAGCGGGCGCGCCGTGCCGTCGCGCTTGCGAACGGCGCCCGCCCGCCGAATCCGATGCTCTCGGCCGGCGGCGAGATCCCCGACCCACTCGGTCAATCACGGCGGGTGCAGCGACGCACCGCCGAACGGCTACCGCCCCTGACCGCTCGCCTAGCGTCGGCGCTGTTCGGCCGGGAAGGACCGCGAGATGCGTAAAGGACGAACCCTGGTGCTCGCCGTGCTCGCGCTGCTCGTCGCCTCGGCCGGCTTCGGCTCTCCCGCGCGCCCGGATGCGCGCACGCAACAGGTCAGCCTTCGTCCGGTCGGGATGAACGCAGAGCCCAGCATGAGACCGTGGCGCTACGTGGGCGCCAACCCGGACGGATGGTGGTGTCGGCCCGGCGGCTGTGCGGGTGTGAGGAGCGGGACAGCCTTCGTCGACCGCGAGATGCCGCTGATCGCGAAGCTGGGAACGCGAACGCTCCGCCTGGAGTTTCCCTGGCCATTGATCGAGCCGCGCCGTGGCCGCTACGACTGGCGTCGGGCCGACTACATCCTCGCCATGGCGCGCCGACACGGGTTGATCGTCCAGCCCATTCTCGTTTACACCCCGAGCTGGACCGGTCGCGCACTGAACGCGCCTCCTGCCGCTCGCGATTTCTCCCGGTTCGCCCGCGCCTTCGCGACCCGCTACCGGCGCTCGCTAAGTCACTACGAGCTCTGGAACGAGCCGAACTCCCACCGCTACTTCCAAGGCAACGCGCGCGACTACGTGCGCAGAGTGCTCATCCCCGGCTCTCGAGCGGTGCGGGTGGGCGACCCAGGAGCGAAAGTGCTCCTCGGAGGCCCGACCTCCGCGGACGTCGGTTGGCTCGAGGCGATCTACAGCGAAGGGGGTGGCTCGTCGTTCGACATTCTCCCGTTCCACGATTACTCCGGCGACGCGGCCGCCATCGTCCGCAACGCGCAGGTGGTTCAGAGAATCCTCAACGCTCACGGTCAGGGTCGGAAGCCGATCTGGCTCGGCGAGTTCGGAATCCAGGAAGCTGACCTCGACGGTCCCAACCAGGCGACGTTGCTCCGTGACGTCGTGACCTCTACGGCGCCGCTCGCGATGGTCCAGTGGTACTCGCTTCGAGACGACTTCTCGATGGAGTGTTGCCCGCCGCGGACGCTTGAGCACGAGTTCTACGGCCTGATGTCGCACGACTACGTCGAGAAGCGGAGCTACGAGACATTGCGGCAGCTGCTCGCGGCCCAACGCACCCGCTGACGCGTAGCTCGGCGGGCGCGGGTCAGGCGCCGGATTCGGAGCTCGGCCGGCCTTCGGGCTCCTCCACCCGCGCTCGCTCGATCAAGTCGCCGAAAACGTCGTCGACCACGACCTCGACCCCAGACGGCAAGTGCCCGTCGGGGCCGGCAACGTCTCGGAACGAGGCGAGGTAGAAGCCGAGCTCCTCGAGCCGATCGGGGAAGGCCGCCCCCTGCGCGGCGAGGAGCCGCTCGACGTCACCGACCGTCCAGGAGCCCCGCGGCGGCAAGACGAACGGCTCCGCGAACGCGGGGTGCCGATCTGGCACCGTTTCTGGCACCGTTTCTGGCACTTCCTCCTGCACCGTGTGAGACCCCGTCTCAGACCCCTCAGACCCCGTCTCAGTCCCCGTCTCTGGCACCGTCTCAGACACCGTCAGGTCCGGGTGACGCCGCGTGGCCGCGAGCTCGCGCTCGCGGAGGGCGAGCTCGGCGGCGCGGCGGGCGAGCGCGAGCTTACGTGCGGTCACGGCGGCGACGCGCTCCTGCACGCGTGCGTCGGGCGGGGGTGCCGCCCCCCAGGGCGGAGGCGCCACGGCTGCTTGCGGGGACGCCCCACGTTTGCGTCGCGCCACGACCAGGCCCGCCCCCACGAGAGCGCCCAGACCCGCCCCGAGGCCGAGGTTGAGCCCGGGCCGCGGCGAGACCCTCCCCTCCTCGGCCCGGGGCGCCTCCCAGATCGAGGCGGTCGTCGCAGGGCCGAAGCGCGCGTTGTAGAGGACCGTGAAGACCTCCACGAGCTCCTGAGCTTTGCGCCGCGCCTGGTCACCGTCCCCGGCGTCGACCGAGAACCGCATCAACGACGTCTCCGGCTCGGCGTCGACGCGAATGTCCGCCAGCAGCTCGTCGGGCGATTCGTCCAGCTTCAGGTTCGCGACCGCGGAGTCAGCGACGGCGCGGCTGCGGAAAAGCTCCTCCGCAGCGACCACGGCGCGTGCGACCCCAGGATCGCCGCCGGGCGGCTGTCCCTGCCGCGCCAGGATCACCGCACCCGAGGCGCGATAGGTCGAGGGAAGAACGAGCGTGACGAGCAGCGCCACCACGAGACCGGCCGCGACCGCAGCCGGCAAGAGCAGCCGCTCAGACGGGCCGAGCGCCCCTACGAGCGCTCCTTCAGCGCCGGGAAGAGGATCACGTCCCGGATCGTCTCGTTCCCGGTCAGGACCATCGCGAGCCGGTCGATCCCGAGCCCGAGACCCGCGGTCGGCGGCATCCCGTATGAGAGCGCCTCGACATAGTCGGGGTCGTCCTCGACGAACTCGGCGGCGCCCGCCTCCTTCTCCGCAGCCTGCTCGCGGAACCGCGCTGCCTGCTCGTCGGCATCGTTGATCTCGCTGTACGCGTTGCCGAGCTCGAAGCCGGCGACGAAGTACTCGAACCGCTCGACGATGGTCGGGTCGTCGTCTTTCACCCGCGCGAAGGGCGAGAGCTCGACCGGGTAGTCGTAGAGGATGGTCGGCTCGATCAGGCTCGGCTCGACGACGGACGAGAGCGCGTGGTCTGCAAGCTGCGCCCAGGTGTGGTCGTGAGCGGTGTCGACCCCACGCTCGCCGAGCGCGGCCCGCAGCTCGTGCGCGTCGCGGAGCCAGAGCCCGTGCTCGGTGAGGGCGTCCGCGAGCTTGAGCCGTCGCCAGGGAGCCTTCAGGTCGACCTCGTGGCCGCGGAACGTGACCTGGGTCGTCCCGAGCGCGGCCAGGGCGACCCGCTCGACGAGCCGCTCCATTCGCACCATCGCGTCCTCGTAGTTCGCGTAGGCCTCGTACCACTCGAGCATCGTGAACTCCGGCGAGTTCTTGTACGAGAAGCCCTCGTTGCGAAAGTCCTTCCCGATCTCATAGACGCGCTCGAGCCCGCCGACGATCAGCCGCTTGAGGTAGAGCTCGGTCGCGATCCGCAGGAACATGTCCTGGTCGAGCTCGTTGTAGCGGGTGACGAACGGCGTCGCGAAGCCGCCCCCGTAGCGTGGCTGCAGCACCGGCGTCTCGACCTCGAGAAAGCCGTCCTCGTCGAGCGCCCGCCGGATCTCGGCAACGGCACGCGTCCGGATCTCGAACGTGCGGCGCGTCTCCTCGTTCATCAGCAGGTCGAGGTAGCGCTTGCGGTACCGCTGCTCGACGTCCGTGAGCCCATGGAAGGTGTCCGGGAGCGGTACGCGGATCTTCGCGAGCAGCGTCAGCTCGTCGACCGCGACGGACGGCTCACCGCGCCGCGACTTCGCCGGCGAGCCGGTGACGCCGACGATGTCCCCGAGATCGAGGTCGAGCTCGCCCGTTCGGCTCGTGTCGCAGAGGAGCTGGATCCGACCGCTGCGGTCGACGAGGTCGAGAAAGACGAGCTTGCCGTGCCCGCGTCGGGCGAGGACGCGACCGGCGAGCCGGCGCTTCTCGACCAACTCCGAACCGGGCTCCACCGCCTCGCATTCGGCGAGGACGGTCGCGATCTCGACCCGATCGGGGAAGCGCTTCGGGAGCATGGCGGCGAGTCTAGTGCCCGCGCAACGCGAGCCAACCGCCCAGAACGTTACGCGGCCTTGATGTCCATGATCTTGTACTTGAGCGACCCGCGTGGCGCGGACACCTCGACGGTCTCGCCCTTCTTCTTGCCGATGATCGCCTTGCCGACCGGCGACTCGTTCGAGAGCTTGGACTCCGCCGGGTTCGCCTCGGCTGAGCCGACGATGATGTACTCGACGGTCTGGTTCGCATCGACGTCCTTGAGGCGGACCTTGGCGCCGATCGAGACGACGCTGAGGTCGACGTCGTCGGTCTCGATCAAGCGCGCGTTGAGGAGCCGCTCCTCGAGCTGGGCGATCTTGTGCTCGAGCATCGCCTGCTCGTTCTTGGCGTCGTCGTACTCGGCGTTCTCCGAGATGTCGCCGAACTCGCGCGCGACGCGGATCCGGTCGGCGACCTCGCGACGCTTGTCGCTCGACAGGTGCTCGATCTCTGTCTTGAGCTTCTCGTAGCCCTCGGGCGTGAGGATGACTTCCTTCAAAGCTGTGGCCTCCTCGGCCTACCTTCCAGAATGGGAAAAGCGGCGTCCCTGCTCCGAACCAGGCCGCCGATGCGGGGCGGAATAGTACCCGCGGCCCCGGACAGGGTCAATACCTCCC
>Ga0136617_10006136_pt1 | contig 10748 bp, 9 predicted proteins | sample AntDrymUQ3222106_2_FD_129672 | JGI IMG/M metagenome (GOLD analysis project Ga0136617, IMG submission 129672) | Polar desert sand microbial communities from Dry Valleys, Antarctica - metaG UQ322 (21.06) | ecosystem: Environmental > Terrestrial > Soil > Desert | place: Antarctica: Dry Valley...
TCCTCGTACCGCGCCAGGATGGTCGTGAGCTGTCCGAGGGGTCGCGAGACAGATCCCTGGCACAGGAGCGCGACGGTGACCGCGCAGCGATCGGCGTAGGGGAGCAGCAGTTCGTAGAGCAACTGTGCGCGAGGAGCGTCGCCGAGGAACACGACCACCTCGGACAGCGTCGACAGGTTCGCCAGCCAATACGTGTCGCGCGGGAGGTCGGAGAAGCCGGCGTGCGCCAGCGCCTCGAGTGCCTGGCGCGCGTGCGCCGTGCGCTGGAGCTGTGCATCGATGTAGGCCAGTGCGCAGCGCCAATTGGCGAGCTGGGGGTATTGCTCGGCGAGGTTGGCTGCCGTCTGCACGAGCTCCTCGAGTCGTCCCTGCTCGCGGCGCACGAAGAGCATCTGCACCCCGAAGATGTGGGCGGCGGCATCGTCTTGGCCTTCCAAGCGGTGGGCGAGGGCCTCGTGTGCGAGCTTCTCGCAGTCCTCGAGGCGCCCCTGGAGGTGGGCGTGGTTGGCGCTGAACACCGCGAGAATCCATGTGAAATAGCGTTCTCGTCGGGTGTGGGCCAGCCGCTTGAGCGCTTCGAGCTCGCGCTCGACGGCCTCGATGTCTCCCAGCTCGAGCAGGTGGTCCAGCAGCCATCGATGTGCCCGCGCCCGCAGTCGGCAGTCGCCGACCTCGTCGGCGACGCGCCCGAGTTCGGCGGCCAGCGCGAGGGATTCCTGCAGGGCGTCCGGGCCGTGGGTTGCGCGGTGGGTGCTGGCGAGCACGTCGGCGAGGGTCGCCTTGTCGCCGACCCGCCGGGCCATCTCCACGGCTTGGCGCGCGAGCACCTGCTTGCGTTCGACGTCCGCATAGCCCGCCAAGCGGCCCATGAGCTGCGCGCGCAGCGCGCTGTCGTCGTCGCCGAGCGCCGCGAGCGCGCGTTGCAGCGCGTCGGCGACGGGACGGGTCACCGCTGCGGCCAGCTCGACGCGGTACGGTCCGCAGAAGCCGAGCGCCGCGTGTGCCAGTGCGGTGGCGTCGCCGAGCTTGTCGGCGAGCTCGGCGGCTTGCCGGTAGGCCTGCCTGGCGTTGTCGAGCTCGCCCGCGCCCCAGCGCGCCTCGCCGAGCGCGAGCAGCAGCTGACAGCGCGACTCGTCCTGTGGCTGTCCGGTCAGCGCGAGCGCTTCGAGGCCTCGTTCGGAGTGGGCGGCGGCCTCCTCGTAGCCGAGCCGAGCGATCGCGCGGCGGCCCGCCGCCAGCGCGTATGCGGCTGCCTTGACGCCTTGGCCGTCGGCTGCGGCCTGCGCGAAGTGATGCGCGAGCGCCTCGACGTGTGCGTCCCCGTCACCGAGTGCTTCCAGCGCCTCGCCGAGCTGGCGATGAAGACGTATCCGCCGTGCCGAGCCGAGCTGCCCGTAGATCGTCTGGCGCACGAGCGCATGCGCAAAGACGTACTCACCGCGACCGACCTCCGTCAACAGCCCCGCGGCGACGGCCTCGTCCAGTGCGTCAAGTACCCCGGACCGTTCGCCGAGCACATGCTCGAGGAGCACGAACGAGAACGTCGCTCCCGCGACCGCCGCGACGCTCAACGCGCGCCCGGCGGGAGCCAACAGCCGCCCGACCCTCTGCACGATCACCTGCCGCAGTCGCTCGGGGGCCTCGAGCTCCGCCGCTGTGACACCACATGAACGCTCGACCCCGATGGAGGTCGCGCCCGACTCGACCAGGTGCGCCAACAGCTCGCAGATGAAGAACGGGTTGCCGGCGGTCTGGGTCCCGAGCGCCTCCACGAGCTGTGAAGTGCCCCCGTTGAGCGCGTGCCCGATCGCCGTCTCCAGCAGCGCTGCGATCGCGGGCCGCTGCAGCCCGCCGATGCTCAGGCGCTGCACACTTGCGTCGCGGTGCAGATCGGCCAGGAGCTGGACAAGCTGGTGGCCGGCGTCCAGCTCCGTTTCGCGGTAGGTGCCCAGCAGCAGCACACGGAGCGTGCGCTCGGAGCGGATGAGGTGGCGCAGCAGCAGCAGCGTCGGGTTGGCCGCCCAGTGCAGGTCATCGAGCACGAGCAGCGCGCGCCGTTGAGGGGTCATCGCCTCGACCAGGGCGGCGACCGCTTCGAACAGCGCGAAGCGCTCGGACTCCGGGTCGGCGCGAAGGGGCTCGCCCAGCCCGGCGAGCTCGGGCAGCAGCCGTCCCAGCTCGGGAGCAAGCTCGCCGAGCTCGGCGCGCTGGCGATCCAGACCGGCTGCGCGGGCGTACGGTCGCAGCGCCTCGACGAACGGCTGGTAGGGCACCGCGAGTCCCTCGTCGCAGCGCCCGTAGAGCACGAGCGCCCCCTGCTCGTGTACCGCGCCGGCAAGCTCGGCTGCCAGGCGGGTCTTGCCGATTCCTGCCTCGCCGCCCAGGACGACCGCCGCGCGCTCCCCACCGCACACCTGTCTCCAGCGCTCGTGCAGGCGTTCGAGCTCCGCGTCGCGGCCCACGAACGGGGAGCCCGCCGCGGCGTGCAGGGAACGCGGAAGCGCCAGCATGACGCTGGATCGGTCGCCGACGCTGGTCGGCAGCACGGCAGCCTCCTCGGCCGCCGGCTCATCGGACCCGGGGTCGTTGCGCTGGAGCGCGGGTGACTGCGCGAGGATCTCGGCCTGAAGGCATCGCAGCGCCGGGCCTGGCTCGAGACCCAGCTCCCCCGAAAGGTATGCGCGCGTGCGCGCGTAGACGTCGAGCGCGTCGCCTTGACGCCCGCCGCGATACAGCGCGAGCATCAGCTGCGCGGCCACGCGCTCGCGGCCGGGATGGGCGGCGACAAGCGCCTCCAGCTCACCGATCGGCCCGCCGTGCCCGCCGAGGCGCAGCTCGGCGTCCACCCGCGCCTCATGCGCGGACAGGCGCAGCTCCTCCAGGCGCCGGATCTCCGGCTGTGCGAACTCCGCATACGCGACCGCGGCCAGCGCGGGACCGCGCCACAGCTCCAGCGCCTCGCCCAACACCTCCCGCGCGCGCGCCGCTTCACCGTCCTGTAGCGCGCGACGCCCCTCCTCCGCACGCGTCTGAAACACCTCGGCATCAAGCTCGCCCGGCCGCACCACCAGCAGATAGCCACCCGCGACCGTCCGCAGCGCCGACTCACCCCGCACGCCCTCGACATCGAGCGACCGGCGCAGCCGCGCGATCGCCACCTGCAAGCGCTTGACCGACCCCGCCGCACCCAGACTGCCCCACAACGCATCGATCAACCGGTCGCTGGAAAGCGCGCGATTGGCGTTGACCAGCAGCAATGCCAGCAACGCCACCTGCCGCGGACCGCCCACCGAAACCCTGCGCTCGCCATCGCAGAGCTCGACCGGACCGAGTATCGCGTACTTGACCATTGTTTCCGTGTCGAGCCCTCAGGGCTCACAGCGTGAGCGATTACGAGGGCGCGATCGGCCGATGCACCCCCTGCCTGCACCATTCTCGCGCGCACGAGCCATACGCGGGTCAGTAGGGCAGAGCGGCTCCGGCGACGGTGTGCCGCCCGGCGATCGTCGTATCAGCCGGGGTTGGAGGAGGGTGGAGGCGGAGGCGGAGGGGGTGGGCACTCGATATAGATGCGTACCGTGATCGCCATCTTCGTCGTCGCGGTCCCGTCGGACACGGCCAGCGTCAGAGCATGTGAGCTGCTGCCGCAGGAACGCTGTGTCCCCACTGCCGCCCGCGGTTCCCGCGGGCGCGGCAAGCGCAGTCGCAGCAGCGGCGAGAGCTCAGTCGACACCTCTTGGTCCCCGCCGCCGCTGACGCTTTCGGTCCAGTGGTAGGTGAGCGGATCGCCGTCGGGGTCGCTTGCCTCAGCGGTGAACTGGACATCCCTGTAACGGCCCTGCGTATCCTCGCCGGTGGCTTCCAGCTCCGCGTTGTCCGGTGGGTTCGTGATCCGCACCCGCGGTGGAGCGTTCGGCTTCACCGTGATTGAGGCTCCCGCTGTCCGAAAGGTGCTCGGAGTTGGTCAAGGTCACCTTGATGGTGTGTGCCCGTCGTCGTGCCAGTACGGGTGATCTTGGGCCCGCGTCCGATGACCTTGTCGTCCTCGCGCCACACTATCGCGTCGTCCGGGAGTCGCCCGCCCCGGGGATCGTTGACCCTCGCGGAGTAGCGGATCGGCTCGCCGTGGGAGTAGGTGCTGCCGTCGGGCGGTGAATCGATGCGGACCTGGGGCCGTCGGAGCGCTGGCGCCGGGTTGGCCGACGAGTCAAAGCGCGCAGAGATGTCGCGGCTGCGATCGAGGATGACAGTGCAGGTGTCGCGCGTCGTGGTCGTGCACGCTCGGTCGGTCCAGCCGGGGAACGACGATCCCTTGCTTGCCGTCGCGGTCAGCACGATTCGCCGGCCTTCCGGGAACGCTGACGAGCATTGCCGGGTGCACGCATCGATGCCGTCGGGTGTGCTGCTGACCGTGCCCGGGCCGGAGACCAGGACCGTGAGCAGGTACGGGTTGGCGGGTGTCGTCGGGCGGGCGGGGGCGCCCGGCCCGCCCGCGCTGGAGCCAGTGAGGCCGCGACCGGGGCGGTCGGGCGCCTGGGCCGTTCGCGCGAAGCGCGCAACCACGTTGCGGCTGCGGTCGAGGGCGATGGGGCAGGTGTTGCGGGCCGCCGTCGTGCACGCTGGATCGGTCCAGCCGGCGAAGCTCGAGCAGGGCTGGGCGGTGGCGCTGAGGAGGACACGGGTGCCGCGCCGGTAGCTCGTGGAGCACAGCTCGCCGCAGTCGATGCCCGACTGCCGGCTGGTCACCCGTCCGAGGCCATCGCCTCGCGCGTCGACGGTGAGCCTGACCGCCGTCGGGTCCGCCACGAAGCGTGCGTGGACCACCGTCTGGCGGCTGTCGGCCGTGATGATGCATCGCTTGGTGCCGTCGCAGTCGCGTGACCAGCCGGCGAAGCGGTGCCCTAGCGCGGCGGCGGCCGTCAGCTCCAGCCTGCGCGACCGCGTGAACGTCGCCTGGCAATCCTGGTCGGCGCGGCATGCGATGCCGGCCGGATGGCTGACGACCGTTCCCTCGCCCTTGACGCTCACGGTGACCTCGCGCGGGTCGTGCACGCGATTGAAGACCGCGACGACGTGCGTGTCGCCCATGAGCAGCAGCCGGCACGTGCTGCGGCCTGAGCACGCGGTGTCCCAGCGGGCAAACTCCCAGCCGGGCTGCGGCCGCGCGCGCAGGACCAGCTCACGGTCTGCCGTGACCTGATCGCTGCACTCCGGGTCCGCGCAGCGGATCGACCTGTCGTCGCTGAAGACGCGCCCGTCGCCCTGGACGCTGACGACGAGCTCGGCGACGCCCGGCTGGCCACCGCCGGCGATGATCCCGCGCCGGCGACGCCGGCGCCGATCAACAGCACGCAGACGATCGCCACGACGGTCAGCGACAGGTGGCTCAGGCGGTACAGCAGGGGTGGTGGGCCCGAGACGACGCGCAGGTTCTGGCGCGTGGCGGCGGCACCGGCGCTGTCGTCGATGCGCTCGCGCAGCGCAAGTGCCTCCTGCAGCGATGTGCGCGCGTCGTCGAGCTGCCCCAGGCCGTAGGACCGGGTGCCGAGCTGGTGTCGCGCCCAGCCCTCGGCCTCGAGGTCCTCGCGGTGTCGGGCGGCGTCCAGCACGAGCTCGAGCACGCGTCCCCAGTCGGCCCAGCGCTGACCCAGGGCGTACGCGTCCTCGATCGCGCGGCCCAGGCGAATGACCTCTGCCCAGCGCTTGGCTGCGTGCGCGCGCTCCAGGAGCGCCAGCAGCGCGGCGGCTTCGCGCAGCAGCGCCTCGCTGTCGCCGGCGTGCGCCTCGGTCCAGCCGGTGAAGTGCTCGAGCGCGAGATCGGTCTCCTCGGCCAGGTCGTCCTGCGGCAGCGTCTGCGCCAGAACGCCGACGAGAGCGTGACGCGGCGAGTGCGAGGTCGCGTCATGACGGGCCTCGAGCTCGGCGGCCGCTGCCACGGCCTCGGCGCCGGCGACCGCGCGCAGGTGCTCGTCGCCCAGCGAAGCGCCGCCGTGGACGGCCAGGGCACGCGCGGCACGCAGCTGCTGCGGGGTCACGCGAGGCGGTCCGCGGCGGTCGGCGACGCCAGGAGCCACGGTTCGGACTCCAGCTCGTCCAGTGGCCGCCCGTGGCCCTCGTCGCGTGCGCGGCTGAAGGCCTGGCGCAGCCCGAGCGGATGGCCGTCCAGCGTCGCCGCGATCATTTCGGGCGCCCCGAGCGGGCGGCCGAGCTCCTGCTCGGCGATCGCCACGGCGTACTCGGGAGCGAGGCCGGCCAGGAGGACGGGCGTGCCCTCGAACAGCACGCGAGCCGGGGAGGTCACGAGGAAGCGACAGCGGGGGGCGCCGAGCACCAGGCGTTGCGCAGCGTCGGGCAACAGCTCGACATCCTCGAGCGCCACGACCGCGCGGCGGCTGCTCAGCAGCCGCTCGATGCGCAGATCGCGCCGCTGGACGCGGCACTCGTACAACTCGTCGAAGACGGCGTGCAGGAGGTCGTCAGCGCTCCGGCCACCGCCGTCGAGGTAGACGGTGCCGTCGGGCATCGCGGACTCGCTGTGATTGAGCGCTTCGACGAGTACGTGCGTCTTGCCGATCCCCGCCGCGCCATAGACGTTGACGATTCGCGGCGAACCGTCGTCGACCGGCAGCAGTGTGGCGACGTTCTTCTCACGGTCGACGTGGTTGCCGAAGCGCGGCGGGCAGGCGTCGCGGCGATCGCGTCGCCGACGGCGACGCGGCCGGTCCCAGCGAAAGACGAACGTCAGCACTGCCCCGACGCCGGAGAAGCTCATCTCGACGGTGTTGTTGTCGCCGGTGACGATCATCGAGCCCCGCACGGGCGCTGCGATCGCGACGCTGCCCTCCCCCTGGGCGACGGCAACCGGCTGGACGTCGGGAGCGGTGCTCACCGGCGATCGATGCTGCTGTTGTCGCCGGTGACGATCGCGCTGTTCGACACGTCGCCGCCGATCGCGACACTGCGCGCGCCGGACGCCACGACACCCGCCTGGCGGGCCTCGCCGAGCAGCTGCTCGACCTCCTGCGCCAGCGCCGCGTCGCTCTCCATGATCTTGCGCAACTGGCGCACGAGCGCGACGTGGGCCTCTCCGTCCTGCGCGTCCGCTGCGACATCGTCGGCAGCCTCCTGCGCCGCCGGGCGGGCAGCGACCGCGCCGGCCAGCCGATCCAAAGGCGCTGGGCGTGCTCCCAGGCCTCGCGGCCGAGCGCCTGACCTGCCTCCGTCGTCACACGCTCCCCGGTGCGCGTCAAGAACGGCAGGGCCGGACCCAGCAGCGCGGCCACCGCCGCGACATCGACCATCTCAAACCCTCCGCCCTGCGAACATCAGATCCCCCATTCCGGTCACGTCATTACAGCAACGCCCACTGGAGAGAAAGGTGATCTACGACACACTTACCAGCGACGGTTCGGCGTCACACCACGCTTGTGGTCGATCCCCGCCGCGCGCAGCTGCTCCCGGGTGGTCCATCCGTGCTGGCGACCCGCGAGCCGCGCGGCGATGTCGCCTAGCCCCCTATATCCGGGGACTATTCGACATCGCCGCGCGAATTCGCCCCTCGTGCGTGGCAGCAAGGCTCGAATGGGGCGGGCGCGGCGGCCTGCCGATCAGTCGGCCGCGGGCCGGCAGCTGACGATCGTCAGCTGGTGCTCGCAGGCATACACGTCCGCGAAGCAGCGGTTGCCGAACTTGGCGACGCTGCCGTCGCTCATCGTGCACGTGACCGGTTGGTAGATCTGCGGGCATACCGACGGACAGTCCACGTCGGTGATCTCACGCGCTGGGGCCGACGCTGCGCTTGCCGCGCCCGCGAGGCCGATCGCACCAGCGGCGAGCAGCGCCGCGAGGGTCACGCCAATCCTGTTGGTCATCCGTACCTCCTGTAGTCACAAGATTGCTTTTGACGAGTGTAGTCCGTCGGACCCATACCAGACAACTTGGTGCGGTCCGTCAGCTCACGGTTACTGCGTTCAGGCTGCCGCGCGCCAGCCCGTCCAGCGCTCGACGTCGATCGCGACCACCGGCCCGGACGGCGGCGCGTCGCGGTACTGCGCGTAGCGATCGCGCAGCAGCGCGATCGCCGAGCCTGATTCGTCGCATCCCGGTTGCAGCACACGCGCGATGCCGTCCGCGCGCACCCACCACAGCCGGGTCCAATCGTCGTCGTCGTACTCGTCGGCGAGCAGCGAGACGGAGGGGTTGGCGGCGATGTTGTCCAGGCGACGCAGCGCGGTCGTGCGCTTGGGCTTGTGATCGACCGCGTGGTAGACCCGTTCTGAGTCGAGCGCGAACACGATCGGCACGAGGTGCGGCCTGCCGTGCTCGTCGACGGTCGCCAGCCGCGCCACGCGCGCCGAGGCGAATTGCTCCCGTGCCTGGGAGGCGGTCATCGGCTACCGCGCGGTCACTCCCCGTTGATCTCGGCGAACGCGTCCTCGAAGCGCTCCAGCGCGCGCTCGACGCGCCCGCGGTTGGCCGACGGCAGCCAGTGCACGGAGCGCACGACCCCCGCCTGCCGGCAGCGCTCGAGCTCGTGCGCGTCGGCGGGGACGCCCATCATCAGCACGCGGACGTCGCGCCCGGCCTCGGCCGCTCGGGAGCGCAGCTCCGGGATGCGCTCGAGCACGCCCTCGGACGCCCAGTTCGGAAACCACGCGTCGCCGAACGACAGCACGCGATCCAGGACGGTCGGGCCGCCGCCGCCGACAAGGACCGGCGGGTGCGGCCATTGTGCGGGCTTCGGCCATGACCAGATGCGTTCGAACGAGACGTGCTCGCCGTGGTAGCTGGCCTCGTCGGAGGTCCAGATCGCCTTCATCGCCTCGACGCGTTCGCGCATGATCGCCATCCGCACGCGCGGGTCGGTGCCGTGGTTGGCCATCTCCTCGCGGTTCCAGCCCGCGCCGACGCCGAAGTCCATCCGCCCGCCTGAGAGATGGTCGACGCTTGCGACCGCCTTTGCGGTGTGGATCGGATCGCGCTCGGTGACGAGGCAGATCCCGCTGCCGATCCGCAGCTTCGAGGTCGCCGCCGCGGCCGTGGCCAGGGCCACGAAGAGATCGTAGGTATGGGCGTACTTGCGTGGCATCTCGCCACCGCCCTCGAACGGGCTTTCGCGACTGGCGGGGATGTGCGAGTGCTCTGGGAAGTACAGCGCCGCGTGTCCGTGCTCCTCGACCAGCCGGGCGATCGCAGCCGGCCCGATCGCGTCGTGCGTGGCGAAGAATCCGATGCCTGTGTCCATGCCCCGAGAGTAGTCCGTCGGTCGCGGTCGACCAGCCGTGCCGGGGCGGCCCTCGCCGCGACCTGCGTGCCTGTGGCCTTTGGCCGGCGGCCGGTCAGGCCGCTGCGGGCCAGGCGACCGGCTCGAGGTGCGGCGACGATTGCGAAGAGTCGAAGCTCGCGACCGCGCTGAGGATCGCCCGCAGCGTCGCTGGATCGCTTGGCATGCCGCAGTGCGTCGCCTCGACCTCGACGTTGGTGGCGTCGGGGTCGACGCATGCGCGCCAGTCGACGACGCCGTCACGACGCGAGAACACGGAGATCGCGCCGATGCCAGGGGGCAGCGAGGCCGCGACGTCGTGGTCGTAGCCGCTGCAGCAGTCGTCCGTGCCCCGGCAACCGAATCGCAGGAACCCGGGCACACCGAGGCTCCCGAGCGCGGCCAGCGTCATGACGTTGGCCCACAGCAGCGGGTGCACCGCAAGCTGGTCGCGGTGTGGCGAGCCGAGCGTGACGACGCCGCTGACGAGGTCCGGGCGCCGCTGGGCGGTTGCGCGGGCGAGCAGTCCACCGCGGCTGTGCCCGACGAGCGCGACACGGCCGTGGTCAGGGACGATCGCCTCAAGGCGCGTCACCAGCCGCTGCACGATCGCGCCCGAGCAACCGACGTTGCTTCGGATGCCCGACGGCCAGACCGCCCACCCCTGATCGCTCAGGGTGCTTGCCAGCGGCGCGAGCGAGGCATCGCCCGCGAACACACCAGGTACGAGCAGCACGGGCGGGCCGCAGGTCGGCCCGGGCGGCGCCGGACGGAGCTCCTCGCGCAGCATGTTCAGCAGCAGGCTGCCGGCACGGGCCTCGCGCCACAGCGGCGGGATAACCCGGCGCGGCAGCAGCGACCGCTCCGCTCCGTGCGCGGGCGGGGTGCGCGGCGGAACTCTGGCGAGCGTGAGGTGTGGGGTGGGCTCCATCAGAGATAAGAGGGGCCAGGCCCCGCTCGCGATACATGGATCCCATGCCGGTAGTGACGAGAAGCGCTGCGGCGAGGCGTTACGTGCCGACCCCTCGCCGCCCGGCGACGTGTCAAGGGACTCGATCGTCGAGATCGAGCGGCAGCGGGCCGTAGGGCTACCACGGAGTGCGTATTCTCCTGGACTTTTCCCGGCGCAAGACAAGCCTCGATTGGACAGTTACTACACGATGGATTAGTCGGTCAAGCTGACCGCGGTCGCTGTATAATAGTGGTCGAAGTTCTGGCCTACAGGGTCGTTACCGAATTCACCGTCTACAAGTCAGACGGGACCACGTGTTATCACCGCGGGCGTCTATTGAGCCCTGGTTAGGCGGCGTAGGTGACATGCGGCGCCTTGAAGTAGTTGCTGACGATCGGGCGTTGGCGTTGGCGGCGGTGCAGGAAGCGGTGGACCATCCCGGGTTCGACGGAGACCGGGTTATCAGGTTTCCTTCTCTTGAGAAATCAAGAGAGAGGGAGTTAGAACGTACTGGGTCTCGTATAGGGCTTCGAA
>Ga0136617_10006137_pt1 | contig 10747 bp, 10 predicted proteins | sample AntDrymUQ3222106_2_FD_129672 | JGI IMG/M metagenome (GOLD analysis project Ga0136617, IMG submission 129672) | Polar desert sand microbial communities from Dry Valleys, Antarctica - metaG UQ322 (21.06) | ecosystem: Environmental > Terrestrial > Soil > Desert | place: Antarctica: Dry Valley...
GCAGCTCCTCGCTGCCCGCGACCGGCGGCATCTCGCTGCTGACGCTCGGCGCCGGTGCGCTCGTGATCTCCGCCGGGCTCATCGCTCGCAGGATCATCAGGTAGCAGGGCGCTAACCGCGGTACAAGCGCAGTTCGGGGTGGGGCTCTCGGGTCCCGCCCCTTTTTCGTGGCCGGCGAAGGTGGAAGGAAGCTGAAGTTCCCGCTCCGGCTCCACCTATGGGACACTGCAATCGCATCAACTTCCTCGGCCCGGTCAACGGGCCTTTTTCGCGTCTAGCGGCGGCTCGACTGACCCACCTCGTGGTCGGTGACGCATATCCGGAGTTAGCGCGCCTTCCTTCGCCCCGTTCGGCCTGCGGAGTTCGAAATCCAAAGCTCGTATATTACGGTCGGGGACCCGAGGAGAATGTGTGCTGTCTGATGCCCCAAGGGTGCGAGCAGAGAAGAGTCAGTGGCCGGGCTGCGCGAGCTTCGAACGGGGCGAAGTAAGAACGTCGAAGCCGATATTTGGGATGTTTGGTTTTCCGGCGCGGCGGTAATGGTTACGGGCACGGAGGTGCTTTCGGAGAGGAGAAGCGGTGGAACATAGCCTGGACCCGTTCGCGGAGCTAAAGCAGGCGCGTGAGGAGTACAACGTCTACGACTCGCACTACGAGAAGCTCGGGCGGGTGGACGACGTGTTCGTGGACGACGGCGACCGGGCGTTGTACGTCGGGGTCAAGATGGGCCTCTTCGGCGCCAACTCGACCTTGATACCGACCGAGATCATCCGGGTCAACGATAGGCGGCGCCTGATCGAGATCTCCGAACCCGCCGAAACCATCAAGCACGCTCCCCACTTCGGCTCGAACGACGACCTTTCGCCGGAACTGGAGAACCACGTCCGCACGTACTTCGGACTCGAACCCCTCCGAGCTTCCCCGGAGCACGTTTCGGGCGGACCCTACGCCTCGGATGTCGCCACCGAGCGTCTCGGTCCCGATATACGCGTGGACACCGAACCGGGCGAGCGAGCCGACGAACAAGACCTCTACCTTCCACCCCCGGAAGAAAGCGCACCAAGGGAACCCGTACCGCGAGAGCCCATTCCGAGGGAACCCGTACCGAGAGAGCCCGTGTCACCGGAGCCTGCACCGAGGGAACCCGTTTCGAGGGAACCCGTGCCGAGGGAGAGCATTCCGCGGGAGCCCGTTCCGAGGGAACGGGGGCCGGAGCCCGCGGACGGTGGCACGGGGTCTCGGGAGCCGTTGGCCGAACCGCCGCGAGAATCGGCAAGTCGCTGGGAGAGGGCGGAGACCGTCAGCGGCACGACGTTCCACCGCCGCAGAGCGTAAAAAGCCGGGGCATACGGCCGCGGCTTTCGACGATCGGCATATCTTCCTCTCCCGCCTCCTATAGCTTCTGCCAGACCGTGAGCTGGCGCATGGCGTCCGCGCCGAACGAGCTGCGGCAATCGTCGCCCTGGGTCACGTGCTCGCCCCGGTTCGGCAGCGGGTGGTAGATCTGACCGTTGAAGTGGTAGACGACGGTCTAGAGTGCCTGCGTCGCGTCGAGGAGGCGCCCGTCCACCCTGGCCCGAAAATCGGCCCTCCCGCCGGCGTCTGCGACGAACGACGAGGGGTCGGGGGCCTGGTCCCGGTCCCGCGACACCAACGGGAGGGTCCGTTCCGCGCCCGGGCACAGCGGGTGCCGCGAGTCGGGCCCGAACGTCGCGTAGAAGAGCGAATAGACTCCCCCCGGGACCAGCCCGCTCAACCGGACCCGGACGTCCGTGCGCGGCGTGGCGCGCTTCCCCCCGATGCGAACCTTTGCCGTGACCGACGCGTCCTGCCACCGGCCCCAGGTGACGCCGAGTTGCGTCCCGGCCACGTTGAAGAGCTGCGCGTCGGGCGAGGTCTGGAAGGTCGGGTTCCTGAACTGGCCGCCGGCCACCACGAAGACGTCCCCGGCGAACGGCTCGACGGCGTCCTCGCGGTCTGCCTTTGTGGAGCCGCCCTCCGCGCGATCCGCGGCCCCGACGGCGACCACCAGCGATACCGCGAGGATCGCCAACGCCGCCCGAGCGAGCAGGCGACGCTCCGGTAGCTTGTTTGTTCCTTCGGTCATAAGGTGCCCCTTCCCGTGCGTCGGTCGACCGGTCCCGGGGCTGCGTGGCTCGATCGCTGCTCGCGGCGTCGAAGGGGCCGTAAGAACGGGCCTTGCTGCTACCCTGCCGGGGCCTTCGGGCGCTACGCCGCGACCCGCCGCACGAAGTGGTAGGCTACGATGTACCCCCGGTGAGAGATGGGGACCATGTCCGTCTCCGCCGAGAAGCCCGAGCCGTCTCCCTTCAGCCCGCGGAACCGGAAGGTGACCGGGAAGGCGAGCGCGGCGACGCGGTTGTGGTAGTTCCAGGAGAAGACCTTGCGGTCCTCTTCGGCGACGAAGTTGTCCAGGAACGGCCGCGCGGCGCACCACTTCCCGACGGCGTAGCCGAAGAGCCCGGCCAGCCGCTCGTTGCATACCTTGTGCGCCTCATCCAACCAGAGGTACACGCCGTCCGGGCTCCCCTCCATCATCGACCGGAACCACTCGGCCAGCTCGCGTATCACGACTTCGTGCTCGTTCTCCATCACCCTCTCCCGCCGGTCGGGGTGCGACCGGGTGGCCGCGCCCCGTCTCTCGTTAAGGGCGCGCTTCGAAGACGAGGTTGAACGGCGTCTCGGCGGCCCGCCGGAAGCGGGTGAAGCCGCCGGCGGTTATGACCTCGCGCATCCTCGCCTCCCCGGCCTGGGCGCCCAGGGCCATGCCGACCTCCTGGTCCTTGGACGCCGGCACGCAGATCGTCGTCGAGGCGGAGTAGAAGATCCTGCCGACCGGGTTGAGATTGTCCTCCAACCGGTCGTTGGCGAACGGTTCGACGATCATCCAAACGCCGTCCGGCTTTAGGGTTCGGAGTACGTGGGCCGCCGCGCCCACCGGGTCCCCCATGTCGTGGAGGCAGTCGAAGGAGGTCACGAGGTCGTAGTCCTCCCCCGGGTACTCCGCGGCGGGGGCCGCTTCGAAGCCGCAGCGGTCGCTTACTCCGGCTTCTTCCGCGGCCTCGCGGGCTTTCTCGATGGAGGGGCCGTGGTAGTCGAAGCCGAAGAAGGTCGAGCCGGAATACTCTTGGGCCATGAGGATCGTCGAGGCTCCGTGACCGCATCCGATGTCGGCCACTTTCGCGCCGGTCCGCAGCTTGTTTTCGGCGTCTTCGAGGGCCGGGATCCAGGCGCCCGTCAGGTTGCCTATGTAGTTGGGCCGGAAGAACCGCTCGGTGCCCTCGAAGAGGTCGTGGTGGTGCTCATGCCAGCCCATGCCCCTCCCCACCCGGATCGCCTCGGCCACGGCGTCGGCGTCCTTTATGGTCGAGGCCGCCAGCTGCAACCCTCCCGGCACGAAGAGCGGGTTGTACTCGTTCGTGAGGGCGAACGCCTGCTCGGGTGGAAGCCGGAAGCGGTCGGTCGCGGGGTCGTACTCGACGTAGCCGCTGGCCGCCTGGGCCGAGAGCCACTCCCGCAGGTATCGTTCGTCGGCGCCTGTGCGCTCGGCGAGATCTTCGGCGGTGATCGATTCGCCGTCGGCCATCGCCTTGTAGAGGCCCAGCTTGTCGCCGATGAGGACCGTCGACGCGTGGATCACGGCCCCCAAATCCCCGGCGAACTTCCCGACGAACTCGTTCAGCTTGGCCTCGTCTATGGCCGGTTGTTGTGCTGCCATGGCTTTTCCTCCTTAGCTCGTTTTTCCTACTCGTCCCGGGCCTCGACGTCGGCCTGACGGGTGAACTTTCCGTCTTCGATACTGGCGATGACGTGCCCGAAGACGCGTTTGCCGTCCGGGAAGGCGCGGTCGACGATGAACGCGATCCGCTCCGCGCCGATCACCTCGTCGGCCACGGTGTTGCCGAAGTCCGCGCTACAAACCCACGCGAGGAAATCGGCGATCCGCTGTTTGCCGACCATCTGGTTCGGGGCGCGCGGCTGCGAGACGTGCCGGTACTCGATCCACCCGGCGTAGAACGGCGCCCAGCGCTCGAGGTCCTTGCTTTCGAAGGCGTCTTTGAACGCCGCGAAGTCGAACTCGCCCCCACGCCCGGTCTTTGTGTGCTCGTCTCCTTCCCCGGATCGCTCGACTTTTCTTGCCAACCTACTCATTGCTCGCCCCGGTTCGGCAACGGATGATACGTCTGACCGTCGAAGTGGTAGATGACGGTATAGAGGTCCTGCGTCGCCTCCAAGAGGCGGCCTTGGGCCCTGCCGCGAAAGACGGCTTCCCCGTCGGCGTCGGCCACGAACGAGGAGGGGTCCGGACTCTGGCGCCGGTCGCGCGATGCCAGCGGCAGGGCCCGTTCCACGTTCCGGCACAGCGGTGCTCCGAGTCGGGCCAATGGTGCCGTAGAAGATCGAACACACCCCGTTCGGCACCATCCCGTTCGGCACCAGCCCGCTCAGCTCCATCCGGACGTCCGTGTACGACGTGGCGGATTTCTTCGAGGCGCGGGCTTTGGCGGTGGCCGAGGCTCCCGTCCACTGGTCCCGGGTGAGGTCGAGAGCCACCCCGGCCACGTTGAAGAGCTGCGCGTCGGGGGAGGTCTCGGCGGTCGGATGTCTGAGGGCGCTCCCGACGATCACGTAGACGTCCTGGGCGAAGTGCTGGACGGCGTCTTCGCGATCGGGCCTCGGAGCCGGCCAATATCGCCAACGCCGTCCGCACCATAAGGTGGCCTCCAGCGACCCTCCGGGTGTTCATGGTGGGTTCCTCCTTCGTCTCGTTCACTAACGGGAGTCCATCCTCGGGTTCTTGGGGTACGGGCTGGCCGCGCTAGCTACATCGCTAACCTGAGCTATCTTTCCGCCGGCTCCGAATATGGCCCGAATGGGCTATTGCACTCGGGCGAACGAAAGCCATCATCCCGATGGAGTCGAACCTCTCCTCGGGAGCGTCCCGCCGCTCATTTGCCGTCCGCTCTTCCATCCCGTCTCTTTCCGGTCAAAGTCCTGATTCGAGGTGGGATGCGCGGTGCCGGCGAAAAGTTCGGAGGGCGTTCGCGCTATGCCCTGCCCGTCGTTTTCCCGGCGATCACACACGTAGTCGCGGGAAGGGTCGTAGTCCCGGCCGTCGACCTCGGCCGTCCGGGGACCGTAGAGGTGCATGCTGATCGCCGTGCTGACGCCGGGATTGCCCACCCGGTGGATGCCCCCTTCGTAAGGCAGGATGGTCGAAGCCCCATCCTCCCTGTTCCACGACAGTTGCCAGATCTTCTTCAAGCGGGCGTGGCCGGTTCGGGAGCCGTCGTCGAGGCGCTCGTAGCGCTCTTCCAGCACGGACCCCACGGCGCAGTGGAAGACCCCCCAGGAGGAGTGGTCGTGGATCCTGGTCTTCGAGCCCGGCGGCCAGACGAAGATTTGCAGTGAGCAGAAGCCGTCCTGGGCATCGTAGCGATAAGCAACGTACCAGTCTTCGACCCACCGTGCCTGTTCCAGAAGGGGGAGGATCCGCGAATCCAGGAACGCAGGTTCTCGCACAAGACGAGCCAGGGCGGAGGCAGCTTCCCGCAGGGTCGGCTCCGACGGAAGGTCGAAGACCTTCTCCAGTTCGCTTGTATCCGGCGCGAGTGACGGCATCGTATGCTCCTTTTTCTTGGGGGTGGAGCGCGATGCTCTGCCCCCGATTGCTAGTTCTTTCTGGCGATGTCGCCCTCGATCCGTGACACTGAGCCGTAAAGCACGCCAGGCCGATGTGGACGTCTTCGGGGAAGTCCTCTATCGCCACGCCGCCGCCGTTGCCGAACGCGCCCATTATCGCGTCGTAGCGTTGGATCACACCCAACAGCCCCTGATGGACACCCCCGAAGAACGCGGCTCCTGAACGAGCGTCGGCTTGTGCTCGGCGGGCAGCGAGAAACGGCCCTCGTCGTGGTCGACGTAGCCGGCGGCGAACATGCCCGCCAGCCACTCCCTCGCGTAGCGCTCCCTGATGCCAGCGCGCGGCAAGCTCATCGCTCGTCGCGGGTCCGTTCTTCGCCAGGCCCTTGAAGAGGCCCAGCCTGTCCCCGATCGCGGCGAGGACCGTCGTGGCCGTCGCCGCCGTGTCCGTGAGCACCTTGCCCACGAACGCTTCCGACTTCGCCTGGTCGATGATCGGTTCGGTCTTCAAACCATGTCCTCCTTTTCGCTACTCGTCCCAGGCCTCGACGTTGATCTGGCGGACGATCTTGCCGTCGCGCACGTCGACCGTGATGGAAGCCAGCACCCTGGTGCCGTCCTCGTACTCGCACGCCTCGTTGAACGCGATGCGGTTCTCGCCCACGACCTCGTTCTCTATGCGGTGGGTCATCGCCCGGCCGCAGACGTCGCGCAGGTATTCGGCGATCTCTTCGTTGCCGCTAAGCACCTTCGGAGAGCTGGGTGGCGTGTAGCGGTTGACGCTGCGCAGCTCGGCGTCGTCGGCGTAGAGGCTTACGAGCGCCTCGGCGTCGAGGTTCTCGATGGCGTGGCGCATCGCCTCGAAATCGAGGGCGGCCTTCTGTTCGTTCATGCGCTGCTCCTTCCTTCGTCTTGTTCCGGTTGGCCGATCCAGTCCGTCCTATTCGCCTCCTTTTCGCGTCGCTGTTGGTTCTGACGGGAGGTTAGCGGGCGGTTGTTCGATTTTTGTTCGGAGCTTCGCCCGGCGGGTTGCCGGATCTCCTCGGGCTCGGTGGCGTTCCCGCGGTTCTCGACCTTGTTGACTTTGGCCGTCCCGCTTCTTGGTGCTAACAACCCACCCTCCTATCCTTCTTGTCCGCCGAGCAGGTGTCCACGCCCGAACCGCCGTCGGCGAGGTCGTTGCGCCTCACCCCGTCGAGGGCGTCCAGCGTGTCGCTGCCGGACTCGCCGTAGAGGCCGTCGCTCCCGAGGCCGCCCGACAGGTCGTCGATGCCGGTGCCGCCACGCACGATGTCGTTGCCGCCCCCTCCGTCGGCTTCGTCCCTGCCGCCGAGGGTGCAGATCACGTCGTCGCCCGGAGTGCCGAGCAGGGTGTCGTCACCCTCGGTGCCGATGATGGTGCAACCTGAAGGAGGCGGAGGGGTGCTGCTCTCCACGACCGCGGCCTCGGAGAACTCGGAGGTGTCGCCGGTGTTGGCGTTGGTGGCGGTGGCGGTGACGAACCGCCCTCCGGCGACCGGCGTGGCGGTGGCGAAGCTGAAGACGGCGTTGCCGTTGGGGCTGTTGGTGAGCACGTTGGTCTGCCCGGCGTAGGTCTCTCCCTCCCCGAAGCCGGAGGGGTCGGCGGTGAGGCTGGAGAAGAACTGGAGGTTGGACGAATCGCCGGGGGTGGAGTTGAGGGTGCCCTGGATGGTGGTCTGGCCTCCGAAGGTGGTGGCGGAGGTTATGACGGGGAAGTTCTGGAGGTTGTTGGGGCCGGCGTCGGGGTCGCCGGCATCGTTGGCGGACACGCGGCTCGCGTTTGCGATCCCGCCGGCGAGGTCGATGCCCAGCCTGCCGTTGCCGGAGATGGAGTTGCGGAGGATGCGGTTGCCCGTCGCGCCATTTTCGGATACTTCGATGCCGTTGTCGCCGTTTCCGGAGATGGTGTTGCGGGCGGCCGGGGCCGTGCCACCCACCACGTTGTTCGGCGCCAGGAAGATCAACACGCCGTCGGAGGCGTTGCCGAGGTTTTCGTTGCCGGAGGCGCCGGTGCCGATGTGGTTGCCCTCGACGCGGTTGCCGCTCGCGCCGACGCTATCAACCAAGACGCCGGTGGTCCAGCGGTTTATGATCAGGCCCTTCACCACGCTGTCCGGGCCGGTGAGACTGATCCCATTCGCCGTTCCGGCGCTCGCTCCGCTTAACTCGATCTTGAGCGCCGCGTCCGAGCCGGCGGCGAGCGTGTTGGCTGACGCGCCGGGCTGGCTGTAACCGTTTATGGTCACGGCTTCCGTGATGGCCGGCAAAGCGGTGGCCGGGGTGATAGTTTGCACGCCGGCTCCAGGAATGTCGAACCCTATGGTGTCCGCGCCGGGGTTGGCGTTGGCCTCGATGATCGCCTCGCGTAAGGTGCATTCGGCCGCGTCACAGACGCCGTCGGCGCCAGGATCGTTCGTGGAGTTGACGGTGAAGGTGGTGGGGTCAGCGTGGGCGAGGCCCGCGGCCGCGGCGGCGAGCGCCGCCGCCAGCACGAAGGCGAGCGCCAGGGTCTTCCCCTCGTCCAGGTAGTTGGCCGTATACGGATCATGCTCCTCGTTCCTTTCTCGCGCGTGGGCGATTGGCCTTCTGATGGACGGGGTGAGTTCTCCCACGACCTCCGCGCCGGGCCTTCCCACTCCATCTTCCGATCGGGAGGCTAGCAACCCGTTGTTCGATTCTTGTTCGGGGGGCCGGGATTGCGCCCGGCAAGGTCCGAGGATATATTGTTACTATTCGCACGCGTCGCGACTCTCTGGACGAAGGTGATAGAGTTGGCCGGCCTGAAGATCGAGCTATTCGGCGAGTTCCGGGTGCGGCGCGGCGGGGAGGCCATCGGGCGCCGGGAATGGGACGGGCAGAAGAGCCGCTCGCTCCTGAAGCTGCTACTCACCCAGCCGGGCCGCGCTTTCTCGGGGGACGAAATAGTCGAGGCGCTGTGGCCGGGCGTCTCCCCCGAAGCCGCGGAGCGGAGGCTCAGGATAACGGTCAGCCAGTTGCGCAAGACCCTGGAGCCGGGCCTCGAGCGCGGCCCCGGCTCACGCTACGTCCTCCGCCAACGCCCCGGGTACCTGTTCGACCGGCACTCGGACTGCGAGGTGGATGCTTGGGAGTTCGAGGAGCGTAAGGAAAGGGCCGAAGTGGCTCGGGAAGCCGGAGAGCTCGACGAGGCCACCGGCGAGTATCGGGCGGCCCTCGAGTTGTGGCGGGGCGAGTTTTTGGCGGAGGATCCCTACGAGGAGTGGGCGATCCCGGCCCGAGAAGAGTGGCAAGAGCGGCGCCTCTCCGTCCTTTCGGGGCTCGCGGAGTGTCTGGCGCTCAAGGGCCGCTACGCGGAGGCCGTGGAGGTCTGCAACCGGGCGTTGGCCCTCGAGGCGTACAGGGAGGACCTCCACCGCCGGCTGATGCTCTACCATTACTGCGCCGGGGAACAGGCGCTCGCCCTGCGGGCGTACCGCGACTACGCCAGGACGCTCGAGGAGGAACTCGGGACCGCCCCCTCGCCGGAGCTCGCCCAGCTAAAGGACCAGATAGAAGCCCGCAATGTCCCCGGCGTGGACGGGATGCGACGCTACCCGAGGCCGCGACGCCCGCTGAGGTTCCCCTACTCCTTGAGCCGCACGCACTTCGTGGGGCGCGAGGGGGAGTACGCGCTGCTCGCCGGGCGTTTGAAGGAGGCCGGGGAGGGCTTTGGGGGCGCGGTGGCGGTGGAGGGCGAGGCGGGGGTGGGAAAGACACGCCTCGTGGAGGAGTTTTTGGGGTTTGCGCGATCCCGGGGGGCGCGCGTGTTCTCGGGGCGCTGCTACGAGAGGGAGTTGGGGCCCCCGCTGGAGCCGGTAACGGACGCCCTCGGGCCGCCGGCCCCGGAGGAGAGGGCGCCGGACCTCGAAGAAGATTTCGGTCACGGTCGCGAGGCGGAGACGGGCGCCCGTCTGTACGGTTCCCTGTTTCGGGAGCTCACCCGCCTGTCGCGCGACGCCGAGGAAGCCCTGGTCCTATTTGTGGACGATGTGCAGTGGGCGGATCCGGCAACGCTCGAGTTTCTGGCTTACGCGGCAAGGCGCGTCCTAAACCGGCGCGTGCTGTTGATCTTCACCTACCGTCGGGAGGACGTGGCGAGTTTTTCGGAATGGCTCGACCACCTCGCCGAGCAGCGGGCGATATCCACCTTGAGCCTGGACCGTCTCCGCGAAGAGGACACGGCGGAGCTCGTGGGGCGCATGGCTTCGCGCGGCTTCGAGGGGTTGCCCACCCTGGGCGACTTCCTCTACCGTGAGTCCGAGGGCAACCCGTTCTACGCCGTCGAGTATCTGCGCTGGCTCATAGAGTCCGGCGTAGTGCGGGTGGACTCCCGGCGACGCATCTGTGCTCTGGAGGGAGAGCTGCGAAACGACGCGCTGCCCTCCGGCGTGCGGGCCTTGATCCGTGCCCGCATAAGCGGCCTGAATACCGATGCCCAAGACCTGCTGGCTTTGGCCGCCGTCATAGGCCGGACCTTCGACCTTGCCTTGCTCCGCGGGGTCGCGGCCCACGGCGAAGCGGGGACCCTCGGGACGATGGACCTGCTCCTGGCTTCGGGGCTGGTGGCCCGGGACCCGGAGGGGACGTACCGCTTCTCCCACGACAAGCTGCGCCGGGCGCTATATGAGGGCATCGGAAATTTGGAGCGCCAGGATTTGCACCTCCGGGTAGCGGGAGCCCTGGAGGATACGGACGGCGAACCGGCCGAGCTGGCCCACCATTACCTGCGGGCCAAAGCGTGGGGACCGGCGCTGGAGAACCTGGTGCGGGCGGCGCGCAAGGCGCGGGAGAGCTACGCCTGGGAGACGGCCCTGGGCAGTTACGCGCGGGCTTTGGAGATCGTGGACCGGCTGCCGGACTCCGGGGAGACGAGGTTCGAGTTGCTCGGGGCGCGCGAAAGGCTTTTGGAACACGCGGGCAGTCGGGAAGAACGCGTAGCGACCGTGAGGGAGATGTTCGACCTGGCGCGCTCTTTGGGGGATCGGGCTCGGATCGCGGAGGTCCACGTCCGGCGCATCGGCGTACACCCGGACGTCGAGGGCGC
>Ga0136617_10006138_pt1 | contig 10747 bp, 3 predicted proteins | sample AntDrymUQ3222106_2_FD_129672 | JGI IMG/M metagenome (GOLD analysis project Ga0136617, IMG submission 129672) | Polar desert sand microbial communities from Dry Valleys, Antarctica - metaG UQ322 (21.06) | ecosystem: Environmental > Terrestrial > Soil > Desert | place: Antarctica: Dry Valley...
CTACCGGGACCTGGCAGCCGGCGCCCCGCTGCGCGCTTCGCTCGAAGGCGCGCTGCAGGACGCGATCGAAGAGTTGCCGATTCCCAAAGTGATGTCGTATCAGGACGCCGATGGCAATCCGACACAGTTCGTCCGTCCGGCGCACAAGCTGGTTGCTTTGCTGGGAAGCGAAGTCGAGCCAGTAACAGCGCTGGGCCTGATCGCTTACCGGACGACGCTCGGGCATCGCTTTTTGAGCACAGGCGACATTCCGATCAGGGATGCCGGTTGCTATGCCGAAACGCTGCGGACAGAAGGCCGCGTCATCTCCAGCTTCGACGAGCGCCGCGCCATGATCAAAGCCGCATTGACCACGGCGGCGAACGGCGAGCGCATTATTCAGTCGGACGCCTTACTCGACGAAGTCACGGCGCTGGTCGAGTGGCCGGCGATTTATCGCGGTGAATTCGACGCCACGTTTTTGCGCGTGCCGCAGGAGTGCCTGATCCTGTCGATGCAGCAGCATCAGAAATATTTTCCGCTGGCCGATGCGGACGGCACATTGCAGAACCGCTTTCTGATCGTCAGCAATTTGCCGACGGATGAACCCGGCGAAATCGTGCGCGGCAACGAGCGCGTGCTGCGCGCGCGCTTGTCGGACGCGAAGTTTTTTTTCGATCAGGACCGCAAAACGCGGCTCGACGCGCGCGTATCCAGACTGGCGAACGTTGTTTATAACCGCAAGCTGGGCAGCCAGCTCGATCGCGTCGAACGGCTGGAGAAGCTGGCGGTCCTGATCGCAGGCAGGATAAACGCGGATCCGCTGCTGGCTGGACGCTCGGCCCAGCTGAGCAAGGCTGATCTTTTAACCGACATGGTCGGCGAGTTCCCCGAACTGCAGGGCGTCATGGGGCGCTACTATGCGCTGGCCGACGGCGAACCGGCGCAAGTCGCCGACGCAATCGAATGTCACTACCGGCCGAAATTCTCCGGGGACGCGCTGCCGCCAGACCGCGTTTCGATCAGCGTCGCACTCGCCGACAAGCTGGAAGCGCTGGCCGGGTTGTTCGGCATCGGCCAACAGCCCGGCGGCGACAAGGATCCGTTCGCATTGCGCCGTCACGCGCTCGGTATCGTTCGCATTCTGGTCGAGGGCAAGCTCGAAGTTGCGCTCGACGAGATCGTCGCCGCCGCGTTCTCGGTGTTTCCGAATGGCATGTTGACCGATGCGCGCGTTGATCTCGAAAGCTTTATTTTCGAGCGCCTGCGCGGCTATCTGCGCGAGACCGGCTACAGCGCGAACGAAATCGAAGCCGTGCTGTGCATGCGGCCGATGCAGCTCGGCCGTGTTCCGCGGCAGCTTGCGGCGGTTCGCGCTTTCAGCGCGCTGCCGGAAGCGGAAAGTCTGGCCGCCGCCAACAAGCGCGTCGTCAACATCCTGAAGCAGGCGGACGCCAGGGGCGTTTCGTTCCTGAACGCGGAGGCGGGCATGCTGCAGGATGCAGCCGAGCTTGCCTTGTTCCACGCACTGCAGTCGGCTGCTCGCCAGGCCGCCCCGTTATTCAGGAGCGGCGACTTTACCGGGTATCTGAAAACGTTCGCCGTTCTCAAATCCCCGGTAGATGCATTCTTCGATTCGGTCATGGTGATGGTGGATGACCCGGCGCTGCGGCAAAATCGCCTCGGCCTGCTCGCCGACTTGCGGCGGGAAATGAACCAGGTCGCGGACATCTCCAAACTCGCGGCATGACAGACAAGCTCTGAATTCTCCGCACACTGTTTCCGCTCACGGATCTCCCATCCATGAAACTTGCCATCCTCGATCGCGACGGCGTCATCAATTACGACAGCGCGCGTTTCATCAAGAACCCCGAAGAGTGGAAGCCGATTCCCGGCAGCCTTGAAGCGATCGCGCGTTTGAACCAGGCGGGTTGGCGCGTCGTGGTCGCGACCAATCAGTCGGGAATCGGCCGCGGCTTGTTCGACATGGCGGCGCTGAACGCAATGAACAGCAAGATGCATCGCATGCTGGGCCAGGTTGGAGGGCGTATCGACGCCTTGTTCTATTGTCCGCACGCGGCGGAAGAGTGTTGCGCGTGCCGCAAGCCCGATCTGGGCTTGTACCAGGATATTTCGCGCCGCTTCAACGTCAGCCTCGTCGGCGTCCCTTGCATCGGCGATTCGCTGCGCGACCTGCAGGCGGCGGCGGCCGTGGAAGCGTTGCCGATTCTGGTCTTGACCGGCAAAGGGCAAAAGACCTTGCACGAAGAACCCAAACCCGCCAATACCCAGGTCTACGCGGATCTCGCGGAAGCCGTATCCGCGATCACCGCCCGTTGATGCATGCGCGGGGCGCCTGCCTTGCTCTGGTCGTCGTCCGATCGACAGTGTTTGCGCTGGTGCAGATCATCCTGACCCCGATTTTCGCGATCGCGGCGCTTTTGAGCTTTCCGTTCGACGCGCTCGCCCGCTATCGGATCATTACCTTGTGGTCGCGGCTGATCATCGCGGCGGCAAAATCCATTTGCGGCGTGCGCTACCGGGTCGAAGGCCTGCACCACCTTCCTGCTACGCCGGCGATTATTGTGTCCAAGCACCAATCGGCGTGGGAGACGCTCGCATTCCAGGTGATTTTTCCGCCGCAGGTCTGGGTGTTGAAAAAATATCTGTTGCGGATTCCGTTTTTTGGCTGGGGCCTGGCGATGATGAATCCGATCGCGATCGATCGCGGTTCGGGGTTGCGCGCGCTGCGGCAGATGCGCGAGCAGGGCAGTCAACGGTTGCGCGACGGTTTCTGGATTGTCATTTTTCCAGAAGGGACGCGGGTCGCGCCCGGGGACAAGGCCAGGTATCAGATTGGCGGCGCCTGGCTCGCTGTCGAAACCGGAACGCCGATTGTGCCGGTTGCGCTCAATTCCGGAGAGCTGTGGGGCCGGCGCGCGTTCCTCAAATATCCGGGCGAGATCACCGTGAAGATCGGCGCGCCGATCGTGCCGGCCGGTTTGAAGGCCGAGGCGCTGAATCGCGGAATCGAAGAATGGATAGACTCCGCAATGCGCACGATTTCGGGAACCGCCCGCGATGGCTAGCCGCTGCGAGTCGAAGAAGCGCGCAGCGTCAACGCGGCGAAAGCGAAATCTCTCAACTTTGAAGCGCAGCAGCGGGCGCTTTCTACCTCTCCGGAAGCGCGCTGCCCCTATGCTAAACTGCGCGTTTTTTCATCACCTGCCATGCGCACACTCGCCTTTTCCCTGCTTGTAATCCTGTTCGCGGCAGCTTGCGGTCACAAGGCGCCGCTGTATTTGCCTGATCCCTCCGCGTCAGGCACGTCGGCAGAGCAGCAGAGTAAACAGCAAAACGACAAGAACTGAACGCGGTGGAATATTTTCCTCGCCTCGGCGGCCGGCTTCATGCCGAATCGGTCGCGTTGTCGGAGATCGCGGAACAGTTCGGTACGCCATGCTATGTCTACTCGCGCGCCGCGTTGACGGACGCGTATCGCAGTTACGATGTGGCTTTCGACCGCCGGCATCTGATCTGCTACGCCGTAAAAGCAAATCCGAACCTCGCCATCCTGAATCTGCTCGCCCGCCTCGGCAGCGGATTCGACGTGGTGTCGGGAGGTGAGCTACAGCGCGTCATTGCGGCGGGCGGCGATCCTGGCAAGACCGTATTTTCCGGGGTAGGCAAAAGCGCCGACGAAATGCGCTTTGCGCTCGAAGCCGGCATTCTTTGTTTCAATGTCGAATCGAAAGGCGAGCTTCTTCGTCTCGATCGCATTGCCGGCGAAGCCGGCAGGACGGCCCGTGTCAGTATCCGCGTCAATCCGGACGTCGACGCCCGGACCCACCCGTATATCGCGACCGGCCTGAAGCAGAACAAATTTGGCGTCGCCTATGCTGACGCCTTGCCCCTGTATCGAATGGCGGCAGCCTCGCCCAACCTGCATGTGACCGGGATCGACTGTCATATCGGTTCGCAGCTGACCGAGATCGCACCGTTTGTCGCGGCATTCGAAAAAATCCTGGCGCTGCTGGACCGCCTGACTTCCGAGAAGATTCGAATCTCCCATCTCGATCTCGGTGGCGGCCTGGGCATCCGTTATCGCGACGAGCTGCCCCCGTCGATCGACGAGTACGCACGAGACGTGATTGCTACCCTCGGCGCGCGCGATCAAAGCATAGTGCTTGAACCCGGGCGCTCGCTGGTCGGCAACGCCGGCCTGCTGCTGACGCGCGTCGAGTACCTGAAGCATGGCGAGGATAAAAACTTTGCAGTCGTCGACGCCGCAATGAACGATCTGCTGCGGCCCGCGCTCTACGACGCCTGGCACGATATCGTACCCGTCGAGGAAACCGCCGCCAGCCGCCGCCGCTACGATGTTGTCGGGCCGGTTTGCGAGAGCGCCGACTTTTTTGCCCGCGAGCGCGAGCTCGAGCTGAACGAAGGAGAGCTGCTCGCCGTGTTATCGGCGGGCGCTTACGGGATGAGCATGAGCTCGAACTACAACACTCGCCCACGTGCAGCCGAGGTCATGATCGATGGCAGGAAGGTTCATCTGATTCGTGAACGCGAAACGTTCGATCAACTCATTGCCGGAGAAAAGCGGCTGCCATCGTGATTTTTGGGCCGAAATTTCGCGAACGAAGCATCGCCAATGTCGCCATTATTTCTTCGCCTCGAAAGAAAAATATCTTGCCGTGATTTAATGACAAAAAAATATTCCAAATCTGTTGTAATTTTTTTTCACAGGAATAGAATTGCCGCACCTTTGCGAAGATGATCTCGCATATCTGCGAGAACTGGCGCAGTTGCATGTGCCCGAAGCTACGTAAAGGTTACGGCTAGTGCTATTAGGCAGGCTGTATAGGTGACCACACTTTCAACTAGTGGATGAGGAGACAACGATGGCAACACCTGCAAAAAAACCTGCGGCGAAATCGAAAACTTCAGCCAAGCCCGCAGCGAAAAAAGCGCCGGCCAAAAAGCCGGCAGCCAAGAAGTCCAAGTAACCCAAGCAATCTGCCGCGGAGCATCGCTTCAGGCAGACGTCAAAAAGCCCGGAGGGCGGTTGCCAAGGCGCCGACTCTCCGGGCTTTCCAGAAGTCCACAGCAGTTTCATGTCCAACACAAGATTTGAGGCAAATCCGCGGCTAGCACGTGCGGTGTAGGTCAGGCCCCCCAGTTTGCGTTGCAGCAGATACGTGTTGTGAATCGGGTGTAGCGATCTGCTGATCTGCTGCTAAAGACCGGACGGTCGAACTGGTCCAACCGCGCCTATGGGCTGGCTGGACCGGGGATTCAGCCGGCGCGAGCCAAGCTTTCGATTTCCTCGGCTCGCGGGTCTTTGGTGAAGCGTTCGATGTGATGCAACAGGTCGGCTTCCTGGAACGGCTTGCCGAGAAAGACGTCGACGCCGAGTTGCATGGCGTGATTGCGGTGCTTGTCCGCCGTGCGCGAGGTGATCATGATGATCGGCACGCGCGCGGTGACCGAGTCGGCGCGAACATTCTTGGTCAGGTCGAAACCATCCATCCTCGGCATTTCGATATCGACCAGCATGACGTCGGGCGTCATGTCCTGTAGTTGCTTGAGCGCATCGACACCGTCTTTCGCCGTCACTACCTGATAGCCTTCGCGGGCAAGCAGCCGCCCGGTAATCTTGCGCACGGTCAGCGAATCATCGACGACCATAATGAGGGGCGCTACGGCCTTCGCTATTTCCGCATTGGCGGCCGATGCGGGAGGTCTGCCGGCGATGGCCAAGTGCATCATGTCGCGCTGCGCAAGCTGAACCGGGTTGATGATCAAAACCACCAAGCCAGTGCCGAGCACCGTCGCTCCTGCAATGCCAGTCACGCGCGCGAGTTGCGGCCCGATGTTCTTGACGACGATTTCCTGATTGCCGATCAAACCGTCGACATGGATCGCCACGCGCTGGATGCCGCTTTTCAGCAGAAGAATCGGGCTGTAGCGCATCGTCTCGGGCGAGTGATCCATATCGCCCAGCAGTCTGGGCAGATAGTAGAACGGATAACTGTTGCCGTGCCATTCGATCTTGTTGTCCTTGTAAGCCAGGGCCAGCGCGGGCGCCTTCAATTCCTGTACCTGCTCGATCATCGACGAAGGGATCGCGTAATGCCGCGTGCCGATTCGTATCAAAACCGTCTGGGTAACGGCCAGGGTCAGAGGCAGGTAGATGGAAAACGTGGTGCCCCGCCCGGACTGCGATGCAACTTCGACACGGCCGCCCAGTGTGGCGACTTCGTTGCGGGCGACTTCCATGCCTATGCCGCGCCCCGACGTCTGAGTTATTTCCTCGGCAGTCGAGAAGCCCGGCATGAAGATGAATTCCATCAACTGGGCTTCTGTGGCTTCGGTATCCCGCTGCAGCAAGCCCGCGGCTTCGGCTTTGTTCCGTATCCGCGCCAGATCAAGACCACGGCCGTCATCGCTCAAGACGATCAAAATTTCGTTTGCCTGCTGGCGAACGTCGAGCGTGATCTCGCCGATTTCGGTTTTTCCGGCTTCCGCTCGTGCGTCAGCGCCTTCGAGACCATGGGCGATCGCATTGCGCATCATGTGTTCGAGCGGCGCGCCGATTTTTTCGAGCACGCTGCGGTCGAGTTCGACACTGCCGCCGCAAATTTCGAGGTTGGCTTTCTTGCCCAGCTCTTTTGCCGTCAGCCGCATGATGCGATACAGGCGTTCCGACATGCTCGAGAACGGAACCGTGCGTATTCTCATCAGCTCCTGCTGCAATTCGCGATTCATGCGCGCCTGCTGCAATAGCGCGGCATCGGCTTCATCGAGACTTTTCAGCAATGTCTGCTGCACGGTGGTGACGTCGTGCAGGCTTTCGGCCATAAGCCGGGTCAATTCCTGGAAGCGCGTGAAGCGGTCGAACTCGAGAGGGTCGAACGCGTCGTCTTCCTGATTTATCGTCGTCAGACGGGATTGCAACTGGGATTCGGCCTGGATTTCGACTTCGCGCAACTGGCCGCGAAGACGCAATACGCTATCGGTCAATTCGTTCAGGCCGTTTTTGAAAGAACGAACTTCGCCATCGATGCGTGAACGCGCGATACTGACTTCGCCGGCGTCGTTGACGAGGCGATCCACGATATCGGCGCGAATGCGCAGCAGCGCCTTGGCCGAAACCAGATCAACTTCGCCGGATAGGGGAACGATCGGGATGACCTGGGCTTTGGCGGCCGTACCCGCGGTCGCGGACGGCGCATGCGCTGCGCGAGCACCCGGCGTCACTTCTTCGACGACGAGGAAATCGCCGCGCTGCAGGCGCTCGATCGCATCGTTGACGCGATCGAACTCGGACTCGAGGTCGTCGAATAACGAAGGCGTGGTGGCGCTCGTTTCAAGCGCGTGGTCTACCTGCGACTCCATATTGTGCGTGAGCTCGCCAAGCCGCATCGCTCCGGCCATGCGCGCGCCGCCCTTCAGGGTATGCAGGGCGCGCCGCAGGGCTAGAGGGGCTTGCGTATTCGTCGGTTCCCTCTTCCAGACACGCAGATCGTCGCCGATTTGCGGGACCAGTTCGGCCGCTTCCTCAAGAAAGATCGGCAGCAATTGCACGTCGATATCGTCGCGCACTACACGCCGCTCGACTATAGCCGGCGCGCGTTCGGCAGGCCCCTGTGTCGGTAGCGGCGCTTTATCCATCAAGACCTCGTGCGCGCTTTGCGCAGCCTTCGGCTCGTGCGCCGGCTTCTCCATCACTGGCGTTTCTTTCGTTTCGCGGACTGCGGCTTGCGCGGCGTCTTCAGGCAGCGCCTGTTCGGCCACCGGCCAGTCTGGCTCGGATCCGTAAGCCGCCATACCGCTTTCCGCTGCGGTCGCATATGCGCCCATCGATGTATCCGCCGGCGCGATGTCGTGCGGGTACGGTTCCGTGGCTAATAAGGTTTCGGAAACTTCTTGCGCTGCTTCTGCTGACGGTGTGACAAGGTCCAGCGTGGGTAGATCAAGGGTCGCTTGCTCAATCATTTGATCGCTTGCAGGGATGTCGATCGCCATCGGATCGATTCCGGACAAGTCGGCCGAAACGAATTCGGGCGAAGCCACTTCTGCCGACGGCGTCTCGAACGAAACCGGACCGTCCGTCGCGCTGTCAGCCGACAAGAACTGAGGCAAGACGAGATCCGACAGTGCGAGGTCAAGCGAATTTCGCCCGGCATCCGCTGTTTGCGCTTCCGTTTCCAGGGCGATCTCGTCTCTCGGTGTCTGCGCCGCCAACGCTCTTTCGACCGGCCGATGCTGTTCGCGAGCTGTGGCAAGCTGGTTGCGCAATCCCTCGATTTCCGAACCGGCACCCTGGGGGGCGCGTCTTTCCCTCAGGTCCTGCATCATCGCCTGCAAAGCGACTACCCCATTATCGATGACGGAGATCTGGGCTGGATTCTGCACAACCGGCTGCTCGATCAATTCCTGCAAATACAATTCCAGCGCGAACGCGAGTTCCACGACGGCGCCGACACCCGCGGTGCGGGAGCTGCCGGCCAGGGTATGCGTCGCGCGCATGAAGTCGTGTCCAATCGGCTGTTGTGGAAGCTCGTGAAGCTGCGCGGCTTCACGTTCCAGTGTAGCGAGATGCTGTTCTGCTTCCTTCATGAAAATTTCATACAACTCGGCCGACATCACGACTTCGCCGATCTGAATTTCAACCGCGAGTGGTTCCGACTCGTGCTCTGATACCGATGCTTCGACTTGCTGGTCCGCAGTCTCAGGCGTGGCTAGCGGATGCGCCGCGATCGAACCTGTTTCTCCAGCCATAGCGGATGGAGCTCGAGCATCTTCAGCTTCAGCGGCGGGCCCCGCGTGCAGCTTTTTTGCAGTGTAATCTTCCAGATCCGGCGCCGCGGAAACGGGGGTCGTGGCAGCCGTAACCGCAACAGCGGGAGCAATAGCCGCAACAGCAGCGAACGTCATGGCGGGCGAGTCGATCGGAGTCGCGATTGCCACTGCCGCGGGCTCGGCGCCGTCGCGCAGTTGTGCGGCAAGGTCGTGTATCGGCTGTGCTTCGATTTCGACACTGCCTTCGTTCTTCAGCTTGGTCACCCAGACTGCGAACGAGTCGTGGGCGAGGCTGATCAGTTCGAAGAGCGCGGCGTTCGGCAGCTTGTCCTGCTGCAGCCACTCGTTCATGACCTGCTCTACACTCCAACCGACTTCACCCAATTGCATCAGGCCGACCATGCGGCCGCTGCCTTTCAAGGTGTGGAAGCTGCGGCGTATCGTCGTTATCGCATCGCGCTGGTTCGGCTGCGCGCGGCAGACCGCAAGATTCTCCTCGATGGTAGCAAGAACCTCGGCGGCTTCTTCGAGATAAATTTCGAGCAACTCGGCATCCACCGCATCGCTGTTCGCAACCAGCATCCGCGTCGCTTGTTCAGAAGGTGCTATGGCCGCGACTTTTGGCGCAGTAATCTGGGAAATAGCCTCCGCAAGTCCCGGCTGGGTGTTTTCAGCAGTGTTCAGCAGATCGAGCGCAGCCGCGGTTCGTTCGTGCAGACCCTTGTCGGCGACCAGATCCGCATCCTGGCGCATCGACTCAAGGCTGTTCTGCAACTCCTCACGCACGACGACGTCCTCGGGCTGCTGCTGCCAGGCTTCGAATAACGCCTGGGTTTGCTGTTTCGAGTTTGCCAGATCGGATTCGACGCTGGCGCCCTGCGGCTCGCTTCCGTCATCGACGCCGGGCAACCCGATCGTTTGCGCAAGCTCGTCATCGGGTCCGCTCAAGGTTTTTCCGGTCAGACGGGAGAAAACCGGCGCGATGATCTTCAAAGCTTCGGGCTGGGACTGATTGTGTTCGATGGCTTCGATATAGAAACCGAGGCTGCTGAGGCCGTCGGCCAGAAGCTCCAATTCGGCCTGCGCGACCTCATAAGCGGGATCGGCGCCCTTATCGATCAAAGACTGGCAGGCGTTTAACAGTTCGGTCGCTTCCTCCAGCCGCAGGATCGCAAGCGCGCCGGCCACCTGTCGCATAAACGGCCGCAACGCGGGCAGGGCGTCGCGTTTCGACGGATCGCGGAAGAAGGTATCGAGCACTTGCTCGATGTGCCGCAAGTTGCTCTGAATCTCGCGAACGACCTGAGCGACCAGAAGTTTCTCCTGCGCTTTCCGGCTGATTTCGTCGAGCACAGGTTGCGACAGCAAGTCATCATCGCGCGCTTTGCCGCCGACAGCCGAGCGCAGGCGGCCGACCATCACGCCGACTTGCTGGGCGATGTCGGCCTTCGGGTTGGTAATGTTGTCGAGTGCGTTCTCGGCGACGAGCAGGGCGGTTGCGATTTCGAGTCCGACCTCGTCCCGCCGCGTATCGTTGACCGATTCCATGTCAGCCGCGATCGGCTGCATGACATCGAGCAGGTTCAGCAGCGGCGCGCTGTTGAGGCTCGAAGATTTTTGCCTGAGCGTGGCCAGCGCCTCGGCGAATTGCGGCAAAGCCGCGCGGTTGCCCGAAGTGAATTTCGTCCAGGCATCTTTGGCGCTGGTCAGGATGTCGCGCAGTTCGCGCAAAATCGGGCGCATCTTGATCAGATCGATTTCGACCAGGTAATTCACGCCGGCTGACGGCAACTGCCGGTCAAGCTGGAAAAGCCGCTTGATGTCTTCTGTGCGTCCGCTCGTCGGTTTGCTGCGCGCGATCGCATAAAGCACATCGCGCAACAAGCGCTCGGCGACTTTCGGTGAGCCGGAACCGAGTCGACGCAACTGCAAATCGATGCGGGCGCACAACCGTTTC
>Ga0136617_10006139_pt1 | contig 10746 bp, 9 predicted proteins | sample AntDrymUQ3222106_2_FD_129672 | JGI IMG/M metagenome (GOLD analysis project Ga0136617, IMG submission 129672) | Polar desert sand microbial communities from Dry Valleys, Antarctica - metaG UQ322 (21.06) | ecosystem: Environmental > Terrestrial > Soil > Desert | place: Antarctica: Dry Valley...
GTCCTCGACAGCCCCGACCCCGTGCTGCGCGACGAGCTCGGCTACCGCGTGCTCGCAGAGTGGCTCACGGATCCTGACGGCCCGCTCGCGGTCCGGGAGGTGCGCGAGCTCCTGCGCCGAGCGGAGGGCGACGCGATGCTGCTGCACGGCCTCGGCGAGCGAGGCACCGACTCGGTCTTTGGACGAGCGTTCTCCCTACTCGTGATCGCCGCCGCGCTTCACCGGGACGGTCTCGACCCCTTCCTCGGCGAGGAGGAGTGGCGGCACACGCTCGAGTGCGTTGGCTCCTACTGCGAAGGTGAGCGCGACCTCAGAGCCCACGTGCCCGAGAAGGGGTGGGCGCACGCGGTGGCGCACGTGGCGGACGTCGTCGAGGAGCTCGTCCGCGGCCGCCATGCCCGGCGCGCCGACAGCGAGCGGCTGCTGGAATGCCTCTCCCTCCTCCTCGAAGGGAGCACGGAGGCCTTCCAGGGCGAGGAGGACGAGCGCCTCTCGATCGCCCTTGCGACCATGGTCGCGAGCGGTCACCTGACGGTTGCGGCCCTGGGCACGTGGTTCGCCGAGCCCTCGTCCGAGACCATGCGCGTCAACCTCAAGCTGACCGCGCGCAGCCTCTACTTCCGCCTGCGCGCCTCTGCCGTCGCTGACGCGGAGATGCTCGTGCCCGTGCAGGCGGCGCTCACGCGCTTCTAGGCCTCAGGAAGCTCGATACGCTCGATCGTCACGTCGTCGCGCGGCCGATCGCGCGCGTCGCGGTCGACCTGCTCGATGCGGTCGACGACGTCCATCCCCTCGGTCACGCGCCCGAACACCGTGTGCTTGCCATCGAGCCACGGCGTCGCCTCGGCGGTGACGATGAAGAACTGGCTGCCGTTCGTGTTCGGCCCGGCGTTCGCCATGGCGAGCGCTCCGCGCACGACACGATGCTCGTTCGCCTCGTCCTCGAACTGGTAGCCGGGGCCGCCCGTGCCCGTGCCGGTCGGGTCGCCGCCCTGGATCATGAAATCGGGGATCACACGATGGAAGATGACGTTGTCGTAGAAGCCCTCGCGGGCGAGTTTCGTGAAGTTCTCGACGGTCTTGGGAGCGTCCCCCTCGTGCAGCTCGAGGGAGATCGCGCCGTGGTTGGTGTGAAGCGTCGCGGTTGTCATGGGCGGCACCGTAGCGAAGCCGCTTAACCGAGTGACAATCAAACGCCCGGTCGCGGCGTCTACCCTCCCTAGATGGCGACCGCGGAGCCGCTCGCCGCGCTTCCCGCCCAGGAAGCCTCGCGGCAACTTGCCGACCAGTGGCGGCGGCTCACCCGCGCGGCCACCTTCGTCGCCGTGCTGACGAGCCCCGCGCTCTTCATCTGGTTCCGCAGGCAGGAGGGCTGGAGTATCGGCTGGAGCCTCGTCGCAACCTTCCTCGCGGTGATCGCGTTCCGAGGACTCGTGGACATCGGCCTGCGCCGCGCAATCCCGTGGCCGAGCCTCTTCGGCACCGACAGCAGACGCCTGCGGGAGGAGGATGTCGTCAGCCGCAGACGCGCCTGGTACTGGCGCAAGAAGTACCGGACAGCTCTCTACGTCGTCTTCTTCATCCTGGCGATCTGGTTCGCGCAGGTGCTGCTCGGCCGCGCGACCTCGCCCCTCGCGGCCGCGGGCGACATCGGAGGCTTCTTCCAGGGGATCTGGCCCGCGCTCAAGGGAAACGGCCCCTTCCTGCTGCTGCTGCCTTTCTACTTCATCTTCAACTTCGTGATCCTGCTCGGCCCCATGCTGATGATGGGCATCTCCCAGATCCGGGGCTTCGAGCCGGGGGACGCGGAGTGGGGCGTGAAGCTCGAGGACGTCCGCGGCCAGGCCGAGGCCAAGGAGGAGGTGCGGAGGGTCGTCTCGCTGTGGCAGTCGGGCGATGCCTTCGAGCTGGCAGGCGGCAAGCGCGAGCGCGGCCTGCTCTTCCTGGGCGCGCCCGGCACGGGCAAGACGATGCTCGCGAAGGCGATCGCCACGGGCTTCAACTCGCCGTTCGTATCCATCCCCGGCTCCGGCTTCGCCTCGACCTTCATCGGAGTCGACGCCATCCTCGTGCGCTACCTCGCCTGGAAGGCGAAGAAGCTCGCGTCCAAGTGGGGCGGCCAGTGCATCGTCTTCATCGACGAGATCGACGCAGTCGGCACGCGCCGGCAGGCGCTCGGCGCTGGCGGCCCGACGGTCGGCGCCTTCGAGCCGAAGACGGTGCAAGACCTGCTCTTCTTCGGGCCGAACGGCGCTCTCAACCCGAGCGGCGACCTCGTGCTCGAGTCGCGCGTCTGGCGCGAGCGCCTGTTCGTGGAGCGCGCGGCCGAGCGCTCGAGCCCCTACGGAGCCTTCTTCGGGCGGCTCGGGAGCGTGGCGAGCTTCGTCATGCCCGGCATGGGCGGCGGCCAGGGCTCGCTCGCCCTGCAGCAGCTCCTTGTCGTGATGGACGGCATCGACAACCCGCCGTTCTCGCGGCGCGTCCTCACCAACCGCTTCAACACGTTCCTCGACGCTGCCTACGTCGTGTTCCGGAGGATCGGCCGACTCTCCCTCCGGATGCGCCCGCCACGACCTCGACGCGAGCAGATCTACTTCATCGGAGCGACGAACGTGCCGATCACGCAGCTCGACCCGGCCCTGATCCGTCCTGGCCGCATGGGCCGCCACGTGTGGTTCCGCACGCCGACGAAGCAGGATCGCATCGACGTCTTCGACCTCTACATCAACAAGGTCTCGCACGAGCCCGATCTCGACACGCCCAAGCGCCGCGACGAGCTCGCCCGCATCACGAACGGCTACTCGCCGGCGATGATCGACCAGGTCTGCTCGATGGCGCTCACGATCGCCCACCACACCGGCCGCGACAGGTTCGGCTGGGGTGACATCGTCGAGGCGATGACGACCGTCGAGTCCGGCACCGCGGTCGGCGTCGAGTACATCCCCGCGGAGACGCGTGCCGTGGCCATCCACGAGGCGGGTCACGCCGTGGCGGCCCACGTCTACATGGAGGGCTCGGAATCGACGCGCCTCTCGATCCGCATGCGCTCCGGATCGCTCGGGCACCACCAGGCGCTCCAGAAGGAGGAGCGTTTCAGCTCCTGGCGCCACGAGGAGGCGGCACGGCTGATCTGGGGCCTCGGCGCGATGGCGGCCGAGCGCGTCTTCTACGGCGAGAACTCGAACGGCGTCGGCGGCGACGTCTTCAGCGCCACGGCGCAGGCGGCGTTCATGGTCGGCGCCTCCGCCATGGGCCCGGAGCGGGTCGAGCTCGAGGGCACGTTCCGGGAGGGCGAGGACGAGGACGAGGTGCGCCGGGGGATCATGCGGCGCTTCGAGGAGATCGGCACGCAGATCATGAACCGCACGAGCGGCGGCGGGCCGTTCCAGGAGAGCCCGATCGCCGGCGTGCTGAACGATCGCGACAAGCGCGCAATGGCGGCCCAGATCCTCGGTCAGGCGTACGTGTCGGCCTACAACCTGATCCGCCACAACCGCGAGGCAGTCGAGGCCATTGCGGAGCGACTGATCGAGCGCCGCGAGCTCTACGGCGACGAGCTGATCGAGGTGCTCGAGGCCGCGCGCCTCCAGCTCCCGACCGTCGACCTGCGCGAGGAGGCGACGTGGCCGAAGATCTAGCGCGGGAGGAGCCGCGGTTCCCCCCGGCCGAGGGCGACGTGCTCGTGCCGCTCGTGCCCGCGCGCCGTGAGGGTGGCGCCCACCGTGTCCGCTTCGGTCTCGCCTACCTTGCGCTCGCGGCTGTCGCCGGGGCAGCCCTCGGTACGACGGTCGTCGTGCTCGACCGGCCGGGCAAGACGGCCGGGCCCGAGTGGTCGAGCTGGCAGCCGAGCGGAGACCGCGACGCGCACCCGCGCCAGATCGCCGACCACGTCTCGCAGCGCTACCGCCGGCCGAGCGGCACGCAGCTCGTCGCTGTCACCTACGCGGGCGAGCCGCAGGTGCAGCAGGTGCCGCTCAGCGCCGTCGCCATCCAGACGGGCGGGGACGGCTCCGACTCGCCCCCGAAGTTCGTCCAGATCGAGAACGGCCTCATGTACAACCTCTGCGGGCTCGGGCCGAGCTGCGCCTTTCCCGAGGGCGAGCTGTCGGAGGGCGGATTGCAGCTCCTGCGCCGGGAGGCGCTCGAGCTCGCGCTCTACAGCTTCAAGTACGCGGGCGCCGACTCGGTGATCGCGCTCCTGCCCCCCAACGTGGGCAACCAGCAGGACCCCGACGACGACACGAGCCGCACGCTCTTCTTCCAGAAGCGCGACCTCGCGCGCGAGCTCGAGCGCCCCTTGCGGACGACCCTGCTCGCGCCCGAGCAGCCCCAGCCGGCCGAGATCGACCCCGACGAGGGCCTCATCATCGACCGACTGACGCAGCCGCGCCTGTTCCAGTACGAGATCCGGCAGGCCCAGGAGGGGAGCGCCTTCCTGATCCTCGCCCCGCTCGTCGGCGGGTGAGCGCGGCGGCCGGGGCCGCGCTCGAGCGTGCCCGCCGGCGCCTCGACGGGCTCGATCTCTACCCGCGCCCGGTGCGGGTCGAGGGTGTGCGCGTGGTGGTCGTTCCCCTCCTCTTCCGCCTGCCGCGCCTGCGCCGCTATGCCGGCTACGCGCTCTGGCGCACGATCCTGCTGAAGCGCCCGCCCGGTGCCGGCTCCTCGGACGACCTCGTCACGCACGAGCTCTGCCATCTCTGGCAGGGCCAGCACCGGCGCTGGCACATGCTGCTGACCTACGGAACGACGCGCTACCGTGAGAACCCCTACGAGCGGGAGGCACGGTGGGCAGTCGAGCAGACGAGCGGGCCGGGATGACCGAGGGGGCGCAGCTACTCGAGACCGGTCTCGAGTACGTGCCTGGGCAGCCGGTTCTGGTCTCGATGCGCAAGCGTGGCTACCGGTACGACATCGACGATCGGGGGGAGGCCGTGCGTCTCGCCGGGACACCGCGCGGCTGGCTCGAGGCGGCGAAGCGCGTCGTCCTCGAGTACAGCCTGAACGTCAACCGTGCAGGCGTCGTCTTCGTGCAGGGCTACGAGTGGCGGTGGCGGGACCTCGACGAGCTTGCGCAGAGGATCGCCGCGACCTCGGTTGCGCTGCACGCCGAGCTGCTCGAGCTCGCCGACGAAGAGCCCGCACGCTTGAAATCCGGCTAAGCGGGGACAGAGGGCCGATGCGGTTCCGACGGCAGGCGCGGCTCGACACCTCCCAGATCGAGGACCTCCGGGGCAGCGGGCGGCGCGGCGGGCGCGGACTCGCCGTCGGCGGCGGCGGTCTCGGCATCACCGGGGTGATCGTCGTCCTGCTCTTCCAGCTCCTCGGCGGGGGCGGGGGCGGCGCCTTCGACGACCTCGCCGACCAGACCGCCGGCGGCAGCCTGCGCGGGACGCCCCAGACCGAGGCGCTCGCAGACTGCCAGACGGGCGCCGACGCGAACGCGAGCGAGGACTGCCGCATCGTGGGCTACGTCAACAGCATCCAGAGCTACTGGGATCGCGCGTTCCGGGGCAGCCGGACGCAGTACAAGCTCGCGCGCACGACCTTCTTCGACGGCGAGGTGCAGACCGGCTGCGGGCTCGCCTCGAGTGCAGTCGGGCCGTTCTACTGCCCGCGGGACGACCATGTCTACATCGACCTCGGCTTCTTCGAGGATCTGCGCTCGCGCCTCGGCGCCCAGGGCGGCCCGTTCGCCCAGGCGTACATCCTCGCCCACGAGTACGGCCATCACGTCCAGGATCTGCTCGGCACGCTCGACCGGGTTCGGCGCGACGAGACGGGGCCGGGGAGCGCTGCTGTCCGCTCGGAGCTCCAGGCCGATTGCTACGCGGGTGTCTGGGCCGGGAACGCGGTCAAGACGGGCTTCCTGACCGAGCCCACGCGCGCCGACCTCGCCGACGCGCTCGACGCGGCGGCGGCCGTCGGGGACGACCGCATCCAGGCGCGCACGCAGGGGCAGATTTCACCGGAGAGCTGGACGCACGGCTCCGCCGCGCAGCGACAGCGCTGGTTCACGACCGGCTACAGGAGCCGCGAGCCGGGCGAGTGCGACACGTTCCGCGGCGCCGTCTAGCGCCGCACGCTCGCCCACGCGCGCAACGCCTCGATGAGCGCGGTGAGCTGGTGCCCGGCCTCGGTGAGCCGGTACTCGACGCGCGGAGGTCGGGCGTCGATCACCCTCCGCTCGAGCACGCCCGCGTCCTCCAGCTCGACGAGCCGGGCAGCGAGCGTCCGCGGCGGGATGGCGCCGACTGCCTGCCGGAACTCGTTGAAGCGCACCGCCCCGCCGTGGGAGGCGTAGACGATCGCGAGCATGGAGCGGCGCCCGAGGAGGTCGGCGGCCTGCCGAACCTCCTCGGGCACCGGCTCGCAGGGGTTACAGCGCTGCGACATCCCGGGCGGGCTCCAGGGCGAGCTCGAGTACCTCGTCCAGGCTCATGACCGGGTGGAACGACATCTCGTCCCGCACGTCGGCGGGGACGTCGTCGAGGTCGGCGCGGTTGCGCTCGGGCAGGATCACGGCGGTGAGCCCGGCCGCGTGGGCGGCGAGCACCTTTTGCTTGAGGCCGCCGATCGGCAGCACGCGCCCCTGCAGCGTCACCTCGCCGGTCATGCCGATCGTGTGCTTGACGGGACGGCCGGAAAGCAGCGACGAGAGCGCCGTGACCATCGTCACGCCCGCGCTCGGGCCGTCCTTCGGGATCGCGCCCGCCGGCACGTGCAGGTGGAAGGAGCGCTCGTCGAACTCCGAGTCGTCGATGCCGAGGTCCTCCGCATGCCCGCGCACGTACGAGAGCGCGATGCGCGCCGACTCCTTCATCACGTCGCCGAGCTGACCGGTCAGGACGAGCGGCTCACGGCCCCGCATCGAGGTGGCCTCGACGAAGAGCACGTCGCCTCCCGTCCCGGTGACCGCGAGGCCGGTGGCCACGCCGGGCACGGCCGTCCGCTCGGCCGCCTCCTGGTAGAAGCGCTGCCGGCCGAGGGCGCTTCGAACCTCCTCGAGACTGAGGTGCACGGGCGCCTCGACCTGCTCGGCGGCGACACGCGTCGCCGTCTTACGCAGGAGCTTGCCGAGCTCGCGCTCGAGCTGGCGCACGCCCGCCTCACGCGTGTACTCGGTGATCACGGTCTCGATCACCGCGTCGCTGATCTCGGCCTCGTCCTTATGCAGGCCGTTCCGCTCACTCTGGCGCGGCCACAGGTAGCCGCGGGCGATCGCCACCTTCTCGTCGACGGTGTAGCCGTCGAAGCGGATGACCTCCATGCGGTCGAGCAGCGGGCCCGGAATCGTCTCGGCCACGTTCGCCGTGGCGATGAAGACGACCTCGGACAGGTCGAGCTCGACGTCGAGGTAGTGGTCGCGGAACGAGTGGTTCTGCGCCGGGTCGAGCACCTCGAGCAGGGCGGCCGAGGGGTCGCCGCGCCAGTCGGCGCCGACCTTGTCGACCTCGTCCAGCATGATCACGGGGTTCATCGTCCCCGCGTCGCGGAGCGCGCGCACGAGCCGGCCCGGCAGGGCGCCGATGTAGGTGCGCCGGTGACCCCGGATCTCGGCCTCGTCGCGGACGCCGCCGAGCGACATGCGCACGAACTCGCGTCCGAGCGCGCGGGCGATCGACTCGCCGATCGAGGTCTTGCCCGTGCCGGGGGGGCCGATCAGGGTGAGGATGGCGCCCGAGCGCTTGTCCTCGGCGATGCCGCGCTCCTGGCGCAGCTTGCGCACCGCCAGGTACTCCACGATGCGCTCCTTGACGTCGTCGAGGCCCGCGTGGTCGGCATCGAGCACCTCGCGCGCGTGCACCGGATCGAGGCGCTCCTCCGACCGCTTCGACCACGGCACGGCGATCAGCCAGTCGAGGTAGGAGCGGATCATCGAAGACTCGCCGCTGCCCTCCCCCATGCTCTCGAGCCGGCTCAGCTCGCGCTCAGCCTGCTCGCGCACTGCATCGGGCATACCTGCCTCGTCGATCTTCGTGCGGTACTCCTCGACAATCGAGCCGCCGTCCTCGCCGAGCTCCTTGCGGATCGACTCCATCTGCTTGCGCAGGATGTAGTCGCGCTGCTGCTTGTGGGCGCCCGACTCGACGTCGTCGCGGATGCGCTTGCGCACCTGCAACTCGGCGAGACGCTCGCGCTGGAAGCGGAGCGACAGCTCGAGCCGCTCGGGCACGTCGACGGTCTCGAGCAGCTCGACCTTCTGCTCGAAGGTGAGGTCGGGCGAGTAGGCGGCCGTGTCGGCGAGGGCGCCGGGCTCGGCGATGGCACGGACGAAGGCGCTGATGCGCCCGTCGTCGCCGCGAAGCTCGAGGATCTCCTCCACGACGGCGCGGTACTCGCGCTCGAGGTCGCGCGTGCGCCGGTCGAGCGGCACGTCGTCGGGCCGCTCCTCGACCTCGACGCGCAGGCGGCCGCGCGGGTCGGTGTGGGCTGCGCCGGCGACGCCGCGGTGGAGCCCGGACAGGGAAACCGCCCTGGCTCCGCCGGGCAGTCGCACCTTGTCGCCGACCTTGGCGACGGTGCCGACCTTCGCGTAGGCGTTGTCGTGCCGGGGGACGAGGAGAACGTGCTCCTCGTCGCCGACATCCACGGTCAGAGTCACGTCCATCGTCGGGAAGACGACGACGTCCTCGAGAGGGATCAGCAAGAGGGTGCTCATGGCGTTCGTATCTCCAGTCGTCGGGTTCATTATCGGGAAGTAACTACAGAAACTGTACTAACTCCCGAGATATTCCCGCACGGGGCCACTCTCGGCCCGCTGCCTCGCCCGCACCCAGTCGCTGTACCCGCCTTCGTAGAGACGCACGTCGCCACCGACCACCTCAACGATCCGGTCGGCGATCCGATCCAAGAAGTAGCGGTCGTGGGAGATGGCGACGACGGTTCCGCTGAAGCGCTCGAGCTCCGCCTCGAGCACTTCGACGGAGTCGATGTCGAGGTGGTTCGTCGGCTCGTCGAGGACCAGCAGGTTGGCGCCACCGAGCATGAGCAGCAGCAGCTGCAGCCTGGTGCGCTCACCTCCGCTCAGCGTGCTCGTCGGCCGGCGTATCTGCTCCAGGCTGAACAGGAACTTGAGCAGGATCGAGACTGCCTCGCCCTCGGCCAGCGGCCGGGCTGCCCGAATCGTCTCGATCGCAGTCGCCCGCGGGTCGAGCGTCTCGTGATCCTGAGCCAGGTAGCCGACCTTGATCGAGGGCCCGACCCAGACCTCGCCCTCCTCCGGCTCGAGCTGCCCGACGACCGTCTTCAGGAGGACGCTCTTGCCGGCGCCGTTCTCCCCCACGACGCCGACGCGCTCGCCGTGCACGACCGTGAGGTCGACCCCGACGAGCACGGGCTCCTCGCCGAACGCGACCGAGACGCCGCGCAGGTCGAAGGCGCGCTCACCGCCGCGCGCCTGCGGGCGCAGGCGGAGCGCAATGCGGCGCCGCTCGAGCACGGGGCGCTCAACCTTGTCCATGCGCTCGATCTGGCGCTCCTTGTTGCGCGCCTGCTTGATGTGGCGCTCGTCGGGGACGAGGTGCGCCCAGTGCCGGAAGCGCCGCACTGCCTCCTCGAGGCGCGCGATCTCCTTCTGCTGGGTCGTGTAGACGACCTGCTGACGCGCGAGCTCGAGCTCGCGCGCGACCGTGTAGGCGGAGTAGTTCCCGGGCCACAGACGGATCTGCCCGCGGTCGAGCGAGGCGATCGACGTGACCGTCTCGTCGAGCAGGAAGCGGTCGTGCGAGACGACGACCACCGCGCCGGCGAAGACGGCGACAAGGCCCTCGAGCCGGCCGCGGGCATCGTCGTCGAGGTGGGCTTCCGGCTCGTCGAGGAGCAGAACGTCGGGATCCTGCGCCAGGCACCGCGCGAGCTCGACGAGCTTGCGCTGCCCGCCGCTCAGCGCCCTCGTCGTCAGCTGCAGGTCGTCCGCCTCGAAGCCGAGCCCGGCGAGCAGCGAGCGGGCGCGGCCGTCGAGGCTCGGGCCGCCCGCGGCCGTGTAGCGCTCGAGCAGGTCCTCCTGACGGCGGAGCACGCAGGCCATGCGGTCGAGGTTCGCAGCGAGCTCGGGGGAGCCGAGGCGCTCGACGCACGCAGTGAGCTCGGCCTCGAGGCGCGCGAGGTCGGGGCGGCCGGCCCGGATCGTCTCGAGCGGCGTGCGGGCATCGCCCAGCGGGTGCTGCGGCAGGAGCGAGACGACAGCACTCCGGCGGCGCGCGACCTCGCCCTCGTCGGGCTCCTCGAGGCCGCCGAGGATGCGCAGCAGCGTCGACTTGCCCGAGCCGTTCGCTCCCACGACGCCAACACGAGCGCGGGCCTCGACGTCGAGGTCGAGGCCGGCGAGGATCGCCCGGCCACCGTAGGACTTCTCCACTCCGCGCAGGGCCACGATGCTCACGGCGCGAGCATAGGCGCCGGCAGCCGCCGGGTCAGGTTCGGGGTCTGACCCCGTCTGCGCTCTATAAAGGCGCTGCGGCGGCTGCCGGCGCGGCCGGCTCCGCTCGCCGACGAGGAGCGATCCCGACCGCCTGGGTTGAAGCGCAGGAGCACGTCGATCCGCCGCTGCATCGCCGCGTCGTCGCGCAGCTCGCCGGGCCCGATCTCTGTGGCGAAGGAGCGGGCGATCGCCAGGAGCTGGCCCTCTCCCGCACCAGCGTAGGCGCGCTCGGCGCTGGTGTTGGATCGCCAGACGAGAAAGGCCGTAAAGAGCGCCATCACCGCGAGCGCGCTCGCGGTGACCCGAAGGAGCAGGCCGCTGTGCGA
>Ga0136617_10006140_pt1 | contig 10743 bp, 8 predicted proteins | sample AntDrymUQ3222106_2_FD_129672 | JGI IMG/M metagenome (GOLD analysis project Ga0136617, IMG submission 129672) | Polar desert sand microbial communities from Dry Valleys, Antarctica - metaG UQ322 (21.06) | ecosystem: Environmental > Terrestrial > Soil > Desert | place: Antarctica: Dry Valley...
CCCGGAAGAATCGGGTCGAGCTTCCCGCGGCGAACCCGGACGGCCTCTATCGCTTCGAGGGGTTCGGCGAGTTCGCGGAGATCACGTCGCGGTCTCGTCGAGGACGGCGTCGAGCTCGGCAACCTCCGCTACCGCGAGAGTTCTTCACGCCGACGCTGCACACGAGCCGCGGCGTCGCCTACCCCACGGTCGTCGACGGCCTCTGCGAGGGGATCCGGGAGGCGGAGCGGAGGCTTGGCGTTCGCTGTCGGTTGATCCCAGACATCCAGCGGCAGGATCCACCCGCCGTAGCGGTCGAGGTGGTCCGTCAGGTGCTGGCGCACCGACCCGACGAGGTGATCGGCCTCGGCCTGGACGGCGCCGAGGCGATCGATCCGCCCGAGCAGTTCGTGGAGGCATACCGGCTCGCTCGTCAGGGAGGGCTTCGGCTCACCGCGCATGCCTGTGAGGATGCGCCGCCCGTGAACATCACGACCTGCCTCGACCTGCTCGGCTGCGAGCGGATCGACCACGGGTACTACGTCCTCGACGACGAGCGCGTGCTCGCGCGAGCGCGAGACGAGGGCATCGTCTTCACGGTGGCTCCGACCGCCACGGCGATCTGCTACTTCACCGCCGACCTGGCCGCACATCCCATCAGAGCCATGGTCGAGCAGGGGCTGAGCGTCGTACTCAACACCGACGATCCCCCCATGTTCGCGACCGACCTCGGCTCCGAGTACGCCCTCATGTGCACCGCCGCCGGCTGGGGCCCGGACCAGGTCCGCCAACTCTGCCTCAACGGTGTCGACGGCGCGTGGCTGGACGACGACGAGCGGCGGGACTTGCGGCGGAGTTTCGAGCGCGAGCTCGACGAGCTGGAGGCGCAGCTCGACCCCGACTCAGGAGCTCCTGGCTCGTAGTCACCGGCTGCTGGCTACTCGGCGGGGTACGAGCCGAAAACGACGAGCCGTCGCGTCATCCCACGAGCCTCGGCGAGCGCGGCGTGCACCTCGTCGTCGAGCGGATGCCCGGCGAGGACGGCGTCGAAGCGGTAGCGCCACGCCGACCGGGGGATCGGACGGGAGACGAGCTGGAGCAGGTCGATTTCGTGCCGCGCGAACGGCTCGAGCGCGCGATGCAGGGCGCCCGGCCGATGATCGGTCACGAACGAGAACGCAGTCCGGAACGGCAGCGCGCTCCGGCCGACGCGCGTCCACGTCGCGATCGAGATGAAGCGCGTATACGCCTCCGGATGGTCGCCGACGTCGGCCTCGAGAACGCTGAGCCCGTACAGCTCAGCCGCCTTCTCGCTAGCGATCGCCGCCTCGCCTTCGACTCCGCTCTCGGCGACGTGCTTCGCCGCGTCCGCCGTCGTTGGCATCGCGATCACGGTCGCGCTCGGAAGGCGCGCGAGCAACTCCCGGCACTGATCGAGCGCTACCGGGTGCGAGTAGACGACCCGCACCGCGGCAGCCGCAAGCTCCGTTGCCGCGAGCAGGAAGTGCCGGATCGGGAGCACCGCCTGGCCCACGATCGAGAGCGGCGAATCCCAGAGCAGATCGTGGGTCTCGTTCACAGGCCCGGCGAGAGAGCTCTCGATCGGGAGCACCCCGTACTCGACCTCCCGCGCCGCAACCGCGTCGGCGACCGCTCGGAAGGACGGCAACGGCAGCGTCTCCTCGCCCGGGAAGAGCGCGGCGCAGGCGACTGCGCTGTGCGCGCCCTCGCGCCCCGGGTAGGCGATCACAGCAGGGCCATCGCCTCGGAGCGTAGGGCATCGGCGAGCGACGCCTCCTCTTCGCGGCGAAGCGGAGGCTCGACATCGGCACGTGGCCGGGCGCGACCCGCCGCCTGGAGGGCGCGGCGATAGGCGGCGACGACCGTCGCTCCGCTCGCCATCACTTCGCCCGTCGAGCGCATCTCGATCCCTCGGTCGGCGGCGCCCGCGAAGCGCTCGGACGGGAAGATCGCTTCCTTGGCCCAGGCTCGCTCGGGCAGGGCTCGTTCGGGAAGCCCGAGCTCGTCGAGCGACGCCCCAAGCAGGAGCCGGCAGGCGTGGTCGACGAGCGGCACGCCGGTCGCCTTCGAGATAAACGGCACCGTTCGGGAGGCGCGCGGGTTCGCCTCGAGCACATAGAGCCTGCTCTCGTGCAGCGCGAGCTGGACGTTGAGGAGGCCGCGCGCGCCGAGGCCGACGGCGAGCCGGCTCGCGAGCGCGCGGATCTCCGCCTCGAGCGCGGGCGAGACCGAGGGGGCGGGAACGACGCACGCCGAGTCGCCGGAGTGGACGCCGGCCCGCTCGACATGCTCGAGGATCGCCGCCACCCAGCCGTCATTTCCGTCGCAGAGGATGTCGACGTCGAGCTCAAGCGCGCCCTCGAGGAAGCGATCGACGAGCGCGGACCCGGCGAGCTCGAGCTCCTCGGGGCCGCGTGCGACCCGCATCCCGGTTCCGCCGATCACGTACGACGGGCGCACGAGCACCGGATAGCCGAGCTCCGCCGCGAACGCGCGCGCCTCGGCCGTCGTCGTCGCGATCGTCCATTCGGGCGCGCGCAGGCCGAGCTCGTCGAGCAGCGCCGCGAATCGTCCTCGGTTCTCTGCCGCTTCGATCGCCGGCAGCGGGTCGCCGAGCAGCGGCACGCCCTCCGCCGCGAGCGCCGCCGCCAGCCCGAGTGGGGTCTGCCCCCCTAGGGAGACGACGACTCCGAGTGGACGCTCGAGCTCGACGACGTCGAGCACCCGCTCGAGCGTCACCGGCTCGAGGTAGAGGCGTTCGCAGGTGTCGTAGTCGGTGGAGACCGTCTCCGGATTCGAGTTGACGAGCACGACCTCATGGCCGAGCCGCCGGAAGGCCTGCGCGGCCCGCACACAGCAGTAGTCGAACTCGATCCCCTGGCCGATGCGGTTCGTGCCCGAGCCGAGAACGACGATCGCCCCGGCTCCTGTCGTGTCCCCGTCGCTCGCCTCGTACGAGAAGTAGTAGTACGGCGTCCGAGCCTCGAACTCGCCCGCGCACGAGTCCACGGCGAGCCGTCCGGGCCGTCCCCTGCGGCCGCGTACCTCGCGCTCGCCGATTCCGAGCAGGCGCGCGATCCGCGCGTCGGGGAGGCCGAAGCGCTTGGCCGCAGCGACGTCGCCGCTTGCCGCGAGCTCATGCTCGGCGCGGCGAATCGACTCGAGCTCGGCATCGAAGTACGGGTGCAGTCCCGGGATCACGGGCAGCGCGTCTCCAGCCTCGATCCCCTCGAGCGCCTTCAGGAGCGCCTCCGGGAAAGTCCGCCCGAGCCCGAGGGCCTCGCCGACAGCCCGCATCTCCGTCCCCAGCTTCGCGTCCGCGCCGGGGAAGCGGCCGAAGTCAAAGCGCGGCGCCTTGACCGCGACGTAGTCGAGTGCCGGCTCGAACGCGGCGCTCGAGGCGCCCGTGATGTCGTTCGGGAGCTCGTCGAGGGTGTAGCCGACCGCGAGCAGGGCGGCGAGCTTCGCGATCGGGAAGCCGGTCGCCTTCGAGGCGAGCGCCGAGGAGCGCGAGACGCGCGGGTTCATCTCGATCAGCGCCAGCTCGCGCGTCTCCGGTTCGTAGGCGAACTGAACGTTGGCCCCCCCGGTCGCGACGCCGACCGCGCGGATGCACCTGAACGCGGCGTCGCGGAGGCGCTGGAGCTCGCCGTCGGACAGCGTCTGCTGCGGCGCGACCGTCCACGAGTCGCCGGTGTGGACGCCGACCGGGTCGAGGTTCTCGATCGAGCAGACGACGACGCAGTTGCCGGCCGTGTCCGCCATCAGCTCGAGCTCGAACTCCTGCCGGCCTTCGAGCGAGGGCTCGACGAGCACCTGGGAGATCGGACTGGAACGCAATCCGAGCTCCACCTGGCGGTGCAGCTCGGATTGCGTTCTAGCAATTCCACCCCCACCGCCGCCCAATGTGAACGAAGGCCGGACGACGGCCGGAAGGTCTATCTCGTCGAGCTGGTCGAGCGAGGTGACGATCACACTCGCCGGAACCGGCAGGCCGGCCGCCTGCATCGTCTCGCGAAAGAGCTGTCGATCCTCCGCGCGGCGGATCGCCTCGAGGTCGGCGCCGATCAGCTCCACGCCGTACTCGGCGAGCACGCCGGCTTCCGAGAGCTCGACCGCGAGGTTCAGAGCGGTCTGACCGCCGAGCGTCGGCAGGAGCGCATCCGGCCGTTCCCGCTCGACGATCGCAGCCACCGTCGGCAGGTCGAGCGGCTCGAGGTAGGTCGCGTCGGCCCACTCGGGGTCGGTCATGATCGTCGCCGGGTTCGAGTTGACGAGGACGACGCGGTAGCCCTCCGCGCGCAGGACCCGGCACGCCTGCACGCCGGCGTAGTCGAACTCGCAACCCTGGCCGATCCGGATCGGCCCGGAGCCGACGATCAGGATGCTGCGTAGGTCCGTGCGCTTCGGCATGCCGCGGCGATCTCGTCGAAGAAGGGCAGGGCGTCGTGCGGGCCGGGCGCTGCCTCGGGATGGAACTGGAGCGTCGTGAAGTCGTCGCCGGAGAGGCCCTCGACCGTGCCGTCGTTCAGCGAGACGTGGCTGACCTCGGCCGCGTCGCCGGGCGCGACCGCGAACCCGTGGTTCTGGACGGTCACTAGGACGCGGCTCGAGCCCGTAACTCGAACCGGGTGGTTCGCCCCGCGGTGACCGAAGGGAAGCTTGAAGGTCTCGAGCCCCAGCGCGAGCCCGACGAGCTGGTGCCCGAGGCAGATCCCGAAGAGCGGCACGCGTCCGAGCAGCTCGCGCACCGTCTCGATCGGCCCGTCGAGCTGCGCCGGGTCGCCCGGGCCGTTGCCGACGAGCACGGCGGCGGGGTCGAGCTCGAGCACCTGCTCGGCCTCCCAGGCGCCGGGAACGACGACCGCCTCGACACCCGACTCGGCGAGTCGTCCGACGATCGAGCGCTTGCAGCCGTAGTCGAGGACGACGACGCGCGGGCCGGCGCCGACGCTGAACGGCTCCCGGACGCACGCCTCGAGGGCGGGTGACGGCGAGGCGAGCTCCGGCTCGGTCTGCATGCGCGGCCAGTCCAGGTGCGGCTGCGCGAGCGCTCGTTCGTGCAGCTCGGCCGGCGTGGCGATGCCGAGCGCACAGCGCATCGCGCCGTCCTCGCGCAGCCGCCGCACGAGCGCGCGCGTATCGACCTCCTCGAGCGCCACGACCCCGCGCGCTGCGAGCCAGGCTGACCACTCCAGCCGTGCCCGGCGCATCACGACTCCCTCGGTCCAGACTCGCGCGGATTCGAGGAGCGACTCGTCGACACCGTAGTTGCCGACGAGGGGATAGGCGAAGGCGAGCACCTGGCGCGCGTAGCTCGGGTCGGTGACCGCCTGCTCGTAGCCGGCGGGCGCGGTCGTGAAGCACGCCTCGCCCGCGACGACTCCGGGCGTGCCGACCGAGCGGCCCGGGAAGACGGTGCCGTCTTCGAGGACGAGGAAGGCCGCTTGCATCTCTGGCATAATACACAGTTCTTATGCATACTACGCAAAGATGTCGATTGCTACTGCCATCCTCGGCGCCTCGGGCTACTCCGGCCAGGAGACGCTCGACCGCGTTCTCTCCCACCCCGACCTCGAGCTCGTCGCGCTCGGATCGGACTCGCTTGCCGGGAAGCCGGCCGCCGTTCTCGACCCACGGCTCAACCGCTCAGTTCCGGACTTCGTCCCGAACGCGGAGGCTCTCGCGGCGGGTGCGGAGCTCGTCTTCTCCTGCCTCGACCATGAGCGCTCGGCGGCACTCCGGGCGCCACCCAACACGGTCGTCGTCGACCTCTCGGGCGCGCACCGGCTCAGGACGCCGGCGCTCTATCCCACCTGGTACGGCTTCGAGCATCCTGCTCCCGCCGACCTCGCCGCTTGGAGCTATGCGCTGCCGGAGCTCTTCCCACCGTCCGGCCCGCTGATCGCGAATCCCGGTTGCTATGCAACGGCTGTCCTCCTCGCGCTGGCGCCGCTGACCGAGCTGGTCGAGCACGAGGGCGTGATCGTGGATGCGAAGTCCGGCGTCTCCGGCGCCGGCAGATCCCTGACGGCAAGCTCGCATGCCGGCCACGTGCTCGAGAACGTCTCCCCCTACAAGGTCGGCTCGCACCAGCACGCGCCGGAGCTCGAGCAGGCGCTCGGCTACCCCGTCTGCCTCGTCCCCCATCTCCTGCCCGTGCGCCGCGGCCTGATCGCGACCTGCTACGTCCGGCCGCGCGGCGACCTCCGAGAAGCCCTCGAAGCGGCGTACGCCACCTCGCCTGTCGTGACCGTGCTTCCGCAATCGATCGCGCCGGAGCTCTCCCGCGTCCAGGGCAAGGACGGCGCCGAGCTCGGCGTCTTCACCGACCGCGCGACGGGGCTGGGGATCGTCGTCTGCGCGCTCGACAACCTCGGCAAGGGCGCCGCCGGCCAGGCGGTTCAGAACGCGAACCTCGCCCTCGGGCTCGAGGAAACCGCCGGCCTGCGGCTCTCGGGCGTGCTCGTATGAGCGTCGCTCGCCTTCGGCTCGCTCCCGTGGGGGAAACCATGTTTCCCCCACGAGCCCCCTTCTTCTGCTTTGTGGGGGAACTTCCAAGTTCCCCCACACCCCCTAAAGCTCATGGGCCACGGGGTGGCCCATGAGCGTCACCGCGCCGAAGGGGTTCCTGGCCTCGGGAATCCATGCGGGAATCCGCCGGAACGCCAAGGACCTCGCGCTCGTCCGCTCGGAAACGCCTGCGGTCGGCACAGCCATGTTCACGGTCAACCAGGTCCAGGCGGCGCCGGTCGTCGTCTCGAAGGCCCACCTCGAGAGCGCGCAGCCGCAGGCGATCGCGGTCAACTCCGGGGTCGCGAACGCGGCCACGGGGATGCGCGGGGAGCTCGACGCGCTCGCGACGGCGGCCGAGGCCGGGCGGCTCCTCAACCTCCACGCGGAAGAGGTGCTCGTCCTCTCGACCGGCGTGATCGGCACCCTTCTCCCGCTCGACAAGGTGCTTGCCGGGCTTCGCTCGGCGGCGACCGCCCTCTCCGCCGACGGTGGCCCCGACGCGGCCGAGGCGATCCTGACAACCGACACGAAGACGAAGCAGGCCGCAGTCTCGATGGACGGCTTCACGGTCGGCGGGATGGCGAAGGGCTCGGGAATGATCCACCCCCAGCTCGCGACGATGCTCGCCGTGCTCACGACCGACTACCCGCTCGAGCCGGACGAGGCGCTCGAGCTCCTCCGCCCAGCCGTGGATGTGAGCTTCAACTCGATCACCGTCGACGGCGAGTGCTCGACGAACGACGCCGTCTGCCTGCTCGCGAACGGCGCCAGCGGGATCGAGCGGACGCCCGCGACCGACCTCGCGTTCTCTCTCGCGCTCGCGGAGGTCTGCCGCGATCTCTCGGAGCAGATCGTCGCTGACGGCGAGGGCGCGACCGTGTTGGCGCAGATCGAGGTCTCGGGCGCCATCGACGACCGCGAGGCGCGCGCGATCGCCGCCCGGATCGCAACCTCTCCGCTCGTCAAGACCGCGCTCTTCGGCCACGACGCGAACTGGGGGCGCGTCCTCTCGGCCGCGGGCTCGGCCCCCTACAACGGCGGGTTCGCGTCCGTCGATTCCAACCGCGTCTCGCTCTCGTACAACGGCACTCGGGTGCTGAAGCACGGCTCGCCGCTCGGCGCCGAGCCGGACGTCTCAAACGGCGTCTGCCGGATCGAGCTCGATCTCGGGCTCGGCGGCGGCAGCGCGAGCTATCTCACCAGCGACCTTTCCTACGACTACGTGCGGATCAACGCGGACTACCGGACATGAGCACGGTCGTCGTCAAGCTGGGAGGCGCCGTCGCGGGCGATTCCGCCGAGACGATCCTCGCTCTGGCGCAGCGCCACCGCGTCTGCGTCGTCCACGGCGCCGGCCCCCAGATCTCGGCGGAGATGTCGCGGCTCGGGCTTCCGGTCGAGTTCGTCAACGGCCGCCGCGTTACGACTCTCGCAGGGCTCGAGGTCGTGCGCCGCTCGCTAGCCGAAGTGAACGCCGTTCTCTGCGCGACGCTGAGCGAGCTGGCAGTCCCGCTCTTCGGCGACGAGATCGGGCTCCAGGCGACGCCCGTGCCGGAGCTCGGGCTCGTCGGCGAGGCGCTCCCGAGCCTGCCCCCCGCCGTGGCTCAGGCGCTCGCTGCCGGAAAGATCCCCGTCGTCGCCCCGCTCGCGGTCGGCCCGCTGAACGTGAACGCCGACGACGCGGCCGCGGCGCTCGCGCTCGGGCTCGGCGCCGAGCGGCTCCACTTCCTCACCGACGTCCCCGGGCTCCTGCTCGGGGGCGCGGTTGCGACCTCGATCGACGCTGCGGAGGCCGAGCGCCTGCTCGAAGCGGGCGACCTCGCCGGCGGAATCGTCCCGAAGCTCCAGGCTGCGATCGGAGCGGCCCGCGGCGGGGTCGAGGCCGAGATCGGGCGGACGGCGGTGCTTGCGTGAGCGTGGCGGCGACGGTTCCGGCCCTGCTCCCGACCTACGCGCGCACGGACGTGACCTTCGTCTCGGGCGAGGGCTGCTGGCTCACGGACACCGGCGGCAAGCGCTATCTCGACCTGCTCGGCGGAATCGCGGTCGTCTCGCTCGGCCACTGCCACCCGGCGCCGCTCGCCGCCGCGCACGCGCAGCTCGACGACCTCTGGCACACGTCGAACCTCTATGGGACGGAGCCGATGATCCGGTTCGCCACGCTCCTCTCGGAGCGGTTCGGAGGCGGCGCGCGGGCCTTCTTCTGCAACTCCGGCGCCGAGGCAGTCGAGGCGGCGCTGAAATGGGCGCGCAAGGCGACGGGAAGGCCGGAGCTCGTCGCGCTCGAGAACTCGTTCCACGGCCGGACGCACGGCGCGCTCGCAGTCACCGGCCAACCGGCGAAGCGAGCTCCATTCGAGCCGCTCAAACCGCTCGCGCGGTTCGCGACTCTGAACGACGTCGCCTCGCTCGAGGCGCTCGTCGGCCCGCAGACCGCGGCGATCCTGATCGAGCCGGTGCAGGGCGAGGGCGGAATCCACCCGGCCGACGCGGCTTTCCTCGCCGCGGCGCGCGCGCTCGCCGACGAGCACGAAGCGCTTCTGCTCTTCGACGAGGTGCAGTGCGGGGTCGGCCGCACCGGAACGTTCTTCGCCTGGGAGCAGAGCGCCGTCCGACCGGACGCCGTCGTCCTCGCCAAGGGGCTCGCGAACGGACTGCCGATCGGGGTGCTCCTCGTCTCCGACGGCGCACCGGACGGGTTCGTGGCCGGCGATCACGGCAGCACGTTCGGCGGCAACCCGGTCGTCTGCGCGGCCGCCTGCGCCGTGGTGGAGGCGATCGACTCCGATCTCCTGGCGCGCGTCACGGCCGGCGGCGCCAGGCTCACCGCCGGCCTCGCCGCGCTGCGCGGCGTGGAGGAGGTGCGCGGCCGGGGGCTCATGCTCGGCGCCGAGCTCGACCGTCCGGCCGGCCCCGTCGTCGCGGCCGCGCTCGAGGCGGGCCTCCTCGTCGGAACGGCCGGAGACAGAGTGCTCCGCCTCGTCCCGCCGCTCACCGTCTCCGCCGAGGAGCTCGACTACGGCCTCTCCATCCTTCACGGGGCTCTCGCATGACCCTGCCCCAGGCGCTCGCCGTCGAGCTCCGCGGCCGTTCGCTTCTCCGCACGACCGATCTAGCAGCCGCCGAGCTCGAAGCGATCCTCGACCTGACGGACGAGCTGAAGGCCCTCCCGCGCTGCGAGCACCGGCCGCTGGAGGGGATGACGTTGGGGCTCCTCTTCCGCAAGCACTCGACCCGCACGCGCGTCTCGCTCGCGGTAGCCGCCGCGCAGCTTGGCGCGACTGCGATCGACCTTCCCGGCGACCAGCTCCAGCTCGCCAGGGGCGAGACGATGGATGACACCGCCCGCGTCCTCTCCGGCTACCTCGACGCGATCGCGATCCGCACGTTCGCGCACGAGGAGCTGGAGCGGTTCGAGGAGATGGCGACGATACCCGTGCTGAACGCGCTCACCGACGAGGCGCACCCGCTTCAGGCGCTCGCTGATGTCCAGACGATCCGCGAGCGGCTCGGAGGAATCGAGGGGGTCATCGTGGCCTGGGTCGGCGACGGGAACAACGTCTGCGTCTCGCTCGCGGAGGCCTGCGAGCTCCTCGGTGCGAGCTTCGTCTGCGCCTCCCCGGAGGGCTACGAGCCGCCGGGTCTGCCGGTCGTGCGCGACCCGCGAGAGGCGGTTTCCGGCGCGGACGTCGTCGTCACCGACGTCTGGGCGAGCATGGGCCAGGAGGAGGAACGCGCAGAGCGGCTGCAGGCCTTCGCCGGGTACGGCGTCGACACCCGCCTGCTCGCGCTTGCGCATCCCGACGCGATCGTGCTCCACTGCCTCCCCGCCCACACGGGCGAGGAGATTTCGGCCGATGTCCTCTACGGGCGGCGGAGCGCCGTCTGGGATGCTTCGGAGAACCGGCTGCACACGGCGAAGGCGCTCCTCGCGCTGACGCTGGGTTAGCTGCACGCGGAGAATTCGCAAGGAAGCCTCGGCTCCGAGAGCGGACATCCTGGCAAACGGAGGCTGCGCGCGCCCTGCGGCGACTGCGCGAGATCTCCATCGGCGCTCGCGCCAATCAGGCCGCGACCGCGAAGTCGTGCTCACGCGTGGGGACGCCGTAGTCGACTCCCCTGTGCGCGGCATAGGCGTACGGGTGGTGGAAGACGTCGAGTGCGTTGTCGCAGTCGCTGAGCACGAGCTCGAACGAGTCGCCCGTCTTCGCGTCGAGAACGGCGACC
>Ga0136617_10006141_pt1 | contig 10742 bp, 11 predicted proteins | sample AntDrymUQ3222106_2_FD_129672 | JGI IMG/M metagenome (GOLD analysis project Ga0136617, IMG submission 129672) | Polar desert sand microbial communities from Dry Valleys, Antarctica - metaG UQ322 (21.06) | ecosystem: Environmental > Terrestrial > Soil > Desert | place: Antarctica: Dry Valley...
CGCAAGGGCGAAGAAGGCGCAGAAGGTCGTCGCCAAAGATGGAGCCGACTCCAACGCCGAGCTGGCCCTCGGCGACGCGATCCGTGACTTGGAGCGCGTCCGCAAGCGGCTACGGCAAGACACCTACTTCGCGGGCGACTCGCTCCGACTCATCTGAGACCACTGTGCCCCCAGTGGCCAAGAGCGGTCTCGAGATCCAGGAGGCCCTGCGCACGCTGGTGGCCAAGTGGCAGCCCTACACCGGCAGCGAGAAGGCCGAGGCGCAGACCTTCCTGAACGAACTGTTCGCCTGCTACGGCACCGACCGGTTCGAGGTGGGCGCCAAGTTCGAAGACTTCCAGGCCTCCGCCGGCTTCATGGACCTGCACTGGCCCGGCATCTGCATCATCGAGATGAAGGCACCCGGTCGCGACGTCGCCGTAGGCAGGGTCCAGGTCAAGCGCTACTGGGAAGAGTCCGCTGACGAGGCCGCCGACATCCCCGCTCCCCGCTGGGTGGTGAGCCGCCCGCGGAGTGGACGTTCACGCCGTACGTCGGCGCAACGTCGCGGCACCGAGCACGATGGCGGCGAACACGAAGCCGACGATGACCACCAGGTCGACTCCGATGTCACTGCCGACCCCCGAGCTTGCGCGCAGCCGGTCCATTGCGTCGACGGCGTAGCTGAGCGGAAGGAGGTCCGACACCGTGCCCAGCACGTGCGGCAGCGCCCCACGCGGCACGATCAGTCCGCACAGCAGAATCTGCGGCACCACCAGCGCAGGCATGAACTGCACCGCCTGGAACTCTGTCTGCGCGAACGCCGAGACGAACAATCCCAACGTCGACCCGAGTACGGCGTCCAGAATCGCCACGACAGCGAGCATCCAGACCGGACCCTCGAGGTCGAGCCCGAGCAGACCGACCGTCAGCCCGACGGCGAGCAACGACTGGAGCGCCGCGACGACAGCGAACGCAAGCGCGTATCCCAGCAGCAGGTCGAGCTTGCCGACCGGCATCGACAGCAGGCGTTCGAGCGTGCCGGACGACCGCTCGCGCAGCGTGGTCACCGAGGTCACGAGGAACATCACGATGAACGGGAACACCGCCAACAGCGGCGGTCCGAGCCGCGCGAACATCACCTCGTCGCGGTCGAACATCCACCACAACAACGTGACCAGCACGCACGGCACCACCAGCATCATCGCGATGGTCCGCGGGTCGCGCCTTAACTGGGTCAGTACCCGGCGGGTGACCGCCCAGGTGATCGTCGGGCTCATGCCGCCACCTCCTGGTCGACCAGCGACAAGAACGCCGCCTCGATGTCGGTGGTTCCCGTCTCGAGCAGCAGTGCGTCGGGCGCACCGTCAGCGATGATCTGCCCCTCGCGCATGAGCAGCAGTCGGTCGCAGCGGCTGGCCTCGTCCATCACGTGGCTCGACACGATGAGGGCGGTACCACCGGCTGCGAGCTCGGCGAACGTCGACCACAGTTGTGCCCGCAGCACCGGGTCGAGGCCGACGGTCGGCTCGTCGAGCACGAGTAGGTCCGGCTCAGCCAGCAGTGCGACCGCGAGCGAGGTCCTCGACCGCTGCCCGCCGGACAGCCGGCCCACGAGGCTGTCGACGTGGGTGTCGAGGCCGACCAGGGCGACGGTGCGGGCGATCTGGTCGGATCCGGCGCCGAGCACGGTGGCGAAGAATGCCAGGTTCTCGCGCACGGTCAGGTCGTCGTACAGGCTGGGTGCCTGCGTGACGTACCCGACCCGGCGCCGCAGTCCGACACTGCCGGCCGGCTCTCCGAGCACCGTGACCGTTCCGCCCTGCACCCGCTGGACGCCGACCAGGCTCCGCATCAGCGTCGTCTTCCCGCATCCGGACGGCCCGAGCAGTCCGGTGATCTGGCCGCGGGATACGACGGCAGACAGCCCGGGCAGCACCTCGCGCCCGCCCCGAACCACCCGAAGGTTTTCGATGGTCACTGCCTCTGAGGTCAAATTCATCATACGTTGAAATTTAGAAGATGTGCCGGCCGCTGTCAACGTGGCCGCCAGGTTCAGAGGGGACCGTCGAGGTAGCGCTGCAGCGTTGGACCGACGGCTGTCACTACCTCGGCAGGAGGCAACGACGCAAGCGGTTCGAGCTCGAGCAGATAGCGCGCCACGGCGAGCCCGATGAGTTGCGAGGCGACCAGACGTGAGCGCAGCAACGCGTCTGGGTCCGACAGCAGCTCAGCGACGGTGTCCATGACCATTCGCGCCAAGCCGCTGCGCAGCAGCGATGCCGCGTCCTCGGTCGACATCGCGGCGCGGACGAGACCGAGCAGTGGCAGCCGGTTGGCCTCGACGTCCCATACGCCGACGAACAGCCCGACGATGCGCTCGCCGAGGCCCGCGATCCCCCCCTCGGCCAGAGCCGGGATGGCCTCGCGCGGGTCGAAGGGGATCTCCATCGCCGCCAGGAACAGGTCGTCCTTGCTGCCGAAGTAGTGGTGCACCAGAGCGGGGTCGACGCCGGCCGACCGGGCCACCCCGCGGATCGTCGTACGGTCGAAGCCCTTGCCGGCGAACTCGGCTTTCGCCGCGGCCAAGACACCGGCGCGGGTGTCGGGGTTGCCCGGCCGACGCCCAGGTCGGCCTGGCGGAGCCGCTCGCTCAGCCACGCCGTCTCCGTCCTCCGGGTGCGCGACGACTCTGCTTCGACCGCGACGATCGTGTCGGTGGCTCTGACGGTTCGGACGGCTCTGACGGTTCGGACCGCCGTTTGGTCACGGTGGCGAAGTCTGGGTCCGACGTCGCCAGGTGCAACCGGGTGAAGGCCAATGACTCCGCCACGTCGGCTTGGCGTTCCTGTCGGCTGGCGGCGCGTCGGGTGTTGATCTCGACGACGACGCTGCCACCGAAACCGTCCGCCGCCAGCAGCTCCAACAGCTCGGCACACGGCTGGTTTCCGTGCCCGGGCACCAGGTGCTCGTCCTTGGCCGATCCACTGCCGTCGGCCAGATGCACATGGCGTAGGCGCGATCCAAGCGTGCGAGCCATGGCCAGGGTGTCGCTGCCTGCGGTGGAGCTGTGCGACAGGTCGAGCGTGACGTGCTGGTAGTCGTGCTCGACGGGATTCCATCCGGGGACGTACGCCTGCACCTCTCGCTTCGACGCCCGCCACGGATACATGTTCTCGACCGCGAACGCGATTCCGGTCTCGGCTTCGAGGTCGACGATGCCCTCGATGAATCCGCGGGCGTACTCGCGCTGCCACCGAAACGGCGGGTGTACGACGACTGTGTCGGCCCCGAGATGCTGGGCCATGTCGGCGCTGCGGCGCAGCTTCGTCCACGGCTCGGTGCCCCACACACGCTGGGTGATCAGCAGACACGGCGCATGCACCGCGCAGACCGGCACCTGGTGGTAGTTGGACAGGTGCGCCAAAGCGTCGACGTCCTGGCTTAGTGGATCGATGCCGACCATGATCTCGACCGCGTCGTAGCCGAGGCGGGCGGCCAGCTCGAAGGCGAACGCAGTCGACTCCGGATAGACCGAGGCCGACGACAACGCCACCCTGGCGGCCGGAACCTGGATCGGGCTGGGATCGGTCGACCGCTGCTCTAGCTCCTCGGGCACGCTCACGGTGTTAGTACGCAAGGGCGTCGAGCCGTTCGAGGATGACGCCCTCCCGTAGCGCCCACGGGCACACCTCGAGGGACTCCAGCTCGAACAGCCCCATCACGGCGTCGGCTACCACGGCACCGGCGATGATCTGGTTGGCGCGGTTGCCCGACACGCCAGGAAGGGCCGCGCGCTCCTCGATGCTCATCGTGGCCAGCTGCGGCAGCCGCTTTTCGAGGTCCTCCCTATGCAGCAGCCGATGGACGTACGGCCCGTCGTCGGACGGCGCGGCCCCGCACACCCGCGCCAGTGAGCGGAAGGTCTTGGACGTTGCGGCGGCGTGGTCGCCGACGCCTTGGCGCAGCAGCGTGCCGGCGTCGCGGGCGATCTCGGAACGGACGTGCCTGCGCAGCGCCTTGACGTCTTCGGGCTTCGGTACGTCGTCGGGCAACCAGTTGCGGGTCAGCCGCCCGGCGCCGAGCTCGAGCGACTGCGCGATGTCGGGGCGTTCGTCGGCGCCCGAGGCGATCTCGAGCGAACCGCCGCCGATGTCGAAGACGGCCAGGCGCCCCGACGACCAGCCGAACCACCGACGCACGGCAAGGAACGTCAGCCGCGCCTCGTCGGGCCCGGTCAGCACTTGGAGGTCGACACCGGTCTGAGAGTGCACGTGCTCCAGCACTTCGTAGGTGTTGGTGGCCTCACGAATGGCCGATGTCGCAAAGGCGATCATCGACTCGCAGCCCTTCTCCTCGGCTTTTTCCTGGGCGAGTCCGATGAAGTCGATCAGCGAATCGACACCGGCATCCGACAGGGCGCCGCCGGACGTGATCTGCTCAGCCAGCCGCAGTGGGCGCTTGAACGACGAGGCGGGCAACGGTGGCGCTCCCCGGTAGGCGTCGACCACGAGCAGGTGTGCGGTGTTCGATCCGACGTCGAGCACAGCCTGTCGCATGATGCGAGGCTACCGTCCCGTACACGGACACTAGGCTGACGTGGTGCCTGAAGTAGACCTCGACTTTCCTCGCGCCTGGACCGAGTTCGGCGACCCCGACGACGAAAGCCAGCGATACCGGATCGACCTGACCTGGCTGACGTCACGGTGGACCTGCATCTTCGGATCGGGTTGTCAGGGGATCTACGCCGACCGTCCTGACGACGGGTGCTGCACCCTGGGCGCGCACTTCTCGGACACCAAGGACGAGAAGCGCGTCCGTCAGTTCGTCCGCCAGCTCACCCCCGCCGACTGGCAGTTCCACGACGTCGGTAGCCGCAAGCGGGCGTGGGTGGAGGTCGACGCAGACGGCGAACGCAAGACCGCCGTTCACGAAGGCGCGTGCATCTTCCTCAACCGGCCCGGCTTCCCCGGCGGCGAAGGGTGTGCCCTGCACGGCTTTGCGCTCAGCAACGACCACCACCCGCTCGAGACCAAGCCGGACGTGTGCTGGCAGCTGCCGGTCCGTCGCCAGTTCCGCGAAGTGCAGCGCTCGGACGCGACGACGTACACGGAGGTGTCGATCGGCGAGTACGACCGACGCGGCTGGGGCGAGGGAGGTCACGACCTCGACTGGTACTGCTCGGGCAACACCGAGGCGCACATCGGTGCCGAGCCAGTTTACGAGTCATACCGCCCAGAGCTGGTCGAGCTGATGGGCCAGTCGGCGTACGACGAGCTGCGCCGACACTGCGAGGACTTCGAGCGGTCCCGACAGCGGTTGACGTTGCACCCGGCAGACGCACACGTCGCCCCCACGGACTCGCAGCCCCCGCAACGCCACCGCATTGTCGGCTAGTGCGCGGATGAGAAGCTTCGGCGCGGCTGCGTTCATGTCGCCGACGGTGTAGTCAGGCGACGGGGTCGGCCCGCCGAACTGCGCCGCTATAGAACGCGCAAGTGCCACCCCGGGCGATGCCGCCCACCCCACTCCGTCCACAATGAGAGACATGCGCCTGGACCATCTGTCGTTCGCCGTCGGACCTGATGGGCTCACGGGGACCACGGGGCGCCTGTCCGCATTGCTCGGCGAGGAGTTCGTCGACGGGGGGATCCACCCCCGGTTCGGCACCCGCAACCGCGTGCTTCCGTTGACCGACGGCCAGTTCTTCGAAGTCGTCGAGGTGCTCGACCATCCCGCGTCGGACAAGGCGCCGTTCGGCCAGGCGGTCCGCGCCCGCTCGGAGGCCGGTGGCGGGTGGCTCGGCTGGGTCGTCGCCGTCGACGACATCAGCGTGTTGGAGGGTCGTCTCGACCGGATGTCGGTGCTCGGCAACCGGCATCGCCCGGATGGAGTAGAGCTGCGCTGGAAGCAGATCGGGGTGAAGGGCCTGCAGTCCGACCCCCAGCTTCCGTTCTTTGTCGAGTGGAACAGCCCGGCCGAACAACACCCGTCGGTCGGGGCGAGTGGTGACGTCGAGCTGGTCAAGGTCGAGATCGCCGGCGACCCCACCCGGGTCGCGGGCTGGCTGGACACGCCGCCCGAGTACCGGCTAGGCGGGTTCGACGTCGAGTGGGTCGCCCCGAACGGCACGCCTGGCATCGTTGCCGCGTCGTTCCGTACGGCCCACGGCGTCGTCCGCATCTAATGCCGTGGCGTTCCGACATCACCGATGACCGGCTGAAGGTCGACGGGGCGATCCCGAGCCCGAACATCTGGAAGTATCCGACGGTCTACGAGATCGAGAACCACGCGGTCGACCCCGAAGGTGTGATCGAGCAGTTGATGCGGGCCGAGCGCACGAGGGCCGGCGCGACTGTCCTCGACATCGGTTGTGGCACGGGCTACCACCTTCCGCGGTTCGCGTCCGAGGCTCGACGTTTGGTCGGCGTGGAACCACACCATGACTTGGTTACCAGGGCCCAGCCGCTTCCGGACCACGGCGTCGACGTCGCCCACACCCGCTAGGCGTACTTCTTCGGTGCGGGCTGCGAGCCGGGCCTGCGCGAGCTCGACCGTGTGATGCGTCGTGGCGGAGCGGCGTTCCTGATCGACAACGACGCCAGCCGTAGCAGGGATGCTGGCGTCACCGCATCCGCTGGGTCTGCCCCGTCCGGATCGACGTCTCGACCGCTTCCAGGATCGCCACCACGTCCCGGCCGAACTGAACCCCGCACGGATGGTCGGTGCGCCCGGCGCCCGCCGTCTCGACCAGCGCCTTAGCGGCACGGACGTACAGCTGTGACGACGTCTCGCTGCGGTCCGGCATGCTGCGCCAGCCCGCATCCCCGCCGAACGTGGTCTCCCGCTCGTCGGCACCCCTCGGCATCAGCAGGCTTACCGCCATCGAGCTCACCGCGCCGCCCTGGTGCCGCACGAGGACCTGCGTCGTACCCGCGTCGTCTTGCAACGCGGTCACGGCTTCGGCCGGACCCAGTACGGGCAGCAAGGACGCCAGCGTGTGCGGACCCACGTCCCAGAGTCCTCCGTGATCGTCGCGCCACGGCGACTCGATCCGTTCGTTGCCCGGCAACAAGACGGACGAGTAGAACGTCGCCCGGCCGACGCGCCAGCCTCCCGCTTGGACGGCGTCGTCGAGGGAGGCCGCGACCCCAGGATCGAAGCGGTTGGTGAAGAACACGACCGAGGCCACTTCGGAGGTCTCGACCGCCGCCACCACCCGGTCGGCGCTGCGGACGTCGAGCGCCAACGGTTTGTCGAGCAGCAGGTGTCTGCCGGCCTCGGCTGCCCGCACCGCAAGATCGGCCTGTACGTCGGGAGGAAGGGCGATAGCCACCGCGTCGACTCGGTCGAACAGGTCGTCGACGTCGCTCAGCGCCTGCGTACCCAACCGATCCGCGAGCGTCGCCGCCTTGTCGGGATCGCGTCCCCACACCGCCACCAGCTCGACGTCGGGGGCCGCCACCAGCCCAGGCCCATGCGTGTCGGTGGCCCACCATCCCGTGCCCAGCAACCCGAACCGCATCAGCTCTCCTCAACTCGACGGGTGGACCGTGTCGACGTCCATGTCGAAGAAACGCTAGCCCCGCTCCCGCGTGCTTCGTCATCGCAGCCACCACGCGAACCATGCGCGTCGAGGTGAGGTGCTGTCGGTGCCGTCCCCTAGGTTCAGGCCATGACCACGAGCTCGGCCCGTCGCGCCGCTTCGACCTACCGCTGCAGTGAGTGCGGCTGGAGCTCGATGAAGTGGGTCGGGCGGTGTGGCGAGTGTCAGGCTTGGGGCACTGTCGACGAGGCGTCGGCTCCGGCAGCACAACGTCTTGCCCGCGTCGGCGCGGGGCCGGTGACAGCGCCTGCCGTGCCGATCTCCAGCATCCAGGGCAAGGCGTCCACGTCGCAGTCCAGTGGGGTGCCGGAGCTCGACCGGGTGCTCGGCGGCGGCATCGTCGCTGGTGCCGTCCTGCTGCTGGCCGGTGAACCCGGCGTCGGCAAGTCGACCCTGCTGCTCGAGGTCGCCGCCCAGGTGGCCCGCCGCGGGCACCGGGTGCTGTACGTCTCCGGCGAGGAGTCGGCCGCGCAGGTGCACATGCGCGCGGCACGCACCAATGCGCTGGAGCCGACCCTGATGCTCGCCTGCGAGACCGACCTTGCAGCGATCTTGTCGCACCTCGACACCGTCCGGCCGGACCTCGTCATGGTCGACTCCGTCCAGACGATCAGCAGCAGCGCGGTCGACGGCGTTGCGGGCGGTGTCACGCAGGTGCGCGCGGTGACCGGTGCCCTGGTCCAGGTCGCCAAGGAGCGACATCTGCCCACGATGCTGGTCGGCCATGTCACCAAGGACGGGTCGATCGCCGGCCCTCGCGCCCTCGAGCACGTCGTCGACGTGGTGCTCCATTTCGAGGGCGAGCGCAGCTCACGCCTGCGCGTGCTCCGGGCGATCAAGAACCGCTTCGGGCCGGTCGACGAGATCGGCTGCTTCGACCTGTCCGACGACGGCATCGTCGAGGTGGCCGATCCGACCGGCCTGTTCGTGTCGCGTCATCCTGAGCCGATGTCAGGCACCTGCGTCACCGTGACCGTCGAGGGGCGCCGCCCGATGCTGGCCGAGGTACAGGCCTTGGTCTCGGCGACCATGGCACCAACGCCGAGACGAGCGTTCAGCGGTCTCGACTCAGCCCGGATGGCCATGATCCTCGCGGTGCTCGACCGTCGGGTCGGGCTGCGACTGGGCAAGCTCGACGTCTACGCCTCGACCGTCGGCGGTGCCGTGCTGCGAGGGCCGTCGTCCGACCTGGCCGCCGCGGTGGCGATCGCCAGCGCCGCCACGGACGTCCCCGTCCCACCGACCACCATCGCCATCGGTGAGGTGGGGCTGGCCGGTGAGCTGCGCCAAGTTCCGCACCTGAGTCAGCGCTTGAGCGAGGCCGCCCGGCTCGGCTTCACCCGGGCCGTCGTACCCCGTGACCATCAGCGTGCTCCAGGCACAAGGCGCGGCTCCGACGATCTCCAGGTCGTCGAGTGCGCCGATCTGTATCGAGCCCTGGCAGCGCTGAACGTCGTCGGCGCCGGACCGGTCAGCCTGCCGCCCGACCTGCGTCTGGTGGACGACTGAGCCCACCAGCACGGCGCGCGTCGCACCAGGTCACGCCCCCTACACTGTGTGCGCGCACCGTCGCAACCGCTCTCGCGCCAGCGAGCGGTCATCTCAGCACGTGGAGGGGGTCGATGTGACGAGCGACGGAAAGTCCTCGGACGCGAGGTTACGGGCCACGTTGGCGGCGGTTGCTCCGGGCACCGCGCTGCGCGAAGGGCTGGAGCGCGTGCTGCGCGGCCGTACCGGCGCCCTCGTCGTCTTGGGCTTCGACCGCACCGTCGACTCGATCTGCACCGGCGGCTTCACCCTCGACATCGACTTCAACGCCACCGCACTGCGCGAGCTGTCGAAGATGGACGGCGCCATCGTGTGTGACCGGGACGCATCGCGCATCTTGCGCGCCGGGGTGCACCTGATGCCGGACGCCGCCATCATGACGGAGGAGACCGGCACTCGGCACCGGACCGCAGACCGGGTCGCCAAGCAGACCCAGTTCCCCGTGATCTCGGTATCGGCGTCGATGCACATCATCGCGCTGTACGTCGGCGACCAGCGGTACGTGCTCGAAGACACCGGGTCGATCCTGTCCCGCGCCAACCAGGCGCTCGCGACGCTCGAGCGCTACAAGCTGCGCCTCGACGAGGTCTCCGGAACGTTGTCGGCGCTGGAGATCGAGGATCTGGTGACGGTTCGTGACGTCGCCTCAGTCGTCCAACGTCTCGAAATGGTGACCCGGATCGCCGACGAGATCGAGGACTACGTGCTCGAGCTCGGCAACGACGGCCGGCTGTTGTCCTTGCAGCTTAACGAGCTCGTCGCAGGGGTCGACCTCGACCGTGAGCTGGTGGTGCGCGACTACGTGCCGTCCGGGCGGCGTGGACGTACGGCCGCCGAAGTCCTGACGGAGATCGACATGCTATCGGCCACGGAACTGCTCGACGTCGCGACTGTCGTTCGTCCCGTGGGGCTCGGCGGCGCCGAGAGCCTCGACAGCGCCGTCAGTCCACGGGGACACCGACTGCTCGCCAAGGTGCCTCGGCTTCCTCCTGCCGTGGTCGACCGGCTGGTCGAGCACTTCGGCACCCTGCAGAAGCTGTTGGCCGCGAGCATCGACGACCTGCAGACTGTCGACGGAGTCGGCGACACCAGGGCCCGGTCGGTGCGCGAAGGCCTGTCTCGCCTCGCCGAGTCCAGCATCCTCGAACGCTACGTCTGATCGGCCGCCCCAGTTCTCGTTTGCTATGTAGAGAAGGCAAACGCCTCCTTGACATAGCAAATCTGCCCCTCGAACAGACTGTCTGCGTAGTCCACCTAGCAAACGGTGGTGGACGTGGCTGCGGCATGCTGGCGGGTGCCTTGGCGCGGGTACGGGACTCGTAGGTGCCTTCGCTCTGGGCTGGCTGCGGCTTGCCGCGTACGAGCCGGGATCAGGTCAGGTCGAAGTAGGCCTCGTGCGGGAGGCCGCCGATCAATGCAGCCTTGACCCAGTAACCGCCAGGCTCGATCGAGCCGGGGTCGGCCTGGCAGCCGTCGGCCGAGCGCTTCCCGTTCCAGGTGAAGTCGTACCGTGTCGCCGGATCTGCTCGCACCACCAGTTGCTGCACCCGCAGCGCGTCCGGACAGTCGTCGCTCGACCAGATCGTGTCCGATCCCGACGTCACCTTCA
>Ga0136617_10006142_pt1 | contig 10740 bp, 14 predicted proteins | sample AntDrymUQ3222106_2_FD_129672 | JGI IMG/M metagenome (GOLD analysis project Ga0136617, IMG submission 129672) | Polar desert sand microbial communities from Dry Valleys, Antarctica - metaG UQ322 (21.06) | ecosystem: Environmental > Terrestrial > Soil > Desert | place: Antarctica: Dry Valley...
CGGATCATGTGCTCGGCGAGGCCCGCCACGTGCGCGTAGACGGTGCGATGCGCGTGTGGCGCCTGGTTGCCGTTGTAGATGTCGAGCTGGCCGGTCTGCGGATTGAAGTCGGCGATGATCCCGCAGGTCTCCAGCGGCGCCGGATGGCAGCGCGGGTAGATGATGTCGCGCGTCACGACGGTGTCGGCCTCCGCGAAGGCGCGGTCGGTGGCCGCCTCGTCGCCGGCCTCCCAGGTCGGGCTCGCGAGGTTGTCGCGCTGGCCGGCCTTGTCGTCGCGGATCAGCGGCGCATCCTCGTCGAGCGCCTTGCGGGCGTTGACGACGGCCGGCAGCGGGTCGTACTCGACGTCGATCAGCGCGAGCGCGTCGTTGGCCGAGTACTCGTCGGTCGCGATCACGAACGCGACCTCCTGGCCCTGGAAGCGCACCTTGTCGCCGGCCAGCACGGCCTGGGTGTCGTAAGAGATCGTCGGCATCCACGCCAGCCCGAGCGTCTCGAGGTCCTTGGCGGTGATGACGGCGGCGACGTTGGGATGCGCCAGCGCCTCCGACGTGTCGATCGAGACGATCCGCGCGTGCGCGTAGGGGCTGCGCAGGACGGCGCCGTGGACCATCCCCGGCAGCCTGATGTCGTCGAGGTAGGTGCCCTGGCCGCGGATGAAGCGCGGGTCCTCCTTGCGCTTCAGGCGGCCGAAGCCGATCGGGCGCTCGGTAGTGGGGCTCGGAAGGTTCTCGATGACTGCCATGTTCAGGCTCCCTGCTTGGCCGCGGCCTCGTGGTCAGCGGCCCAGCGGACGGCACTGACGATGTTCTTGTACCCGGTGCAACGACAGATGGCCCCGGAGATGGCAGTGCGGATCTCGTGCTCCGAGGGGTCCGGGTTCTCGTCCAGCAGCGCGCGCGCCGTCATCAACATGCCCGGCGTACAGAACCCGCACTGCAGCGCGTGGCGCTCGTAGAAGCCCTGCTGGACGGGATCCAGCACGCCGTCGACCTCGAGCGACTCGACCGTGCGGATCTCGTGGCCCTCGCACATCGCCGCCAGGATCGTGCACGACTTGACCGGCTGGCCGTCCATCAGCACCACGCAGGCGCCGCAGTTGGAGGTGTCGCAGCCCCAGTGGGTGCCGGTCAGCTCGAGCGTCTCTCGCAGGAAGTGCACGAGCAGCTGGCGCGGCTCGGCCTCGTGCGAGACCGGCTCGCCGTTCACCGTCATCGAGACGTTCACGCTGCCCCCTCCTGCTCGAGCGCGCGCGCCGCCGAGCGGCGCAGCGCGCGGTGGGTGAGCACGCCGGCGAGGTGGCGCTTGTAGTCGACCGGCCCGCGGCCGTCGGCGCTCGGCGAGCAGTCCTCGGAGGCGATCTCGCCCGCCTGCGCGAACAGCTCCTCCGACGGCGCCTTCCCGCGCAGCAGCTCCTCGGCGCGGGTCAGGTGGACGGTGGTCACCCCGACCGCGCTGAGCGCGATCCCGGCGTCGGCGATCGTGCCGCCGTCGATCCAGAGCGCCGCCGACACGGCGGCGATGGCCCAGTCGCCGGCGCGGCGCTCGACCTTCTCGTGCGCGCTGCCCGCGCCGGAGCGCAGCGGCAGGCGAACCTCGGTCAGCAGGTCGCCCGCGCCGACCGCGGTCATGTAGGGCCCGACGTGGAACTCCTCCATCCCGACCACCCGCTCGCCGCCGGCGCCGCGGATGACGACCTGCGCCTTGGCCGCCGAGCAGACGGCCGAGAGATCCTCGGCGGCGTCGGCCTGGCACAGCGAGCCGCCGATCGTGCCGCGGTTGCGCACGACCGGGTCGGCGATCACGGTCTCGGCGTCCGCGAACAGCGGGAAGTGCCGTGCCAGCAGCTCGGACTTCAAGAGGTCGACGTGCCGGGTCAGCGCGCCGATCCGGATCTCGCCGTCCTGCTCGCGCACGTAGGCCAGCTCGGCGAGGTCGTTGATGTCGATCAGGTGCTCGGGGCTGGCCAGCCGCAGCTTCATCATCGGCAGCAGGCTGTGCCCGCCGGCGATGATCCGCGCCTCGGGGCCGAGCCGCTCGAGCGCCGCGATCGCGCCGTCCACGCTCGTCGCACGCTCGTACTCGAATGGCGCGGGGGTCTGCAACGGTGCTCCTCTCGGATCAGGAAGACTTGGCTCGGAGCCGCCTGCGCGGCGCCCCGATGTCCTCGCGCTGCTCGTACTGCACGGGGGCGCCGGCGCCGATGACGGGAGAGCCCGGCAGCTTCTCCGGCGTCGTATGGCGGACGTCCGGGTAGAGCGCCCGCGCCGCCAGGCTGCCGCCCGCGACGTTGCGCAGCACCGCGCCGGTGGGGCTGAGGGCGGCGATCGGCGCCTCGCGGCCGAGCCGCGCGAGCGTGAGCGTGCCCCGCGTGTAGACCTCGCCGATGCGCGGCGGGTGCAGCTCGGTGCTCTCGGGGAACTCGCGCAGGCCGGCGGCGGCGGCGCCCGGGTACATGCCGTCGACGAGCCCGACGGCGTCGGCGAGGCCGGCCTTCTGCACGAGCAGGCCCTCGAGCAGGTCGACGCCGGCGTCGAGCTGCTGGTTGATCGCCGTGACGACGCCGTTGACCGGCGCGCTCTTCTCCACGATCTCGCCGACGCCGGCGATCACGGTGTCCAGCCCGGCGGTGATCTTGCGCAGCGCCACGATCGTGGACACGAGGAAGTAGACGAGCGCGAGCACGATCAGCAGGACGGCGACGAGGAAGACGAGGCCGACCGCGCTCATCTCGCCGGCCCCGCGTCGTCGAGGATCACGTCGAGCGAGCCGCCGTAGTTCGCGAGCCCCGCGACGGTCTGCTCGACCTGGTCCTTCGTCGTGAGCAGCAGCGCGGCGGCGTCGAGGTCCTTCGAGCCCGCGGCCGCCACCCCCGCAATCCCCTCGACCGACGGGACGATGCTCCTGGCCGCCTGCAGCACGCCGTTGAGCAGGTACACGACGACCGGGACGACCACGACGAGCAGCACGATCGCGGCGAGCCAGAGCATCAGCGCGGCCTCCGCTCGGCGACGACCGCGGCCTTGCGCGCGATCCCGGGCAGCGCGCCCAGGATCACGTCGAACTGCGCGTTGATCGCCTTGACCGCGCCCTCGAGCGGGCGCAGGTGCTCGGACTCGACGCCCTGCAACGCGGAGTGCAGCGTCGCCAGGCCCTCGGAGATCGCCGCCAGCCCGCGCTGGATCAGGATCAGCGCGACGGCCAGCACCGCGATCACCACGACGGCGAGCAGGACGGTCAAGACGGTCAGCGTGTCGGTGCTCACGCCGGCTCCGGCTCCGGCTCGCCGTAGCCGTCGGTGAGCGCGTTCATGTAGCCGTCCTGGACCACGGCCTCCTCCACGATCAGCGCCAGCACCGGCGCGGTCGCCTCGAGCTGCGGGATGCTCGCCGTGTTCGCGCCGACCTTGCCGGCGACCTCCAGCAGGCCGCCGACCGAGCGCCGGATCCTCGCGATGTGCTGCAGCAGCAGCACGAGCAGGACCACGACGACGAGCGCCGCGATCAGCCCGATGACCAGCGAGATGGTCCAGTAGGTCTCGCCGGTGACCGCGAGCGGCGTCACTTCCCGACCGCCACCTTGCGCAGGGCGCGGGCGGCGTGCAGGACCCGCACGCCCGAGTCGTTGATCCGCGCGACGCCGCCCAGCTCGGCCGTCTGGGAGCGGACCACCTCGACGGCCTCCTCGGCGGTCCTGGCCTGCTTCGCGATCCTCGCCGCCAGCGCCACGATCGTGATCAGGATCGCCGCGGCCACCGCGATCACGACGATGCCGAGGACGAGCCCCACCACCCATCCGGTGGACGACATCGTCACCATCGGAACGACACCGACTCCTCCTCGCTGGCCCCGCGTGCCAAGCGAGGAACCCTACCCAACGGCCGGAATCGTGTCCAGAGGGCGCGTGCGCCCACGTGGGGCTCGAACCGGCGTCAGACGGCGGCTGGAGTGACGTCCGTCCTCACGAAGTCCGCACCCTTGAACAGCAGGGGCCGGTCCATCGCCTTGGCCAGCGCGTACGAGAAGCAGTCGCCGAGGTTCAACCCCGCCGGCGCACGGCCTTTGCCGAAGCGCGCGAACGCTTCGCGCGCCAGCTGCGCCTGAGTGACGTCGACCGCCACGCAGCGCACACCGGCGACCGCCAACAGCTCGTCGAGATCGACGACGCCGTCGTCCCCGGTTCTCGCCTGGACCACGATCGAGGCCTCCACCAGGGTGGCGGCCGAGAGCACCGGATCGTCGTCGTCGGCGAGCAGAGCGATGAACCGGTCACGTTCGGCCTCCGCGAAGAGCACGGCCAGGATCGCCGAGGTGTCGAGTACCACCGTCAGGAGGGGAGTCCGTCCGGACCGTAGCCCAGGATCTCGTCGGCGCTTCGGCGGTCGCGAATCGGCCGCTCGGCACTGCGCTCGGCGATGCGCCTGAGCTCGTGCCGGCGCCGCTCCCGCGGTACGGCGCCGCGGAGGCGCTCAAGGCGCTCGCGAGCAGCAACGGTCACCGCCGTCGTGATGCTCTCACCCGTCTCGGCGGCGAGCTCCCGCACAAGGCGATCCGCGCCGTGATCTTTGATGTTCAACGCCATGCAGGAAGAATATCACCGATTTCTTCCTGCGACCCGTACGCGGCGAGCGGCTGTGCCGCGAGGCCGAACGCCTCGGCGATCAGCTCGTAGGAGCGCCGGCGTGCGGCGTGGTCGTACGTGATGCCGACGACGAGCACCTCCTCGGCGCCGTAGTCATGCGCGACCGCCTCCAGGCCGGCGCGGACGGTGTCCGGGGCGCCCAGCACGAGCCGGCGGCCGGGCGGACGGTCGAGCAGGCCCTCGGACTTCAGGAAGCGCTCGGCCGTCTCGACTGGCGGGATCGCGATCAGGCGGCCGCGGCCCAGCATGGCCATCGCCATCCGCGAGCTGTAGGCCAGCCGCTGCGCCTCCTCGTCGGTGCCGGCGGCGATCGCCCACACCGCCACGGCGGTGCGCGGGACGGGCAGCCGCTCGGAGTCCGCGAAGCGCTCGCGGTACACCCGCGCGATGTCGGGCCCGCCGTCGGAGTTGATGAAGTCCGCGAACGCGTAGGGCAGCCCGAGGTCGGCGGCCCAGATCGCGCTCTGCGGCGAGGAGCCGAGCAGCCACAGCTCCGGCGACTCCGGCAGGCCGGGCAGCGCGGCGAGGCGGCGCAGCGGGTGCTCGGGCGGGAAGCGGTCCTCCAGGTAGGCGATCAGCTCGGCCAGCTGCTCGGGGAAGTCGTCGGGCGGCGGCTGGCGGCGATCGCGCTGGAGCATCTGCGTCGTGATCGGGTCGGTGCCCGCCGCGCGGCCGATCCCGAGGTCGATCCGGTCTCCGAAGAGACCGCTGAGCACGCTGAACGTCTCGGCCACCTTGAGCGGGCTGTAGTGCGGCAGCATCACGCCGCCGCTGCCGACCCGGATGCGGGTCGTGGCGGCCGCGATCGGGCCGACCAGCGCCTCCGGGCTGGGGCCGGCGAGCATGCCGCCGCCATGGTGCTCGGCCACCCAGTAGCGGTGGTAGCCGAGCGCGTCGGCGGTCCGCGCGAGGTCGAGCGTGTTGTGCAGCGCCTGCGCGCCGGTGGAGCCCTCCGAGATGGGCGACTGGTCGAGGATGCTGAGCCGCAGCGGCATGGCGCCCAGGATGGCAGGGGCGCGGAGCTCGTCACCTCAGCGCCCTCAGAGGGCGCTCAGGTGACAAGGGGCCTCGTGGACGACCCGCTCAGCGCGCGGTGAAGCGCAGCGCGTTTCCCCACGGGTCGCGCGCGAGGACGCCGTCCGCGTCGTCCTCGACGGCGATGCCGGCGGCGTCGAGCCGGCCGCGCACCGCGGCCACGTCGGCGGCGCCGGGCAGCACCACCGTCCACTCGCGCAGCCCGACCGTGTCGGCGGGGGCCGGCGGGACGCCCTGCCCGCGCCAGACGTTGAAGCCGAGGTGGTGGTGGTAGCCGCCCGCGGACACGAAGGCCGCGCTGGGCATCAGCGTGATGACGTCGAAGCCGACCACGTCGCGGTAGAACGCGAGCCCGCGCTCGACGTCGCCGACGTGCAGGTGCAGGTGCCCGACGACGAGCCCCGGATCGGCGTGGCGGACCGGCGGCTCGCCCGCGACGAGGCCGAGCAGACCGTCCATGTCCAGCGGCTCGGGCCGCCCGTCCCAGCCCTCGGGCCACTCGCCGCGCGGCTTGTCGGCGGCCAGCTCGATGCCGTTGCCGTCGGGGTCGGTCAGGTAGACGGCCTCGGAGATCCCGTGGTCGGAGGCGCCCTCGATCGGGGTGCGGTTCGCGGCGAGGCGCACGACCGCGCGCGCCAGCTCCACCCGGCTCGGGTGCAGCAGCGCGAAGTGGTAGAGCCCGGCGTGGCGCCCGGCGCGCCGCGCGGACGGCGCCTCGTGCAGGATGAGCAGGTCCTCGCCGCCGGCGCCCAGCGCGGCCGGCGGACCCTCGCGGCGGTGCATCCGCAGGCCGATCGCGTCCTCATAGAAGCCGATCGAGCGGTCCAGGTCCGTGACGCTCAGGTGCACGGCGCCGAGGCGCAGCGCCGCGGGCAGAGCGGATGGGATCGAGCTCATCGAGCGGAGATGGCGGGCTGGGACGAGAAGTACACGATAGTCATGCGCTTCTCGTCCCAGCGACAGCGGCGGCGATGGCGGCCGCGAACGCGTCGACGTCCTCCGCGCGCGTGTCGTGCGAGCACATCCAGCGGACCTCGCCGGTGCGCTCGTCCCACGTGTAGAAGCCCCAGTCGCGCTGCAGGCGCTCGGCCACGCCGGGCGGCAGGACGGCGAAGACGGCGTTGGCCTGCACCGCGTGGGTGACCGTGACGCCGTCGAGGTCGACCACCGCCGCCGCGAGGCGGGCGGCCATGGCGTTGGCGTGCCCGGCGGCGCGGCGCCACAGCTCGTCCTCCAGCAGCGCCTCGAACTGCGCGGCGACGTAGCGCATCTTCGACGCGAGCTGCATCGACTGCTTGCGCAGGTAGGGCAGCGCCGGAGCCATCTCCTCCCGCAGGAGCACGATCGCCTCCCCCAGCATCAGCCCCGCCTTGGTGCCGCCGAAGGAGACCGCGTCGGCGCCGACGTCCGTGGTGATCGCGCGCAGCGGGACGTCGAGCGCGGCCGCGGCGTTGGCGAGCCGCGCCCCGTCGACGTGCAGCGCCATCCCGTTGGCGTGCGCCTGCTCGGCGAGCGCCGCCAGCTCCTGCGGCGCGTAGAGCGTGCCCAGCTCGGTCGACTGCGTCACGGAGACGGCCCCCGGCTGGACCGCGTGCTCGTCGCCGATCCGCACGAGCCGGGTGGCGACCAGCTCCGGCGTGAGCTTGCCGTGCGGCGCCGGCACGGTCAGCAGCTTGATGCCGGCCATCGTCTCCGGCGCGCCGCCCTCGTCGACGTTGAGGTGCGCGCTCTCGGCGCACACCACGCCCTGCCAGGGACGCAGCAGCGCGCGCAGCGCCACGACGTTGGCGGCGGTGCCGTTGAGCACGAGGAACGGGTGGGCGTGCTCGCCGAGCTCCGCTCGCATCCGCGCCTCGACGCGCGCGGTCACCGCATCGGCGCCGTAGGCGGGCGCGTGGCCCTGGTTGGCGGCCGCGATCGCCGCCATCACCTCGGGCAGCACCGGGGCGTAGTTGTCGGAGTTGAAGTGGGCGCGCACGCGACGGGCGACGATAGCCGCGGCCGGCGTGGAAGCGGTCGGGCGCCTCTGAGAGGATCTGGTCGTGAGCGACGCCGGCCGGCGAGATCCCGCGGTCCACGTGCGGCTGCTCGGCGCGCTGCTCGGGCAGGCGGGCACGGCCACGCCCGAGCAGGTGGCCGGGCGCGCCGGCGTCTCCACCGAGGCGGCCGCCGAGACACTCGCCGCGCTGGAGCGCGAGGGGCTGCTGGAGCGCATGCCCGGCGAGGCCTACCGCGCCACGCGGCTGGACTCGCGCGAGGTGCGCGAGCTGTACCCGGCCGTGCTGATGCTGGAGGCGATCGCCGTCCTGCGCCCGGCGCGCCGCGCGCTGATGCCCTACGAGCGGGTCTACATGGACACCGGCGAGCGCCGCGAGCGCTCGGCCGCACAGCACGACGCGATCGTCGCGGCGCTGGCCGGCGGCGACCAGGCGGCGGCGGCCGAGCTGGTGCGCGGGAACTTCACGAGTGCGCTGCCGGAGCTGACCGCCGAGTTGGACCGGCATCGCGAGGAGCCACGCTCGTGAGCGCGAGCGGCGAGCCGGCCTGCACGGCGGCGAGCACGATCCCGACCCACAGCAGCGTCGCCAGCGCGACGTGCACCCACACCATCTCGGCCGGCACCTCGAGCCGGTACTGCACGATCCCCAGCACGCCCTGGGCGGCCATCAGCAGGCAGATGCGCGCGAGCCGGTGGACGAGGCCGGGGTCGGCGCCGCGGCGGCGGGCGAGCCCGTACGTCGCGATCGCCGCCACGCCCAGCAGCGCCGCGAGGACACTGTGGCGGTCGATCAGCCAGCCGACCGTCTCCGCGCCCTTGAACTCCAGCCGGTCGACGACGTCGCCGGTGCCCGAGCCGCCCGCGTGCGGCCCGGCCGCCGTCGCGGCGGTGCCGGCGAACAGCGTCACCGCCCCGAGCGCGAACAGGCCCCACGCCGCGCGCGCGACCACCGTGTCCGCGGCCCGCTCGCCGGGCTCGTAGGCGGGCCGCGCCCGCCACACCAGCGTCCCGGCCGCCACGAGGATCACCATCGAGAGGGCGAAGTGCGCCATCACCCAGCCGGGGGCGAGCCCGTAGAGCACCGTCAGCCCGCCCATCACGGCCTGCCCGAGGACGCCGACGGGCAGCAGCATGCCGAGCACCGCCAGGTCGCGCCGGAACGGGCGCCGCGCGAACGCGAGCACCCCGGCGGCGATCGCGCTGATGCCCACCACGCTGGTCAGCAGCCGGTTGCCGAACTCGATGTAGGAGTGCGTCCCCAGCTCCGGCGTCAGCCGCCCGTCCTCGTAGCAGTTCGGCCAGTCCGGGCAGCCCAGGCCCGAGCCCGTGACGCGCACGGCGGCGCCCGTGAAGACGATCAGCACGAGCGTGCCGAGCGCCACGCAGGCGACGAGGAAGTACTGCCGGGGCGTGAGGCGCATGCGAGGCCCCATTCTGGCAACGACGCGGTCAGCGGCGCTCGAGGCGCGCGGTCACGAGCTGCAGCGAGACCGGGTCGCGCGGCGCGGTCGGCCCGTAGACGACGAGCGGGACGTCCGCCGCCGCCCCGCGCGCGGAGAGCGTCCACGCGACGGGCCCGCAGGCGCCCTGCGGCGGACACGCCGGCACGCGCAGGCGGACGCTCTGCTCGCCGAGCGCGCCGAGCCGGCCGGTGCCCAAAGTCTTCCCGTCCCGCCGGACGCGCCACGAGACGGTGCCCTCGATCGGATCCGGGGCCCGCAGGCCGAGCACCACCGAGCGGACGGCGCGCGCGCGCCCGCGCGCCAGGGTCATCGTCACCGGCCGGCCCGCGGACAGGAAGAGGTCGGGCTCGAGCCCGGCGGTCGTCCAGATCGCGGGGTCGAACTCCCGCGTGCGGCGGGTCACCTCGAACGGCTCCGAGCGCGCACTCGCCACGGGTGTCCCGGCGAACTGAACGCGCGGATCGTCCCGCAGGCCGGCGATCCACTCGTAGGGCGGTCCCTGCCAGGAGGCGAGGCCGTCCTGCAGCGGCGACTCGACGACCTCGTGTCCGGCCGAGGCGGGGACGCCCGTGCCGGCGAAGCGCAGCGCGAGCACGCCGTCGATCGACCGGTTCCAGAACTGGATCCGCTCGGTCGCCCCGACCGAGTTGAGTGGCAGCGGCACCAGCGCCACGCGCTGATCGCCCGGCACCCCGTCGTCGATCCAGTCGTCGCGATCGTCGGCATGCCCGGGCGAGCGGGCGAAGCCGCCGGGCAGCTCCGGAGTCCCGTTCAGCAGCCGCGCGAAGTCGTAGTCGAGCACGAGCAGCTGGGCGACGACGCACAGCGCGAGTCCGCCGCCGACCGCCAGCTCCAGGCGCGGTCGCAGCCGCGCGACCAGGGCCCCGGCCCCCACCACGACGACGAAGGCCGCGAGCCCGGCGGCCACGGGCCGCCAGTTCGTCTCCCCCGGCAGGAAGGCGAGCACGTTGCGGTCGACCAGCACCAGCCGGTACTCGACGACGCGCGACCAGAACGCCCGCGCCGGCGCCGCGAAGTAGTGGCTCGACTCGGTGCCCGGGTAGGACACGCCGCGCGCCAGCAGCGCCACCGCGAGCAGCGAGGCGGCGACCAGCTCCACCCGGATCCGCCGCAGGTGCTCGACGCCGGCGGCGGCGAACAGCGCGAGCGGCGCGTAGCTCGCGAACACGTAACGCTCCTCGAGCGCCGCGCCGACCGTCCAGACCGAGACGACGCCGACGACGGCGATCCAGCTCACGAGTGCGACCAGCGCCGGCAGCCGGGCGGCGGGGCCCAGCGCGCCGCGCAGGGCCGCGAACGCCGCCGCGACGCCGATCACGAACGGGAACACGAAGCTGCCGGTCACGAAGGCGCGGCTGTAGGTGGCGAAGGTGGTGAGGATCGCGTCGCGTTGGGCCCACTTGGCCTGGAAGTAGTCCTCGCCGGTGAACGCGCCGTAGGCGCCGAGGTCCGCGCGGCCCGTGCGCCACGCCCACACGCCGCCGAGCACGGCGATCGCCAGTGCGGCCAGCAGCGGCGCGCGGCGGCGCAGCAGCCCGCCCGCCTGGCCGGCGCGCAGCCGCAGCAGCTCCGCCACGAGC
>Ga0136617_10006143_pt1 | contig 10739 bp, 9 predicted proteins | sample AntDrymUQ3222106_2_FD_129672 | JGI IMG/M metagenome (GOLD analysis project Ga0136617, IMG submission 129672) | Polar desert sand microbial communities from Dry Valleys, Antarctica - metaG UQ322 (21.06) | ecosystem: Environmental > Terrestrial > Soil > Desert | place: Antarctica: Dry Valley...
CGCGCTTTTCGGCAAACGCACCGAAGTCAGCGATGCACGAGACCGTTATGCCAATCTGGAAGTCAGCTATTTGCTCGAAAGAATGGAGCGTTTTAAAGGTTTGGCGATTTTGGCGACCAACTGCAAGAGCCGCTTGGACGAGTCGTTTTTGCGGCGGCTGCGCTACATTATTGATTTTCCTTTGCCGGACGAAGCCGAGCGCAGAAAAATCTGGGAACAGGTAATTCCGCCCTCCGCCGTCAAAACCGATTTGAATTTCGATTTTCTGGCGCGGCAGTTTCCAATGTCGGGCGGCAACATTCGCTCGGTTGTTTTCAACGCTTGTCTGCAATCGGCGACTTCGCAAAACGGCGAAAAAAAACTGTTGATGAAGGACGTTTTGATTGCCGTCAAACGTGAATATGACAAGATGAATCGGGCGGTCAGCCTCGAACAATTCGGGCAATTTGCCAAAGATATTGACAATTTGGATTGAAATTATGAATCAGCGAAAAATTCATATCGAAAATTTACAAATCCGTCTGCCGCGCGGTTCGGCGACCGACGCGCGGCAAATGGTCAACGGACTCGGCGATGAAATTTTACGGCAAACCACCGGTTTGACGAGCCGAAAAGCCGGAACGCGGCGAATCGAAAAACTCGATGTCGGCAAAATTAAAGTTTCCGGCGGCACGTCGTCGTCGGATTTACAAAAACGAATTGCCCGGCAAATCGCCGCGATAATCGGCGAAAGTATTAAGTAGGAGCAAAAAGCAAAGATGGCTTATCTGGTGCGCGGTGCATTGATTGAATATGCGAGCGATTTTTTGGGACCGTTGCCGAATGTCGTTATTTTTCAGTTTAATCCCGAAACTCTGACGCGGACAATTGAAATTCCGTCGCGTCCGACCGGCGGCGCGAGCCGCGAAACGGCGCAGGCGGGCGAGCCTTCGATTGAAAAAATCTCGCTCAAAGCAAGTTTCACCGCCGCTGACGAATTCGGCGACAACAAAGCGTTGGCGCGGCTCTTCGGAGTGGGAACGCGCCTCGCGGCGCTGGAAAAAATGGTGCATCCCGCCGGACCCGTTTCCGACGTCATCGGCGCGGCAATCAGCGCGGTGGGCAAAGCGCTCGGCAGTAAACCGCGTCAAGTGATTCCGCGTGAAAAATATCCGCGCATTTTGTTCGTTTGGGGACCTTGGCGGATTTTGCCCGTGGTTATCGAATCAATGAGCATTACCGAACAACAATACGATTTTGTGCTGAATCCGATTCAGGCTGAAGTTTCGATTTCGATGGCGGTCAACGCGATTGACAAATGCTCCGACGACTCCATCGGCAAAGGCGCGTTGTGGTATTCAAATCTGGCGAAAGAAACGCAGGCAATCGCCAATTTGGCGAACACGGCGGAGCAAGCCGTCGAATTAATTCCTTTTTAGATTTTTAAGGTCGTAAAAATGTATTTTTTACTTTTTACTTTTTACTTGGAGCATTTATGTTTAGTTCAAATTCACGTTACGCGAACCAGCCGGTTGTCGAGGTCGAAACCAAAGACGGCAAAAAGGTTTCCGCCGTCAGTTTGCGGCGATTGCCTTTCACGGGCGGAAATCTGACCGAAGTCAAAGGCACTGACCGGCTCGACATTACGGCGCAGCGAAAATACAAGGACGAAACGCGCTTTTGGCATATTGCCGATGCCAACACCGAACTTGAAGCAAACAACTTGACGGTCAATCAGCCTTCGGAAAATCCTTTAGCAAAGGAAGAAATTCGTTTGATTTTAGTGCCGGAGAATTAGTTTTATGACGACGGAATTTAAAGTTTTTTTCGACAATGAATCCGCGACGCAGGCGCAGCTCGACGAAATCGAAGAAATTGTCGTCGAGCAGGAAGTCAATAAAGTTTGGGAAGCGCGGATAAAAATTCCGGTCTGCGTCAGTGACGCGGGCATCTGGGAAGGCGAAGAAGAACCGACGAGAAGCGAATTTACCCGCGTGCGCGTTGAAATCAAGCACGGCAAAACTGATTTTGTGCCGCTGATTGAAGGCGTGGTGGTCGGGCAGGATATGGAGCGTAGCGCGATTCCGGGAAAAAGTATGCAGACCTTGATTGTCCACGACGACAGCGCGTTGCTGCACCGCGAAGACAAGATGGAAAAATACGACGCCGAAAAGGACAGCGATATTGCCCGCGAGATTTTTAAAACGCAATTAGGCGGCGAGCCGCAGATTGACGATACCGAAAAGCGTCCCGACAGTCCGGCGAAGGCAATCGTCCAACCCAAAACGAAAATGCAGATTTTGCGTGCTTTAGCCGAGCGTTACGGAAATTTTTACGCTTACGTTTTGCCCGGCAAAAATGTCGGCAAAAGTATCGGTTGTTTCAAAACATTGCCCAAACTGTCCGACGAAAATCTGCCGCCGCTGGTGATGTTTGGCGAAGACCGCAATCTGGCAGAATTTAATGTCAGCCAAAACCCGCAGACGGCTTCGGACGTCGTCGCGGCAACGCTCAATCTGCGCGACAAAAGCGTCACGACCGCGAGTTCGAGTTACCGGGACTCGACGCTTTTGGGGGAGGAAGCGGCAACCGGATACAACGAGCAAAACGTCAAGAAGAAACGCTTGCCGCCCGGTCGGGGCAGTCTGGTTGATTTGGAAAGCGCGACCAAAGGCGAGGTCGAAAAATCCAGTTTTACGCTCGAAGCCGAGGGAAGCGTTTTGCCGCTTTGCTACGACGGGGTTTTATCGCCGTATCGGATGGTCCCGGTGCTGCTTTCGGACAGTCGGTTCAGCACCAATTATGTGATTTTCAAGGTTGTCCATACTTTGACGCGCTCGCATTACACACAGTCTTTCAAGATGAAGGGCAATGCCGTTTCCAATAAAAAAGACGGCACAGTTCCGTCCGTTCCACAGGCAAGCGCGGTCATTGCGGTAGGTTTTAATGCACAGGTAAATATTTTTTAAATGGTAAGCGAAGAATTTGAAAATTTACTGGTTAAAGTAGCCGAATATCAGCGAACGCATTTTTTTGGAAAATATCGCGGCACGGTGAAGACCGTCGGCGAGGAAGAAAATCTGGGTTACATCACGGCAGTCGTTCACGAAGTTTTCGGCGAAGATTTTGAAACCGATTGGGCAGCTCCGGCGGCGGCGTTTGCGGGTGATAAGCACGGTTTAGTGGCTTTGCCCGAAGTTGATGACGGCGTTTGGATTGAGTTTGAAGCGGGCGATGCTTCGCGTCCGATTTGGTCGGGTTTTTGGTGGGCGGACGGTGAAATGCCCGAACCGAAAGGACCTTTAATAAGAACTTTTATTACCAGCAAGGGACACAAACTTATCTTGGATGACGAAAACAACGAAGTGAAACTGCTGCACGCCGATGGCGCGGAACTGACAATGACCGACAGCGATGTCACCATCAAAATCGGTCAATCAACCGTCAAGCTGTCCGACAGCGAAATTTCGCTCGAAAACGGCACGAGCGGCAGTATCAAAATTTCGAGCAGCGGCGTGGACCTCGGCAACGGCGCGGTCAAAACGTCGTAAAAAGTAAAAAGGCAAAAGTAAAAGATTTTAGAAAATATGCCCGGACAAGTTTTAACAACCAGCAGTCAGGTGAAATGTATGCACGGCGGAACGGCGATTTTAATCACATCGAACGTGAAAATGATGGTTGATAACGCCTACGCCTTGCTCGAATCGGATGTTCACGCGGTGGTCGGCTGTCCGTTCACGGTCGGCGTAAAATATTCGCCCTGCGTGCGTATCGAATGGACAAGCGGAGCGGCTTTGGCAAAAAGCGGCGGGATAAAAATTTTGGTGCGCTCCAGCATCGGCAAATGTATCGGCGCGGAAGGCGCGACGCAAGGCATAGCGATTATCGCCACGACACAAACCAAGACAACGGCGACCTAAATTAAAAACGATGAAACTGCAAAACGGCAAACATCTTTCGTTTCCTTTTCGCGTCAGTTCGGACGGGCGGATGGCGACGGTCAACACGCTCGATGAGCATGTCCGCGACGAGATTGTGCAGATGCTTTTAACCAATCTGGGCGAAAGGCTGTTTTTGCCCGAATTCGGCAGCGGAGTGCGGCGAATGGTTTTTGAAAACGCGGACGATGCGACTGCCGCCGTCACCAAATCCGTCATCACGCAAGCCGTCAACCGTTGGCTCGGACACCGCGTTACGCTCGAATCATTAAAGGTCAGCGTTACTGATTCAACCATTGAAGTTGATATTAAATATCGTCTGGCGGGAACTGACGATGCGCGGATTTTACGGTTTCAGCGCAAAGGCGGTTAAAAAGTAAAAAGTAAAAAGGCAAAAGGCAAAAGTAAAAAGTAAAAAGTTTGCAAATGAAATCCGGTATTTTTTATTGAGCGCAGAGTTTGAATTATGTATGAAAATGCGGAAAAGCCGTTAAGAGAATTGGCGCGGAGCGAGCCGTTGGCGGAGCGTGCGCGTGTGATGTTCACCGTTCCGACGGAAATTCCGAAAGCTAAAGTTGATGCGCTTGCGCCCACCGACAAAGATTTTCTGACGCAGCCCGCCAATCCTGCGCCGCCCGCGCCCGCGCCTGCCACGCTTTATGCCTTGTCGGGACAAAATTATCGTCTCAACGGGCGCGTTTCCGATTTAACCGTCACTCAGAAAAACGGAATTTTGCAGCGTCTCGGCTTGGCGAACGGCATCAAAATGATTACCGTTTCGATTGCCGCCGATAATCAAACAGCGACGCTCAATGTCCATTTTTTCAACATCAATTTTCTCGCCGGGATTATTACAAAATACAATTCTAATCGAAGTTTGGCGAAAGCGATTTTCCCGGTTTCCGGTGGCGCGCGGATTCGCGGCGGCGAGGCAGTCGGGCAAGTGCAGGTTGATTCTTCGCCCGCGCCCGGCGCGATTGAAATGCCCGACGCGAATCAGCCGATTTTAAATTTGCGCGTCAAACCCGTCGGCGATTATTCGACCTACAAACTGGAAGTTTTTTCATCGCTCATCAACGGCGCGAAGTTTGACCCTTTGTTCAGCGAGATAAGTTTCAAATTTCGACCGGGCTGTTTTAATACAAATTGCGCGCCCGAATGGGAAATCGCGCCGCCGCCTTTAATTGAGCCGCCGATTGATTATCTGGCGAAGGATTACGAATCTTTCCGGCAGACGATGATTGGCGCGATGATGGAGCGCGTTCCGGGTTGGCAGGCGACCAGCGAAGCCGACCTCGATATGGTTTTGCTCGAACTTTTCAGCGCGGCGTCGGACGAACTGAGCGATTATCAAGACCGCGTGATGAACGAAGCTTTTTTCGCCTCGTCCCGCAAGCGCGTTTCGCTGGCGCGTCATTCGCGTTTGATGGATTATCACATTCATCAGGGCAATCAAGCCTCGACGTGGCTGGCTTTGGAAATCGAACACGAAACTGAAGCGGATAAAAAATTTGAACTCATCGAAGGTTTGAAAGTTTGGGCGGGTGAGAGCAAATTTAATGAAACCGGAAAAAAGATAGAAGCCGATTCTTCCGCAGTTTTCATCTCGCGCCGCGAAAATCCGCAAATCGTTCAGCAGCTTCTCAACAGCATCGGGCTTTACACCTGGAGTGATGCTATGCCGGTTTTGAAGGCGGGAAGCACGCAAGCCGATGTTCAACTTTACAGGCGGCTTTATTTTGACGGAATTTCCGACCAACCGGCAAATGATAAAACTTCGGCGGAAACAGTGCAAAATCTTATCCGCGAAGGCAAAATCGAGCGTTTATTGATTCAGGAAAGACTCAATCCGACGACCGGACTTTTTGCCGGGCGCGACCCGACAAGGCGACAATTATTAAAACTTCTGCCGGGCGAAAAAGGCGCGACGGCGATGTTCGACCCGATAGAGAACAAATGGTTTGTGCGCGTCCGATGGGAAAAAACGGACGCTCTGCGCCGCGATTATTGTTTTACGATAGATTGTCCCGCGCCTGTCGGCAAGGTCGAAAATGTTTCGCTTTTTCACGCTAATTTAATCGAAGTCTTTCACGGCAGAACCGCCAAGACAATTTTCAAAGAAAAAGGTGAGCAATTGATTTTCAAGCCCGACGAACCGCTTGAATTTTATTATGAGCGAACCCGCCGGGGCGCGATTTGCCGTCTTCCCGAATTGGCTCTGGCTTATCAAAAAACGACTTCGGGCGGCGACGCTCCGCCGTTTTCGACTTTAAAAGTCGAGATTGAAGGTGATTTTTGGGACGAAGTTCCGGGTTTGATTCACAGCGACGATTCGGACGAAAACGGCGACCATTTTGTCGTCGAAACGGACGAAAACCGGCGCAGTCTGGTTCGTTTCGGCAACGGCACAAACGGCAAAGAATTGCCCGAAAACGCAGCCGTTAATTGCGATTATCAATTTGGCGAGCCGCTCGAAGGCAACATCGGCGCGGATGCGCTGGTCAATTTCGATGATGATTCAGTAAAAACCAGCTTGGAAAATCTGCAAATTCGCAAATGTTGGAATCCGTTTGACGTAACCGACGGCAAAGACCGCGAACCCGTCGTGGAAATTATTCGGCGCGTGCCGGAAGCCTATCGCTCGCGGCAGCTTCGCGCCGTTACGTTGGCTGATTACGTGGCGCGAGCCGGGGAAATCGAAGGCGTTTCGCGGGCGGCGGCAAGTTACGCCTGGACGGGAAGCTGGCGAACGGTGCGCGTCACGATTGACCCGATTGGCACAAATGAGCTTTCCGAAAAACTGCGCCGCAAAGTTGCCGAATATCTCGATGCCGTGCGGCTTATCGGCGAAGACATCGAGATTCGCCCGCCGAAATTCGTGCCGTTGGAAATCGAAGTCAAACTTTGCGCCGCGCCCGATGTTTGGATTGAGGATATAAAATTCGTTCTGGAGCAGGAATTTTCCGTCGCGTGGACACCCGACGGGCGAAAGGGCTTTTTTCATCCCGATTTGTGGACATTCGGGCAGCCGCTTTTTGAAAGTCAAATCATCGGACGCGCTTTAGCGGTCAGAGGCGTGGAACATATCATCAGCGTTTCCATCAAGCGTTGGAACGCGCGAAGCGCCGGAAGAAAATTTTTCACGGCTTTGCGCCCGAACGAGATTATCGAAGTTTTAAACAATCCTGACCAATTGGAGCGCGGTTTTATCAAATTTGAAGTCAAAGGAGGGCGAGGGTGAGCGAAAAAGATTGCCGAAACGATTGCACAACTCCATTGAGATTTCCGCGCCGTCCGGGAACGCACCTTTTCGTCAGCACGGGCGAAGATTGTTTTTGCTGCGAGCCGAATGAACAAATCAGCGCGGACAATCGCCCGGCTTTGCCGCGTTTTAATTACCGAATCGGAACTTACGCCAATATCCGCGAATTTCTTTTGCACCGGATAAATCACGCGCCGAATCTGCGCGGCTGGACGCACCGGGAAGCGGACGACCCGGCAATCGCTCTTTTGGAAGGCGCGGCGATTTTGGGCGATATTCTGACGTTTTATCAGGAAACTTACGCCAACGAAGCGTTTTTGCGAACCGCACAGTGGCGCGAAAGCATCGCCGATTTGGTGCGTCTGCTCGGCTATCGGCTTTCGCCCGCGCTCGGCGGCAATGCGACTTTTGCCTTTGAACTTAAAAAGGACGAAGCCGTCACGATTCCCGCCGGATTTCCCGTCAAAGCGACGCTCGATATGGTCGAAAAACCCGCCGAATTTGAAACCAAAGCGGAAATCACGGCTTACCCGTGGCTTTCGCGTTTTAATCTTTTCCGTCCGCTGCAAACGCAAAATATCACTTCGGCGACCAACGAGTTTTACATTTCCAACCCGAATCAATTCATTTCGCCGATTGAAATTAAAGCGGGCGACCGATTAATGATTGGCGAATCGGACGCAAGCGGTTTAAATCAGCCGAACAAACTGACGAATTCCGAAATCGTCATTGTTGATTCGATTCGTGAGCTTCACGGCACAAAGATTTTCAAAATCAAAGGCAATTTGAAATTTGCGGGCAATGCGCCGCGTCTTGCCGCCTACAAACTTGGACGCGCCTTTCATCATTTCGGCTACAACAGTCCGCTGAAAATTATCACAACGCCGAATTCGATTACCTCGACAGCGACCTACAACAGTTCGACCAGAACGACAACCACGACGGCTTCGATTGCGGAAACACCAGTTCCTTCGTCAAGAACAAATCAAACGACGAGCGATTCTCTTATCAATCCGAATTTGACTGGAACACAGTTTCCGATTGATGCGGAAGTGCCGGATTTGCCGGGAAAAGTTCCGATTATTATTCAAGCCGGTTTCAAATCCGGCAACACCGTTACTCAAATGACGCTGGTTCGCACGATAACAAATATCAAAAGCGTGTCGCAAACTTGGGGCGCAATTTCGGCAACCGTCAGCCTCTTGGAACTTTCCGCCGCTCTGGAAAGTAGCGAAATGCAAATCCGCGACGCGCTGTTTCAGGAAGTTACGAGTCCGCTTTTTACCATCAAAGCGACAAAAATCGAAACAACCGCCGCGAACGGTGATGCGCTCAGTTTTTACGGCACGTTCAGCCAAGTTCAAGACCTCAAAGCACGTCGGATTATGATTGATAAGACCGGCAAAATTTTAACCGTGGCGAGTGTTCCGTCAAGCGGAATAAACCCGTTTGACGTTCCGCAACTTTATCAAATTACGGTTTCGGAAAATCTGACTTACACCGATTTTCCGAACGAAAATCCTTTGGTTACGATTTACGGAAATTTAGCCGATGCGGACGAAGGCAAAACTTTGCCCGAAGCGGTTTTGGGAAACGGCGACAACACGACGATTTTTCAGACTTTCAAGCTGCCGAAATCGCCTCTGACTTATCATTTAAAAACGGCGAACACGCCGCCTGAAACGTCCGAACTCGAAATTTACGTCGGCGGACGTTTGTGGCAAAAGGTTGAAAACTTTTTCGGACGCGCCGCAGACGAGGAAATTTACATCGTCCGTGAAGATGCCGAAAACAACAGTTGGGTGCAGTTCGGCGACGGCAAAACCGGCTCGCGTCTGCCGACCGGCGTCAAAAATGTTTCGGCAATTTATCGAATCGGCGCGGGCGCATTCGGCGAACTGAAAGCCGATACGAAAGTCCAAGCCTCCGCCAAATTAAAAAACCTCGACAAAATTCAAATGCCGCAGGCGGCGACGGGCGGAACGGAAGCCGAAAGCGGCGAAAACGCCAAAAATGCCGCGCCCGGAAAAATTCAGAGTTTGGGCAGACTCGTTAGTTTGCGCGATTTTGAAACCGAAACGGCGGCGATGCCGGGCGTGGCTTTGGTTAGCGCCGCGTGGTCGCTGGTGGAAAACATTCCGTCCGTCGTCATCACGGTTTTGATGGAAACGGGCAGAAGCGGCGAGATTGCTTCGATTGAGGAAACTTTGAACGGCTACAATTCGGGGCGCGGAGCATCGCGCTTTCCGATAAAGGTTGTTCCGGGCAAGCGTCTGTATATTTATGTCGCTGCCGAATATGCTTTGGATGCGACGTTTCGCGCCGATTTGGTTGAGCCTGAAATCCGTAAAATACTCGGCGTAAATTTAGGCAAAGCCTCGAATAAAGAAGACCAAAGCGGACTTTTCAGCTTGAGAAACCGGCGATTTGGCGGGCGCGAATATGCTTCGACGATTGAAGGAAAAATTCAATCGGCGGCGGGCGTGATTTGGGCGCGGGTTTCGGCTTTTTCGGCTTTGTCTGACGCGGACGACGCGGAGTCAATCGCGCTTCCGGGCGAAAATGTTTTTAAGCCGATTGTTTTGTGCAGCGACGGCAAGCATATTCAGCCTGATTCGGGCGAAACCGTCGGGCATATTTTGAGTCTTTACGACAAGCACCTGTTTTTGACGCAAACCGCGCGGGAGGGAAATTAATATGTCGGAAAAGAAACGGGTAAATTTATACGAGCGTCTGCCGGAGATTTATCGGATAAAAGATGAAGAACTATCGGAAAAATATCTCTCCGCCGACCAGCCCGTTGAAAATTTCCAACTTCGCAGCTATCTCGAACCCGTTGAAGAAATGTTTTCGGCGATTCACGAAAACATCGAATCGCTCTATCACGATTTTTTTATCGAAACCTGCGACGATTGGGTAATTCCGTATATTGCCGACCTCTTGGGAACGAGTCATCTTTCGGGCGATGCTTGGACTTTGCGAGCGGATGTCGCCGACACGATTGCGCTTCGGCGGCGCAAAGGAACGCTCGGAGCGATTGAATTGCTAACCTATATTTTGACCAAATGGGGAGTTCATTCGGTCGAACTGCGCGAAAATCTTTTGTGGAATCAGCATCTTAACCACCAAAGACCGGACGAGGGCGGAATTCCGCCCTTTAGTTTGCCGAAGGTGCGGCGGCAAGCGGCGATTCGCGGCGGCACGATGAATTTGCGCGACCCGTCGTTGCTGGCTTTGCTCAACACACCGTTTGACCCGTTTGCTCACGTAGCGGATGTGCGCCCGCATAACATCGGGCAAGTTCGTTACAATCTGCCGAATCTGGCGATTTATTTGTGGCGGTTGAAAGCGTTTCGATTGGACGTTACCAAACCTTTTACGCAAAAAGTTACACAAGCGGAAGGTGCGCCGTTCGTCGTGCGCGTCAATGTCAATCCGATTCCGCCGAACAATCTTTCCGCGCCCTACGTCGAAGCCGGAAACGAACCCGAAGGACAACCCGTAACGCTTTTTAATACCAATCGTTTCGACCTTTTCAACCGGAAGCGAAAAGGAACTGA
>Ga0136617_10006144_pt1 | contig 10739 bp, 8 predicted proteins | sample AntDrymUQ3222106_2_FD_129672 | JGI IMG/M metagenome (GOLD analysis project Ga0136617, IMG submission 129672) | Polar desert sand microbial communities from Dry Valleys, Antarctica - metaG UQ322 (21.06) | ecosystem: Environmental > Terrestrial > Soil > Desert | place: Antarctica: Dry Valley...
GGCCGGGGTGGCGCGCCACGCGCTCGACGTTGCCGCGACCGGGATCCCCGGCTGGGACCTGGCCTTCCTCTGTCCTCCTGGAGAGCTGCCCGGCGAGCTGCGGTCCCGCGGCGCACGCGTCGTGGAGGCTCCGTTCGGGCCTGCCCACGGAGCCGCTCGCTCGCTGCGGACCCTGCGCCGGGTGCTCGCCGACCTCCGACCCGCCGTCGTGCACGCCCACCTGTCCTACGCCGACATCCTGGCCGCGGCGGCCAAGCCGAAGGGTGCTCGACTCGTCACGACCGAGCACGGGATCGCCGCCGACGATCTCGTGTACCACCGGTCCGACCGCTTGGCGCGACTCATGGCGGCGGTCCACGCGCTCCGCTTCCGGCGGGTGGACGCCGCGATCGCGGTCTCCGAGGCGACGGCGGCGGCGATGCGCACCAAGTGGCGCGTGGCCGGCTCGATCCAGGTCGTCCGCAACGGGGTGGACCGGTCCCCAGGCGGTGAGGCCGGACAGCGGGGCCTACGCGTGCTCTCGCTGGCTCGGCTGGCCCCGGAGAAGCGCCTCCCCGAGCTGCTGCGAGCTTTCGCCGTGTTGGCGCGCGAGCGAGCGGACGCGACTCTCACGGTGGCCGGGCTCGGACCGCTCGACGAGACCCTGCGCGCGCAGACTCGCTCGCTTGGCATCGAGGACCGTGTCGACTTCCCCGGTTTCGTCGACACCGAGAAGGCCCTGGCCGACGCCGACGTCGTCGCGATGCTCTCCGTCTGGGAGAACTGCTCCTACACCCTCCTCGACGCGGTCGCGGCCGGGCTCGGCGTGGTGGCCTCTCCGGTGGGCGGCAATCCCGAGATCCTGCCCGCGCGGTGTCTTGCGAACCCGGAGCGGCCGGCCGAGGTGGCGGCCGCCCTGCTCCGCCAGGGCCTCGAGGTCGCCCAGCGACCGGCGCTGCCCGACTGGCCATCGGTCGCGGCCATGTGTGCCACGATCGGCGAGGTGTACGACGGCGCCGGGCACCGCCCGTGAAGACGAAGCTGGCCTGGGACCTGGGTCCGCAGGAGCTCACCGACGAGCGCGCGGACCGTGAGACCCGGATCAGCGACTTCGTGCTCTTCGCCGCGCTCCCGCTGGCCGGTCAGACGGTCCCGGTGGCTTCGCTGCCGCTCAATGAGGTGGCGGCCCTGGTGCTGGTCACCCTGTGTGCCTTCCGGAAGCCACGTGCGGACCGGCGGCCACCCCTCTGGTTCCCGGTGCTGCTGGTGGCGATGGTCGGTCTGCTGGCGCTCTCCGCCCAGCTCAACGAGGTCGACGGGACCCGTCGACTCGTCCACATGATCGGCTACGCCGGCATCGCACTCTGTCTGGCCTCCGGTCGGATCTCCCTGCTCTCCGCGGCCCGTGGGCTCGCCCTCTCCCTGGCCGCGGCCACTGTGCACGGGGCCCTGACCATCGAGACCAGCACCTACGAGGGCCGACTGACGGGTATTTTCGCCGACCCCAACGTGGCTGCCCTGACCCTCACAACGCTCGGCGCAGTCTCGGTGCCGCACGTGCAGCACACCTGGCTGCGCCGCCTGCTCCTGCTCACCATCGCCGGCGGCGTCCTCCTGACCTTCTCGCGCACCGGCCTGCTCGCCCTGGCCTTCGGCGCGGTCTGGCTCCTCGTCGGGCGCCGACTGCGGCTGGCCGGCGGCGGGCTCCTGGTTGCCGGTCTGGTCTGGCTTGTCGAGAATGTCCCCGACGACCTTCGACTCCTTGGTCCCTTCGCCGACCGCACCGGCAGCGACTCCCTCCGCTCGCGCATCATCGGTCAAGAGCAGCTGCTGCTCGAGACCGCGCCGTGGTACGGCGAGGGCCCGGGCACGGCGCAGGTCCTCGTCGGCGACCAGCAGTTCTTCTTCCACAATTCTTACCTGGCGACCCGCATGGAGGGCGGGTGGCCGCTGCTGGTGCTGGTCCTCGTGCTGCTCGCGGGTTGCTTCGCCATGCTGGCGCGGCCCCGCTCCGAAGGGCGCGGCGAGCCCGAGTGGATGCAGGCGGGCATCATCGCCGTCCTAGTGGTAGCCGTGTCTCTGGGTGAGGTGCTGCTCGACCTGCCCACCGCCGTCGTCATCGGCTTCGCGATGAGCACCGCGCTCAGGCCCAGGAGGGCAGCCGTCGAATCGAGGGCCGTGGGATCGAGCCCGGCGGCCCGGGGCCAGCCGTGACGCCGATCCACCTCGCTGCAAACCAGGGTCTGGTCGGCGGCGGAGAAGTGATGCTGCTGCGCACCGCGAAGGCGATCCGAGAGCTGGGCTCCGCGGTGAGCGTTGTGGCCCCTGCCGAACCCGCGGAGACGCTGCGGACCGCACGCGAAGCAGGCTTCGCAACCGTGCCCATCGAGGGCATCGGCCGGGCGGCGTACGCCCGCGGACTGCGTCGGTGGGACCGGCACCGCGCCGGCGTGCTCTGGTGCCACGGACTGTTGCCGTCCCTGTCCACGGCCGGGCATCCGCGCCGTATCGTCCACCTGCACCAACTCCCACACGGTCCGATGCAGCGGCTGAGCCTGGCGCTCGCCCGGCCGCGCACCCTCGCCATCGTTGTACCGTCCCACTTCATGGCCGGCCGGGTGGCGGGCAGCCGCGCCCTCCCCAACTGGACCGAGGACCTGCCTCGGCGGGTCCATGCCGGGCAAATGATGCGCGTGTTGGGCTTTCTGGGGCGCCTCTCCGAGGACAAGGGAGTCGACGTCCTGGCGTCGGCGTTCGAGATGCTGGCGCTCCAGCCCGGCACCGATCCGCGACTGGTGGTCGCGGGCGATTCCCGGTTCGTGCCGGCAGACCAGGAAGCGCGGGTCACGGCGGCCCTTGCGTCGATTGCCGAGTTCGTCGAGCTCCGCGGCTGGACGCCCCGTGACGACTTCTTCGCCTCGGTCGATATCACTGTATTTCCGAGCGTTTGGCCGGAATCCTTCGGGCTGGGCGTCGCGGAGTCGATGGCCGCCGGCGTTCCCTGCGTGGTCAGCGACGCCGGTGCGCTGCCCGAGGTGGTGGGTGCGGGTCACCCGTGGGTCGCCCCCGCCGGCGACGCCGTCGGCCTGGCTTGCGTGCTGCGAGCCGCGCTCGATGGGGACCCAACCCCGATCGTGGACCGGGCGCGTCGGCGCTGGGAAGCGGAGTACTCCCCGGCGGCTGGCCGGGCCCGGGTCGCGGACCTGCTGTGCGACCTCGGACTCCGGGTCGAGGAGAAGCAGTCGTGATCCGACCCGTGGTGGCCATCGCCCACGACTACCTCACCCAGCGCGGCGGCGCCGAGCGCGTGGTGCTGGCCATGCTAGAGGCCTTCCCGGACGCGACGATCCACACCACGCTCTACGACCCCGAAGGCACCTACCCCGAGTTCCGGGACGCGCGGATCGTCACCTCCACCCTCGACCGGGTCGCATTTCTGCGCCGCCACCACCGCGCGGCGCTGCCGCTCCTCGCCCCGGCCGCGAGCCGGCTCAGGATCGACGCCGACGTGACGGTGGTGTCCAGCAGCGGCTGGGCGCACGGCTTCGACATCCGGGGCCGCAGCCTCGTCTACTGCCACAACCCGGCCCGCTGGCTCTACCAGGCGGAGGAGTACCTCGGCGACGAAGGTGCGCGGGCGCGGGCGACCAGGTTGCTGCTGCGCGCAGTCACGCCCCCGTTGCGCCGCTGGGACCGGCGGGCGGCCGTCCGCGCCGACCGCTACCTGGCCAACTCCACCGTCGTGCGCAACCGGATCGGGACCGCCTATGGCATCGACGCCGAGGTCGTCCCGCCCCCGCACGGCATGGACGAGTCGGCGCCGCAGGAGGCCGTGCCCGAGCTCGCCGACTGGGCCGACGGCTTCCACCTGGTCGTGTCCCGGCTGCTGCCGTACAAGAACGTCGACCAGGTCATCAGCGCCTTCGCAGCGATGCCCGAGCGTCTGGTCGTGGTCGGTCGAGGACCTGAGGAACGGCGCCTGAGGTCCCGGCTGGGCCCACAGATACGCCTGCTGTCGGGCCTGTCGGACGCTCAGATGCGCTGGGTCTATGGCCGCTGCACCCGGCTGCTGGCGCCCAGCGTCGAGGACTTCGGGCTCACGCCACTGGAGGCGGCCACCTTCGGCAAGCCCACGGTGGCCCTGCGCGCGGGCGGGTACCTCGACACGATCGTCGAGGGTCGCACCGGCGTCTTCTTCGACCGCAGCGAAGCCGGTCAGATCCGTGCCGCACTCGCGAGGGCGGACCAGGTCACGTGGTCGGGGACCGACCTGCGCTCCCACGCTGCGGCGTACACCAACGGGCCATTCGTCACGCGGCTGCGGGACGAGGTCGCCGCGCTGGCCGGGGACAACGGTTCGGACGATCCCGGGCAATCTCTCGATCCCGACGTGGAGGCTTCGCCCGAGAGTTAGACTCGCGTTCTGGTCCCAGGGGGAGGACAGGGGGTGCCTCGATGTCGAAGATGCTGGCGCCTGCTCAGTCGTCGCAGGCGAAGAGACGCCTCCGGCCGCCCTCGCCGCTGATCATCGCCGCGGCGGTCACCGACACCGTCGTGATCACCCTGGTCACCGTCATCGCCGCCGTGGGTCGCGACACCCTGCCGATGTTCGACGCGGTCGGGGACATTCCAGAGAACGTCACGGACGCCGGCATCTTCATCGTGATCGGCTGGCTGGTGGCGCTGTGGCTCACCGGGGCGTACGACGAGACCTACTTCGCCGCGGGCACCGACGAGTACCGCCGCGTCTTCACCGCCACGATCGCCGCCGGGGGTCTGGTCGGCATCGGCTGCTTCCTGACCGGGTTCCCGCTCTCGCGCGGATTCTACGTGCTGCTCTTCGCGCTCGGCCTGCCCCTGCTCCTGCTGAGCCGCTACGCCGTCCGACGGATCATCCAGCGCCTGCGCACCCGGGGTCGGCTCCTACGGCGTGTCCTGATCGCCGGTGCCCCACGGCACGTCGAAGGCATCGCCGACGTGCTCAAGCGGGAGTCGTGGCTGGGCTACTCGACGATCGGCTGCGTCACCGCCAACGAACATCCCTTCCCGGAGACCCGCACCGGCATCCCGATCCTGGGCCGGACCTCCGACCTGGTCGACATCGTGGCCGCCCTCGAGGTCGACACCTTGCTGATCGCCGAGGGCGCATTCGGCCACGACACCAACCTGCGCCAGACCGCCTGGGCGCTCGAAGGATTCCGCAGCCTGCAGATCGCGGTGGCGCCGAGTCTCACCGACGTCTCGGCCGGCCGCGTCGAGATCCGACCGATCGCCGGACTGCCCCTCGTGTACGTCGGGCACCCCCGCGCCCAGGACGCCGCCCACTGGGCCAAGCGCGGCTTCGACATCCTCGGCTCGTTCCTGATCCTCCTGCTCTCGGCACCGATCTGGCTGTGGGCGGCAGCCCGCATCAAGGCCCACGACGGCGGGCCGGTGCTGTTCCACCAGATGCGCGTCGGGCGCGACGGCGAGACCTTCGAGTGCCTGAAGTTCCGCACCATGGTGCAGAGCGCCGAGGCCATCCGGCCTGCCCTGGGCGATGACACCCAGGTGATGTTCAAGATGCGGGTGGATCCTCGGGTCACCGGGCCGGGGCGGTGGTTGCGCCGCTACTCCGTCGACGAACTCCCGCAGTTGCTCAACGTGCTGCGCGGCGAGATGAGCCTGGTCGGGCCACGTCCGCCGCTGCCGTCGGAGGTGGTCCGCTACCAGAGCGACGCCGTACGTCGGCTGCACGTCCGCCCCGGGATGACCGGCCTCTGGCAGATCTCGGGTCGCTCGAACCTTTCCTGGGAGGACACCGTCCGCCTCGACCTCTACTACGTGGACAACTGGTCGATGGTGCAGGACGTGGTGATCCTGCTCAAGACGCTCTCCGCGGTGCTCGCCGCCCGCGGCGCCTACTGATCCGGGCGTACGCCGGGCCGATGCGTCAGCCCCGTGCCGCCCACTCACCGCCGGCGTTGTCGACCAGCTCGTAGCCGATCTGGGCCACCAGCGTGTCCCCGGTCCACACGATGCCGAGCGGTGCCCGGTCGTTGCCGAAGCAGTGCTCGTCGAGGATCCGCCTCCCCCGGGCAACGCGCAACCCGGCGACACACTGAGGGACACTCGTCAGCTGCGCCTGGCTTCCCGCTGCATCGACGGCCAGCGCCTCGACCTGGACGGCGTCCACGAGCTGGGTGAACTCACGGGTGGCGCGCTCGGCGACCAGCGCCCGCCCGTCCGCGCAGACGACGTAGACCTGGAGGCGGACCTCCTGGAGCCCCGTGGCCGCACAGTCGTCCGGCAGGGGCACGACGCCCTTCGGCGAGACCACCCGCGTCGCGACCTCGGGATCGAGGTACCAGGCTTCGCGAGCGACCTCCACCGAACGCCAACGATCACCCGCGAGCGAGTCGCTCGACCAGGCGGTGACCTCGCAGTCGGCGTCCGCGCCGATCAGCCGCCAGCCCTCTCCGGTCCGACCCACGGCGAGTGCCTCCACCAGGCCCGGGATCTCGACCTCCGCGGGCGGCTCCCGGTCCGGGGACACCCAGGCCGTGGCATTGGTCCCGACGACGCAGTCGCCTCGGGTGAGGCGCAGCACGCTGCCGTCCTCGGCGCCGCCCAGCAGCACCGGACCGCTGATCGGTCCGCCGTCGTCGCTCGGTGCGTCGTCGGGCTGCGTGGTGGCAGGCGCGGGCCGGGTCGACGAGCCGGCCGGGACGGGAGGGTCGGACATCCGGTCCCGCAGGTACCAGACCGCCGCGGCGTTGATCGCCACGAAGAGCACCACCCACGCCACCACGTAGCGCTGTCGCACTAACGTGCTGCCTTGCTGCTCGTCGGCTTCGTCTTCTTTGACGTCGGCACAGCGTCCCCGGTGGATGTTTCGGGAGAAACGGCGTCCTTGACTCCGGCGCGGCTGCTCCCGCCCTTGCGGCCACGCTTGCCCGGCTTGCCCGACGACGCCTCGTCGCCGTACCCCTGCTCGACCCGACCGCCGCCATAGCCGTAGACCACGGCTCCGAGGCCGCGGCTCGGTGCCATGTTGAGCACCCCGCCGAGCAGCCGTCCGCCGACCTGGCTGAGCACCTTGCGACACAGCTCGACCTGCTCGACATGCGTTTTGCCGACCGCGATGACCAGCAGCGCCCCGTCGCAGGTGACGGTGAGCAGCCCCGCGTCGGTGACAGGAAGCAGCGGCGGTGCATCGAGGATGACCATGAACTCCTCGGTGAGCTCGTCCACCAGCGCGTGCATGCGCTGAGAGCCCAGGAGCTCGCTGGGGTTGGGCGGGATCCGGCCGGCGGTGATCACCTGGAGGTTGGGCGTCTGGGTCTCCTGAAGCACGTCCTCGACGGCCAGGTCCCCCACCAGCACCTGCGTCAGCCCCACCGCCGGGTCGAGGTCGAACGTGCTGGCGAGGCTGGGCTTGCGCAGGTCGGCATCGATGAGCAACGTCGGCTGCCCGGCTGCCGCCATCATCCGCGCCAGGTTGGCGGAGACGGTGGACTTGCCCTCGTTCGCGTTGGCGCTGGTGACCACGATGCTGCGCGGCGGGTGGTCGACATCCACGAAACGCAGGTTGGTGCGCAGCTGCCGGAACGCCTCGGCGACGACGCCGAGATCCTCATGCACGCCGCGACTGCCCTTGGACAGCGGCTCGGCCACCGGGATGATGCCGACCACGGCACCGACGCCGGCCTCCTCGACGTTGGTGACGTTGCGGACCTTGCGGTCCACGGACCGGCGCCCGAGGGCCAGGGCGTAGCCCAGGACGAGCCCGGCGCCCGCGCCGAGGAGCAGGTTGAGCTGCCAGTCGGGGGAGGAGGGGGCACCGGGGAGCAACGCCTCCTCGCTCGGCACGAGCTGGACGAGGTCAGACTCCGGCTCGCCCTCGGCGAGCCCGGCGTTCTCCAGGTCGCTGACGGCCTCGCCGAGCGCGACGACGGCCGCGTTGGCCAGGTCACGGGCCGCCTCCGGCGAGGCGGCCGTTGCGGACACGCTGACCCGACCGCTGTCGGGGGTCACGCTCGCGGACAGCTGTCCCGCCACGGCTTCGGGTGCATCGTCGAGGCCTTGGCTCTCGGCGACCAGCTCGGCCACCTTGCGGTCCGAGATGAGGGTCGTGTAGCTCTCGGCCTTCTGCTGCTGGGTGTTCATGTTCGTCAACAGCTCGCCCGCGGACGCGGCCGTCCCGACCACGACGTACCCCTGAGAGGTCGCGGTGTAGACGATGGGCTGGCGCAGCGTGTCAAGGAACATCACCAGCACTCCCAGCGTGACGGCGCCCAGGATCACCAGGAAGTTGGCCCTTGTCAGCCGCAGGAAGTCGATGAACGTCACGATCCACGACTCTACGTGAGTCGTCCCCGCCAGATGGCAGGATTGGCGCATGGCCGACGATCCCGAGCCCGTCCCGGTGGTGGAGCCCGCGAGCACGACCATCCCATTGAACGCCCGGGTGCACCTCGCCCACGCCGTCGTCCAAAGGATCGCCGAGGACTCGGGCGTCTCCCTGCTCCATCTGAAGGGGCCCGCCGTCCTGCGGGGGCTCCGGCCGCCCGGGTGGCGCAGCAGCGACGTCGACGTGCTGGTCCGGCCGGGGCAGTTCACGCGCTTCGAGGCCGCCCTGGGCGGCCACGGCTGGGAGCCGTCATCACACCTGGAGACCGGATCGGCCTTCGCGCACGCCGCCAACTGGTGGCACCCCTACTGGGGGTACGTCGATGTCCACGCGCACTGGCCGGGCCCGACCGCGAGCCCCGAGCAGGTGTACGCCGCCTTCTCGGAAGACTCCTTCGACCAGCCGATCGGTCACACACCCTGTCCCGTCCCCGGCCGCACCGCGCAGATCCTGGTCCTGCTCCTGCACACCGCCCGCGGCACCAGCGACGCCGACCTCGAGCTGGCCTGGCGCGTCCAGTCGGAGGAGCAGCAGCAGGCCGTCGTGAAGCTCGCGGTCCGGCTGGGTGCGCAGCTGCCCCTGGCCGCCGCTCTGGGCGCTCTCGACGACCACCGCGGCGAGAGCTCCTACGCCCTGTGGCACTACTACCGGCAGGGCGGGGGGCGACTCGACGAGTGGCGGGCGCGCTGGCGGGCGGCCGAGACGCCGGCGGCGCGGATCCGCGTGCTGGCTTCCGCCGCCCGGGTCAACCGCGACCACCTGCGCATGGAGCTCGGGCACCCGCCGAGCCCGGCCGAGGTCCGCCGGGCCCAGGTGGCGCGGATCGGCAGGCTGGGCAGCGAGACCCGACGCCTCGTCGCCGATCGGCTCCCGCGCAGGCGGCCACGATGACCGTCGAGCGGTACGCCGTCGCCCCCGGCGTCGCCTGGGTGGACGCCGACGAGATGGGTCTGGACCGCACCGAGCTCTATGTGGCGCGGCTGCCCGCCGGCCCCCCGCTGCTGCTCATCGATGCCGCCTGGGCGATCTGGCTGGCGATGGCGGAGACCGGCACGATGGCCGAGATCGTGGCGCGGACCGCCGAGCTGACCGAGAGCGCGCCCGACGACATCGAGACTGCGGTCGCGGACTTCCTCGACGGCCTGGTCCGGCAGGGGCTGGCCTCCGTCACGCGGACGGCAGAGGAGTAGGTCGCCGGACGCGTCCCGCCAGGAGGACTCCGAGCAGCGCTCCCAGGACGTTGAAGAGCACGTCGACGAGCTCCGGGTCGCGCTCAAGGAAGTTCAGCTGCACGAGCTCGGCCGTGATCGAGTCGCGTCAGGAGCGACCCGAGCGGCATCAAGAGCCGCACGATGAGGCCGATGCTGTAGGAGTCGGGCCGGACCCAGCCGGGGGCGAGGGGGCCGAGCTCGACGCAGGGACGGACGGTCAGCCGGTCAACCACCGGGGCGCGCCGGCGAGCAGCAGCCAGGCCAGCCCCACCAGATAGGCACCACCGACCAGCCAGTTCGCCCGCCGCGCCCCCACCGTCTCAGCCTAGACTCGAGTCCATCGACACCGCCGACTCGTCTCTCCCCCCAAGCCCGCCGCTCGTCCAGCCCCTGGTGCTGGACGCGTTCGGTGTGCTCGTCGCCGTGCTCCCGCCGGACCCGACGACCCGCGACCGTTGGGGGGACCAGTGGTCCCGCGCGCTCAGCCAGGAGCCGGCTGCCGGTGCCCACGCCACGCTCGACGCGCGCGGGAGCGGCCCTTTGGCCGAAACCGACGCTGCCGACTACGCACTGACTTCGCGGGTCACGCAGGCGGCCCTGGAGCATGTGGGCGCCGCGCGGCTGAGCCTGCACGCGGCGGGTCTCGCCGACGGCGCCGGACGGGCACTCGCGCTGGTCGCCGCCTCGGGGACGGGCAAGACCACGGCGGCCCGCACCCTCGGCGCCACCCTCGGCTACCTCAGCGACGAGACGGTCTCGGTCGGCACCGACCTCGACGTGCGGGCCTACGCCAAACCGCTGTCCGTGGTCATCGCGTCGGACCGCCCCTACCACAAGTCCCAGCACAGCCCCGACGAGCTGGGGTTGCTGAGGCCGCCCGCGCACACGACCTTGCACCGCCTGGTCGTCCTCGACCGCACCGCGGGGCACGAGCGCCACGGACTGGAACCGCTCGCCATCGCCGACGCCATCCCGCTCGTGCTGCCCCAGACGTCGTACCTGACGTCGTTCGAGGCGCCGCTGCTCGTCCTCACGCGCGTGTTGCAGGTCGGCGGCGGGCCCTGGCTGCTCCGGTACGCCGACATCGCCGAGCACGTGGCCGAGCTGCATGGTCTCGTGACGGACCCGGACGACGCGCCGGAGACCTTCACCCACCA
>Ga0136617_10006145_pt1 | contig 10738 bp, 12 predicted proteins | sample AntDrymUQ3222106_2_FD_129672 | JGI IMG/M metagenome (GOLD analysis project Ga0136617, IMG submission 129672) | Polar desert sand microbial communities from Dry Valleys, Antarctica - metaG UQ322 (21.06) | ecosystem: Environmental > Terrestrial > Soil > Desert | place: Antarctica: Dry Valley...
CACCCAGCCCGATGGAGGCACCGCGCATGACGCTCGATGACACCAAGACCCTCGTACCTGCCACGGGCCACTACTACCTGGCACCGGCGATCACCGGGCCCCCGGCTGACCTGCTGGCCCCGGCGTCGCCGTGGGTTGATGTGGGGCACACGTCGTTGGATTCCCCGTTCGGGATCACCTCCGACGGCGGCGACACCACGACTCTGGGGACCTGGCAGAACCCATCGTTGCGGAACTCCCACGCCCCACGGGTCGAGTCGGTCGCGTTCGTGTTGCAGCAGTGGGATCTGGTGTCGATGAAGTTGTACTGGGGCTCCAATTCCGGCACGAGCAGTGCTGGTGCGCTCCGCGTTCCGAAGGCACCGGCGGAGACCCTCGCCGCGATGTACATGCTCGCCTCAGACGGGGTGGACAAGCTCCCGTGGTACTGGCCGTCCGTGTCGATCTTCCGGGCCGACGATCTCGGCTTCGACGCTGAGGCCCTGGCCGGGCTGCCGGTGCGGGCGACGATCCTCGGTGTGTCCGGTCAGGACTGGCTTTACGAGGTCACCCCGAAGGGCACCGTGGGTGCGTCGTCGATCGACGTGTCACCGTCGACCTCGTCGAAGGCCGCCGCGTCGACCACGCAGTTGACGGTCACCGCGACGTACCCGGACACGTCCACCGCGAACGTCACGTCCCAGGCCATCTACACCACGTCCGACGCAACCAAGGCGACGGTCAGCTCAACAGGTCTGATCACGTTCGTTGCGATCGGCACGGCGACGATCACCGCCACGTTCCATGGGAAGACCGACACCTGCGCGGTCACGGTCACCTGAGCGCGTCCGGGGCCGGTCATCCTCGCGGGCCGACTGGCCCCGGACGCCTCACGCAAGGCCCGCGGAAGTAGTAGGAGGCCCGCGAAATGGCAAACATTCAGTTCGACGACATCCGGCAGGCGGCGGAGGAGAAGTACGGCCCGTACATCATCGAGGGGATCCCCGGCGGGAATGTGACCCTCCTCAACGCGATCCGTCTGCCGAAGTCGAAGCGGATGAGGCTGGTGAAGCTCCAGTCCATGCAGGCGAAAGAGATGGTGAAAGAGCAGGACCAGCTACTCCGGGACATGTTGCAACTGGTCGCAGCGACCGCCGATGATGCGCAGCGGCTCCTAGCCGTGGTCGGCGACGACAGCGCGCTTATGGCGGAACTGCTCAACGACTACGGGCAGAAGGCGCAGTCGGGAAATGCCTCGCCCTCGCCGAGCTGATCGACGAGCACGGGTCGGCCCTGTACTCCGATTTTCGCCGCTTCTACGGCCTGGACTTGGCCGAGGAGATCGGCCGGACGTGGCCGAACCTGCTCATCGCGCTCGTCGAGGGCCTGCCCGAGGAGTCGGCGTTCGTCGGAGCCGTCCGCGGCGGCGGTGAACTCACCGGCTGGACCCGCACGCACGGTCTGCTCGCCGACATTAACGACCAGGTGCAGATGAACACCCTCGCCACCGGCAACTTCAAGCGGCGACCGAAGTTCCGGCCGTGGCCCCGCCCGGCGAGCCGCCCGGCCAGGGTGACCGTCGCGGGGCTCCGTAAGCAGTACGGGAGGGAGTGAGCTGTGACGTCACCCGGAGGTCGGGAGGCCGGACGGGTCTCCGTCCGCGTAGTCCCAGATAGCTCCAAGTTCGCCGCCGCGTTGCGGGTGGACCTGCAACGCCTGGAGTCGACGCTGAAAGTGTCGATCCCCACCGAGCTCGACACGACCGGGCTGTCTGCGCATGCGAAGGCCGCGGCGGCGGCGGCGGAGCAGGTCGCCGGGACGGTCCACATCAGAACCGAGGTCGACAGGGCCAGTTTCAGCCAGGCGACGACAACCCTGAACAGTTTCTCCGGCAGGCTGGGGCTGATCGTCGCCGCCGTGACCACCCTGGGTCCGGCCCTGGTCCCGGTCCTCGCTGCCCTGACGGCTGTGGTGGGCGGTCTGGCAGTTCCGATCGCGGCTGCCACTGCGGGTGTCGGGGCGTTCGCCGTGTTCGCGGTGCCCGCGTTCACGTCGGTCGCTGAGGCGTCGGAGGATTTGGCGAAGGCGCAGGAGGCCGTCGACAAGGCGTTAACGTCGAAGACGCGGCAGACCGCGCTGATACGGCAGCGGCAACTGATCGCCTCCATGAACCCGGCTATCGCCGCCGCCGTGGTGTCGCTGAACGCGTTGAAGGACACCTACCGGAAGCTGTCTGCGGCGCTGGCCCCGCAGATCTTCGGCGTGTTCAACGCGGGCCTGCAAGTCGCAACGGCGGCGTTGCCCCTGTTCGCGCAGCTGACACGGGCGGTGGCACCGGCACTGACCGGGCTGGCGAAGCAGCTGGCTGGCGCATTGTCATCCCCGGCGGTGAAACAGTTCGTCACGTTCCTGGGGGCGCAGGCCGGACCGGCGATCCTGGGGTTCGGGAAGATCCTGGGGAACCTGTCGGCCGGTTTCGCCGGGTTGTTGCAGGCGTTCGCCCCGGTGGGGGAATCCCTACTCGACGGCCTTGTGCGCCTGTCCGCGGGGTTCGCCGGGCTGTCCAAGACTGATGGCTTCCAGAAGTTCTTGGCCTTCGCCACGGCTAACCTGCCGCTGGTGGGGAAACTCACTGCGGACCTGGTCCGGGGCATCTCCGCGTTGACAGTTGCGCTCGCCCCGATGGGCATCGTCGTGGTGAAAGCACTCGATCTGATGGTGAGAGGTATTACAGCCGCCGCCCAGCAGGTGCCCATCCTGATCCCGGCGCTCATCGGACTGTTCGCCGTGTTCCAGCTCGCCGGACCGGCGGCGGTGGCGTTCACGTTCCTCGTGTCCCCGATCGGGCTGGTAGTGGCCGGTCTGGCATTGCTGGCTATCGGGTTCGTCGCCCTCTACAAGAACTCGCAGCCGGTCCGGGACGTGATCGCCGCGATCGGGGTCGTCGTCAGGGACCTCGCCGAGAAGGCCCTGCCGGTCCTCCGGGGGGTCTTTCAGCAGGCGATGCTGGGTGTCCGCGCCGCCATCGCGGACGTGTCAGCGGCGATCGTCGAGAACCGCCCGCAGATCGACCAGTTGATCCGCGGGTTCAGGACCGCGGCCGGGTTCATCCTGACCGAGGTTGTCCCCGTTCTCGGGCCGATCCTGCGGGGAGTGTTCGCGTCCATCGGGCCCCAGATCGCCAGCACGATCACCATCATCGGTGGGCTGGTGTCAGCGTTCAACACGATCCGGTCGGCTGTGATTGTGGTCGGCGGTGCCATAGCGGCGGCGTGGTCGGCGGTCGGTATGGCGGTCACCGGCGCCGGCACTGCGGCGCAGCAGACCGGCGGGTTCTTCACCTCCCTGTGGGCACGGATCACCGGGATAGTGTCGACCGCCGCCGCCGCGGTCGTGGGGTTCGTCGTCGGCATGTGGCAGCGGATCGTCGCCGTGTTCCAGGCCGCTATGGCCATCGTCGCGGGGATCTGGTCGGCGTTCTGGAACAGCACCATCGGGGGGCTAGTCTCCGCGGTTATCGGTCTGATCGTCGCCGTGGTGAAGCTGGGGCTGACTCTCATAGTGGTCGCGTTCGTGGTTGCTATCGCCGCGATCACGGCTGGGGTCCGCGCCGGCCTGACGTTCATCCAGGCGATTTGGTCGGCTGTCATGGGGTATCTGACGGCGCGGGCGACGGCGGCGTGGGCTCGGATCGTCGCAGTGGTCTCGTACGGGGTCAACGCGGTCCGGTCGGTGGTCTCCACGGTGATGGCGGGCGTGCAGGCGGTCGTGACCGTGGTGTGGGGTCGGATCTCTTCCGTGGTGGCATCGGCGGTCGCCCGGATCCTGGTTGTGGTCCGTGGCGTGTCCGCCGTCGCTGCGATCATCGGTAACGCGTTCGGGAGCGCCCGCAGCGCCGCCGAGACGAGGATCGGGCAGATCGTTTCCCTGGCCAGGGGGATCGGCGGGCGGGTGTTGTCGGCGGTGGGTAACCTCGGCTCAATCCTGTTCAACGCCGGAAAGGGCATCATTCAAGGGCTGATCAACGGGATCCAGGCCGGACTGTCCGGCCTGACAGCGATCATCAACAGTGTCACCGCAAGAGTTACTGCGGTGCGGGGAATGCTGAAGATCAAGTCACCGTCGCGGGTGATGATGGACATCGGGTCAGATGCGATGGCAGGACTGATCGCCGGTTTGGGCAAGCAGATGCCTGCCCTGTCCGCGCAGGCTCGCGCCGCCGCCGACGCGATCACCGGGGTCTCCCCCAGCATGTCGCGGAGCATAGGCGATGCCCTGCTCGGGCAGCTCGCCCCCGCCGGCCCTGGGCAGGGGGGCGGTGGTCATCTCACCGGGAATCTGTACCTCAACGATGGGACATTCCTCGGGGTAATCGAGGGTGCCATCGCTACCGCGCAGGATGATCTGGCCCGCCAGGTCACCTACAGGCGCAGGTAGCAGCAGCAGATGCCGATCCTTACCAGTACCCCCACTGTCGGCCCGGCGGAGCCGCTGACCGCCGCGGCGGACCCCGACTCGGCGCGGATCGCCCTGAGACTGCAATGGCCGGCCGTGGCCAGCGCGACCGTGTCCCGTGTCGACCCAGATGGCACGGTGTCACCGGTCCGCGGTGGGGAACCGGCAGCCGTGGTCGGCGGGTCCTGGTCCGGGTTCGACTACGAAGCACCGTTCGACGTGCCGGTCACCTACCGGGCGGTGACCGGTCTGGTCACCCAAACCAGCACGGCCGTCACCTTGCCGTCGTTCGAGCGGGCCTGGTTGAAACATCCGGGTCTGCCGGTGCTGAACATGCCGGTCCACGTCGCCCGGCTGCCGGTGCTGCAACGCGCCGCCAATTCGGCGACGTTGGCTGTCCTCGGCCGGCTCAACCCGGTGGTCGTGTCGCAACGCCGCGCCGGCTACACCGGGGCCGTTGACGTGTGGACTGACAGCGACGACGCGAAGGCCGGCCTGTGGGGGCTCCTGAATGACGGCACGCCGCTGCTGTTCGCCCCGCCCGGCGGGACCGGTGTGACGAACATGTGGTTGCACGTCGGTGATGTCGCGGAGACCCGCGTCACTGACGTTGCGGCCGAGCATGTCCGCCTGTGGCAGTTGCCGTTCACCGTCGTCGACCGGCCCGTGGATGTGGTGGTCACCACCGTGTACGACTGGGCTGCCGTGGTTGATGAGTTCACCTCCTGGTCTGACCTGGTTTCGCAGGTCGGGTCGTGGTCGGAGTTGGTCGCCGGTGGCGCGGCCGACCCGGCTGTCCCGGCGCCGTAGCCATGTGGCCGGTGTCCGCCGAGTTCTTGGCAGCCCTGCGCGGCCCCCACGCCATCGAAACACGGGTGGACGCCTACCGGGCTGGGGTGCGCCTCGCACGGGACCTGCCGGTGGCCGGCGGCACTGTGACGGTCGACGCCGGCTCCCAGGTGGGCCGCACCCTGGACATCACCATTGGAGGCCCGGAGTGGGCGCCGCGGACCTTCACCGACATCCTCGCCCCGTTCGGGACGTGGCTGCACGTCTGGTCCGGGCTGCGGTACCCGTCCGGGTCTGTGGAGTGGGTGCCGCTGGGCCGGTTCCGGGTGGAGAACCCGGCCGACGCTGAAGGTGACCCGGCCGTCACCGTCCACGGGGCGGACCCCTCGGTCGTCGTCGCAGACGCCCGGTTCCTGAGCCCCAAGGTCGGGGCGACGGGTGGGCGGATCGTCGACCAGATCGCCGGCCTCGTCACCGAGGTTCACACGTGCGTGACGTCCCTGTGGCCGTATACCAACGTGGTCGGCAAGGTCGTCTGGGATGAGGACCGGTGGGCGGCCGTACAGGACATGGCCCGCTCATTGGGCGCCGAAGTATTTTTCAACCCGGCGGGGACGCTGGTCGTCCGCCCGGAGCCGACGCTGCTGTCCCCGTTCGTGTGGTCCGTCAACGCCGGTGAGGGCGGGGTCATGGTTTCCGCGGGCCGGCAGATGAGCCGTGAGGGCGTGTACAACGCGGTCGTCGCCCGCGGGGAGCAGGCCGCGGACGCTCCACCGGTGCAGGCCGCCGTGTACGACCTCGACCCGGCATCCCCTACCTACTGGTTGGGCCCGTTCGGGCAGAAGCCACGTTTCTACGCCTCGCCGCTGATCACGACGACCGCGCAGTGCCTGTCAGCGGCGACAGCGATCTTCCTCCGGCAGAAAGGCGTCAGCCGAACCCTGAATTTGGGGGCCGTGCCGAACCCGGCGTTGGAACGCGGCGACGTCATCAACGTTGTCTTCGCCGACCGGACCGCCGAAAAACACATTGTGGAGAAGCTGACGATCCCGCTAGTCCCCGGCGCGATGACGGTGGCAACCCGTTCGCCGGACCCGGAGACCACCTGATGGCCACCTCCCGTAGGCGCCGTGGGCCGCTTCTCCCGGCCGCTCTCGCCCCGGCCGGTGGGCAGCCCGCGCTGCGCCTCCGGACGGCCGTGGTGGCCGCTGTGACCGCCTCGGGGGTGACCCTGACCGTCTCCGGGGGTGAGGTCACCGGGGTGGCCCGGCTCGCCTCCTACCCGGCGCCGGCCGCCGGCGACAACGTTCAACTACTCACCACCGACGACGGCCGCTATCTGATCCTCGGCCCCACCATCTAGCAGGGAGACTGCATGCCCAACACGCCGTTGCAGGGCCTCCCGTACCCGCCGTTCACCGGGGTCCTCCCGAACGGCTCCCAGCAGATGCTCGACGCGCTCGTTGCTGTCGAGAAACAGCTGGTGATGAAGTTCGCGAACGCCGCGACCCGCGATGCGGTTGTGACGGCGCCGGTCGCCGGGATGGTGGCCTGGTTGACTGCGACCTCGCAGTGGACCGGGTACAACGGGACCCGGTGGGTGCCGCTGTCCTACCACATCGAGTCCGGGGTGCTGTCTCACGCCTACGGCGGCGGGCTCGGCCCGGTCTGGAGCGTCATCACCTTCGCCTACCCGTACGCCGTAGCACCGGCAGTCACGATCGGCTGCAACGCCACGCAGTTGCAGACCTATTACGGCGGATTGTCGGCGACAAGCGTGTCGATCTTCACGAAGGGGTTCAACGGGGTCGCCCCGCCGTCCGGTGACTATTCGGTGTCGTGGATGGCCATCGGCCTCGTCTGAGACACCCCCGCCGCAGCTCATACCACCACCCCAACAAGCCCGGAGGGGATTGCTGATGTCGCGCTACCAGTTCGGCGGGACGGACGCGGCCTGGATCATGTCCGCGCAGGACGCTTCCGTCCAGTACGGGGCTGGCGCCCTGGTGGCGCGTCTCTCTCCAGGTGCGGTCGTCCGCTTCTACAGTGTCGCGACAGGTGGCACCCAGTACACCGGCCTGCTCGACGCGGTGGGCGCGACAGTGTCGACGATCACGGCGGACTCGACGGGCGCCCTCCCGGTGTTCTCCGGCCCGGATGCCGGACCGGACTTCATGTGGGCCGACGCGAACGGCGGGGCCGGACCGCGGCGGATGGTCGGCGCCAATGACGCCGCATCGCAGGCTGTGCAGGCCCACGTCGACACCACCGACCCGCACGGCTCCAAGGCGTACGCGGACGCCTGGCATGAGATCGTCGTCCGCTACAACACGGCGACGTCGTCCTGGCCGACCGCCGCGTCGGTGCCCGCCAACCCGGCTGTGGACTGGCTGTGGCGGGGACCCGTCGGAGTACCACCGCCGATCGGCCCCAATCACATGCGTGAAGGTGACCGGTACGCCGAGATCCCGGCGTCCTGAGCTATGCCGGTCCGGCAGTACGTCGCCCGCGGCGCCATCCTGCGGTCGCTGGGTTTCTGGCCGGACCTGACCCCAGGGGCCGCGCCGCCGCCGCCGACTACGGTGATGCTCCTCGGGTCGTCCGGGCCGGGCGGCGGGTCCGGCGTCAACGCGTCGCTGACAACAGCTGGGAAGCTGTACGCGGTGCGCCGGGCCTACGACACGGGCGGGATCCCCACCTCGTACTCGGCGTCATCGGCGTCCGGTGATTTCACCGCCGGCCGGTCCTCCGTCTGGTCGGCGAAACCGGACATTGTCGCGTTCGGTGCCGGCACTCTTGATTCAGCGTTCACCGCGTTCCTGGCCACCGTCCCCGGCGGGACGATGCCCAACGGCCGGCAGTACCTCTTCTACTGCAACCTGTGGCACGAAGCCGACGGGAAGGTCAAACAAGGTCTCTACACGGCCGCCCAGTTCCGCACGGCGTCGTCAAGGATGGCTGACCTGATCGCCGCCTCGGGGAAGACGAACATCATCCCGACCGTCAACACCACCGGGATGCCGTTCTCCGGGAACTACAACGACACCGCACACGGGTTCTCCTCCCCGGAGGATTTCTGGGTGCCCGGTAAGCACAAGGTGTACCTGCTCGACGCGTACAACCTGTGGGGCTATTCGACCGATGCGACCACGACTAACAAATACAACGGGAACCCGTGGTCGCAGATGGTCGCCCGGTTCGCGCCGGCGGTCACCTGGTTCAAGGCCAACGGGGTCCGCTGGGGCATCGGGGAGTGGAATGCCACCGAATGCGTCAACACCTCCGCGTCCGATCCGGGTGGGTTGCACTCGAAGGCGTCGACCCTCACCGCCGGGTTGCAGTCATGTTATGACAACAGCTGCGAGGTATTCGCCTACTGGGACCAGGCATTCGGCTCCGACCATGACCTGCTGCTGCGTCGCCTGCACTCATCGTCCGCGTTCCAGGCCGCCTGGGATGCGGCCCTGACCCAGTACGGGTCCGCCTGATGGCCGCGACAATGGTGGCCACGCCGGTCGCCACCGCGAAGGCCGACGCGTCGACTAAGACGTTGAGCTTTACCACGGGCCGGGCTGTGCCGTACGGGTCGACGCTGTTCATCTGCGTCGCCGCGTCGTCGAGCACCGCCGCCCCGACGTTCACCATCAGCGCGGCCGGTGGTCTGACGTGGGCGCAGGACGCCACATCGTTCGTCGTCTCCGTCGCCCAGTCGGTGGTGTTCTCCGCGCCGGTGACCCTGACCGCTGGGCTCCCATCTGGGACCACCCTCACTGTCACCGTCGCCGCGTCTGATGCGGCGCTCGCCCGTTGGGCCGGCGCCGTGATGGAAGCGTCCAGCGTCTTGCAGGCCGCCTACGTCGACCGGGTGGCCACGGCCACCGGCGGCAGCACATCGAAGGCGCCGTCGGTGGCCGACACGATAGCCACGGCGCAGGCCGACGAGCTACTGCTGGGCGTGTTCGCCACCCCGGCGAACCCCGTCTTCACGGGGACGACACCGGCGGGGGTGGCGTGGACGACGGTCGCCTCGGCCGGTGCGTCGGCGAACAAGCAGGTCATCGTCGCCCACAAGCCGCTGTCGGCGACCGGTGTGCAGACCGTGGGCGGCACCACCGACATTCAGGCCACCTGGCAGGGCTGCCTGGTCACCTACAAGGGCGGCGCCCCGCCGACCCCGCCGCCGGAGGTGCAGGCCGTCGTCTCCGGCGCTGTTGCGACTAACCATCTTGATGCGGCCGCGAAAAAGATCACGCTGACGACCACTCGGGACGTGCCCGCCGGTTCGTCGCTGGTCCTCGCGCTGGGTTGCTCCGCGGTTGCCGTCCTGTCGAACTTTACGGTGTCCGACAGCCGCGGCGCCTCATGGCGGCTTGACGCCAAGGAGGAGATCACCTCCAACGTTCTCGTTGCCGTGCTTTCCGCGCCACTGGTCGCCCGGCTGGTCTCCGGTTCGGTGGTGACGGTCACCTGCGACCAGTCGCTGGCCCGTTGGTCTGCGACGCTGATGGAGATCACCGGTACGCAGCAGGCCGCCGGGTACGTCGACCGGGTTGTTACGGCGACCGGTGGCACAGCATCGACAACACCGTCAGTCGTCGACACGGTGGCCACAGCGCAGGCCAACGAGATTGTCTTCGGCGCGTTCGCCCTCCCGGCGACACCCGTGTTCACCGAGGGGGCCGGCTACACCCTGAACCCCGGTGCCGCGTCGACCGCGGCCACCGCGAACAAGCAGGTCGCACTCGAACACAAGGTGCTCACGAGCATCGGAACGCAGACCGCGAACGGCACCCTCGACACGTCAGCCGCATGGGCCGGTGTCCTGGTCACCTACAAGGCCGGTGACCCGCTGCCGCAGTCGACGGGCGAGTGGGTCCTGCGCTCCGGCCGCCTCGTGATCGTCCCGCAACAGCAAGTGCTGCGATCGGGGTCGCTGCGGTGAACGACGACGCCCCAACAATCGTGGTCTCCGCGACCGTGGTCACCGCCTCACAGGAGCACGCCGCCCGCGCTGCCGAAGTCCTCGCCCGAAGCGCCGCCGGCCTGATGCTCGACGGGGTGAACGTGTCGATCACGATGGGCACAGTCGAAGACGACGACGAGGGCGGCCCGCCGGTCGGATGACCGCCACCCGGACTGCTACGACTTTCTGAGAGCACGAGGAAGGGCGGCCCGCATGTCGAAGTTCATCCGGCTCCGGCCGGCACGCCTGGCCCTCACCCTGCTCGTGTTCATGACCTTCATCCTCACCGCGATCGGACTGGCGTTGATCTTCCAGCCGTTCCGATGGTCGAACACCCCCGCCTACGCCAACCTGCTTGAGGTGGCGGACCAGCGGACCTGGGGGGCGATCCATCTGGTCGTCGCCGCCGTCATGGCCGCGTCCGCGGTCCCCCCGCACCGCCGGCAGCTCCTCGTCGCCGCGCACACCATGTCGATTGGCCTGGTCGCGTTCTGGCTGATCGCGTTCATCGTCAGACATCTGACCGATGATGGGACAACTGTCGCCAACGTG
>Ga0136617_10006146_pt1 | contig 10737 bp, 10 predicted proteins | sample AntDrymUQ3222106_2_FD_129672 | JGI IMG/M metagenome (GOLD analysis project Ga0136617, IMG submission 129672) | Polar desert sand microbial communities from Dry Valleys, Antarctica - metaG UQ322 (21.06) | ecosystem: Environmental > Terrestrial > Soil > Desert | place: Antarctica: Dry Valley...
GCGGTGGTTCAGGCACCCGGTCAGGCTGTCGGTGTGGACCATCTGGTCGAGGCGGCCGACCAGCGCCGCTTGCCGATCGTGCTGCTGCCAGTGGTTGCGGGCGGTCAGCGTGCACATCGTGGCGACCAGCGCCAAGGCGCCCGCGGTGAAGAGGATGAAGCCGGCGTCCAGCTGCGCGGTGGCAGCCGCCATGCCCGCGACAACGACCGCGATCGTGCCGCCCAACCACACCATGCCGCTGGGCGGGTATGCCATCGCCGCGTAGATCATGGCCAGGCAGTAGATGACGATGATGGGACTCGACGGACCACCGTCCAGTGCGCTGAGCGCCGTCACGAACCCCACGATGGCGACGCTCCAGCCGTAGAACAGCCACACGCCACGCGGATGGCGCAGGATGCTGCGCATCGGTAGCCGCCGAACGAGGGTGCTGACGATCGCGGTCATCGCCACCAGCGCGCTCATGAGCAGACGGTTGGGTCGGTCCCAGGTGAGGGCGAAGTACGCCCACGCGACCCCGGCGGTGCCGTAGGTCAGCCACACCCCAACGCTGACGTGACGCAGCCAGAAGTCCAGCTCGTCGTCGGTGGTGGCCAGGATCCTCATGTCCCCAATGTCGGCAGGCCAAGCGACCGGCGTGAGCGCTTCTTTGCAAGACCCGGGCGGCCAATTCGTCGGCAGACCGGCGACGTGTTCGGTTGCTGCGAGGTCTCGGTACGATGGCAGCAGATCCTGCATGCCCGTACCCGTCTCATCGAGCACAGCGAGGAACGTCATAGCGGTGGAACCGGTCGGTGGTCAGGCGCTGCGTGACGCTGGGCTGCGTGCCACCCGTCAGCGGCTGACGGTCCTGGAGGCGCTGCGGGAGCGTCCCGATGCGGTCACGGCGCAGGACTTGCACATGGAGCTGCGCCAGGCCGGCGAGCCGATCGGGCTGACCACCGTGTATCGCACCCTGACGGCGCTGTCGGACTCGGGTCTGCTCGACGTGTTCACCCGCGACGGGGAGCAGGCGTTCCGCCTCTGCGGGGACGGTCATCACCATCATCTCGTGTGCGAGACCTGCAACAGGGTCGAGGAGATCACCGCCCAGGAGGTCGAGCGCTGGGTCGGCCAGGTCGCCACGCGCCGGGGCTATGAGGTGACGGGGCATCGCGCCGACATCTTCGGCATCTGCGCCGACTGCCGCTGAGGCCCACGCGCTATCGGCGAGACGCCTCGCCCGGGTCGGCAACCGCGGCGGTGTGCAGCGTGTAGGCCGACAGGATGTCCGTATCCAGGATGTCGCTGCTGAGCAATTCGATGCGGTCCACGACGCCGTGCTCGGTCAGGGTGGCGCGGGTCGCGTCGAGGGCTGCGGGGTTTTCGTCGAAAGCGAAGACCGCCCCCTCGGGCCCGATCGCCTCGGCAAGCAGCGCCGTGAACCCATGCGCCACAACCAGCGGCGGGCTGCGGCGCGGGCGCTGTGGGCGCGGGGTGACTACGCGACGTTCGGTGACCTGCTGGCGCCGGTCGGAGCGGCGCTGTGCGCCCGCATCGGGGTCAGCGATCTGGACGTGCTCGACGTAGGGACCGGCACAGGCAGCACCGCGCTGGCTGCCGCCGGCGCCGGCGGTCGGGTCAGCGGGGCTGACCTGACACCGGAGCTGCTCGCGGTCGCCCGGCGCCGCGCCGAGGCCGAGGAGCTACCCGTGGAGTGGCGGGAGGGCAACGCCGTGTCGCTGCCCTATGGTCGGCGTGTGCAGCTGGACCCCTGACGGGTTGTTCGGACGTATCGGCACCGTCGTGTCGGGCTTCCTGCCGACCCCCCCACCGCCAAGCCCAAGCCCTCTGGATTGGGGAAAGCCGGCAGCCGTCAACGAGTTCTTCTCCGGCTTGCCGGTCACACTGGCAATGGACCATGCGGCGGTGGAGATCGCATTCGCCTCCATCGAGGATGCAGTGGTCCTGTTCGAGCAGAAGTCAGGACCGATACTCGGCGCCCGCGACGCGTTGGAGCCTGCCGGCAGCTGGCCGCAGGCGCGAACGGCGATGGCGGAGCTGTTCGCCGAGGCCAACGTCGCCACGGACGGCACCTTGCAGCTGCACGCCGATTACCTGGTCGTGCTCGCAAGGCGATCAGTCTGACCTCGCACCGCTCCATGCTTGACCAGCGCTCGTCACGAGGACGCGCGCTGGAGGCTGCCCGCGAGGAGTCTGGTCAAGGCGGTAGCGCAGTAGGCGCCGAGCGCGACGAGCACGATGGCTGCCCCGGTTGGGGCGTTCGCGTAGAACGCCACGAGCAGGCCGATCACGGCGCTGGCGGCGCCGATCGCTGAGGCCAGCAGCAGCGTCGCGCGGTAGCTGGATGCGACTTGCGCGGCGGTCGCGACGGGGATGACCATCATCGCCGAGATCAGCAGCAGCCCGATGGAGGACATACCGGCGACCACGACCAGCGCGACGACGACAGTGAGGGCGAGGACCAGCCCCTGCGTGGGCACCCCCGCGACGCGGGCGGCGGCTTCGTCGAACGCCAGCGCCACCAGCTGGGGATACAGCGCGATCACGATCACGACGACGGCCCCGGCCAGCGCGGTGACCGCCGCCACCTCGTCCCAGCCGAGGTTGAGCGGGCTGCCGAACAGAAAGCTGAGCACCTGGTTCTGGCCTCCACCCGCGCGGGAGGAGAAGAAGAAGCCGGCGGCGATGCCGCCGTAGAAGATCAGTGCCAGCGACAGGTCCCCGCCGACGCCAAACCGGGTCAGCCGAGCGAGGGCGACCGCCGCGACCGCGGTCAGCGCCAGCGCCCCGACCAGCGGGTTGAGCCCTAACAGGAATGCCAGGCCGACACCGGCGAAGGCCATGTGGCCCATGCCGTCGCCGATCAGCGACTGCCCGCGTTGCACGATGAACGCGCCGACCAGCGGTGCGACCGCGGCGATGACCGTGGCGGCGACGAGCGCCCGTTGCATGAACCCGAACTGCAGGATCTCCATCACGCGCTCTGGCTGGTTGGTGCTGGGGCTTGGGGATCGACGCGGACCAGACGACCGGCGCGGACCTCGACGACTCGGTCGGCGATGCCGGCGAAGCCCTCGGGGTCGTGGCTGACGTAGACCACAGCGATGCCCTCGACGGCGACGAGGTGCTCCAGGGATTCGCGCAGGACCGCGCGGGCCTCGGCGTCCACGCCGGTGGTCGGTTCATCCAGCACCAGCAGCCGCGGGCCGGTCACCAGGGCGCGGGCGATGAGTGCGCGCTGCTGCTGGCCGCCCGACAGCTCACTCAGCCGCTGCCGCCGCACCGCGGCCAGGCCCATGAGGTCCAAGACATGTTCCAACCGTTCGCGGTGCCGGCGCGTGCAGCGACGACCCGGGCGGAGCTGGCCCGCAAGCCCGGTGCGCACCACCTCGGCGACGCTGACCGGCAGGGAGGTGATCGCACTGGCACGCTGGGGGACGTAGCCGACGCGCCAGCGGTCATGGAATCGGCTGGCGTCCGCGCCGAACAGCCGCACGGTCCCGTGGGAAGGCTGCAGCAGGCCGAGTCCGAGGCGCATCAGCGTGGTCTTGCCCGATCCGTTGGGACCGACGACGGCGACGAACTCGCCCTCGGCGATCCGCAGGGACGCCTCCCGCAAAACGGGCAGGCGACCGTAGCCGAAGGTGACCTGGTCGAACTCCAGGGCGCTCGGATCCGACATCGCCGTCACGCGCACCCGAGCGCCGTCGCGAACGCCTCGGCCTGCGCGCGGATGAGGTCGGGCAAGCCGGTGGCGGCCTGATCGTCGGTGACCGCGTCGAGCGGGAAGATCTCGAGCAGCTCGACGCCGGCCTCCGTCGCCACCGCCTCGGCGCCTTCGCGTCCCTCCACCGGCTCAGCGAGGACATGGGTGAAGCCCTCCTCCTCGATCTCACCCACGATCTCGGCGAGCTCGCCCGCCGCGGCATCACCCTCGGCGCTCACGTTGGTCACGGCATGCTGCGCTTTGTCGTACGGCGTGAGCAGGTAGGCGTAGGCGGCGTGGCTGACGATGGCCTCCTCGAAGCGGCAGTCCCCGCCCAGTAGCGAGTCCAAGTCAGCGCCCAACGCGGCCATCTCGTCGCTGACGGCTGCGGCGTTCTGTCGGTACGTCTCGGCGTTGTCAGGATCGGCGCCGGCAAAGGCTTCTCCGGTGGCGCCGGCGACCTCGGCCATGATCGCCGGGTCGAACCAAAGGTGCGGGTCGACGCTGCCTGCTTCGTCGCTGTGTGCCTCGCCCTCCTCATCGGCGTGGGCGTCAGCGTCCTCGTGCGCGTCGCCTTCGTCCTCGTGCGCATGGGGGTCGGCCGACGCCGCCAGTAGCGCGTCGTGGCCGGCCACCTCGGCGGCGTTCACGACCTGGCCCTGCGCCGCGGGGATCGCCTCCTCCACTTGCGGCTGGTAGTCGATATCACCCGTATACAACACCACGTCAGCGGTTTCGATCGCGGCTCGCTGCGGCGGGCTGATATCGAGGTCGTGCGCCTCCTGCGAGCCCTGGTTGAGCAGGTTCACCTCGGCCTCGGGAGCAACCTGCGCGGCCACCCAGGCCAACGGGTACACCGCGGCGACCGCCTGGAGGTCGGCCGCACCCGCTGGCTCGGCGTCGGTGGGAGCATTGCCAGCCGAGGTCGCTGTGGCATCGCCACCGCCACATGCGGCGGCAACTAATGCCAGCAGAACGATCGGCGGAAGCCAGCGGCGCATGGTGGAACTCCTCGGACTATGGGATCACCCCAAGGCTAGCGTCATGAAAACGGATGTCAACTGCAACAGGGCACGCCTCCTTTACCTAGGTTCGCCGTAGGACCTGGCGCAGGTATTCCTTGCGGTCCAGCGGGTTGTGGTCGGTCCGAGGCCGGGTCGGGATCGTGCCGCGCACCGGTTGGTAGCCCGCGAAGGCGGATTCCAGGACACCATCGCCGCGAGTCAGCGCCGGCAGCTGCCGCTGCAGCTCATGCATCCGAGCCGCGGGGATCTCGCCCTCCAGGGTGCACGACGAGCCCTGCATCACCGGCGCTTGCGGGACGGCCTGCAGCCGTGTCAGCACGGGCAGCACCGGTCCGAGGGTGTCGGTCGGGACCTCGAGGTGGAAGCGGTGGATCGGCTCGTAGACCCTGGTGCCGGCATGCTTCAGGGCGCTCATCAGGACAAGTGGTGTCAGTTTGCGGTAGTCCTCGCCCGTGCTTGACAGGCTCTTGTTGAAGCGCTGGTGGCCGAGACTGTGCTTCCCCAGGTAGCCGGAGTGTGTCATCGAGACTGTGCAGTCCGTGACCTGCCATCCGTAGATGCCTTGCTGCAGCGTCTCCCGCACGGTGTCCTCGACTGCCCGGAAGAACGCGAATGGCATGGAGCCCAGCACCTGCGCCTCGATCTGAAACTCCACCCCTGAGCCGACAGCGGCCGGTTCGATGCGAAGCCCAACCGTGGCGAGGAACGGATTGGGCGCCATGCGCAGTCGCTCGACAGCAGCACCGGTGCCGATGGGCCGTTCGATGCAGATCGTCGTGGTCTCGAGGAAGTCGACGTCGATGCCGAAGTCGAGCGCCAGCGTCTGCTGGATGACCTCCTTCTGCACCTCACCGTAGAGCGAAACGAACAGCTGTTGGCGGACGTCGTCCTGGCGGAAGTTGATCAGCGGGTCCTGCTCGGCGAGCTGATCAAGCGCGACGTGGAGCGCACCCCTGTCGGTGGCGCCGGTGGGCACGACGACCGTCTCCAGCGTCGGTGGGGCGAAGTGGTGATGCTGCGACGTCGTTCGCTCCGTGCCGATCGTGTCGCCGATCTGGACGTCGCCAAGACCCCAGAGCTTGCCGATCTGTCCTGCTCCGACCGATGGACGCTGGACGTCTCCGCCACGGTCGAACACGCTGATCGCGGTGACCTTGCGCTCATCGTCGTCGCCGACCTGCAGCCGATCACGCGTTCGCACCCTGCCGGAGAACATGCGGACGTAGGCGATCTTCTCCCCGGCCGGGCCCCGGTCGACCTTGAAGACCGTGCCCGACACCGGCCCGTCGTCGTCGCCGTGGTCCGCGGGCAACAACTCGGTGATGCCCGCGATCAGGCAGTCCACGCCCGCCCCGGTGATCGCCGAACCGAAGAACACCGGATGCAGCAGTGCCTGCTTGGTTTGCGCCACCAGCCCGTCGCGGAGCTGACGGTACGCCACCGCCGTCTCGTCCTCGACGTACTGATTCAGCAGCGCATCGTCGTGGTCAACGAGCGCCTCGGCCAGCCTGGCCGTGAAGGCCACGTCGGCCGCTCCGTAGGGTCTGAAAGCAGCGCTGCGGGTGCCCAGGTCCAGGGCAGATCCCATCGCGATGACCGCCGGCGTCAACTTCTCCGAGATGGCCCGAAGGACGCGTGCATCGTGAGCGCCCCGACGGTCGATCTTGTTGACGAAGATCACCGTGGGCACGTGCAGGCGCCGTAGCGCCCGCAGCAATACCCGGGTCTGCGGCTGCACACCCTCCACCGCCGAGATCACCAGCACGGCACCGTCGAGCACGCTCAGCGCCCGTTCCACCTCGGCGATGAAATCCGGGTGGCCGGGCGTGTCGATCAGGTTGACCGTGACGTCGTCGACGACGAACGACACGACGGCCGACTTGATCGTGATGCCTCGCCGGCGTTCTAACGCCAACGAATCGGTCTGGGTCGTGCCGTCATCGACGCTGCCGACCTCGTCGATAACGCCGGCCGCCTGCAGCAGCCGCTCCGTCAGCGTTGTCTTACCGGCGTCTACATGCGCCAAAATCCCCAAGTTCAACGTTCTCAACTGTCATGTCCCCTACATAGGTGGCCACTCCTTCCTGAATGGACATGACAGCTCGCCGCATTTCCGTCTCCTTGGTCGATGGGCGCTTCGGGAGTACAGCAGACGGCAACCAGCGAGGCAAGCGAGTTCTCGCCACGGTTGACTGGACTGCGAAGTAGACCGCTAATGATCCAGTTTGCAGGATCGACCACTGGCACCTACTGCAACTTGACTCGCATCTGATCTATAATGCAGTAGTGGCCAGGTCGTCAACGCTTTCTCGCCTCGGCAGGATCGCCGAGGAACAGTGGGGTCTGGTGACGCGCCGGCAGGCGCAGAACGTGGCCGGCATCGCCCCTGCCACCTTCGCCCGGCTGACGAGGGACGGCTCGATCCTGGAGCGGGTGGCCCACGGCGTCTATCACCTCATTGGGGCGCCGCTCCCCGACCACCTCGATCTTCGCGCCGCCTGGCTGCAGCTCGCTCCCGAGACGCCGGCATGGGACCGCCGGCCGGACCAGGGCGTCGTCTCCCACCTATCGGCCGCCGCACTGTACGGGTTCGGGCACCTGCCGGCGGACGGTCACGACTTCACCCTGCCGAGGCGACGGCAGTCGCGACGTTCCGACGTCCGGCTGCACCGGCGTCACCTGGATGAACGGGAGCGGATCGACCTGCGCGGGCTGCCCGTCACCCGGCCGTCACGCACCGCCTCGGATCTCCTTTACGACCGCGAGGATCCCGAGGCGGTGGCACACCTCATCGCCGATGCCATCCCCTCCAGGTACGACTATCCCGGCACCTTCGCGGATGCGCTGGCACGGCATGCCGCGCGCTTCGGCCTCCGGCAGGGTGACGGGCTTGCCCTGTTGCGCTGGCTGCTCGATTTGGTCGGCGACCCGCAGACCTCGCGATGGGTGGACGAGGCGAGGCCACAGTTGAACCGGAAGCGCCCAGAGCAGGCCGGCTCGGACGAGGTTGCTCAGTGACGAGCCCGGCTGGATACGGCAGCCCCGGTGCGTTCCGCCGCGCACTCACGGACCGGCTGCGCACCATCGCAGACGGGAGCCGGTGGACGTTGCCGCAACTCCAGCGGCAGTTCGCCTACGACCGCCTGCTTGAACGTCTCTACATGGTCGATGATGGGTGGGTCGTCAAGGGTGCCGCCGCGCTCCTTGCTCGGAATCTGGGCATGCGCGCGACAATCGATGTTGACGTGTATCGGACGCGGGCACGTGAGGTGGCCGAAGCTGAGCTGCGCGAAGCCGCGAGTCGCGACATCGGCGACTGGTTCCGGTTCGAGGTCGGCGCCAGTCGTGCCGTCGGAGACGGTGAGGCAGGCGTGCGCCTGCCAACGACGCGTCTGTCGGCCCGACGCCATGGGCGATGTTCCACGTCGACCTCGTCGGTTCGGACCTGCGCATGACCGGCGCCCCCCGAGCCGATGCCGCCCATTGCGCGTGTCCTCATGCCCGACGTCGAACAGCACGGGTACCGCGTGTACCCGTTGGTCGATCACATCGCCGACAAGGTCATGGCGACCTTCCAGCGCTACGGCGGCCATCAGCGCCCGTCGACGCGGTACAAAGATCTCGTGGACCTTGTCTCGATCGTCATCGGAGCATCGGTCGCGGCGGAACCACAGCTTGCCGCGCTCGCCTCAGAGGCGCATCGACGGGGCGTCACGCTACCCGCCAGATTCGACGTCCCGACCGGGCGCTGTGGGAGCCCGGCTACGCGGCCGAGGTGGCACGGTCTGTGCTGCCGATCGCACGGAAGCTGGAAGAGGCGCTCGCTGTCGTTCGCCCGTGCCTCGATCCGCTGCTCGACAGAACGGCGGTCGGGATGTGGGATCAGAACGCGAGACGATGGGTCACGTAGCCGTCCCGGATCTACAGCACGCCGGTGATCAGCAGTCCCGCCACGACGGCGGCGACGCCGATCCGGTACCAGCCGAAGATGCCGAGGCCGCGGCGGCTGAGGTAGCTGACCATCCACCGCATCGCCACGGTTGCGGCCAGGAAGGCGACGGCGAGGCCGAGCAGGGGCTTGGCCACGCCGAACGCCGCGACCATCTCGTTGCCTGACGACGCGGTTTCGTACAGGGTCGCCCCTCCCAGCGTCACGAAGCCGAGCAGGAAGCTGAACTCGACGGCGGCGGGAACGGTCAAGCCGATCGCGGTGGCGACCAGGATCGTCACCAGGCTGCGGCTCACACCCGGCCACAGCGCAAGCGTCTGGGCCAGCCCGATGAGCAGAGCGCCGCGCCACTGCAGCGCCGTGAGCGGGGCGCCAGCCTCCGGAGCGACATCGCGCCGATGCCGCGCGACGACCAGAATGACGACGCCGCCGACGAACCAGGCCACGACGACGGGCCAGGGTCCGAACAGGCGCTGCTTGATGACGTCTTCGAGCGCGAGCCCGACCATCACTGCGGGCAGGCACCCGACCAGCACCGCGACGAGTGTGCGCCTGCCTGCCTCGTCGTCACCCCGCAGGCCGCGCAGCATCGCCCCGAAGCGCTCCCTATAGAGCCCAAGCACCGCGAGGATGGCCCCCGCTTGGATCGCGATCGCGTAGCTGTCCGCGGCGTCGCCTTCGATGCCGAGCAGAGCCTGGGTGACGGTGAGGTGACCCGTCGAGCTGATCGGCAGCCACTCAGTGAGGCCTTCGACGAGGCCGAGCAGGATCGCCGCGCCCACGGTCAGGCTCACCGGCCGTAGCCTAGGCGAACCACGCCGGCACGCCCGCAGTGTCACAGGTCCCTCATAAGATCGCGTGCCATGGGGGACATCACGCTGCACACCACGCCGTACGGCCGGCCGGCGCTGCGTCTGCTGCGCGAACGGATCGTCGCCGCCAAGGCCGACGACCCGTTGCAGCCGGTGACGGTGGTCGTACCCAGCAACTACGTGGGTGTCTCAACTCGGCGGATGTTGGCCAGCGGCGAGCTGGGGTCGATCACCAACCGTGGCGTCGGTATCGCCGGGCTCAACCTGCTCACCGTCTACCGCCTCGCCGAGCTGCTCGGAGCGCCGCGCTTGGCCGCGGCGGGCCGACGGCCGGTGTCGACCGCGGTGATCGCCGCCGCCGTGCGCCGGGTGCTGATCGAGGATCCCGGCATCTTCGCGCCCGTGCGGGAGCATCCGTCCACCGAGGAGGCACTGGTCAACTCCTACCGTGAGCTGTCGGAGCTGCGTCCGGCGAGCCTCGACACGCTGGCCGCCACCGGGACCCGCGCAGCTGAGGTGGTGCGCGTCCGACGGGCCGTGCGGGCTGCGGTGGAAGCGACGTGGTTCGAGGAGGCCGACCTCATGGCCGCCGCCGGGCAGGCCATCGCGGCGGGCTCAGCGGTCACAGATGACCTGGGCACGGTCGTCGTCTACCTGCCCCAGGACCTGTCCTACCCCGCCGCCGCGCTGCTGCGCAGCGTCGTCACGCGGGCGGCCATGGAAGTGGTCGCCGGTCGGACCGGCGCCGAGCAGGCTGACGCCGACGTTGATCGGGCGTTGCACCGGCTCGGTCTGAGCCCACTGTCCGATGTGGTCGCCCGCCCAGCGGTGTCGGCGATCGTGTCGGTCTCCGACGCCGAGGAGGAGGTCCGTTCCGCTGTGCAGCGGCTGATCGCCGCCGCCCGCGACGGCGTCGCGCTGGAGCGCACCGCGCTGCTGTACCCGTCCGATCAACCGTACGCGCGGATCGTTGCCGAGCAGCTCGACGCGGCGGGTATCGCCTGGAACGGTCGCGGCATGCGACCGCTGGACGAGCGGATGCTGGGTCGCTGGCTGCTGGATCTGCTCGCGCTACCCGACGTGCGATATGCGCGTCCCGCGGTGCTGGGGCTGGTGACCGGCGCGCCCGTTGTAAGTCCCGACGGCCACCGGGTGGCCGCGGGACCATGGGAGCGGGTCACCCGTGAGGCCGGCATCGTGCGCGACCGGGGGGAGTGGCGGCGCAGGCTCACCCGCTACGCC
>Ga0136617_10006147_pt1 | contig 10737 bp, 10 predicted proteins | sample AntDrymUQ3222106_2_FD_129672 | JGI IMG/M metagenome (GOLD analysis project Ga0136617, IMG submission 129672) | Polar desert sand microbial communities from Dry Valleys, Antarctica - metaG UQ322 (21.06) | ecosystem: Environmental > Terrestrial > Soil > Desert | place: Antarctica: Dry Valley...
GCCCCCCAGCGCGTCCCAGCGTCGCCGACACGGCAACCCGAGATCGTTCGCGAGTTGCGCGCGTTCCAGTGGAACGGCCGGGCCACGGAGCGCGGCATTACGAGCGTCGGGCTGGCACGATCCCGACCCATCGTCGTCGAGACGGTCGTCAACGAGTTCTGGACCAGCAAGCAGCGCGCGGCGCACAGCCTCCACGAGGTCTCGTATCGAGCGTGTTTCAAGCCGCAGCTGCCGCGATTTTTCATCGATCGGTTCACCGGTCCGGGCGACGTGGTGTACGACCCGTTCATGGGACGCGGGACCACGGTGCTCGAAGCCGCACTGGCGGGCCGGACGCCGGCGGGATGCGATATCAATCCGCTGAGCGCCATGCTGGCGCAGCCGCGGCTGGCGCCGCCGACCCCCGAAGAGGTCGTCGCACGCCTCGAAACCCTCGATCTCTCACGGGCCGCCTCGTACCCGACCGCGCTCGAGGTGTTTTACCATCCCCAGACCCTCGGTGAGATCTGCGCGCTGCGCGAATACCTGCTCGCCCGCGACCGCGACGGATCGATCGACGCGATCGATCGCTGGATTCGAATGGTCGCCGTCAATCGCTTGACGGGGCATTCGCCCGGGTTCTTCTCCGTCTACACACTGCCCCCGAATCAGGCGGCGTCGGTCGACGCACAGGCGAAGATCAACGCGCGGCGCAAACAGGTTCCGCCGCGGCGAGACGTGCGCACGTTGATTGCGATCAAGACGCGGTCGCTGCTGAGCGACTGCGACAGCGCGACGCGCACGGCGTTGCTGCGTTCGACGCAGCGCGCGGCGCTGCTGACAGGACCGGCGCACGTGACGCCGGGCCTGGCGTCGGGCTCGGTCAGCCTGGTGGTCACGTCACCGCCATTTCTCGACGTCGTGAACTACGCGGCCGACAACTGGCTGCGCGGATGGTTCTGCGGCATCGACACCGCCACGGTCGAGATTTCGATTCACCGGAAGGTGACGGAATGGCAGGCGGCGATGACCGATGTCTTCCGCGAGCTGGCGCGGGTCCTGCGGCGCGGGGGCCACGTGGCCTTCGAAGTCGGGGAAGTGCGCGGGGGCAAGATCAAGCTGGAGGAGGCCGCGCTGCCCTGCGGCGTCGCCTCCGGCCTCGAGCCGGTGCTGGTGGTCATCAACGCTCAGCAGTTCACGAAGACCGCGAACTGCTGGGGCATTCGCAACAACACGAAGGGCACGAACACGAACCGGATCGTCGTGTTCAGAAAGCGGTAATCAACGCTTGTAGCTTCGGATGGCCTCGTCTTCCGAGTCGAACGTGTCGAACACGGTGAGCAGCTTCGTGATCGACAACAGATCCTGCAGCTTTTTCGTGACGTTCGTCAGCTTCAACGATCCACCTTCCTTCGTCACCGTCGTGTACGCGCTCACCAGCGATCCAAGGCCGGCGCTGTCGACATAGGGCACCTGTCCGAGGTTGAGGAGCACGTTCTTCTTCCCCTGATGCAGGAGGCTGTGCAGTTTGTCGTTCAGCAAAGTGCTGTCCTCACCCAGCGTGATTTTTCCCGAAAGGTCGAGGACCGTCACCACTCCGGATTCGCGCTCCGCTATCTGCATTGCTCGCTCCTTTTCACCAGCCTGACGTGGATATGTTAGGAGCGAGAGGATATCAGAAACAAACGGGATCGGGCAAAAACGGCGGGCGTTACGCGTTTTCCGTGCGCGAGGAGAGCAGACGGCGCGTCGTCGGGAGCGACTTGAGCATCCGGAGGATCCACTCGGATGCGACGAGGCCGCAGCTGCGGCCGATGACCGCGGTCGACAGCACGGAGTAGAGGGTCGATCCGACCGCGATCGACGGCCAATACCCGAAACCGAGCCGCACACCGGAATATCCGATGCCGATTATCGCCGACAGATCGATCGCCACCGCAACGATGCGCGTGCGATGCCGCACGAAGAACCCGGGAGCGGCGTAGGCCGCACGGTCGCTGGCGCGGCGCTGCTCGGGATTCGGCAGGTCTTCCCAGGACAGATCGTGCGCGATAATTTCAGCCTTCCGGCGGATCACATGCTCGGCCCGCCGATCGCCCCACTCGGGGAACAACCGGCAGAACTCGTTGACCACCTCGTCGGCGTCAAGGCCGACGCGCAGTGCGTAATCGCGCACATAACTGCGCGCAAATACACGTTTTGGCCAACGCGCCAGATTGTTCTCTTCCAGCGCCTCCCAAAGCTCGACGCTGAGCTTGGTTTCGACCGACAGCTGCTTGAGAGTGACGCCGCGTCGCTCGCGCGCGGCACGAAGGACGGGACCGAAAGTTTCTTGTTCGAGACGCACGTTTTTTAGACCAAGCAATTTCCCTTCCAACGAATCTGTTAAGCAAAACGGACCACTGTGAACGCACGCACGCCGGAATTGCACACTCAGCGACCGCGAAATTACAATAACCGCCACATGGATACTCACAACAAGCTCGCAATACTGTGCGGGGGCGGCCCTGCCCCCGGTTTGAACAGCGTCATTGCGGCGGCGACGATTCGGGCGCGGGTCGAAGGCGTTGACGTGCTCGGTCTGCGCGACGGCTTCGAATGGATCATGCAGGGAGACATCGATCACATCACGCCGCTCACGATTGAAGGGGTCAGCCGCATCCATTTCCGCGGCGGCTCGCACATCGGAATTGCGCGCGCGAACCCGTCCAAGAGCCCGGCGCTGCTGGAAAATGCCGTGCAGTCGCTGCTGCGGCTCAACGTGTCGCAGCTCATCACCATCGGGGGTGACGACACGGCGTTCTCGGCGATGAAGCTCGCCGAACACGCGGCCGGGCGCCTGCGCGTCGTCCATGTGCCGAAGACCATCGACAACGATCTCGACCTGCCCGCGCATATCGACACGTTCGGGTTTCAAACCGCGCGGCACTACGGCGTCGAGATCGTGCAGAACCTGATGGTCGACGCCAAGACGACGTCGCGCTGGTACGTCGTGATCGCCATGGGCCGCACCGCCGGCCATCTCAGTCTCGGCATCGCGAAAGCGGCAGGAGCGACGCTCGCCCTGATCCCCGAGGAGTTCTCGGCGCCGCTTCGTCTCAAGGTGCTTGTCGATACGCTGGTCGGGTCCATCATCAAGCGGATGAGCTACGGCCGGCGCGACGGCGTCGCCGTCATCGGTGAAGGGGTCGTCCTGCACATCAGCGAAGATGACCTGGCCGAGCTGAAGGAGTGCGAGCGCGACGCGCACGGCCATGTGCGCATCGCGGAGGTGAACATCGGCGAGATCCTGAAGTCGCAGGTCGCCAAGCGGCTCAAGGACTTCGGGCTCAAGACCACGCTCGTCGCGAAGAACATCGGGTACGAGCTGCGCTGCGCCGATCCGATTCCGTTCGATATGGAATACACCCGCGATCTCGGCTACTGCGCGGCGAAGTACATCCTCTCGGGCGGGACGAATGCGATGGTCTCGATGCAGGCGGGCCGGTTCGTGCCGATCCCGTTCAAGGACATGCTGGATGCGAAGACCGGCCGGGCTCGCACGAGGCTGGTGGATATCGACTCGACGCGATACCACATCGCGCGGCGCTACATGATTCGCCTGCGGAAGGATGATTTCGAGGATCCCCACGAGCTCGCCAAGCTCGCCGCCACCGCCGGACTCTCCAACGAGGAGTTCCAGACGGAGTTCGGATACCTGGTTGCGAACGATCCGCCGGCGGCGCTGTGGAAAGACGGAAGCGAATTCAAGTAGTAATTCGGGAATTGGTGATTGGGTGATAGGAAGGTCACGCAATCTCGAAGTGCGTGAGTTTTTTGAACTCGTTGAACCGGGCCGTCACCTCAGGTTTAGTCAGCCGCAGCAGGCGATCGACGCTGAAGTCTTCGACCGCGAATGAGGCAAGCGTGCTCCCATAGATAATCGCCCGCGCAAGCGCGGCGTCATCCACGCCTCCGCACGATGCCAGGTAACCCAGGAACCCGCCGGCAAACGTATCCCCGGCGCCCGTCGGATCGAAGACCTCTTCCAGCGGCATCGCCGGCGCCGCAAAGAATCCGCCACCCGTCCGCGTCATGAGCACGCCGTGCTCGCCACGCTTGATGACGAGCGTCCGGGGGCCCATCGCCTGCACCGTTCTCGCGGCCTTCACCAGGTTGGCTTCCGCGGCCAACTCGCGCGCCTCGGAGTCGTTGATGAGCAGCACGTCGACACGCTTCAGCACGCGTTTGAGCTCTTCGGGGGTGCGCTCGATCCAGTAATTCATCGTGTCCGCCGCGACGAACGTGGGCTGCCTGACCTGATCGAGCACGTCCGCCTGAAGCGCGGGGTGGATGTTTCCCAGGAACACGAAGGGCGAACTCTTGTGGCTTTCCGGGATCTTTGGCTTGAACTGCTCGAATACGTTCAGATGGGTGTAGATCGTCTCGCGGCTGTTGAGGTCGAACCCGTACTCCCCTTTCCAGCGGAACGTCTCGCCGGGTAGTTTCTGGAGGCCGGTCAGGTCGATCCTGCGGCCCCCGAAGACCTTCTCCACGTTGGCGCCAAAGTCCTCCCCGACAACGGCGACAATGCGCACCTCGGTAAAGAACGACGCGGCAATGGCGAAATAGGTGGCGGCACCGCCGACGACGCGAGACGCCTCTCCGAACGGGGTCTTGATGGAATCGAATGCCACAGAGCCGACGGCGAGAATGGGATTCATGAGAGATATCGTCCGATGATGGGCGCGAGGTCGGCCTTGACCTGCGCGGGAACGGCGTCCGGCCGTGTGATGAGCGCGAATTTCAGGGCCGAGCCGCACTCGCACGATCGGGCGACCGGCAGCTTCGTAATCGCCTCGGCGATCGCCCGCTGGGCGGTCTCGGCGTTCTGCATCAGCGTCTTGACGATGATGTCGACGCTCACCGAGTCGTGGTCCGGATGCCAGCAGTCGTAATCGGTCACGAGCGCCAGCGTGACGTAGCAGATTTCCGCTTCGCGCGCGAGCTTCGCCTCCTGAAGATTCGTCATGCCGATCACGTCCATGCCCCACGATCGATACAGCTTCGACTCGGCGAGCGTTGAAAACTGCGGGCCTTCCATGCAGACGTAGGTGCCGCCTCGATGCACGGGTGCGCCGACCGCCTGCACGGCGTCGGCGCCGACGCGCGCGAGCTCCGGGCAAATCGGATGCGCGAACGAGACATGGGCGGCCAGGCCGCGGCCGAAGAATGTGCTGATTCGCGAGTTGGTCCGATCGAAAAACTGATCGGGCACGACAATGTCGAGCGGCGGATACTCCTGCTTCAGGCTGCCGACCGCGCTCGCCGAGATGATGCGCTCGACGCCGAGCAGCTTGAATCCGAAGATGTTCGCGCGGAAATTCAGCTCCGACGGCAGCAGGCGGTGCCCTGCGCCGTGACGCGCCAGGAACGCGACGCGTTTTCCGCGCAGCGTGCCCAGCAGATATGGACCCGATGGATCGCCAAACGGCGTCCGGACGGCTCGTTCCTCGCGGTCGGTCAAATCGGCCATGTCGTACAGGCCGCTGCCCCCAATCACACCAATCTGAACGGTCATGTCACGCCACTTTCTCGATATACCGCTTGCCGTCGCGTTCGCGGATGTAGCCCGCCGCAATGTCGGGATCGTGCTCGAACAGGATGAGATAGTCGCGTTCGACGGCTTCTCGCAGGAAGGTCCGCTTGAAGTTGAGCGTGTCGAGCGGAAACAGATCGTAGCCCATGACCCAGACGTCTGGAAGATGCGCGGCCGTGGGCAAGAGGTCCGCGACGAACACCGCCGTCTTGCCCGCCGACTCGATCATCACCATCTGGTGATGCATCGTGTGTCCGCCGGTTCGGCACACGCGCACACCGGGCATGATCGTGGCGTCCTCGTCGACCAGCTGCAGCACGCTGTGGTCGGCAAGCGGGGTGTAATTCTCCAGGAAGTAGCTGCCCCTGGTGCGTTCGTCGGGATGCGTGGCGTCATCCCATTCCCCCCGCCGCACGACGTATTGCGCCCGTGAAAACCGGGGACGCGCCACCCCGTCTGCGCGCCGCTCGGTGAAGCCTCCCGCGTGATCAAAATGGAGGTGGGTCGCCAGCACAATGTCGATGGCGTCCGGGGAGACGCCGGCGGCCGATAGCGCATGGGTCAGGTTGAACTCACGTTCGAAGCCGTAAATGTCCGCCTGCTTGGCCGTCATCTTGTCGCCCGAGCCGGCATCAATCAGCATCGTCCTTGCGCCGCGCACGAGGAGGCACCGCATGGCCATTCGGATCCTGTTGCGATCGTCCGGCGGCGCCTTTCTTTCCCAGAGCGTTTTCGGAATCACGCCGAACATGGCGCCGCCGTCGAGGTGAAAAAATCCGTCGGACACCGTGACCAGCTCGATATCGCCGAGCCGGATCGTTTTCGGCTCTTCACGTTGGGGCTGTTGTCGCGCGACCTGCTTGAGCTCGACCAGCACCCCGTGCGCGCTCGATGGATGAACGAACGCCACCCGCGCCCCTTCGGCGCCGTCACGCGGCTCCTCGTCGATGAGGCGCACGTTACGCTGTCTCAGGTGCTGCATCGCCGCGGCGATGTCGTCCACCCGTAGCGTGATGTGATGCAACCCCGGGCCTCGCTTCTCGAGGAACTTCGCGATGGGCGAATCCGGCGATGTTGCCTGCAGCAACTCGAGCGACGAGGGGCCTGTTGACAGAAACTGCGCGCGGACGCGCTGTGACGGGATGTCTTCAGGGCGGTCGACGTGAATGCCCAGCCCGTCACGAAAGAACGCCAGAGAGGCTTCGAGATCGTCGACGGCAATACCCACGTGGTCCAGAACCGCCTTCATTGTCACTCCCGGAGAATTTCGTTCGCAGCGCTGTACGGATCAAGGGTGCGGGCGGCAATCCGATCGACCAACTGCTCGAGCGCGACGCCCGTCAGCCGCAAGGCCACCTGTTTCATCAGGCGGTCGGCCAGAATGGATTGAAGCTGTGTCGAGGCGCGCGCGCGACGCCGGGACTCCACCATGCCGGCCTGCGTGCGGAAACGTTCGATTGTCGCAACCACCTCGTCGAGACCGTGGCCGGTCGTCGCTTCCGTGCGCACAACAGGCGGGCGCCACTCACCTTCTTCGTAGGCATGGAGGCTCAGCAGTGAGTCGATTTCGGCGACAGTCCGGTCAGCGCCGTCGCGCTCGGACTTGTTGACCACAAAAATATCCGCAATTTCCATGACACCCGCCTTGAGCGCCTGCACGTCGTCGCCCATGCCGGGAACCAGCACCACGATCGACACATCGGCCATGCGCGCGACCTCGACCTCGTCCTGCCCCACGCCGACGGTCTCGATGGTCACCACGTCTTTGCCTGAGGCGTCGAGCACGAGTGCGGCATCTGCCGTCGCCCGCGCGAGGCCACCCAGGTGGCCGCGCGTCGCCATGCTGCGGATGAACACGCCCGCGTCCTGCGCGTGCGATTGCATGCGGACGCGATCCCCGAGCAGGGCGCCGCCGCTGAAGGGGCTCGTCGGGTCCACCGCGATCACACCAACAGTGCGGCCTGCCTTGCGCCACCGCGAGACCAGACCATCGACGAGTGTGCTCTTCCCCGCGCCCGGGGCGCCTGTGACGCCGACGAGAAATGCACGGCCGGTCTGCGCAAACACTTCACGCACGAGCGACGGACCGTCATCGCCGGCGCTTTCGACGAGCGAGATGCCGCGCGCGATGGCGCGCGCATCGCCCGAGAAAATAGCCGACGCGAGATCCGTCATCTGGACGCGCTATCATTACACACCATGAGACTACGTTTACTCGTCGCCGCCTCGCTTCTCGCGGTCTGCCTTGTTCCGAGCGCCGCCAGCGCCGACGCCACGCTGTTTCTCGGGCGCAACTCCGCCGGCGATGACCGGTCCGTCGTGCGCGGCTTCGCTGTCGGCGTCAGCATGCTCGTCGTGGGATTTGAGTTCGAATACGCCAACGCCAAGGCGGACGACACGCTGCTCATCCCGGCGCTTCGCACGACGTCGGGCAACGTCTTCGCGCAGACGTTCGGCATTCCACGGTTTCAGTTATACGCGACGACTGGCGCCGGGATGTATCGCGAGACGCTCGGTCGCGATGAGGAAACCGCCTTCGTGCTGAACAACGGCGGCGGCGTGAAGATCAGCATTGCCGGGCCCATCCGGGCGCGTCTCGATTACCGGATTTTCAGCCTGAGAGGCAATCCGAGGCATAAGACCGTTCAGCGGTTTTATTCGGGGTTTAACCTGGCGTTCTGAGACAGGAGACTAAGAGATCCCAATCTCTTAATCTCCTGTTCGAAGATACCTTGCCCCCCGCCCCTTGCCCCTATCGGCGTTCTACTTCGAGTAGTCGACGACCGGAAGGAGGTTGATGGGAATCAACCCGCTGGCAAAGGCTTCCGTATACGCCTTGAACAGCGCCTGAACTTCCGCGGGGAATGCCTCATTGAGGATGTTGACGATGTTGTAGTCGGCATCCTTGATGGCGGGATCGATGATCATCACGTACGTCACGTTGCCGCCGGCTCCAGCCTGATCCGACTTGTACACGCGCCATGAGGCCGCTTGCTGCTTCCTTTCAGGCTTCTCGCTCTTCCCGAGCGCTTCCTTCGTCTTGTTGAGCACCATCTCGAAATCCGCCGTGCTCCCGGCCTTGACAGTGTAGAGAATCAGTCCGGCGCCGCCATTGAAGACGCGGGCGTTCGGCGTCTGCGCATCGGCTGTCACCACGGTGAAAGCCAAGATGGCGAGAGCCAGGATAATTGCTCGCATTCACTCCTCCTTAGTTGTCGAACGGGGGTTTAATATCTATCGGTACGCCCATAAACTCAAGTCTAAACGAACACGGACATCACCTCGTTCGCCAGCAGCATGCCTTGGCGGGTCAAACGAAGATGTCCCTCCTCCCTTAGCAGGAGGCCGGCCTCGCAGAAGGGCGCGAGGCGCTCGCCGAACCGCTCCCAGATGTCACTCTCATAGCGTCGCGACAGTATTCCGAGATCGATGCCATGATTCAGCCGTAGTCCGGTAAATAACGCGTCGCCGAGTCGTTCGTCGGTGGAGAGGCGGCGCCGATCGACCATCACCGTTGATTCGGCGGCGATGCGCTGGATGTAATCCTCGGTCGACGAGACGTTCCGCCACCGGCTGCCCCCCGACGTCGAGTGTGCGCCCGGCCCGAAGCCCAGCCACTCACCGTCCATCCAGTACTTCAGGTTGTGACGGGATTGGCGTCCCGGTTTGCACACGTTGGAGATCTCGTACTGCTCGTATCCGGCAGCATCCAGCATCGCCATGGCCGCTTCATACATCTCGACGACTTCTTCATCGGGCTGTTGCGTCCAGCCATGGCGAGCGATTTCCTGCTTGAGTGGCAGATGTGGATAGACCTCGAGGATATACAGCGAGAGGTGGTCCGGCGCCACTCGAATGGCCTCGTCTACCGACGCGAGCCACTGTTGCACGTCCTGGCCGGGCAGCCACATCATCAGGTCGATGCTCACGTTCTCAAACCCTGCGGCGCGCGCCATCTCTACGGCCGTTCTCGCGCGATCGGCCGAGTGCAGGCGCCCAAGCCGCTCGAGCTCTTCGTCGCGGAAGGACTGCACGCCGAAACTCAGACGGTTGACCCCAGCGGCCCGAAAGCCTTCCAGACGCGCGGTGTCGACGGTCTCGGGATTGGCTTCCAGCGTAATTTCCGCATCGGCTGCCAGCCCGAACGCACTCCGGCTCTCTTCGATGATTGATGTCACGTCGAACGGCGTGAGCAGCGACGGCGTGCCGCCGCCGAAGTACAAGGTATCAGGGGCCTGCCGGCTCATTGCCCCTTGCCCCTTACCCTTTACCCCTCCAGGTCCCCTTGCCCCTTCCCGCAACTCCTTCAGCAGGGCGTCCACAAACCGCACCTTCAGCGCCTCGTCGAACAATCCCCGATTGAAATTGCAGTAATTACAGATGGCGCTGCAGAAGGGAATGTGGGCGTAAAGCCCGAGCGCGTTACTTGCTTCCGGCGCGGCCACCAGACCACTTTAGATCGGCTTTGCCGTCTCCGCCGCGGATCTGCGCTTTGGCCGGCCGATGCGTGCGTCCGGCCTGGTCGAGCTTGCCGCGCATCCGCCGCTCTTCCCAGTTGCGCTTCAGCGCAGGGACACCCTCGTTGGACAGCAGCATGCGGTAGTCCGCGCCTTCGAGATCGACAAAATCGCACATTTCGTGGAGGCGCGAGCGCATGCGGAATCCGATGCGATCGTGCAGCGAGATGACGTCGGTATTCGACTCGGGCGGCACGTCCGGGTAATTCGAGGTGAAGATCGTCGCCCGGCGGTCGTTGTACCGCGTGTTGACAATCAGGTTCAGCGTCTCCTCCACCCACTCGGACGTTTTCTCCGCTCCCAGGTCGTCCAGCACGAGCAGGTCGGCCTCCATGACGGGCCGGAGCACCTCAAGCTCGGTGGTTTTGACGACGGCGTTGTACGTGCCGCGGATCACCTTCAGCAGGTCACGCGTGTCGTAAAACAGCCCCCGGGCGCCGCGCGTGAGAATCACCTGCTTGAGGATGGCGACCGCGAGATGTGTCTTGCCGACGCCGGGATCACCGAGAAAAAACAGGCCCCGATTCACGACCGGAAACGCGTCGGCGATCTTTCGAGCCTGCGCCAGCGCATCTTCGAGCGTGTCGTTGTCGTAGGTGACGAAGTCGTTGAGCGTGCAGTGGTGATAGCGGCGCGGCACGCGCGCCTCGGTAATCAATCGCC
>Ga0136617_10006148_pt1 | contig 10736 bp, 12 predicted proteins | sample AntDrymUQ3222106_2_FD_129672 | JGI IMG/M metagenome (GOLD analysis project Ga0136617, IMG submission 129672) | Polar desert sand microbial communities from Dry Valleys, Antarctica - metaG UQ322 (21.06) | ecosystem: Environmental > Terrestrial > Soil > Desert | place: Antarctica: Dry Valley...
CCTGCGCTGGCGCGACGTCGACTTCGCCAAGCGCCTCATCCACGTCCGCCGCGCCTTCACCCAGAACACCGAGGACACCCCCAAGTCCGGCAAGGCCCGCGCCGTGCCGATGATCGACCAGGTCGCCACCGCCCTCGACGAACTCTCCCGCCGCCACCAATGGACCGGCGACGACAACCTCGTCTTCGTCTCCCCGGACGGCGGACACCTCGAGGACTCCGCGCTACGCCGCCGCTTCTACGCCGCCCTTGAGGCCGCCGGCATCAAGCACCTGCGCTTCCACGACCTCAGACACTCCTTCGGCACCCTCGCCGTCCAGGTCTTCCCCCTCTCAGACGTCAAGGCCTACATGGGCCACGCCGACATCGCCACCACCATGATCTACGTCCACCACGTCCCCCAACACGACGCCGCCGCCAAGCTCTCCGCCGCCGTCGCACAGACCACCGCCCGCGGCGGCCTCGCAGTCGACCCCCACAGGCTCGACACAGCCGACAGCTGACCCGCGCCCGGTCTCAGCCTCAGCCGAACGGCGACCGCAGCCTGGCGTGCCGTCAACAGTTCGGTACGGCGGGGTCGAAGAACGGCGTGCCGCGCAGGCTGCCGGATGTCTGCCCGTTGTTGTAGAAGGCATCTGCCGAGACGTAGTACTTGCCATTCCACGGGCTGGACGCGATCCGATACCACGCGGTGTTTCCGTCCGCGACCCGGAAGCCGTTGACCTTGCAGGCGATCTGGACGGTTTGACGGGCTTGGATGGCCGGGCCCTCGGTGCCGCCGGCGTTCGTGTAGTTCGTCCATGTGTGCGTAACGCCGCCGGTCGTCTCCGCGGCCGGTGTCGCCGGGGGCGCACTCCCGGATCCCCCGCCACCGGTCTGCGCTGCGGCAGGTGCCGGGTCGAACGGTCGGCCGCGCTGGGCTGCGGTCGGCTTCTTGCACCCCAGGTAGTTCCAGCTGAGATGATCACCCTGGGCCGCCACAAAGCGATTAAGGGTGTGATAGGCCTGCACGCCGCCGCAGACCGCATCGAAGCGCGCGGGGATCATGGCCGTCCATGCCACGCCGATGGGTGCGTCGTTGAAGGCCGGCTCGTGGGTCGACGGGCCGCTGGTGTTCTGACGCCAGACGCTCGGGCGAAACACGTAGCCGGTGGCGAGGCTGACGACCTTCACCCATGCGGTTCCGCAGGCCGGCGCGTAGACCAACCGCATCTGCGCGATCGCTCGCCCGTCGTCGCGGATCATCTTGTTCTTGATCAGCTGGATCGGGCTCTGGCCGCCCTGGACGTTTCCGCAGAACGGGCCGGGCGACTGGCCGTAATAGGTGGGGTCGTATGCGCCGGCGGCGGGTGCGAACGCCGCGCAGGCGAGCAGCGGCAGCGCGAGCGCCACGCCATGACGTCGTAGGTGCGGATGGTGGACCCTGAATCTGAGCATGGTCGAGTCTTCGATCGTGTGGCTGGCTAGTGCCAGCCAGTGCAGTTGTAGCCGTTGGTCGCGTATCCCTGGATGCAGGCACGTGCGAGCAGGTTGCCGTTCACCATCCAGGTCCAGAGGGCCTGGTTGAAGAGCTTGTCCTCTCGGCGACCATCGCGCGTCTCGACCCAGTAGTTCCAGTAGCCAGCCGACGCGCCACCTCCGAACCGGGCCCAGTTTGCGTGGCAGGACTTGGACCACTTCAGGATCACGCTCGGGCCTCCGCCCGGGGGTCGAACCGACTCCACCGCCTGGGCGCCGTTCGCGCAACGGGCGGTGGCCCCATTGCCCGGGTCGCGGTGGATGCAGTTCGGCCCCGAGCACGGGGCGGCCGCATAGGCCGACGCGGATGCGCCGATCGCAGGCACCGCCGCCGCCAGTACCGCCGCCGAAGCCGCGATGGAGATCGCGTGTCGTGGTCGCAGAGTGCGAACTGTGTCGGATGTACACCGGGTCAGCATGGGCGGCCTCTCAAAGATTGCGAGTCGGAAGGGGAAGATACTAAGTGATGCTGATGATAGACGATACCGATCGTCGATGGTGGAGAGGACATGACTGTCAGCACTCTGACGATGAGGACGATCGGTGCGCCGCGTCGATCGGGCAACGGCCGCAGCCCGTGCCCGCGGCCATTCCCGCCATTATCCGCGTCGCTCTCTCACATGTGGCGCCGCGACCGCTGTGGTCGGTTTCAGTCGGGAACTGCCTCAAGCACGGGACGTGGGTCGGGCGACTGCGCTGCGGTCCCGCGTCCGATCCATGCACGTTGGGCGCCATGGCCTCGCCCACGACTTCGTCGAGGTCCGGCGGGACGAGAGATAGATCGGTCAAGTACAAGTCCCTGGTGCGCAGCATCGCGAGCGCTATCAGTGCCGCGAAGCCGGCTACTCCGGCGCAGACCGTCATCGCCTCATGGAAGCCGACCATGAATGCATCATGCGCGGTAGCGAGCGCTGCGTCGGCGAGTTGCCCGGCCGAAGCTGCCGTCGCATCGATCGCCCCGGCGCTGATTGCCTTGCCTGCGCTCACCGCCGAGCCGCCGAGTTGCTCACCGACTGCTGAGTCGACGAACTGGCCGGTCACGCGATGCTCGAACAACGCGCCGATCGCGGCGATGCCGAGCGCGGTGCCGACTTGCTGGAACGTCTCGTTGATCCCTGAGGCCATGCCCGCGCGCGCCGGCTCAGTGACGCTGATCGCGAGTGCCGCTCGGGTCGGGTTGAACAGCCCCATGCCGGCGCCCGTGACGATCAGGCTTGGGATCAGTGCCGTCCATGTCGAATCGGGCCCGGCCAGGTGCGTGAGCAGCAGGCCGGTCGCGATCGCCGCGCAGGCCAGGCTCATGAGCAGTCGGAACGGCACCTTGCCGGTCATCGCGCCGCCGACCGCCCCGAACACGAGCAAGGCGAGCGTCAGGGGCAGGAACCGCAGCCCCGCCTCCCACGCGCTGGCGTGCAGGACGTTCTGCATGTAGCTCGTCTCGATGAACACCGACGGCAGTCCCGCGCCGTTGGCGATCAAGGCGACGAGCGACATGCCCACGAACGTCATGTTGCGAAACAGACGCAGGTCGAACATGGCTCCTTCGCCGAGCCGGTGCTCGATGACGAAGAACGCCGCGGTCACGACGACGGCCACTGCCAGGCACGACAGGATCGTGGGGCTCGTCCAGCCCTCGCTGTTGCCGCGGATGATCGCGAGCACGAGCGCGCCGAGCGCCACGGTGAGCGTGACCATTCCCGCCCAGTCGACGATCCGTACCCGCGCGGCGCGCGATTCGGGCACCCGCCTTAAGGTCGCCACGATTGCCGCCAGGCCGACCGGGATGTTGACGAAGAAGATCCAGCGCCAGCTGGCGTTGTTGATGAGGGCGCCCCCGATCAGCGGTCCCGCGGCGATCGCGAGGCCCCCGGCCGCCCCGAACAATCCGAAGGCCACGCCGCGTGCCGGGCCGTGGAAGGAGTGCCCAATCAGCGCGGGGCCGGTCGCGAAGAGCATCGCCGCGCCAGCTCCCTGGAGCGCCCGGCTGAGGCTGAGCGCGGTGCTTGAGTTCGCCAGGCCGCACAAGAGAGAAGCGACCGTGAAGATGGCCAATCCGACGATGAACACGCGCTTGCGCCCGTGCAGGTCCGCGATCGATCCGGCGGTCACGAGAAACGCTGCGAGCGCGAGCGCGTAGGCATCCACGACCCATTGCAGTTCGGAGAAGCCGGTATCGAGGGTGGCATGGAGTTGCGGAAGCGCGATCGCTACGACGCTCAAGTCCAGCAGCAACATGAACGTCGCCAGGCACACGAGCGCGAGCGTCCAGCGCGCGGCGGTAGTCGTCGATGCATGAGGCGCGGTCGCCATCAGAGACCACCTTCCGTGTCGGCCATCGATGAGGAAGATGATCGAGCATATTGACTAGTTCGCCTCGGCTGGACCAACGCGGTCTGGACCCACGCCGACAGCGCGGGCGTGACCGCATGCGGTCCGCGGTAGCCGATGTAGCCGTCAGGGCGCAGGGCGAGAAGCCAGCCGCTACCGGCGCGGCGACCGTCGGCCTCTGACGTGAGTTCCCGCAGCCGGAGCGCCCCCGGGTACCGGCGCACGAGCGTCCGCAGCTCGGGCAGGTCGGTTCCGGCGCCGCGACCCGGCATGGCGACGATCGTGATCGCGCCGCACTCGCTACCGTCGCGCAGTGCCACGGGCCCCGAGCCGTCGGCTGCGGCGAACTCGGTGTCGGGCGCTTGGCGTCCGGGCAGAAGCGCGCGGCCGCGCCGGTGGTCTCCCGCGATCGTGAGCGGAGAGTCCCTGTAGCGGACCCTGACCTGGGCAAGGTCCGGGATGAGCCCGCGTTCGAGCGCGCCGCTACGGCTTGCGATGCGTAGCACGCCGTTGCGCACCGCCCGCGACGTCCGCGAGCGCGCACCGAACAGGCGCGTGTCCTGCAGTTCGGTCATCCGCAGGATGCGCGCGGCGATCGGCCGTCGCTCGCGCGTGTAGGTGTCCAGGAGCGCGTCGTCGGCGAGCCCGCGGACGACGAGCGAGAGCTTCCAAGCGAGGTTGTTCGCATCCTGCAGGCCGGTGTTCAACCCCTGGCCGCCGGCGGGGCTGTGCACGTGCGCAGCGTCGCCCGCCAGCAGCAGGCGACCCTCCCGGAAGTCGTCGGCGAGCCGGCGGACGACGCGAAACGAGCCCGACCAGCGGACGTCGCTGATCTTCGTGTCCGCGTGCCCTGTTTTAGCCAGCAGGCGCCGCAGCGCGTCTGCGTCGGGCGCGCGGTCGTGCTCCTCGCCGTCGAGGTAGCCGACGATCCGCCACAGGTCGTCCGGCATCGGAATCGCCACCGACACGCCGCTGCGTCCGAGGAAGTGGCTGACGGCGGTCCGGTCCAGCGGGCTCTGGGCCACGACGTCGCCAAGCAAGAAGACCTCCTCGTACGGTGCGTGGTCTCGCCAGCCGATCCCGGCTGCGGTGCGGACGGCGGAACGCAGCCCGTCGCAGCCGACCGCGTACCGTGCGCTCGCGTGCTCTACGGAGCGGTCGGTGTGGACCACCGTGGCCGTCACGGCGTCGCCGTGGGCACCGGCGACCGCGGTGACCTCGGCGCCCCATTCCACGCGGCCCCCCAGAGCCTCCAGCCGCCCACGGAGGAGGCGCTCGAGGAGATGCTGCGGCAGGACCAACGGCTGCCAGCGCGTGCCCGGAACGCGGTTCGTGCGCACGGACGCCAGGAGCCGGTCGCCGTCTAGATAGCGCGCACGCTCGAGCGCGATGCCCGCGGCGAGCGCGGCGTCGGCGACCTTGAGGTCGGCGAGGATCTCGAGGCTGCGCGACCACAGCACCATCGCTCGCGCGAGGGAGGCGGGCGCGGCCAGTCGGTCGAGCACGCGGACGTCGACTCCGTGTGAGCGCAGCAGGCAGGCGAGCGCCAGGCCGGTCGGACCGGCGCCGACGACGAGTACATCGGTCATGGGTTCCTCCTCAGTAATGGACGGCTGCGCGCACGCGGCGGCGCAGTGTCTTGGGGGCAAGGCCGGCGATCTGGCGCTCGGCTGTCATCTCGCGGCTGTGCTCGATGCGTTCGTTGGCCATCGCGACGGCCTCGGCCACCGGGACCACGATGTCGAGTTCCAGCAGCTCCACGATCCGCGTCACGCGTTCGCTCACGCTGCCGCCGACCACGTGATAGGGGATCTCGAGCTCGTCGAGGACCCTGATCAGCAGCCGGTCTGAGACGCGCCGATACTCCTCGGACACGGGGCGGTGCCCGTCGGCCCGCATCTCGAACTCGACCGGCAGGTGGATGAAGACGTCGTAGGCGCGCTTGGCCCGCTCCTTGGCCACGAGGCCGAACGCGTCGATGTACTGCTGGACGTACGTCTTCGCCGCGACGCCGACGACGCGCTTGGTGGCGCGGTGCAGGAGCGACGCGCCGGGATTGATGCCGACCTGCATGCGGGCCTCGCCATAGACCCATTCGTGCAGGACCGAACCGTCGGAGATGCGTCCTCCCGGCAACTGCGATTCGCCTTGCACGCGCTCCTCGAAGCGGCGCAGTGCGAGCATGAGCAACTCGGCCGCCGACAGTTCCTCGAAGCGCTTGTGCGGGAGCAGGTCGACGACGATCTCGCGCGCGGTGAGGGCGCCGGTGCGTGGGATGGCGGTCGCGATCGACAACGCCTCGGCGGCTGTCGTCTTGCCGCTCGAGTAACTCCCCGAGACGGCGATACGGGCATCGTGGTCAGACATGGCGTGGGTCTCCGATCGTGTGCGGGTTAGAAGGCAATGCCGCCGTCGCTGCGCAGCACCGCGGCATTGACGAAGTCGGCTTCCGGCCCGGCGAGGAAGGCGATGGCCGACGCGACGGACCGACCGTCGCCGACGCCCAGCAGCGTGCGCCCGGCCTTGCGCGTGCGGGTCCTTTGCGACATCCGCTGGCCGAGTCCGACGTCGAGGATCCCGGGCGCGATCACGACGCTGCGGATGCCTCGGGAGCTGTATTCCTGCGCGACCGCCAGCGAGAGCCCGTGCAGCCCCGCCTTGCTCGCGGCATAGTTCGCTTGGCCCGCGTTCCCGACAAGGGCAACGATCGAGGAGATGTAGATCAGGCGCCCGTAGCGCTGCTCGACCATCGTGCCCAGGGCGTGTTTCGTGCACACGAACGCGCCGCGCAGGTTCACCCGCATGACCTCGTCCCAGTCCTCGATCGACATGTTCGTCAGGGCCCGGTCGCGGGTGATCGCGGCGTTGTGGACCAGCGCATGCAGCCCGCCCAGTTGCCGCGCGCGATCGACTATCGCGCGCGCGGTCGGCTCCTCGGCGGCGTCGCCGGCGACGAGGTGCAGCGCGCTCGGGTGTGCGTTGCGCAGCGCGAGCAGCTCCGGCGCAGGCGACCGGTGGTTCGCGATTACCTGCGCGCCCTGCTGCAGCAGGGCCTCGGCTGTCTGCAGCCCGAGTCCGGAGCCGGCACCGGTGATGGCGGCCACGCGGCCGCGCAATCGCTGGGAGAGCATCGCGTCCGGCTCATCCATGAGCGGCGCGCGCGTCGGGCTGGCGGCGGCCGAACACGTGCTCGACGAGCGCCTCGAGATCGGCGTCGATCGACGCGTTGGCGCGGCGATGAGCGAACCGCACATGCACGGGGGTCGCGTCGGGCGCCGACAGCACGAGCGGCGGGCGCAGCGGCCGCGGGATCTGCGCGGTCAGCTTCGTGTTCGCCTCCAGGAACTCCAGCCCCGGGTGGCGCAGATCCTCGGACAGCCAGTCGAGGGCTGGGATGTGCACCCGGATCGGCTCCTCCAACGAGCGCTCAACGCGCGCGAGGACCGCGGGCGCCGCTGCGGCCAGCTCCTCGCTGAGCAGCGAGACGACGGTCCGCGGGCTGTCGAGGATGACGAGCAGTGGGAGCCCGAGGGCGAGCTGGCGACGGACCTCGCTCGCCTCCTCGGCGTTCGGCCAGACGCCGGCCGGAACCCAGCGGACGAGGTCGGGCCGCATCCACTGCAGCCGTCGCTCGTCGTCGAACACCGTCAGGACATCGCCATGTCGGGCTGTTGCGGCCGTGCGCATCGGTCGGTCCTTCCGTTCGCGGGTCATCGGGTCGGCGTGGCGCCGGCGATGCCGGCGGGCAGCTGATGGGCAACCGCGGCCTGCACGGCGATGCCGGCGATGCCGCCGGTGACGTCGAGCGTTCGCCAGACGTTGCCGTCCAGCCGCGGCAGGCGGGTGTTCTCGACCGCGATCGAGGCGGGCATCCGCGCGTCCAGCGGGTGGCGCGGGCTGTCGCGTTGCATCGCCAGACGCCGCATCCAGAATGTGTGGCTGTGGTCGCGCTCAAGGCCGTCGAGCTCGTAGGTCAGCACCTGCGCCATTTGGGCGAGGCTCACGACGGCGTCGATCATCGAGAGCGTGGGCTGGTAGGCAGCCGCCAGTCCTCGCTCGGGCCCCGCACCGGGCGCCTCGCTGACGCTGACCGCGGCGTCGACCTGCATGCGGCCGACGTCGACGCGGACGTCCTCCACGGCCTGGCGGCGCTGCTTATAGCGATCGCCGTGGTGCCGGTCCCGCGGGTCGCCGAGCAGGTCTGCGGATGTCGAGTACAGCCCGCGGTCCGCCCGTCGCGTGCCGCGCTCGTGTTCGATAACGCAGGTGCCCCCGATGGTCCCCATGCGGCAGTCGAACATCGACCGCCACGTGCGGCCGTCGTCGGACGCCGGTGACTTGGGAGACAGGTCGGCCGAGACGGCGAACTCGTCGAGCTCTTCCGTCGGCGCGCCGACGCGCATCTTGAACGACCGCAGCCAGCATCGGCTGCGCTCGCCGGCGTCCAGGCTCAATGTATGGGTGAGGTAGGCCTCGCCGAGCTCGGTCATGATCGCCAGCGCGTCGATGCTGCTGAGGTGCGCCGCCGGGTTGCCGGCGGCCTTGCGAGACCAGATCGCGGGGTATCGCAGGCGGGCGGTCGCCCGCACCGTGAGCGCGGCGATCTCCATGTTGTTGATGAGCAGGTCGGTCTCCCGGTGGCGGGTACCGAAGAAGCGATCCTCAGCCGGGCCGAGGCGTTGGTCGATTGATGGGTAGAGCACGGCGGGCGTCACATTTCTGTCCTCCGAGATGGCGCGATTTCGCCCGATTGGGGCGGGCTCCCGGGTGTTTGCTTCGTGTCATCACGGTCGCGCCCAAAACCCTCGATTACCAGGACCATTACGATGTGGTCCGGGGCCACCAGACGTGGCCCGGACTGGTCCTGACCGGATGCGTCGTTCGGGCCGGCGCCCGTCCCGCTGGCGTGGCGCGACCGAGTCCGCGCAGCGCCGCGCACCCCACGCTCACGGGGCCCGCACAACTCCGGCTCGAGAGGGGTTGGACCAGCTGAGATCGAGTGGATGTGGTCGTGACCAACTGCCGCTGGTCACTGTTCGGCGGTCGTGGACCGTGGCAGCGTTCGGCGGTGAGCGTGAGCACAAAGGCGTCGGGCGCGACCCGGTTGCGCAATATGTCGCTGCTGTCGTGTGTCCTGTCAGCGATGCGCTCGATCGTGCGCAGCTCCGACGGCGAGCGATGGTCGTCTCGAGACCCGTGCCGCCGCGGACGGCGACATCGCGTTTGGGGAGGCACTGGGACGCGCGCTCGACATCGCGCGGCGTGACCGCTGCCGAGATGGCCAACCAGCTCTTCGTGACCGAGCGCAGCGTGCATCGCTACACGAGCGGATCGCCGGCCTGACGTGAGCATCGTGAACAAGTCGGAGCGATTGTGCGGGCAGCTGCCCGGGTCGCTCATGGCGCTCTGCCTGACGTTGCCGGTGAAGCGGGCGACGCCGAGGCCGGAGCTGTCGCCGAGCTCAGGCCGGCGCCGCCGGGTCGGCGCCCGCGCGGCACCCGTCGCGACATGTGTCCTGGTGATCCTCTTAAGCCGGACTGGTGGCTACGTGACCGGCCAGTTCGGCGGCGCGCATGACGATAAGGGGGAGGGTGGTCGCCGGGCACGGGCCGCCCGAATGCGACGGACACTTCGAGGGCGAGGGCGAGCGCTCGCCGTTCGCCAGCACCGGGGTGACCCCGGGCGACGTGGAGCGACGCCACGACATAACCACCTGAACGGCCGCCAGCGCCAACACGATCGTCGGTGAGGAGGTGCCGGGTGAGTAGCGCTCTTACCCAACGTAGGATTTTGCGCGATGCGGCCTGAAGCGGACCCTGAATCCGTCGAGTTCGGCGCACTACTCAGGGCTACTCCTCCAGGGTCTTGCGTGCTGGGAACCTGGCGGCCTTGATGCGTGCTTGCCCGCCGTGGCTGTCGCGGCTGTCGGTCTCGGTCTTCAACAGCACCTGCGGCGAATTGCTCATAGGACCATTCCTCGCCGCGGGCTCGGTCGGCGAGCTTCGGCAGCGCCTGGGCGGCCGCGGGCGCTTTGAGCTGGCGAAACAGATGCGTTAGCTCAGTCGTTGGGCGGCTCATGCGATCAACTGGTCGTAGACGTTCAGCGACCGCGTCTCGACGACGAGCCCTTGATCGACCTGGTGTGGCGGCAGGCCAGCTCACCGCTGTCGAGCACGATCGCGAGGACCTCGCGATCGCCGACCTGGATCTGACTCGTCGGCCGACCATGTCCGGGTCCAGCGAGTAGTCGCCGGTATCGAAGCGAACGTAGGGATCTGAACCGACCCGGAGCCCCATCGCCGATCAGTGTTCGGCGGCGCGTCGGGCAGCGCGGCCATGATCTTCAGTTCCTCGGCGAGCCGGTCGATCGGCCGGGCACGGATCGCGCGGTGCTGACGCGCGTTCACGCGCTCAAACCACGCGTCGAGCTGGTCTTCGAAATCCAGGTCGTTGGCGAACATGCGACCGGGCTCGAAGTTGGTCTCCAAGAAGCCCTGCAGTCGCTCGATGGCACCCTTGGCCTGTGGATCGCGTCGCCGGCAGAAGTGCCAGCCGACGCGCAGCTGCCCGCAGAGCGCGGCGAACTCCACGGTCGGGCGGCCGTCGTGGCCGTGAACGCCGGCTTGGCGGTCCCAGACCAACGTTTCGGGCAGCCCGCCGAGCTGCCACAGACGGCGTCGGATCCCGCTCAGCAGATCTGCGGTCTCCTTGCTGAAGATCAGCGCGCCGGCACCCGCGCGCGAGTAGCCCAGGCACGCGACGACGACCCATGGAGTTCCCCCGCTTTCGTGGACACCTGACGGCTGAGCGGTTTGCTCGGTCGGGAAGGATGTCTGTCGATGCCGAAGATCCCGCCGTATTCCAAGGAGTTCAAACGCGAGGCCGTGGCGC